>Ga0129333_10002134_pt1 | contig 18276 bp, 17 predicted proteins | sample CPB6_08_DNA_FD_94474 | JGI IMG/M metagenome (GOLD analysis project Ga0129333, IMG submission 94474) | Freshwater to marine salinity gradient microbial communities from Chesapeake Bay, USA - CPBay_Sum_0.6_0.8_DNA | ecosystem: Environmental > Aquatic > Marine > Coastal | place: USA: Chesapeake...
TAGATCCAGGCTCTGGCACTACATAGATAATCTTATTGCTCACTATCAAACCTCTCTATGGTTTTGTTGTAAATTTCTAAGTATTGAGGACTCTCAAGTCTGCTTATTGCAATTCCATTGAAGATGGAATATGTCATCTCAGTCCTGTACTTGTCATGCAAGTACCAGTTAACCTTTGCCCAGTGAGGAATCCTGTTGCTTAATACAGCAGCCTCAATGTACATGTCAAAGTGTTGAGAGTTACCCTTGAGCTCAAGAAGAACATCGTCAATAGGTATTGACCTTGACGTTATATAAGAATGTAATTCGTTAAAAGCAACCTCAAAAATAATAGAAAAAGTCCGAGATAATTCTTTAGTTATTCTTTTATTCATTCTATTTAACAATCTTTCTATTAGAAGTGCAATCCATATAGTAGGAGCAGTTATAGTTCTTACAGTTATAGATTGGTATATAAATCTTTTTAGCTATGCCAAGAGTTAGAGAACTTATATAGCCATAAGAAGTTTCAGGGTCAAAGTTTCTTTTAGTCTGATAGTCTTTGATAGACATACCGTCATCGTCTACGCTTATTAGCTTTATCCACTGAGGTAGATTGGCAGCATTATCTGTCAACATCAAAGCGAGATCTACAGATTCAAAAAACTCAGCAACACTAGAATATAGATTAAACATATAAATCGTGTCACTGGTTCTTAAGAATTCATAGTAAGAAACTTCAACCTTATTAATAGTAAAAGCCTTATTCAAGCACAAAGATTCAATCTTCTTTCCAGATTGAATAACATTAACAAGTATATTCCTAAGGAACAAACAGGCTGATACTATCTGATTCATGTCAGAAAACAAAACAATTCTACCTTTAGATACAAGGTGTCTTTGTATTTCTTTGGCTTTACTAAGCATAGCCACTTCAGTTGGCATAGCTCTAGAAACTAATAACTCATAACATAGCCATCTCCACAGCCCGTAATAGAGTGATACATCTGGTGACATTGGATTGTATAACTGTACTTCAGTACTGGGGTCCTTATAAGCTTGGTAGTACTTACCACACCTTGCATAGGATCTTAGTTCATCTAATGTAACATTCATATTTACAGTCTTGTATGGAATCCTAAACCTGCTCCATAGGACCCAGGGCCAGTCCATTGAACGAATGGAGAAATCCACAAGTCTGAAATAAAAGGAATTGGATTACCCAGGTTATAAGAGAAAGGCATAAGGTTAAAATTAAATTTACCTATAGAGTTAAAGCCTAAACTCATATCAAGGAAAGACCACTCATCTTCTCCAGATTGATCTCTAAGATACATATAACCCACTCCCAGAGAGGCCTGAGGCACCATTCTAGGGTCTCTAAATGGAACCCCTAGTCCTACCCCTAAAGTAAGATTAGGACGCATATGAAAGCGTTCTAGAGGCTTAGAATCTTGTGTGTTATAACTTGTATCTATCCTGAAAGAAGGATCAACAACTGTTGTCGAGTGGACTGGCAAGACATAAGGATTGCCGTTTGAAAGCAAAGTTAATCTTGTCACAGTAGTAAGAGATCTTTCATCAGTTTGAACTATAGAAGTATCAACATTTATATCTAGATCATAAGAAGTAGTAGTCAGGTTACCTAGCTCTGTCAAAGCGACAGAGCCAACTGGAACCTGGACTTCATCAAAGTCTACAATTAATTCCTGTTGCACAGGAGTAACTGTTTGACCTGGCTCAGTCACTACAATTACCTCAGTCCTTCTACCTGAAGAAGAGGCAACTGTAGTTGACTGGCCTATGAGTTCATAGTTAAGCCTTGATAGTTCTTCCTGGAGAACTCTAAGCTCTTCCTCTAGAAGGATGTAATCTTCCATATCTATATAGGCTGTATCTGCCATATGGAATCCGGGAGAGATCTCTCGTCCTTCTATGGGCGCAGGATCTTTAAGTGGCTCCTTCTTATTGCAGTTCTTAACTAGAAGAATCAAGCAAGTAATGATAAGCGCAAGATTAAAAATCTTGTAAGTCCAGTAAAGAATTTTATCCAGAATCATAATTCCTCTTCTAAACCCCATTCATCAGAATCAGTTGATTCTACTTTGGAGCCAGATTCATTTGCTTGAGCAAGCTTAACTGCCTCAGCAATTGGTATGTGTATAAAATTAGAAGCATAAGGATGGAACTTAAAGAACTCAGTTCCCTTGTTACCGTCAATCTTATTCTTGCCAACTATGGCTTCTACAATCGGAAGTTTAGTTGGGTGAAAGTCCCACGGATGTTTTACTTCATGAAACCATGGAGACTCCCTGGGGTCCTTATGCAAGTCATTATAAAGGTGGATGATGGCATCGGCATCATACTTGAATGCTCTAGCTTCTGCCAGTGACTCGTTAGTCGGCCTACCAGACTTTGTTTTCTTATCAGTTGAAGTGTTGTACTCTAGTGTACAACCAACTGATATATCAAACTCGTTAGTCATCTGCTTCAGCTTGTTAGAAACTGAAGTATAGAAAAGTCGGGGCTCGCCCTTAACAGGGAGCTTGTGAGCATTATCTATGTGCATGTATATGTTATCATTGGGATATTGGCGTCTCATTCTGATTGCTGCCCGCCTAAAGTCCTCAAGATCATAAACATAGGGTATGCCTAGAATCATAAATCTTTCTTCGCGTGCGTACCAGTAGGCAAGCTCATAGCCCATCTTAAGAGCATTAAACATATCATCTTTCATGCCATCGGGTAAAACGTTGGCCCAGTAATTAGGTCTTGTAACCCAATTAAGATGCATAGGAAAACCACCTAGATGTTTATACTTAGGCCAATCCCTGGTAGCCCACTTTGAAAAGATGGCAACTTGCTTGGTAAACAATGTTTGGACGGAGTCATCTATAGTCATATAGATAACCCTACAGTTATTAGTTTCACTTAGGCAAAGATTGCTGCCCATCCATATACCGAAGCTAGACTTACCTGCATTCTCTGAACCGCCTATTGCAAGCATCTTGCCCTTGGACCAATCATTAGAGAATACTTTCTGAAAGTCAGGAGCCATAGGAAATTCATAGCCAGGAAACTCTTCGCCTCGGCTATCAAATTCTTCCTTGAAAGAAGAAAGCAAGCCAGAGTAAAACTCACCAGATAGGTAATCCGAGTTGACCTCGGCATCAAGAGCCATGATCTTAACCTTAGCCTCATCAAGAATAGATGCAGCTTCAGCTGGTGATTTCATAGCAGCGTAGGCTGCTTCTTCTACTGCTTCCTTTATCCTGGATGCTTTGCTTATCTCTGTCTTATTGACTATAGCATTAACTTCTTCTAAGAGTGTCAGAGTAGAGAAGTCAGTTAGGAATGCAACCTCTTTAACTAGCGATTCTCTCTGAATCGCAGTAGGGAAGGTAGCAATAACCTGAACAGCTTTCTCTGCAAGCTCCTCTAGTGAAGCACAGTTATCTTTATAGTAATCTAGAAGATAGGTAAAAGCAGTAGGGCGGGGAAGTGAAGTAAACTCTCTTACTCCATTCTTCTGGATAAATGAATCAGGATCTTCTCCATTGCCTATGCTAAGAACAAACTTCTTAGCAGGACCTAGAGAAGAAAGGTGAAGCTGAAGAAGCTTTACTGTAGCTTCCTGACCTGCATTGTCGCCATCTAAGGCAAAGACAATGTTAGCAGGAGCAAGCTTCCTAATAAGCCTTGCATGTTCATCTGTAAAAGATGAAGAGCAAATAGCTGCCGCAGCAAAGCCGCACTGATGTAGTGTAAGTGCGTCACCTTGGCCTTCTACTATATATAAGGTATCAACTTTGCCTTTCTTAATCAAAGTAGAAGCATTGTTGAAATTATATAGGTAGTTATTCTTAAGGAAATAAGGTGAATCTAGTAGCTTTGAACCATTCCATTTTGGATTATCTTTATCAACTGTACCCATGTACCTTGAAGTATAACCAACAGTATTACCAAGAGTATCCTTGAATGGAAAGACCAAAGAGTTAGCATTTATGAATCTATCACTAAGACCAAAAGACCTAAGTGCTGATTCACTGTAGCCAATACCTTCCATTGCCTTAACAAAGTTAGGCCATGAATAGTAACCTAAACCAAAAGATTCTATAGCTTCAGCTGCATCCCAGCCTCTGGAGTCAATAAAGCTTGATAGAGTTGCATTGCTACCTTGCAGCTCAATCTCAAGATTTCTTGAGAGTATGCCATCTACTACAGAGTAGAACTGCAAATAAGATTGCTTCTTAATATCCTCTGCAGTCAAAGAAGCAAAGTTAACAGGTATGTCAAGTTCCTTTGCTGCATACTCCATAGTATGAACAAAGTCCTGACCAGTTAATCCAAATCCATTAAATAGTGCACAAGCTGAAATAGTGTCATGCTTAGCACCACAACCATAACAAACAGCATAAAAATTCTCGGGATCTTTAGTATGAGCCCTAACCTTCATAGAAGGAGAGCTATCATTATGAGCAGGATTAATACACCTAATAAAGCCCTGAGAGTTTGGCTTCATGCCATATAGCTCAAGGTAATCAGGCAGTCTTGCCTTTAATGCTTTTGATAATTCATAAAGAGAAGTAATCAAGGCTCTCCTTCGAGGTTTAAGTTAGTCGTTTTTTATAGAGTTAGATAGAAGCTGCCTCAATGCACCTTGTATCGTTTCTCTTGGCTTTGTCACTATGAAGCCGGCTTTATAAAGTAAAGCTTGAAGCTGAGCATAGTGGCAGGGCGGATTGTCTCCAAGCCCTAGCCTGTGTACTAGGGTTATTCTATTTATAGGATCTAAAGAATACAAAGCTTCGTTCATAGAAACAATTAAAGTTTCAAAGTCAAGTGTATCCCTAAGATACTCTATCTTACCAAAAGAGTCTTCATCAAAGTAATCTTCAGATTCAGACTCTGATTCAGATGACTCGTCTTCTGAGTATGAATCAGAAATATGATTCAAAGGGTTAAAAGAAAGAATGTAGTTAAGTAAAGCTTCAGCTTTCTTATCACTGAAGCCAAACTCTTCAACAACGTATGATATTGCATCATTGTTTATGGGTATATCATTCTTCTTAACAAAAGCAAGGACCTTGCTTACGTCAGTAAGTACATGAACTGGGAGTCTGATTACTCTGTTCTTGTTGCTTATAGCCCTTGTAATTGCCTGTCTAATCCACCAGGTGGCATAGGTGGCTAGCTTCACACCCTCATCAAGATCAAAGCGTTCTATGGCCCTTATAAAGCCTATAACGCCCTCTTGAAAGACATCATCAAATGGAAGACCGTTGTTCTGATAATACTTGGCATTCTTTATAACAAGCTTAAGGTTATGCTCTACAAGTTTATTCCTAAAGGAATTTGCTTTCTTAAGCATGTCGCTGTTATCTAGAATGTAATCTATTTCTGCAAGATCATCCATGTAGAAAAGATTTTCTATTGCAGATTCATTCAGTAGTATCTGCTCTTCAATTCTCTTCTTCTCTTTTAGTAACTGTGCTCTGGTGTTATAAGCACACTTAAATACAGTTAAGTAGTGAGCTTCCTGCTCCTTTGTAAGTCGAGGATGCTTGTTAATAAAAGAAGATATAAAGTTTAAGGTTGTTTGTTCTGACATGGTTACTCCTCTGTAGTCTCTTCGACTTCAGATACATCTTGATAAATTATTTCTCCTTGAACTTTACCATCAGGATATTCAATTGGAGTCTTCTTTGCATCAGCAGAGTAACACATATTAGAAAAGGGGCAATATCTACATTGCCAATCACCTATCTTTATTTGAGAGAATTTATCTTTTGATGCTTTTTCTGAGTCAGTCTTATTAAGACTTCCAGATTCATAAAGTTCCTTGATCTTCTCTTCACTGTAGAAGAAGTCGTAATCCCTGGGAGGGATTAGATCAAGGTGAATAAACTTATGAGCAGACATGTATCTTCTTAAGATGTCTTCTGCGTAGAGTGTATACTTGTAAGGTTTCTTATTTACATAAACTCTATGCTGAACTCTACCAAGAGAAACACTGACCTCAGGTATAAGGTCAATATCGAACTCTACGCGACTACCATTCTCTCTAGAGAGATAAACTAACTTGAAGTAAGCCATTTCTTGCTGAAGTACACAAAAGAAATAAGCATAAAGAACAGTCTGAAGTAAGTTATCTTCTTTAGGCTCAGGCGGGACGTATATACCGCCCTTCTTTCTATGACCAAATACTTGCTTCATACCTTTGAAGCCGGTAATAGATTTAATTTCTACACCAACTTTAACACCTGACTCAGGTGACTGGTAGGTTACAAGGTCAACTTCTCCTGAGATTAAGGCATCAGGTAGATTCTGATGAAGGCTGGGAATATACCATCTGAACTTTCTGGAGTTCTCGCTATAGACCATAGCTCTTTTAGCTTCGTCAGTTATTGCGTTTTCTGTATAACTAGAAATCTTAAACTTCCAAAGCTCTTGAGGAGTAAACTCTTGCTTGTCAATGACGAGGTTCTGCTTCGTGGCAAACTCATTGTTTATCATTTGCCTTTGAAGTTTGTTTCTGAACCATGTCTTTCTTAAACAAGCCCCCAGAGAAACATAACCTCCATCTTCACCTATAGCCAAAGCAGAAGCTTCGCTAGGGTGTAGACTGACTTCAGTTGATGTCCTTGGGGGCTGTTCAAGTATTGACTTATCTAGAGTCTCCCAGAAGTTAAAAGGATAGACTTCTGATAGAAACTTAGATTCAGTCATGTATTATTCTCCAGGTGCTTCCGTTGCTTCTTGAGAAGCTGAGGGAAGATTAAGGGATAGCTGGTCTGTAGTAGTCATGGTAGGAGTAGCTGCTTTTAGTTTCTCAGCAACTTCCTGTACAACTTCATTAAGTTTAGCTTGAGCTTCGTCTCTCGACTTAGTAGCCCTCTCAAAGATTTCCTTGAACTGATCAAAGTTAAACTCTCCAGGAGAAACAATCTTCTCAAGAGTTAGCATGACTGCATCACAGAAAGCAGTGTAGTCAATGATTAGGTTCTCAAGAGAAACCTTTACGAGAAAGTTTGCAATAGCCATCTGATCAAGATTACCTAGGATCAACTTATCGCGATTGTTAAGTTCAGATACAGAGGTATTAAGAGAATCAAGTTCAGATTGGCACTGGCAGCACTGTTCGTTATTAGTAGACATGTAAACTCACTCAAATATGTTAATTGTTTTTATGTAATTAAAGTTGCTAATATCAGGACGGATATTACCATCTTTATCTTGGTAAATAACTGCATAACCAACTATAGAAGGTCTCCTTCTAAACTCAGCTTGCTTAAGGTAGCCTTGGGTCAGGCATAGTGCACCTTGCTCTATGAGCAGTTTATTCTGCTCTATAAGCTTAGCTTGCTTATGTGTATGCCCCATTACGATAGAGTCAAATGAATTCCATGGTAATTGGCCTCTTAAATATTCCATGCCTCTTGTTACAGTAGCACCAGGCTGTGCAAGGTATGTATCAGGATGCATGAATATAGTCTTACCTACCTTGCCTAGCCAAGGTAAGCCTAGTTCGTTATAGTAAACATTGGTAAAGTTGTAAGACCTACCAGTAAAACCGTTCTCATCTAGAATGAGGCCTTTAGATAGTTTATCAACAATATCGCGATTTCCAAGTATTGCTGAATAAGGGTCAAGCTTTTGGCTGAGATATCTATCAACTCTATTTTCATGATTACCCTTTACTAAGTGAACTTCGTCAAATCTGGAAGCCATTTCCTTAATGAAATTCAAGGCAAGCTGATATTCTGACTGAAGAGGTATGCCCTTATCTTTTGAATAAGAAGATACTGAGTAACAGTCAAGTATGTCTCCGTTAAGAACAAGTATGTCTGCATTACCATCATGCTCAAGCGCCATCTCTATTGCTTCAGTGTCATGGAAAGGCATGTGTAAGTCAGACAGGCTTAGTATTTTTCTTGTAGCCGGATTAGTAGAGAAGTAAACTATCCCTGGTTTAGTTTTAGATAAGTACTCATTTCTTGCTGACATGTACTGCTCTGTAGCAGCAGCAGCCAAGTCAACCTTCGCTGCCTTTGCCGGCTTAATCTCAACAGGAGCACAAGCTTCCTGGGTAGCTTCAGCTGTAGCAGAAGCTGCAACAGAGGTATCGCTAGACGAAGAGCTTCTAAGGGCACTTGACCTAAGGTTACAAGCTACATACCCAGGGGTTACAATCGGAAGATTGTCCATGTTAATTTCAGGAAAGTCCTGAGACTTAAAATGATGCCAAAGATTTGAGTAAATAGAATTAATCAAACCAGCAGTAGGCCTGAATAGAAACTTAATATTAAAAGCATTAACTTCCATGACATGCATGTCAGAGTTCCTAATGCCTTGCTTGGGATGTATATTGCAAATTGTATTTACCTTCTTTGCAGTATAGAAACCAAGTGAGCCATAGTATTCAAGTAAGCTTTCTCTTGTTTTAAATTCAGAAGGTTTTTTTAAGTTTAGTTTATTATTCGACATGTTTACCCATTGATAAATTTAATAACGCCGTTCTGTTTAAGTCTAAGAACTGCGGATCTTTCATCTACGCTGTATTTAAAGTAGATAATAGACCCTACTTTAATCTTATCTTTATACTCCTCAACTGCATTTGGAAAGAGTGTTAGCTCAGCAACACCCGTCTTGTCCTCAACAGTGCAAGCATAAAGAGACTTGCCCTTCATCTTGCCTCTTTTTATCTGAATGTCCTCTATTCTGGTGATTACAACTAAACACCTACCAGACTGAGAGACCTGAGGTACGAGGTTATTAATGTAATCAAGTTCTATAGTAGGCGGCACTTTAATAAAGTCAATAGGGTGAGCTGAAATATATAAACCACAGTACTCACCTTCCCAGTCTACCATCTGCTTTGTGATTGATCTCTTTTCATAAACAGGAAGTTCAGGAAAAGAAGGCTCTTCTTTTGGCTTAGGAATTATGGGCTTCTTCGGCTTAGGCTCTGTATATATTTGCTTAGTACCATTCTCGTCTATGACGGGGGTGGCAAGTCTGGTTATTACTTTAGTCTTGTAAAGATATTCCCAGTTAGCAACTTCTATAGACCATTGCTCTAGTTCTTTATTCTTTAATTTTATATTAGCCTGATTCTCAAGATAAGAATCATACTGATTAAAGTAATCTAGAAGCAAAGGAAGTGAATCAACAAGATCTTCTCTCTTGTGACCAAAAGCATCCAGTGCGCCTACTTTAGCAAGAATCGCCAAAGAGCCAGAGTTAACCTTTGATCTGTTGATATTAGATAGCCAGTCCTTGAGAGTCTTAGCCTTGTGTACATTGCCGGCGATTAGATAGTTCGCCACAGATTTACCTATACCTTTTAGAATATCAATGCCAAATCTTATCTTGTTAGCTCCAACCTTGGCAAAGCCAATGTGAGGAGTAGTAACAGAAGGAGGAAGCATTTCTATTCCCATCGCTCTACACTCGTCTATATAGGACTTAAGTTTATCTGGCTTATTAGACCTGAGACTCATAAGCTCAATCATAAACTCTACTGTAGAGTAAGCCTTTAGATAGGCGCAAGAGTAAGCTATCAATGCATAAGCATAAGCATGTGGCTTGTTAAAGCCATAGCCTGAAAACTTATCAATGTATTCCCATACATAGCTTGCTTCACTCTCTGTAATCTTAGAGTTCTGAATGCAACCTTGAATAAACCTATCCTTCCATGACTGCATCTCTACTGGGTCCTTCTTACCCATTGCTCTTCTTACATTGTCAGAAGTCTCTTCAGAGAAGCCAGCAAGAACAGAAAGTGCAGCCATGCACTGTTCCTGGTAAACAAGAACACCGCCTGTCTCGGCTAGGACTGAATCAAGAAGTGGGTGAATCTTATTCTGAAGTAAGCCTGTTTTCTTGTACTCAATCCAGTCGTCAGTAAGACCATTGTCTTTAGGACCCGGTCTGATTAGTGCGCTAATAGCAGCTAAGTCTGCAACAGTAGTAGGCTGAACCTCGCTAATAACCTGGAATACATGGGACTCTTCCATCTGGAAAATGCCAGAAACAAATCCCTGGTTTATTAGCGTGAAAGCTTTAGGATCGTCAAGAGGAACCTCTTCCTGAATCCAGTCAACTGTTTTTCCGATTGCTGCTGTTGTATTCTTGAGTAGATCAAGGTTGTCAATAACAAGAATGTCAAACTTAATAAGGTTGCAATTCTTCTCAAGAGCGCCAGCTTCCCACTGAGATAAGTAGTACCAATTACCTTGATCATCTTTTTCTCCTTTAACCTTACGTAAAGGGATATAGCTGTCCAAATAATCAGAGCCAATAATCACAGCAGAGGCATGCTGAGATTGATTCATAGGTTGCTTGTCCATTGTAGCAACACATGAAAATACTTCTTTGTGCTGTTCTATAATCTCAGCGTAAACAGGATCATCCTTAAGGTCAATCCAGGTAGTTGCCTTACCACGATAGCTATCAGGCAGGCTGTCAGCCAAGGCGCGACCTTCTTCAAAAGTTCCACCTAGTGCTTTTGTAAAGTCAACTGTAGAACTCTTAACAGAATAAGGAGTATAAGTAGTAGGTCTAATAACACAAAGTTCACCATATTTATTCTGTAATTCTTTTATAATTACATCTTTCCCTGATGGAGAAAAGTCTGTATCTATATCTGGTCCTGCGCCAGTTACAGTAGAAGAACACCTCTTAGACTTGTCATAGTTATCACTATCAGAAAACAAGTAGAGCAATATGGAGTTACTTTTATTCTCAAGCTTCTTATTGATATACTTCTTATCTATTACAATGCGAGTAAAGTCTTCATCGGTGATATACTTTAACTCGAATAGCAAATACCTGAAAGGTACATTCAATGTATACTTTAGATAATCTAGCTTCTCATTAGCTTCCCTATTAACAATCTCTAGTTTAGTTTTTAAGTCCAAAGTAATCTCCGTAATCAGGTAAAGTTTCAGACAAAGCACCAAGGGTAGCAAGAACAGAGAACTCAAAAGTGGTAATACCGAAAGGAACAAACTCTAAAAGTCTAACTGAGTTTAGAATGTCAAGTTTATCAAAGTTATTTATAAGAACAGATCCATAACTTGTCCTGTCTGCATTAATCACTTTAGTTATTCCTCTTATTTCCCTTACGGCAAGTTCAACAAAAGGTCCCTGAAAAGTTGGTGGAGATATATATGTTCCATTGGTTAACCCGGCAATGGTTACTATATAGAAATATGCAAGATTGTGACTTCTTGAATACCATGTAGGAAAACAATAGATTGAAGAATCATCAAAATCTAATTTAAAGTAAGATTTGTTTTCACTCATCAAGCTCACCACAGAAGTCAAGAGAAACTTTAACTCTACCTGGGTTTAAGAATCTTGAAAAGTAAAATCCATTAGCAATGGGGTCCATATGCTTACCAGTAAGACCCAAAGCCCAAGCAAGGAGAGAGCCACCAGATGAACCTCTACCTGGGCCAACTGGTATGTCGTTATCTTTAGCTATCTTAATATAGTCAGCAACCATTAAGAAGTAAGAGTTATAAGAGCTATCATCAATCAAATCAATCTCGAACTTTAGTTGCTTCTTATAAGCGGGAGGAATTGGATCAGTATCTGACAAGTTAAGCCTAGACCTAAGGCCTTCAAAGGCCAGTCTCTCAAGCTCATAGAAAGCTTCCTCGTTTGACATATGATCAAACTTAATAGGCGGGTTCTTAATAGATGAAAAGAAGTAAGAGCTATCTACCATGTCTGCAACATAGCCAGTATTGTGTACTGCTTCTTCCGGTATGTTCCATTGCCTACATAACTCCAAAGCAAAGTCTGTATCATACAACCATGCATTGTAGTCTTGTATTGGATACTTAGAATCCAGATAAGACATGTGCCATCCAATGCACTGAACTAGACCTCTAAGTTTCCATTGATCTTGATCTGACTGGTGGGCGTCAGCAGTAAGAACCAGGGGAACATTATGCTTCTTGGAAAGAGGAATGATAAGCTGATCATTAAATTGTTTCTGAAGGTCAACATTATTAACTTGAACTTCTGCAAAGAAGTTATCTCGGCCAACAATATCTCTAATCTTCAAGAACCATTCTTCTGCAAGGTCTAACCTGTTAGCTTTAAAGAATGTTGCCATGTGGCTGGATAAGCAAGTAGAAGTAACTATAAGGCCATCACAATGCTTAGAAAAAGTCTCTATGTCAATACGCGGAAACCTGTGAAAGCCATCACTAAAGGCATAAGTATTAAGCTTAAGTAAGTTCTTATAGCCTGTCTCATTCTTTGCAAGGCAAAGAAAGTGTCCGTTATTACCCCAGTCCTCATGTGTCTTTTCAGTAGCAGGGCCAAAAGAAAGATAAGTTTCGTTGCCAATGATTGGCTTAACTCCAGCTTTCTGACAGCCCTTTGCGAATTCTAGAACACCTGATAAAGTACCATGGTCACTTAATGCACAAGCAGTCATGCCTCTAGACTTGACAACATCACCAATCTTATCCGCTCTCTGAATGCCGTCCTTTAGAGAATTACTCGAATGAACATGTAAATGTACAAATGGCATATTTACCCTTGAATAAGGAAATACAAGTAGAGATAGCTAAAGAATCTCTACTTGATAAGTATTTAAAGTACTAAAGTACTCTATGCAGCTTGACCCGCATAGAGCATGCAGATCACTTAAAGATTTCAATCATTAGGTCAACCAAAGGATGACGCATTACCTTCCTTAGATTTACCCAGGAAGTATAAGGTGACTGAAGATAAAGTGGATGATTAACCATAGAGATTAGAGAGTTCTCTCCTTGAAGTCTACGGGATGCTTTATCATCTTGCTTAGTGTCTCCCATAAGTACAAGCTTAGAGTTCTTACCTATTCTTGTGCTTAGGGTTTCAAGTTGACGTCGCCCAAGATTTTGGGCCTCATCACATATAACCAAGGCATTGCTAAAGTCAACGCCTCTCATATGCTCCAAAGGAATAATCTGTATTACGCCTTTGTCAATTAAAGTCTGTATAAATGTAGCTGAATTGTTACCAAGTATTTTGTTAAGTGCGATGTTGTAGCTAATCATCTGAGGAGACATCTTCTCAAAGATGCCACCAGGAACTTCGCCCATAGCCTCATCGTCATCGTCATGCACCTGCGTCCTAGGTTTAGTTAGTACAAGGGTGTCATAAACTTTATTGGTAAAGACTGAGTCGACAGCAAATGCCATAGTAAGCAAAGTCTTACCTGAGCCTGCATTGCCAGTAATAACATTACATGCAATGTCAGGATTGCGAAGAGACAATAGAGCAATCTCTTGCTCTAGATTAGCTGGACGAACTTTAACGCTCTTTCCAATAGTGCCCGAAGGGCTTGGAACAGCAACAATAGAGTCAGCTCGATACAAGACTATTTGAGATTTATTACCAGACCTAAAGCATCTATACTGATTAACACCAGGTATAGATAGTATAGCTTCCTCGTCTGATAAATCAAGACATAAGTTACGAATTTCGTCGTAAGTTATAGATCCATGGTCGTCAAGAAACTTTAAAATAATTGGATCAATTAAGTCCAAAACTAATTCTGACATATTTACTCATTGAATATGGTAGTAATTACATGGAACCTTAGATAGATTATTCTTTGGTCCTTTATTAATTACCAGTATATCTAAAGGAATATTAATTGTGGTGTCAATAGGTGAGTATACGCCATCGCTTAATAATAAAACTCTAGATACATCAGGTAATGAATCTGCAAGGCTAAGTGCCTCTGTAAAGTTTGTACCACCTCCTCCTCTAAATTCAGCCTTAAGAAAGTCCGCAAGAGAAGAATAAGAAGATACAACCTTACAGTCAGAAACAATTATCTTTGTGTTTATACCTCTTCTTGTAAAACCCAAAGCAACCTGAAGATAAAGATTATAGTAATCTTTATTAGTTGAACCTGATGTATCTAGAATTAAACAGACAGAGTTATTGTGATTAACTTTAACTCTACCTGGAAGGGTGTCATGGTATCTATTAATACGAGAGTATGAGTAGTCATAGTCCTGACTATCAGAAAGAAACTCATCGTAAGGATAAAGCTTAATTAAAAGTGGATTTATCCTTGTAAGAGATACGCCGGAAAGAAAAGAATTATTTGAGGAAGAAGTCTCAGGTAACATGGAGTTACTAAGAGACTTCATCAAGGAAGCAGAAGATTCCATAATCTTTAGATTAGACTTCAAGTCTATACTCTTAGACTCGTTAATACAAATAATCATATCCGTAGAGTCAGGAGTATAGTTTTCGTTATCTATAAGTTCCTCAAAGTAAATATCCTCGACAGTATGGGTTTCAAGACTCTGATTTGACTTGAGAAAATAACCAGAAAATGGATATGTAAAGTCAAGATCAATAGTCAGAATCTTTTGAATCCAAGAATTAATATATCTATCTAGAGCTACATTCCTTCTATATAGATCTTCGACAGTATTAATTTGATCTTGGACTCTCCATGGGTGACCGAGGAATAAATGAGCTGTCTCATGTAGTATGAGATGTAAAAGTTGAGGATCCGATATTGAGTCTATATAAGGTGAGTGATAAATGACACTATACTTATTGTCTTTACCGAAGTAAAGACATGCAGTTAGTTTAAAATCACTACCGTACTGAGACTTAAGTGCATCCTCATTTTCTTTTGTCATCTCCAGCCAAGGAAGAAGCTTGGCCATTTTAGAAATATCGCCTACTTTATGAGACAATTTCATTAGAGTATTTTTGCAATTCTCAATGCGAGAATAAGCAGACATTACTTCACCTTTAACATTGAACTGAAATAAGCATCTTGCTTAAGGGTCTTTAGTATTGACCGACCACTATCAGTTCTTGTTATGTAAGTCAAGCAAGCAGAGAATAATTCGGGAGATTCTTTCTTAAGTGCTTGAAGTACAAGGGAAAGATTGGAAGTGTAGGTAACAGACTTCTTAGAATTTATAATGACGTCCATCAAGTCAGTCTGGCAAATCTCATCAACTATATTAATATAGTCTACAGATATAAGGTCCTTAATCTTGTTGGGATCTTCTAGAAGATCTATTACACTTATTTGTTTCTGATAGAACCTTGACAGGTAAATAGCAGTATTAACCTTACCTATCAGGCCGTCAGATAAAGCCTCGACTGCAAGTATGAAGTCTGTTCCTTCAATGGAAATATCGTTATGCTGAGACCTGTAGGATTCAACATAGTCAAATATTCTCTTAAAGTTTGTCAAAGACCTCGGACACAAAGCAGAGTAGGAACTTATTGATTCTATATCTGCAGAAGATGTAGCTATAGGTTCAGAGATAGAAAAGTGAGAATAAGATACAAGTGACTTAAACTCAGAATCAGAAGAACCTAAAGTTGCAGATACAAAAGATTCCTTATTAGACTCCACATAAACATGAGAGAATCTATTCTTCTCTTGTTCCTTCAGAGGCGAGCCACCGAATCTTGCAATATCGTAATTACCTGCAGCAAAGATTACTGTATTAGCAGGCAAGGGATACTCATGCAGGATTCTTTCTGAAAGCATTTGCATTGAGGCTGCCCTTTCCTGTTTAGCACCGAGTGGATACTCGTCAAGGAATAATACAAATAATCCTTTGAAGTCAGAAGTAGGAAGCCAGTGTGGTCTTGATCTTCGATTAACTTTATGTCCGTTTACTTCCATAAAGTAGGGGATGCCCCACTCGTCGGGCTGACAATCAGCTAGGCGTAAATCTACAAACTTTAAGTCAATTTTATTTGACTCTGCAAACTTCTTGGCAGAAGATGCGATTATGGAGCTCTTACCTATACCGCTAGGGCCCCAGAAGAAAGTATCAATTTGACATTCTAAAGCAAGAAAGCATACCTGTTCCATCAGGTCGATGTCAATGGTTATCAAAAGCAGGCTCCAGGCTAATTAAGCTATCAATATCAGTAGCAGGTATTTGAGCTATCTGCTGCTTTCTATGAAGGAAATCTCTTGCCTCAATCGGGGGCAAGGAATGGGCAGATGAAAGCTTAGCAAGCAACTCTGAATTACTCCTGAGTAGTTCGTAAAACTTATCACCTTGACCCTTAAGTAGAACTTCACCAGTCTCAGGGTCAATAATTGTGTACCACTTGTTTGCGCCAAGTAGGAACCAGGGACTCTTGCACCTGATGAAGTAATTTATCAGGGACTGAATTCTGTCGATGCCGTAGTTGTGAACTACAGAGAACGTGCAAGTGGCGTGAACCTGAGCAGCCGTCTTACTCTTGATAATAGTAGCAACTCTAGTGTCATCTTTAGAGTTAGGCTTTGTAAGTTCTATCCTTACGTCTGGATAGAATACTGCAGCCCTGCCGCCGCTAGCATTATTACCTCTAGCACCCATTGGGGTAATGTTAACCCTAAGCTGATTTGCCATCAGGAAGAGAACATTGTTCTGTGCTGCCGAGTTCTTTAGAAACTTAAGAACATCTGTGCCGAACCTGGCTAGAGCGCCTACGCTCTGATTGCCGATCTCTTCTGCTTTCTGCTCTGTAGGAGTCTCTATGGCAGCCCATGAATCTATTGCAATAACAGCAACAGCTCCTGATTCCATCAAGTCCATTGCAGTATTAACAATCTCTTGGCCGTTAATAGATGGGTCAATGATAACCCGACCTTCATACCATGGGTCGCCAATAAGAAAAGCAGCATACTCTCTGTCGAGAGTACCTTCTACGTCAGCAAGGTAAGCATACTTAGTTGGATACTTCTTCAGTACTTGGGCAATAGTCTCTAGAATAAGAGTAGATTTGCCGCCTGAGAAAAGGCTCTCTATAGAATACATTCTACCCATTGCAAAGCCACCTCCTAGAAGTGAGTCTAGCTCTGGGTCATTAAGAGGAACAAGTTCCCAGTCAGGAACATCAAGAGATGACAGCAAATGATTAGTCTTCCTTGACTTAGAAATAGCGTCAATAATGGCTTGAACTTTTTTAGATTCGTTTGATGAAGTGGGTTTTTCTTCTTGTGCTTTTCTTGCCATGAAATCCTCAGTATGATTGATCTATTAGTATATCTAGAATCCTGTTAAACTTACGCTCAAATCTTTGAGCTTTAGCTCCAACACCAGAGTATCCTGAGATATTCCAGTGGCCATTAGAATAGTCAAATCTATTAATAAATTGAGCTGTATATGGATAAGCAAACTCTGGATTTATTAAGTCGGAACAAGAAGGGCGATTTCTTAACCTCATGCTTCTATTACTAAGGACTTGAGTCGGCCCACATGCAATGTAGTTTTCCCTGTTAGATATTTCTTCTGGAGTAGAACAGTGATGAGAAACATATGATCCATCTATATCCTGGGTATAGGTCCTACAGTCGCCGTAGGATTCGTTTGTATAGTTACTTTCGTAGCCGGCAATAATTATTAATCCAGCTGCAGTTGCGTAAGCATCTGGATATTGTCTTGCTGCATTGGCTATGTAAGTTGCAACCTCATCAAGCTCAGGCTCAGGGAGGAGTCTAATCCTAGCTCTAGGATAGAGACCCTCTTGAACAAGCATGAGATCTATATCTACCATCTTAACCAGTGACCTCTTAACGAAGTCCTTTAAGTTATCTGGTGAACTGTAGTTAGACCGATAAGTTGCGTAGTCATCCTGAGATGAATAGTTAGCATCAACAGGACATTCAATGTTTTCATAAGTAGGTTGTTCTTCATCAATAACAACTTCTACAGTAGTATCTTGTGTTTCAAGATTATCAGGAACGAGTACTGCCTTTACATACTGAGAGATAAGTAAAATAGTAATCATAAAGATAATAGAAACCAAAATATTTCTTTTATTGTTGTTCATTTTATTTTTACTTTTCGTTTTGGAAAACTAGATCAAGAAGCTCAGTATGAGTATACTTCTTGTTGCCTAGCTGAATATAGTTATCTCCAGATTTAACACCCACAGCATAAGAATGAAGTAGATCTGAAGCATCAGAAGAAGCCTCCTCTATAAGCAGGAGCAGACTACTTACTAGTTTAAGTGCATCTTCTTTGTCTCTTATTACTGGCTTAAGTTGTTCACTCATTTCATCCTCTTTATTAGTTTAAAATTAAAGTTCTCAAGAATCTTGTAATAGAAAGCCTGGTTCTCATTTTGAGCAAGAATAAAGGTACAAATACCCCAGGCAAAGTAACTGAAAGTTATTAAGGGCTAAAACTTAACAACGCATCCAGTAGAGTCGCAGTACTTCTCTCCTACTCCCTCTTCGTTAGAAGACAGAGTCATACTAGAAGTATCAGTAATAGATGCAAGCATCTCATTATA
>Ga0129333_10002135_pt1 | contig 18276 bp, 10 predicted proteins | sample CPB6_08_DNA_FD_94474 | JGI IMG/M metagenome (GOLD analysis project Ga0129333, IMG submission 94474) | Freshwater to marine salinity gradient microbial communities from Chesapeake Bay, USA - CPBay_Sum_0.6_0.8_DNA | ecosystem: Environmental > Aquatic > Marine > Coastal | place: USA: Chesapeake...
AGAATGTTTGGGTTTGTGTCACAATATACCATAAACTTACGTTCCCAGAGAGAACGATAAATTATGTTTGTTGGATCACCCTTGTATTTTTTTGGATATGATGGTTGATATTTTCCCTTATATGACATCTAAATACTTAATAATGTAGGCTCCATTAGAGATATTTAGATGGCATCGCCAAAGAACCTGGTACAAGAACCAAAGATGAATGTCCTTAAATCAAAGGACATTGCTAAACCATCTCTTACTAATTATTATCAGGTTTATATTTCTGGTGTAACTGACGAAGTATTAAAGTATATTACCAAAAATTATGGAGTTCCAAAAAATTGGATTAGTGAACAAGCAGGTTTAATGTGTGCCGATGCATCTTTACCAACAAGTTCTTTTGCTACTGCTGAGGTTAAAGACAATTTTCATGGTATTAATGAGCAATATGCCCACACAAGACTATATGTAGATACTGATTTTACTTTTTATGTTGATAAAAATTATCAAATGATTAAAGTTTTTGAAGGATGGATGGATTATATTTCTGGAAACAATATAGAACAGTATGGACAAAACGATCCAAAATATTTTAGAAGATTTAATTATCCTCTTGGTCCTGGTGGATATAAATCTAGTTCTCTTTACATTACTAAGTTTGAAAGGGATACAAAGAAATTAAATGCCCCAATGTTGACTTATCAATTTTTTAATGCTTTTCCCAAATCAATGTCTGCTATTCCTGTTTCTTATGGACCAGCAGATACTTTAAAGGTAACAGTTTCTTTTGCCTACGACAGATATATTATTGATCAAGGAAGAGGAAATGGACAAGGATCGACAAATACACAAGGAGAGACTCCTGTTAGAAAAGAAACAGATCAACAATTTTTAGATAGAAATCAAAAAAGAGAAGAAGAAAATCTAGAACCTATTACAATAAATTCTTTTCAGAATAGGTAATAAATAATTTTAACTGAATTTCTATAGGTTATTATGCCTTTACCAAAGATCTCCACGCCAACATATGAGTTGGAATTGCCCTCTACTGGAAAGAAAATTAAGTATCGTCCTTTCCTTGTAAGAGAAGAAAAAATCCTCATCATGGCACTTGAGTCTGAAGATATGAAGCAGATATCAAATGCTATCAATACAGTTATCACCGAGTGTATTCTCACACGAGGTGTAAAAATTGATGAACTATCTACTTTTGATATTGAGTATCTCTTCTTGAATATTCGTGCTAGATCTGTGGGAGAAACTGTCGAAGTTAATATTACTTGCCCAGATGATAATGTCACCAAGGTAAAAGTAGAAATTGATCTAGACTCTATTAAAGTTGAAAAAGATCCAAAACATTCGAATGTTGTTAAGTTGGATGATAATCTTTCAATCCAAATGAAGTATCCATCACTTGCCCAGTTTGTGGAAAACAACTTTGAGTATAGTGAGTCTGGAAGTGGCGTTGATAAATCCTTAGATGTCATCATTGCCTGTATTGGGCAGGTGTTTACCGAGGATGAGTCTTGGGCAGCATCAGACTGCACCAAGAAAGAACTAAAAGAATTTGTGGAACAAATGAACACAAAACAATTTAAGGATATTGAAGAGTTCTTCAACACCATGCCAAAACTTTCACATATTGTTAAGGTTAAAAATCCAGAAACAAATGTTGAGAGTGAAGTCGTTCTAGAAGGGTTAGCAAGTTTTTTCAGCTAGCGATGGCGCATGAAAGTCTTGAAAATTATTATAGAACGAATTTTGCCCTCATTCAACACCATAAATATTCATTGACTGAGATTGAGAACATGATACCGTGGGAGAGAGAAATTTATGTTACTCTTCTCCAACAGTATATTGAAGAGGAAAATCTAAAACAGCAGCAGAGTGGCATTTAGTAGTCAGGCATTCACAGCACCATCACTAAAGGCAAAACCAAAACTAGGAAAAACTACTGTTTCTTCCTCGATATTTCGTGGCGAGTCACCACTGGTAGGTAAATCAACCACAATCAAAATTCCAAAGGGAATGCAGATTGGTGCTCGTGCTAGTTATGTTGATCCAAAATACTTAAAGAAAGAGTCTGCTCCCATAGAACAGACTCTGGTAGAAACTAATAATATACTTGTAGAAATTCAGAAACAACTTTCTTTGGATTTTGCTTATAGAATAGCAAAAGAAGAAAACGAAGTAAAGAAAATAAGAAGTGCTGCCGATAAAAGGAAAAGAGGAAAAGCAGAAGAGGGTGTTGAGTCTGTAAATAAACTTGGAGCAGTAATAGGAAGACAAGTTGATAAAGTCACTGCTCCAGTTAAAAATATATTTGATAGAATACTTCAGTTCTTTGGAGCACTGGTTGGTGGATTTTTAATCAACCAAGGACTGAAGTGGTTAAGCAAACCTGGTAGTATAGAAAAAATACAAGGATTTTTTGATTTTCTGGCAAAGCACACAAATACCATTTTAATGGTTATTGGTGGAGTCTTAATTTTTAAGGTTGTTAGAAAAATTACAAGACTATATCGCGCTCTTCGTGCTATCAGTAGATTTGTAACTGGAAGAGGTGGTGGTATTGGTGCTGAAGGTGGGAAAGGTGGTGGTCTATTCAGAAATGCCTCAGGTGGAAGAAGGGGTGTAACAATAGGTAGAGAAACTAGATCTTTTTATACTGGAACTGGTGGAAGAACAGGACCTGCTCAATTTGATGCTGCTGGTGGTAGAAAAAGTATAGATTTAGACGTATATACAAGAAATAAAAATCCTTTATCAAAAGGAATTCAACGAGCCGATGTAGGTTTACAAAAACTCGGATCGGGAATGATGAAATCTATGGGTATGGGTCCTGGTGCTAAAGGTATTGGTGGATTGCTGAGACCTTTATTTAAGAGAATACCTTTCTTTGGAGGTTTGATTGATTTCGTCGTATCATTGGCTTTGGGAGAACCCGTGGAGAGAGCAGCAGCAAAATCCATTGGTGCGATGCTTGGAGGTGCCATTGGTTCATTTGTTCCTATTCCTGGTGTTGGAACAATTCTTGGTAGTGTAATTGGTGATATGCTGGGCGGAACTGTTTATGATATGGTAACCGGTGGTGGACAAGATCAAGAAAACTCTGGTTTAGAAATGAACCGTGGTGGAACAATTCCGGGACCAAACGTGAATAAGGATATTGTTCCAATCTTAGGAACTCCTGGAGAAAAAGTAGTTCCAAGAGAAGAAAGTAGAAAATTCGGACCATTTGTTGATGATATGATCCACAGTGGTGGTGAACTTTATAGAAAGATGATCGAAGCCTTGAAAAAACAAGAGGCAAACAATGAAATCTTTAAAGAAGCAAATAATAAATTTGAAACCGTCTTAAAAGATTATGATGAATTTGTTAAAAAAATGAAATTAAAAGAGACTGATCCAGCATTATATGAAAAAATATATGGAAAGGGTGGGGGAGTTAGGCGCCGTTCATTGTCACCAATGTCCACTTCAAGGATGAATGTAGGAAATCTTATGTCATCTGGTATTGATAGATCTCCTGGTGATCCAATGGATTTCGTTGGAGAAATTAATGTCAATCTTAAACAACCAAGAATGGCAACTAGAACTCTAACTAAACAATCCAGTTCTTCACCGTCAGTTGCTGTATTGCCACCAATCAACATGGGAGGATCTCAAAATCAACCAATATCGGGAACGATGACTGCTCCAGCATCTCAGGGAAATTCTTTCCCGATTGTTGATGCCGAAGACCCATCCAACTTCTATGTTGCCTATGCCATGATGGAATTATTGGGGGCTTGATAAATGGAAGATCAAAATACAACAGCACAAGTAGAACAACTAAAAATTAATGTTACTAATATCAAGAGTTTCTTAGTCAAGTCTAACACTGGTATAAAAAGAATTGACTCTAGAAAGAGTGCCTTACTCAGTAACGAAATTCAAAATAAGAAAAAACAAGAGGCAGAACAAAAAGCAGAGAGACCATCAGTTCCAGGGTCGGGAATTGCTAAAAAGATATTGTCAAATGTTGTTGGGATGGCAAGGAGCATTAAAGATCGTATTTTAGACTTTTTTGGGTATTTACTTCTTGGATTTATCGTTGATAAGTTGCCGCAGATCATTGATGGAATTTCTTCCTTCTTAAAAACCGTTGCTCCAATTGTTACTGGAACCGTAAAGGCATTGGGTGCAATAGCGAATGGAATAGGATCTGTTTATAACAGTATATCGTCTTTGTTTGATCCAGAAGCAGCAAAGAAAAATATACAGCAGTCGGAAAAAGAATTACGCGGACTTGATCGTGAAATGGATGATGATGTTTCCGTTCCAATGATGCCGTTTGTTCCGATGGCACCTGGGTCAATGTTCCCACAACAAACACCACAGGCATCACCACAGATATCTCCAGCACCAACTTCTGGCACAGAAATTCCAAAAATACAAAAAAGAAATAGGGGTGGATCTGTTAATTCGGCATCTAGACCAAATCAACAACCAAAGAGATCGTCTGTTGGCAATGAAAAGACAAATCCACTAAGACTGTTTGCAAAAACAACGGAGGATAATACTGAGAGTATTACTGTATATGATAAAAACATAGGAAAATTTGAAGAAATAGTCAATGTTTTAAAAACGATTAAAAAATTTGGTGGTAAAGATGAAAAACCTAAAGATGATAATCCCCCTCCTCCAGGGGGTCGTCCACCAATTGATCCTTTTTTAACTCCAGTTGATGTTAATAAAGATGATATTCTTGGAACTGTTGGAAATACAGGAAACAGCTTTGGTCCTCATATACATATTGAAAATTATTCTTCTCCAGGATCAGAAATACCCAGATCTGTTGCATCAAGAATTTTAGTTGGTGGAAACCCAATGACTTCTGGAACAAAAACATCTGGAATTGGATGGAGATGGGGTAGAATGCACAATGGAGAAGATTGGGATCAAGATTGGGAGAACCAGCCAATTTCTTTGACTGGTGGTCTAAAATATGTTCGATTTATTCCCATGGGATCCGATGCAACTTTTGCTGGTTATGGGAATGTCGTGGTTATTGCTGATAATGATAAAAAAGCAACAAAATATTTCTTAGCACACTTAAATTCTGGACCAAGAAATGAAGCGGCATTAAGGAAAAGACAAACTGATCCTGTGGCTAAGGCAGCAGGAGATATTCTTAAATCTCTTGAAAGACCTGGATCTAATATTTCTCCAGTAGAAAGCAGAAATGGTGCTCTTCCAATATCAGTTCCTCTTGGAGAATTGGAATCAAAAATTCTTATTCAACCAATTATAGGACCTGGTAGTCCTGGTTATGGAAATGGGAGACCACAATCCAATCAACCACAACCAATGTCACCAGTTTTTAATTGGAATAATAAAAATAAATCTAATCTACTAGGGATACCATAATGTTAGAAGCACAAGAAGTAAAATACGAAGAGTTTAAGATCATCTCACAAGATGGTTCTAATGCTGTGGATATCTACAGTGGCAAGTTTAGAGTTACAAGTTTCAACTACTATGAAACTATACTCTCTCCTTTTATTACTGGAAATGTTACCATCGTTAGTACAACAACTGCTGCCAAGTCTAATGAAGACTCGCAGCAAAGAGAAGGATCTTTGTATAGTTCTTTACCACTTAGTGCCGGGTGCGTAATTACTGCAAAAATTAGAGCAGGTGTTGGAGAACAAGTTAATTTATTAGATTTTTCATCAGATGCATTTAAGAGACTTTATATTACCGAGGTTCTGATCCTCGATAAGAGTTCTACCAGCGAAACTATCATTCTTAAATTTGTTTCTCGTATTGCCTGGTTGAATGAAACTACCAGAGTTACTAAGAGTTATAAAGGAAAAATAACAGACTCTGTTCAAAAAATACTCACAGAGAATCTAACTATTGATAGTAATAAGATTGCAATAGATTCTTCTGCAAACTCATATTCGTTTACAGGAATGAGAAAGAGACCTTTTGATTTGTTAATCATGTTGGCAAAACAAACGGTTCCAGCAAGTGTATCAAATCCTGGATATTTTTGTTATGAGACTAAATCTAGATTTAATTATGTTTCCGCAGATCGTTTGATAAAACAACCTGCATATAAAGTTCCATACGAATATAATGGAGGTGTTAATTCCTCGTTCGAGTTAAAAGATAATTCAAATAACTTCAAAGTATTGTCATTAACAACTACGAAGGACCAAAGTCTTTTATCTCAGATCAGAACTGGAATGTATGCTACTAAAAATGTTTTCTTCAATCCATCTAACCTAAAATTTACTGAGATTGACATCTCTGTTGTAAATGATAAAGAATTTTCTTCTCTTGCCAAAAAACCAAACCTACCAGGAATATTGGCAGCAGATTTTAATATTGGAAAAAGATATCACAGAATTCAAAGTGCTGTTTTGGATGTTGGAGCAAATGAAGCAAGTTTAAATGTCAATAATAGTCCAGAATTATATTATGCTGCAGGAACCGCAAGATATCAAGTTTTGTTCTCGCAAGAACATTCCATAGCAGTTCCATGTAATCTAGATTTGGATGCTGGCAACAAAATCAAATTAAATATAGAAAGTGTATCATCAAATAAAGAACAAGGTGTAGATCAACGTCAAAGTGGGGAATATATAATAAAAAGTCTTTGCCATCATTTTGAACCAAATAAAGCAGTTACATCAATAAATTTAATTCGTGATTCATACGGGTTGCACTTTACCAAAGATAACTAATGGACTCCATCTCATCTTCTAGTTTGAATTTTTATGGTGTAGGAACCAATGAGTTTCTTGGAATTGTTTTGTCTGGAAACTCGCAAAAGGATCAACTATCAGGTCTTGCTGGATGGGGATACAGATATAGAGTTGCGATTATGGGATATCACCCAGATGATACAACGCTAAAGGATGAAGAAATTACATATGCTATTTGTGCTCTTGGAACTTGCGATGGATCAGGTGCTGGGGGAAGATTAAGAACGCCAAAAATATCTCCAGGAGATGTTGTTCTTGGTAAATTTTTAGATGGTGAAAAGAGACAGATACCAATGATCACTAATGTTCTGGGAAGAACTTCTGGTGTTAAATATGGATCTGGAAGATTTGAAGTCAAAAGTGGATTTAGTGAAGAAATAAAACCAGGAGGACTTGGACAACAGGAATACAGTCAGCAAGATAATGTTGTTTCTGGAACTTTAAAGAAACAACAACCACCAAAGGGTGATGCTGGTAAAAATGATGAAGAGAGGAAAAAAGAAACTGCTGCCCTTATCGAAAAACAAACAGGAGTTGAACCTGAAGCGGCAGTTGGTGTATCGGAAGCAAGACAACAAGCTCTTAATCGTGATAATCCATCTGAACCTCTTGGAAGTAGTGGAAACCGAGTAAAGGATTCTACTTCTTTAGACCAAGTAATATCTTCTAGTAAAAATGGAGTGTCTACTATTAATACTGATATTGCCCCAACGCAAGCACAAAAAGATGCCGCTTTTCAAAAGGGATTGGTATTTGTACCATACAGTCCAAATAGTACCAGAGGAAAAAATGCTCCTGAAGGGGGAAGATTTGTTCCATCAGGTTTGGGTGACTATTGATAAATATCAAAACGAGGAGGTAATTTAGAGAATGGCAGAAGATAAGAAAATAGTTAGAAGGTTTGAAAAAAACGGTCAAAAATATTATATTGAAGAGACTAGTTTGGGTCTCGTAGTTTTTCTTGAAGCATCTGATGCTGACTATAATTATGCGGGAAAAATAAATAGTCAACTTCCTACAGGTATTAAAGGAACGACCCAAAAGTATGTCCTTATGGGCGAATATAGTACAGTACCGGGAGTTAATAGGTTTGTTTCTGTTACTGAGTCATATCGTCCCACTGTAGGGGGAGAAACTACATTACAAGAGTTTGACAGTGCTTTTGCATCCAAACTAGATACTCTTTCAAATACTAATATTAATGAAATTCTTAAGATAGAGCCTATCACACAAAAAGAATACCTTGAAGATATTAGAAAAACAAAAGGAGAAGTACAATCAGAAACACAACCAGGTCAAGTAGAATCCGAGCAAAAAGTACAAGAAACACCATCTCAGGAATTTATAGATCATGCCACAGAAATGGCAGAACTTGGAGTATTGGATCCAGCAGTTAAGGAAATTATTTGCGCTAATTATCCCGACTTATGTGCCGAACTTAATGCCACAGTTGTAATACCATATAACAAACAAACTCCAGAACAATTATTAAAATCTTTAAGAGAAAAACAAAGACAGAAAAATATTAAAGATGGTAAAATTGCTGCCACTTGCCCAGCACTTTCAGATACAACAGGAAAAACAATTCTTCTTGCAGATCCCTGTAAGGATAACTTCTTCGCCAAAGTAGAAGCACATCTGACTAATTTCTTTGACAAAATTACAAAACTTGGTTCAAAGATTTTAAATTTCCCACAAGAACTTAAGACTGTTGTTGGTCAAATCGGTAGAGCTGCAAGTACTTTTGTTGGAACAATGGTCTCTAAATTGACAAAAGCGATTAATAAGTTTATAAGTAATGGACTTGCAAAATTAACCCAACAAATATTCAATACGGTTGCTGCTCCTGCTCAGGCACTATTAAAAATTGTTGGTATAGAAGAAGACTTATTAAATCCAGTCAAAGCACTTAACAAAGCTCTTGCTTGTCTGGCAACAAAAATTACACAGGCACTCACAAGTGTAATTGAAGACCTTATTATGGGAATGGTTAGAAATGTTCTTAACGTCCCCACCTGTGCCGTTCAGCAGTTTATAGGTGCTTTGACAACAAAAATTATTAATCTTATTGACTCTGCCATAACTCCATTGCTTGGTCCAATTAGTAAAATTCTTGGTGCGGTTTTTAAGGTAAAAGATTTCTTAGTTGGTGCTGTTAAGACAATTAGAAAAGTTTTAAGTTTTCTTAAGTGTGGTGAAAAAGAAAAATGCCCACCAAGTAGAAAATACATTATTGATAGGGGTGTAAAGAATGACAGAAAGGAAAAAGAGCAAGAAGATTTACTTGATAAAATTAATAATTTCTCTCTAACAGAGACTGTCGGACAAGGTATTAGTAACTTCGAAAAAGAGTATGGTAGTTGGGATATTTTTGGATCTGGTCCTGGAGCAGGAGATTCTGGAATTGGTGGATCAAACTGTAATACTGGAAATGCATTTGCTTGCGGAGCACCAAAAGCTACATTTTTTGGTGGGGATGGAATTGGTGCTTCAGGAAAAGTTATTTTGGGTAAATTTATGAAAGAATTTGACACTGATAATATTGGTGGAGATATTAAAAGAACCGCAAGTGTTATTGGTGTAGAAATTTCTGATCCTGGATCTGGATATACTGATGCACCATTTGTATCATTTGATGACAATTGTGATCGGGGATATGGTGCTTATGGAAAAGTGGTTATTGATACAAATATTAATTCTCCAACATACGGTCAAGTTACTTCAGTGATTATCGTGAGTGAAGGTGAAAATTATCCTGCAGAAAATGAAGAAGAATCTTACATTAGGGATGTAATTATTGAAAATCCAGGAGTAAATTATGAAGATGGTGATGATTTAGAAAATGATGATTTAGAAATAACTGTTGATAACGGTGTGATTTCTAGTGTTGCGATTAAGAAACCGATTAAGTATACTGACTTACCGAAACTAAATATTAGAACAGAGACTGGATATGGTGCTGTACTACGACCAATTATGACGACTAAACAGCCACCACAAAGAGAAATACTTAGACGTATTGATTGTGTATCATGAGCGAATATCCAAGATACTTAGAGTCCTTTGGACCAAAATTATATGTTGAAACTGGAAATGAGGTTGTAGGATATGCTGGAAAAACAGCATATCAACTAGTTTCTGTCAATGCTGATGGATTAAGATATAACCAAAGTTTTCATGAAGGTAGTGGACTTGCCAGATTTAATACTGATAGTAAGTTTCAGTTTGAATGTGGTGATAAAGTTAAACCAACTGATGTTGCTTGCCTTTTTACTGCTCACAAAGGTGGTATTGAATTCACTGCTGAAGATGGAATTATAACCTTTAAAGCAACTCAAATTGTTATTGAAGGTGAGGAAGAAGTTGTAATTCAAGGAAAAAATATCAGACTTGGATATCAAGAAGAAGGTGCTACTAAGAATATTCGTATGTTGGGTGATGATGTAGACGCTCCTTATGCAAAAGAAGGAAAACTTTCAGCTCTTCTAATGCAAAATAGCAATATGCTTGCTCTAGGCAATGCCTCAATATTTACTAAACCATTTGATATTTTGAAAACCGTTTTAAGTCTAGCTGACGTAGGATAGGAGAAAACAAATGGGATTAGTTCCAGACAGATATACTTTTGGTTCGGGTGATGATTTTGTAGAAAATCTGACGATTTATGGAAAGTTAGATTACGATTTTACCAAATATCCACTAAATCTTGGTGACTTAAATGTAGGTGGGAACGCAACTTTTTCTGGCATCTCTACATTTACTGATGATATAAACATCATTGGAAGTTTATTCGTTGACAATCTAACGATTAATAATAGGTTAGATGTTGGTGCTGGTGGAACAATATTAACATCATCAACTGGAAATATTGGAATAGGAAGTCAATTTCCAACTCAAAAATTAGATATAGGTGGAAATATTGTTCTGAGTGGAAATATTGGAATTGGATCTTATATACCACAACAAAACCTTGATGTTGCAGGAAGTATTAAAATTGATGAGAACATATATGATTCTTCTAATAGTGCTGGTTCAATAGGTGCATATCTATCAAGAGATGAGTCTGGTATTAGATGGACTGATGTAAGTTCTGCTACCGAAGGACTTGGTGTTCTCGCTTACAACGAGGGTGTATTAATTGGTATTTCTACCTTTATAGGGTTAAATTTAAAGACCGGTATTAATACGAGTGGAATATTATCAGACACTATTCAAGGATTTATTAATCCATCAAATTCAAGTATTTTAGATCTATTTGTATATGATTATTGGGGAAAGACTGCCAGTAATGATATCTACAGAAACACTAAGGTTGGTATTAATCAAGCAAATCCAACTTATTATTTGGACGTTACTGGTGATGCCAGAATTACAGATGCTTTAACTGTTGATGGATCTGTAATTTTTAATGATACTTTAGATGTAAATGGCATTACTCGTGTTAATTCTGTTACACAATCTACAAGTAAAGACACCGGTGCTCTTGTAGTTACAAATGGTGGACTAGGTGTAGAGGGGAATGCATATATTGGTGGAAATATTAATGCTCAAGGAACTTTATTCGCAGGTGATACTGCTACATTTAATAGTGCAATTATTGTTAGTGGAACTGCATTTATAAATTCAAACATTGATGTTGATGGTATAGCAACACTTAATAGTTCTTTAGACGTTGATGGACCGACAACACTTAATAATACTGTAGACGTTGATGGTGCCACAACACTTAATAGTTCTTTAGACGTTGATGGACCGACAACACTTAATAATTCTTTAGATGTTGATGGTGCCACAACACTTAATAGTTCTTTAGACGTTGATGGACCGACAACACTTAATAATTCTTTAGATGTTGATGGACCGACAACACTTAATAATTCTTTAGATGTTGATGGACCGACAACACTTAATAGCAACTTTTATGCCAATGGTGATGCAACTCTTGGTGCATCTTTATTTGTAATCGGTCAATCTATTTTTTATAGCCCTGTAGAAATTAATGGGCAAACATCTATTAATTCTGGATTAGATGTTGATGGAATAACCGAATTGGGAAGTAATCTTAACGTTACTGGTAATGTTCTATTTAACTCCGAATTACTTGTTAATGGAGAAGCAACGTTTGACAATAATATAGTCGTTAATCAATTAGGACAATTTAATAATACTACACAATCTACTAGCTCGTCTTCTGGATCTGTCGTTGTTTCTGGTGGGGTTGGAATTGCTAAAAATCTAAATGTCGGTGAAGGTTTATCAGTTGTTGGTGTAACTTCATTAGGCGATTCCTTAGATGTTGATGGTGCCACAACACTTAATAGTTCTTTAGATGTTGATGGAGCAACAAATCTCAATAGTTCTTTAGACGTTGATGGAGCAACAAATCTCAATAGTTCTTTAGACGTTGATGGAGCAACAACATTAAATTCTTCGTTCCAAGTTGTTGGAACTGCTGGAACTGTTTTAACGGCAACGGAATCAGGAAACATTGGATTTGGAAGTACAACTCCATCACAAGAAGTTGATTTTAATAGTGATGTTCGCTTCCAAAAAGCAATTTATGATAAGGATAATAATGTTGGATATAGAGATGAATACTACGAAGTACCTAGAAATGTATTAACGACGGTTGGTGTTGATACTACAGGTAATGTTATTGGTGGAAGATTTTATGACGCAGCGAATCTCATTAGACTTAATTTGGATTTTATTGCAAATGAAGCTATTGGATTTTTAACAAGTACAGATTATAAAAATCCAGCATTTGTAATTCCAACAGGAAATCCAGATGATTGTAAAGATGATATTAAAGATATTCTAAAATCAATTACTTATGATATTACTAGAGGTGGAAACTCTCGTTGTGTTGGTGCTGGTTTATCTTATTATAATGGAGAAACTCTCCAACACATTACTGGAACGGATGTAAATGGATATAGCGTTAAAGAAGCAACTATTGTTGCTATTACAACTGCAGCACAAGTTGCCAGATATGTCATTAATAACTTAACACCACCAATATCATATCAAGGTATAAGTTCTGTTTCTCTTATAAAAGATCTATCATTACAGGATGATCCAGATTATCAATCTAACATTGATCCTGATGGATGTGCAAATGTTGTTTCTGCAATTACAGTTTGTGCCGGAATTGTTACTACGATTATTGATGTTGGATTTTCAGCATCTGGTATTACTACAACTTATCCAGATGGAAAAGTTGTTTGGGGTCCACCTGGTGCTGATTCTAAAAATATCATTTATGTATCTAAGTATGGTAATGATGACAATAATGGTAGAACAGAAGGGTCTGCGAAGTTAACCATTGGGGCAGCAGCAGCAATTGCACAACCGGGCGATACAATTATGGTTCGCTCTGGTGTCTATGGTGAAAATAATCCTATTGGTTTAAGAACAGACGTTACGGTCAGTGGACAAGATCTCCGCCTTGTTACAATATACCCTCAAAATAATGATGACATCTTTTATGTTAGGAGAGGATGTTTAATTGAAAATCTCAGTTTTGCTTACAGTAAAGATCCATATGATGATGTTGCGCCCGTTAGTATTACTGGTGCTGCTGTTGCTTTCCCACCACCAGCAGGAATTGGTAGTGCTAGAAGTGGATTCTTAGATGTTGGACCAGCAAATGAAGGACCAAGCGGTAGATGGAGATCTCCATATATTAGAAACTGTACAAACTTTATGACCGATAGTATTGGTATGAAAATTGATGGTAATCATGTTTCTGCAGCATTTACAGGCACCAATAATCTTGGTCAAGATCTTAAGTGTATGGTTTGTGACTCATTTACTCAATATAATGAAAATGGTATTGGAGTTTCAATTACAAATAATGGATATGCTCAGTTAGTTTCTATCTTCACAATTAACTCCAACATTGCCATTTATTGTGATACTGGTGGATCTTGCGACCTGACAAACTCAAACTCTTCCTTCGGTAATTATGGTCTTTATGCTGATGGTGTAGGTGCGGTCGAATTTACAGGTATAACAACAGGGACTGTTGTTGCCGAAGAAGATACCTTTACTTTCTTAGAGGTAAAAGATGATCTTGATAATGTAAGAAAACCATTTGACGGGCAAGCAGTATTCTTTAAAATTGATCTTGCAGACTACACTGATGTTGGTGGAGCTACTGGAATTGTAACAGAACCTCTGAATTTAATAAGAGAGATACAAGTTACCAATGGTGGTTCTGGATATAGTCAAACCTCACCACCAATTGTTTCTATTACTAGTCCTTCTGGACCAGAATCTATTCCTGCTGAGTTATCGGCAAATGTATCTGATGAGGGTGTACTAACTTCAATTGATGTAATTTCATCAGGAAGAAACTTTTTACCAGATCAGACAATTGAAATTACTATTTCTGGTGCTGTTGGTGCTGGAGCATCTGCACAAGCAATCACTGATCCAATATACTATACGGTTAGCACTGCAACAGAACCAACTTCTGTTGGATTAACGACGGTTACTTTTAATGAAGTTGTTCCTTATGCAATTTCTACTAATGTTGGAGTTGAATTTAGAAGAATCAGTCGTATTATCGCAAGCGGAATTACCTTTGAGTATGTTGGTGCTGGAGTAAATATAAATAGTGCAAACCCCTTCCAGGGGGGTGTGCCTATCCCAGAAAATGAGATCGTTGCGATAAATGGAGGACAAGTTCCTTTCACTAGTACAGACCAAAAAGGTAATTTTAAAATCGGGGAGGGACTGACAATCGATCAAGCTACTGCAACTATTAGTGGTAGAGATTTTACAAGAGCAATACAAGCAAACTTAACACCATTGATACTTGCTTTGGGGGGATAATATAAAAAATGGCAGTCGCACCAATTAATAAGTTTATATCAGTTGCTGCTCCAGTTGCTCCAGGAGAACAGTTGTTATATGAAGTTCCAACGGGAGTTTCCTCTATCTTATTGTATGCACAAGTATCTAATGTTGGTATCGGAACATATCCAACCGTTAGTTTTATTCATAGAAGAGAATCAAGAAGCACAGGAAATACAAGAGATATTAGAATTATTAAAGATGCAGAAGTTCCACCAAATGATGCGATTATATTGATAGATGGGAGATTAGTTCTAGAAAAAACCGTAACAACTTTAGATCGATTGTATATAAATGCTATTCAAACTGGAATAGTTACAATCACCAATGTTGAATATCATGAACCAACAGGGGTTACTACGATAACAACTTTAACAGAACATGGGTTTACGGCGAATTCAGAAATAGCAATGTCTGGAATTGCTATGACTTGTCCTAGTGGATCTGGCATTACTACCACTATTTTCCCAAGTCCACAAAAATCATATGTTGTGGATAGTATTGTTGATGATGTTGGGACCTCAAAAACATTTACAACAAATGTGGGTAGTGCAAATGGCATTTCCCACACATATGTAAGTGGTGGTTTAGTCGGTCCTTTACAACTTGAATTTATTGGAAGCATACTAGAAAACTCAACAGTTTGATGTAGAATGGCAAAATATTTCAGTAATCGTGTAAAAAGAACACCACAATCTGCAATATCAACTGATAGATATCAGTATCTTGGACTAGATCAAGCTGAGCCTCATTTGGGATATCCCGGAGAAAAGCAGATACCACTTTCTCCAAAGTATTATAGTTTAGTTACAATTGAGAATGGCGAAGATAGTGATAGGTATTGGCAAGAACAGTCTGGATTAGCTCCTGGCGGTATTACTATTTTTGATGAAGGATTTCAAATTGGCGTAGCAAATAGTGTAACTAAACTAAACTTCGTTGGAACTGCTATTACAGCGTCCGTTAGTGGTGACATTTCAACAATTACTGTTTCTGCTCCGGGAAATTCTGGAGAAATTATATTTAATGATTCTGGAAATTTTTCAACAGATACTTTATTTGTATTCAATCCTCTCAATAATTCCATTGGTATTGGAACTACAAATCCTCAGGCTAATGTTCATATTGAGGGAAGTTTAAAACTAACAGAATCTCTATATGATACAAATAATTTAGTTGGAACTGCCAATTCTATTCTGGTTTCAACTGGTGCTGGAGTTAGTTGGAGTAATGTAGAGACTGTTTTTGGATTTGAAAGAATTGTATATAATTTTGTCTCTGAGCAAGATCAAACTACTTTCCCAATAACATATACTCTTGGTAGTAACGTTGATGTTTATTTGAATGGTGTTCATTTAACATCTGGAGAATATACCTTAAGTGGTGGCGATAGCATCATTCTCAACGATCCTTTAGATGCTGGTGAAAATCTTGATGTCATAGTTTATAGAAATGCTGTTGTTGGATCTCAAGGTATTCAAGGTATACGGGGAGATCTTGGAATACAGGGTATTCAAGGTATTCAAGGTTCTCAAGGAATACAAGGTATTCAAGGTTATCAAGGAACTCAGGGTATTCAAGGTGATCTCGGCATTCAAGGCAATCGGGGTGTTCAAGGTTTAAGTGGGCAGGCAGTAGATAAAGGGGATCAGGGTATTCAAGGTATTCAAGGTAACTTTGGACAACAGGGTATTCAAGGTAACTTTGGACCACAGGGTATTCAAGGTAATCAAGGTCTTCAAGGTACTCAAGGCAATTTTGGAAGTCAGGGAATTCAGGGAAATCAAGGTACTCAAGGTAATTTTGGACCACAAGGTATTCAAGGAATTTCGATACAAGGAATTCAAGGTAGTTTTGGTCTTCAAGGAACTTTTGGTGCATCAGGTCCTACTGGACCTGTTGGTCCATCGGGTCAAACTGGACCTGTTGGTCCCACTGGACCTACAGGACCCATTGGTCCTACTGGACCTGTTGGTCCATCTGGACCAGAAGGTTTATCTGTCCAAGGATTTACGGGATCTCAAGGACGCCAAGGTATTCAAGGAATTCAAGGCAGTCAAGGTGCCGATTCGACCATACCAGGTCCTCAAGGTATTCAAGGTAACTTTGGACCTCAGGGTATTCAAGGTAATCAAGGTCTTCAAGGTATTCAAGGCAATTTTGGACCTCAAGGTATTCAAGGCAATTTTGGACCTCAAGGTATTCAAGGTAATTTTGGACCTCAAGGTATCCAAGGTATTTCTGTTCAAGGATCTACTGGTTCAGTTGGATCAATAGGATTGCAAGGAATACAAGGAATACAAGGAATACAAGGAATTTATGGTTCTCAGGGTATTCAAGGTAATTTTGGTCTTCAAGGTACAACTGGATCTGGATCTCAAGGACCAACAGGACCAACAGGACCAACAGGTCCAACAGGTCCAACAGGTCCAGAAGGACCAACAGGTCCAGTTGGACCCACTGGACCAACAGGAACTCAAGGATTTACTGGATCAACCGGTCCTGGAGGTGATTCTGGACCTCAAGGTATACAAGGTTTTACTGGTACACAAGGATTTACTGGTATTCAGGGTAACCAAGGAATTCAAGGAACTACTGGCACTCAGGGTAACCAAGGAATTAAAGGAACACAGGGAACACAAGGCACTGATGGAACTATAGGCACTCAAGGAACCACAGGTACTCAAGGAATAACTGGAAATCAAGGATCTACAGGTGCTCAAGGAATCATTGGAAATCAAGGGTCTACAGGTGCCCAAGGAACCACTGGTACTCAAGGAACCACTGGTACTCAAGGAACCACTGGTACTCAAGGATCTACAGGCACTCAAGGGTCTACAGGATCACAAGGAACTGATGGAAGACAAGGAATTCAAGGAATTCAGGGGATTCAGGGTGTTCAGGGTAATTTTGGAGTACAAGGTATTTCTGGAACAGGAAATCAAGGATTGACTGGTCCCACTGGACCTATTGGACCTACAGGACCTATTGGACCTACAGGACCTATTGGACCTACAGGACCTGTTGGTCCTACTGGTCCTACAGGAACTCAAGGATTTACAGGACCAACAGGTCCTGTAGGTCCAACAGGTTTACAAGGAATTCAGGGAATTCAAGGTATTCAAGGTACTCAAGGACTCCAAGGAGACCAAGGTCTTCAAGGTCTTCAAGGTATTCAAGGAGACCAAGGTCTTCAAGGTCTTCAAGGTATTCAAGGACTTCAGGGTCTTGATGGTGCATTTGTCGCTCAAGGAATTCAAGGAACTCAAGGTTCTCAAGGAACTCAAGGTTCTCAAGGAATTCAAGGACTTCATGGAACTCAAGGAACTCAAGGAACTCAAGGTTCTCAAGGACTTCAAGGAACTCAAGGTTCTCAAGGAATTCAAGGACTTCAAGGAGTTCAAGGTACTCAAGGGTCTACAGGTACTCAAGGAACCACTGGTACTCAAGGATCTACAGGCACTCAAGGGTCTACAGGTACTCAAGGATCTACAGGCACTCAAGGGTCTACAGGTACTCAAGGATCTACAGGCACTCAAGGAACCACTGGTACTCAAGGAACCACTGGTACTCAAGGATCTACAGGCACTCAAGGGTCTACAGGTACTCAAGGGTCTACAGGTACTCAAGGGTCTACAGGTACTCAAGGATCTACAGGTACTCAAGGATC
>Ga0129333_10002136_pt1 | contig 18275 bp, 25 predicted proteins | sample CPB6_08_DNA_FD_94474 | JGI IMG/M metagenome (GOLD analysis project Ga0129333, IMG submission 94474) | Freshwater to marine salinity gradient microbial communities from Chesapeake Bay, USA - CPBay_Sum_0.6_0.8_DNA | ecosystem: Environmental > Aquatic > Marine > Coastal | place: USA: Chesapeake...
CGGATTAGAAATGTTAGGGAGTTTAGATGCGTTTAATGCAAGTATTAGAGAAGAAGGTGTTCCACCCTTTGGCATGGGTATTGGTATCAACACTGGCGTTGTTGTTGTTGGTAACATGGGCAGTGAGCAACGTTTTGATTATACTTGTCTTGGGGATGCTGTCAATCTTGCATCCAGACTTGAAGGACAGTCTAAGAACTATGGTGTCCTCATGGTTTTGGGTCCCGTAACTGCTGAACGTATTGGCGACGAATATTTTACTATTGAATTAGACTGTATTGCTGTTAAAGGTAAAAAAGAAGGTGTAACGATCTATACAGTATTCTACAATCCTGCAACTCCTGGAGAGTGGAGTGATTGGACTGCTGCTAGAGAAATGCACGACCTTATGTTACAATGCTATCGTGAACAAAAGTGGGCAAGTGCAATTAAACTAGTCAATGACTTAAAAGGATCATTTAATGGCAACATGGATCACTATTACGAATTATGGCTTGAACGTATTGAAGAAATGCGCGGTGCTAACCTTCCTGCTGATTGGGACGGCGTATTCAGAGCCACAAGCAAATAAACCTTATAAGGTCTGTCCAGGAGTAGTAACTGCTAAAGATACGCCTTGTAAGGTTGCTACTCCTACAGCTTCTATAGTTCATCGTATCGAAAAAGAAGATCCAAGAGATAAACAAATCATCGAACTCAAAGATCAAATTAAGCAATTAGAGGAAATGATTCGTGTTTTACAATCTAAATGATGATATTTGGTTTTGGTGGTACGATGAGTCAGTAAGACAATTTTTACTTTGGTATTACTGGCCTAACTTCTTAATGGGTAATTCGGACGATATTAGCCAATGGGTTAGCTCTGTGAGCTTGAACGGTGTTAAACTGCATAATATTTGTAATCCAAATAAAGTATGAAAAAATTTTTCCTAATATTATTGTTGTTGGCCTCACCTGTTTTCGGACAAAAAATCACTGCGACCAGTTGGTTAGTTGCTGATAGTGATGGCAAGATAATTGAAGGTTCTAACATTAGCGAAGTTCGTAGTATTGCTAGTATTACTAAATTAATGACAGCAATGGTGGTATTAGATGCTAAACAAGACTTAGATGAATACATCAAACCTTACACAAGAAAAGAATTGATTCAACTAATGTTGGTTAAATCGGATAACAGAGCCGCCGAAGTCCTTTGCGAAAAATATCCTTACGGTAGATCAGCTTGTATAGCAGCCATGAATCACAAAGCCCAGTATTTAGGTCTTACCAACACACGATATGCAGATCCTAGCGGCCTTAATATAATGAATATCAGTACAGCCGAGGAGTTAGTTAAAATAGTTATTGCTTCAAGCAAATATCCTGAAATTGTCGAAGCAAGTAATATGCCTCAGGGAAAAATCAAACAGAAAACAGGATGGGTTGTGTTTAATAATACTAACCCTTTAGTTGCTACAAAAGATTTTATTATTAGTAAGACAGGATATATTCGTGCCAGCGGCGGCTGTATTGTTACAATGCTGGATACAAAAATAGGACGCAGAATTGTCGTCCTATTAAATAGTAAGAATACTTACACTCGAATACCTGAAGCTAATCTTATTGCTTCCTTGTATTAATCGTCACCGGCAGCGTCTTTAATCTCTTCAGGAGTAGCTTTACGTCCTTTAGCACCGCCTATTGGTTTATTAGCATCCTCTGCTGCTTTTTTGGCAGCAATTTCTTCGTCGCGTTTTTTCTTAAACGGATCTATGTTAATTTCCTGTTCAGCGATAATACGTTCTTTATCAATGGTTTTACCGCGGAGCTGTAGTACAACTTCAACTTTTTGATTTAATCTTATAAGATCATTGTCAAGCATACGAATGCGATCAATAAGAGCAATAAGAGTTCCATTAGCTTGTCCTATAACTGGCTTAATGACTGTAGTTACCCACTTCCAAACAAAATAGATAAAGTAACCCATGCCAGCCGCCGACACAATCGGGAAACCGTACTTGTTAATTAGGTCTGCTATATTATCCATTAATCTCGCCTTTGATCAGTTTGTTCTGCACGACTAATCCTGTAATAGTCTGGCTGTAGACCTAGTGCGTGACTAATCTTTACGTCTACACGTTGTAGATCGTTAGTCATAGTGTCTACACGGGCATCGAGCCCTTTGATAATACCGGCCATGCCGTTTACTGAACTAGTAACTCCGTCTAGAATAAATTTTAGTGTTAAAAACACAAAATAACCAGCTGCTAGTGCAGCCGCAATGGGAAATCCTACATCTGCTACTAATTTAAAAAATTCACCCATCCGATTCGCTCCCGGCTTTTATATATGTATTTATTAGACTGGGTAAATAAACGCTATGTTAACTATCATCGACGATTTTTTACCTGTTACTGAACACACTAAGTTACTAAACTACATGACTAGTCAAGAATTTCCTTGGTTTTATATGAGCCATGCTAGTCGTGCTCCGGGTTCATTTATACCAGAAAATGCTGTAGAAACTTTTGCTATGACACACAGTATACATAGTAAAGAAGATGGTATGACTAGTTACACAATTGACAACTTTGCACCGTTATTAAATGCGCTAGAACAGCATCATAGTAACAACATTGATATTTTTCGAGTTCGTGCAGGATTAAAAACGCCAAAAAATGGATTTACCAAAAACAACTACAATGTACCTCATGTTGATTATTTTTTCCCGCATAATACAGGTTTATACTATGTTAATGCAAGTGATGGCGATACATGGGTGTTTGACCAAACATTTGAACAGTTCCCAGAACCAACTCATTTTACGGTAAAACAAAGAATACAACCTAAGCCAAATCGATTGATTTTATTTTCAGGTTTGCAGTATCATACTGCTAGTAATCCAATAAATAGTGATAGTAGAATTATTATCAATATTAACTATATTGAGAGAGCTGTATGAGTTACCTGTTTTGGATATTTGTTGGAATTGTTGGTGCTGCTGCCTGTTGGTGGCTTATGGACTGGCACGATAAGCATTCCGACGGGGAATGATTATTGCTGTATGAAGCAAAGAGAAAAGTGTTCTGGACGCGGGTTCGACTCCCGCCTGGTCCACCAAATGGTCTCTCTCCGTAGAATACCGAAAGGTCGGCTGAGAGATTATTTGATGGGCCAGTCATGGTTTCGACAGGGCAAAGAGTAACAGAGTGGACAGCAGAGTAGGCGATGACTCTAAATCAAGCAAAACAAATAAATGCAAAAACAGCATTTCAGTACTTCCAAGTAGACGTCGACGTTTCTGCAAAGAACGACGAGCAGTTTGCTCTAGCTGCCTAAAAAACAGCCAGTACCGGGGCAGCTATGCCTTGTTACCAAAAATAGTCAAAAACCCGCTTAGGCGGGTTTTTGTTTAGATATATAGTTGATAATAAGGATTAACATCGATGCCTAATATTGTTTTATCAAGAATTATTGTTACAAGACCAAATACAGATGTTCCTTGGGGAACTAAAATAGTCAAGATGGGCGAAATTGATGGCTATATTAACAAAAATTATTTTGACACTGGAAAATTTTTAGTAAGAGGAACTACCTACTCCGACGATTGGCTAGTTATGATCAGCGCCACACAATGGCGCAGTGAAGAAGATCGACTCGAATATATCAAAGATCCTATAATACAAAAAAAGCACGTTCAGTTAAGAGAATTTTGGAAAGAAAATGGTATTAAAGTCAAGTTTGAAAATACCGAGTTTGACCGCAAGGGCAACGTAGTTAAAAAAATCGAAGGTGTATTAGTCGAATAACAAATCTTCTTCCATAAGTTCTTCTACTAGTTGGTCAAAACTAATAATAGCTTTTGGAAATTGTACAGTGAAAAAATATCTGTATTCTTCAAAGTTGTATCCGCAATGATGAACTCCTGCGTTGAGTACGTGATATGTATGGGGTTTATATTTTAGCTCGACAAAATCCCTCATCATATCGTTTTTAAAGGATTCGTTATCTCCTGTATCAAAAAATACATGATGACGTACATCATTTAACGCTAAATTTAAACCTACTGTCCTTACTTCGTCAAAGTGCCACTTATAGTGTTCCCATGGCTTATAGTAAAACACCCAACCAGTGGCTTCGTACTTTTTCATAAGATTCCATAAGAACTCGTCTTTTTGTAAAATTTCATCTGGAGCACGCCATTTTGGAATTTGATTAAAACCGTGTTCTTTGCCCAACGGTCTCGGTTGACTAACAGCAAATTCATATAGCGCATCACCAATTTTGGCTTTTTTCTTTACTTCGTAGAAGAGTTTTGTCATATTTTAATCCTTGATTCAATATTTATTTCTAAAAAAAATGAAAAAAGTTTTTTTTGGTTTACCAAAATTAGTTGACTTTTGGTCTTAGTTGCCGTATAATAACACTATTGCAACACACAGAGCGAGTCAAATGATTCTTAATACTGCCCCCCAAGACCAAGCAGTCCTTTCGAATGTCGGACAAATTGGTGAATTCCGAATTCGAAATAGTGCTAAAGCATTTAACATTCTTTCTAGCGGTCTATATGCTAACAAGATTCGCGCTATTATCCGTGAATTGAGCTGTAATGCAGTTGACAGCCATGTTGCCGTAGGCAAACAAGAAACTCCTTTTGATGTACACCTTCCTAATCAATTAGAACCATGGTTTGCTATTCGCGACTACGGCACTGGACTGACTCATGAGCAAGTTACCAATATCTATACGACATATTTTGAATCAACTAAGACCGATTCTAACGATTATATTGGTGCTCTTGGGCTTGGCAGTAAGTCTCCGTTTAGTTATACAGATAATTTTACGGTAACTGCTATTAAAAATGGTCGTAAAGGTATCTATACTGCCTTTATTAATGAGCAAGGCATTCCTAGCATTGCACTGATGACGGAAGAAGACAGCACCGACCCTAGTGGAGTCGAAGTCAAATTCAGTGTTAACGAACGTTGGGACTTCAGCAAGTTTGTTGACGAAGCTCGTTACGTCTACACTTATTTTAATCTTCGACCAGTTGTTAGCGGTGCTAATAATTTTGAGTTCCGTACATTGGAATATGAAACCCGAGACATTATTTCCGGTGTTCACCAAGCTAAGAACGGCCCCCACGGCAGTCGTAGTGTTGCGGTTATGGGTAATATTTGCTACCCTATTGAAATTCCTCAAGCGGAACAAACACTAGGCGACCTGCGTCAGTTGTTGAGCTGTAATCTTGAACTGCACTTTGCTATTGGTGAATTGGATTTCCAAGCTAGCCGTGAAGGCCTGAGCTACATTCCTCAGACTGTTGAATCTATCAAGCGTAAACTTGAAAACCTTAATGCTGTTTTGTTTACTAAACTTGAAGAAGAAGCCAATGCTATTCCTAACTTGTGGAAGCGAGCGGCATTCCTTGCCAAGCGTAAGCAAAGCTATCTGTGGGGCGCATCTGTTGCACAGTATGCCAAGGTAAATCCTATTGCTACATTTGATGCAGGCACATACGGCGGTACTGCAACACTAAAGCTGTCTATCGAAACTTTGTCTAGCAAGTATAATATTCAGCTTCGTGCGTTTAATCGCACTTCGGGTTCGTCTACTATGCGTAATCTGAAATCTTCCATGGAGTACGGAGATTTGGATGCTAATGGTAAACGTACAACTTGGAGTGCTTGGAGTGTACATGTCGACGTTGACACGCATTTTGTTGTAAACGATCTCAATCGTGGTGCTACAGAACGTGCTAAGTATCATTACAAGAATACCAAGACTACTGTTCACAGTAATACAATTTTTGTAATCGAACCTGTCGATCGTACTAAGCCGATGAAAGACAAAGAGTTCTTTGCATTGATTCACAATCCGCCTACAGAGAATTGCTTTGTAGTTAGTAGCCTGGAAGAAAAGCCTCGTGCCAGCGGCATGGGCAAGAACGTTACTATTATGAAATTGGAAAAGCGTGGTGGCCGTGGCTATCGTCGTAGTGACGAAGACATGGTATGGCGCGATGCTGGCAAAGCCGATAGCTTTGATGCTAACGAAACATATTACTATGTTCCTCTCAGCGGCTTTCAAATGCAAAGCTCTAAAGGCTATAGCGATGCCAAACATTTTTACTGCGATGTAACCAGTTTGCCAGGTTTGTTTAAAGGTGAAATCTATGGCGTTCGTAAAGGCGACATTGAAGAAATTCAAAAACGTAAAAACTGGGTAAATCTGGAAAAGCATATTGAAACAGTTTTGACTACTCAAGACAATACCAAATTGTTGATGAGTGTAGTCAAAGCCAAAATCGAAGACTATAACATCTTTGATATGCCTTCGGCAGTTCCTGGTTTGATTAATGCCAATAGTCCGTATAATAAATTGCTCAATGACTTCAAAGGTGTTGACAAATTTAGCGGAGGCACTTATAATCTTAACAGTCTGTTTGCCAAGTTTGCTCCTAAGGCTAATCTTAGCCCAGAAGCATTGATTAACAAATACGATCAATTGTTCCAAGAAGTGGCACGTAGGTATCCGCTGATTGGCAAACTGAGTTCCTACCGCGTTGAAGCGAGCGACATCGCAGAGTACATTAATCTTATCGATACTTCGAAAGGTATTTAAAATGAGTTATCCTTTTTTGATCCAAGGCAATAATGTTGTTGTTGTAATTGACAACAAGCCACATACTATCAGCAAAACTCACATCACTTATCAAAAGGTAATTGATGCGATTAAGGCCGGCGACTGGGAAGCAGTCAAGGATGCCATTGAGCCTAAGAAAGTTGTACTCAACTACGGCAAGGGTAACGTCAGCATCCAGGGTGAAACCTTGTTCTGGAAGGGCAAGGAACTGCATACCACTTTGGCAGTTAAAATGATTGAGATGCTTCGTGAAGGCTTCCCGATTGAACCTATGGTTATGTTCATGGATAATCTTTACCAGAATCCAAGCAAGCGAGCAGTTGATGAACTGTATGGCTTCTTGGAGCGCGGTAACTTGCCGATTACTCCGGACGGACACTTCCTTGCTTACAAGCGTGTTCGTGCAGACTATAAGGATTGTCATTCTGGTACTATGGATAACGGTATTGGACAAGTTGTTGAGATGGAACGCTATGACGTTGACGACAACAAGGACAATACATGTTCTAGTGGCCTCCACTTCTGCTCTAAAGAGTACCTGAGTAGTTTTGGTGGTGCTCGCACAGTTATTGTTAAGATCAATCCACGTGACGTTGTAAGCATTCCTAGTGACTATAATCAAACTAAGGGTCGTGCTTGCCGATACGAAGTTGTCGGAGAAATTGACAACAATGATGCGAGTGCGGCTTTTACCCGTAGTGTGCAATCAAACAGTAGCAACTATGACAAGCCTGTTAAAGAAGGTGACACACCATTCAAAGCAGGCTACACCGCAGGTTATACAGGCGGTGCTAATGCAACTGATGACTACTACGGTAAGGATCGTTTGGATTATCGTGAAGGCTATGAAAAAGGTGCTCAACACAAACGTGAAGGACGTAGCGAAGAATATCGTTATGTCAAAAACGAAAAGTCTTGGCCTACTCCTAAATGGGGTCCTGTTGGATACTAACTATGGGAAACTTAGCTGAATACTTTGCAAAGAACAGACCAAAATCTGTTTGGTCTATAGGAGACCGAGTATTCGGCCGATGGAATAAAATCCCATTTGTCGGAACTGTTGGTAATGACAATATGGTAAGTGAGTTAGTAGGGCCTAGAGTCTCTATCTTTCTCGACTTACCTATCAAGTATCAAGACAAAATACATACTATTATTTTTGTCAAACAAAAAGATATCAAAAAATTAGTTGTACTAGATGAGTGACCCGGCTCGCATTCTTGCAGAAAATATTCGAGCCGGGTCTGGTAACCATGGGCTCAACGAAAACGATCTTTATAATATTTTTTCTAATTGTAATGTAGAGCAGTTAGCCTACACATTAAGAAAATGTGTAGAGCATTCTGGCAGTACTGCTTTTAGTACAAACAAATCTACTATTGTAAAACCTTCCTTTTCTGACTTCACTGTTTGGCATCAAATTGATGAACAATGGAACGAGTCTTGGGGCTTTAAGAAAACACAACCAGGGTGTTATGTCTACGGATTATTTGATAAAGTTCCAAACGGCCCTGCTGATTTTTTAGATGCCGGTGTTATCTATATCGGTGAAAGCAGAGCAGTTACAAGAAATTGTATGCTAGGACGTAGAACTGATTTTAAAGGCACAGTTCGTAATAACAGATTAAGCCCTTACGGATGTGGAACTGCTTTTAAAGAAAAATTTGGTGCTAGTAAAATTTCAAACACTTACCAAGCATACTTGCCTATGCATCCAAGTTTATGTAAACAAGTAGAAATAGAATTACTATCATTGTATTACAACAAATATAATTGTATTCCTGCTTGTAATCCTTCCTTAGATTTGACTAGGGTGCTAAAGCATTTGGTCAAATAACTAAAAAAAGTACTTTACAACATACAGATTAGACTGTATAATTGCTTCATCAACAACACAACATTGTTTTAAAAATGACTTACTTTCTCAAACACGGCAACACTTATCGCGTAAGCAAAAAAGAAGCCCTCGACATTCAAGAGAAGCTTCCGGTCGGTAATTACATTATCAAAAAAGATGAGATGTCTGGACAACTATTCCTAGAGCAAATCGATCAATTTGAATTCAAAGGCAAAGTCTACGGCGATACTATCAAACGTGCTACTCGTATTCTTAATTCTTTTAATGACCGCCCCAGCTCAACTGGTGTAATGCTTACCGGTGAGAAAGGTTCTGGTAAGACTTTGCTTGCCAAAATGCTTAGTATCAAAGGTTACGAGCAGGACATTCCAACTATCGTTATTAACCAACCTTGGTGCGGCGAAAACTTCAATGCTTTCATCCAAAGCATCGAGCAGCCTGTTATCGTTGTGTTTGACGAGTTTGAAAAGGTTTACGACGAGTCTGACCAAGAGCTTATGCTTACACTTCTTGATGGCGTTTATCCTACTAAGAAGTTGTTTGTATTGACTTGCAACGACAAATGGCGTGTTAACCAACACATGCGTAATCGTCCTGGACGAATTTTCTATAGCCTAGAGTACAAAGGTCTTGAAGCAGACTTCATTCGTGAATACTGCGAAGATAATCTCAAATCTAAAGAACATATTGAAAAGATCATTGGTATTGCCGGTACGTTCGGACAGTTTAACTTTGACATGCTCAAGGCACTGGTTGAAGAAATGAACCGTTACAACGAAACTCCGCAAGAAGCAATGGAGATGTTGAACACCAAGCCAGAGTACTCAGAAGAATCTCGTTACAAGATCAAACTGATGATCAATGGTGAGGAATTGGCTGAAACTAACTTTGATGAAAAAGAATGGCACGGTAACCCACTTACCAAGCGTGTTCACATCAATTATAAGAGTTTCTTTGAGCCCGACAACAACGATGACGAAATTAGCATTGGGGAGTTCGATTGGGAAAGCAAGATTTTCGAACCTTCTAACCTTAAGAAGATTGACGACAACGGCAACAAGTTTGTGTTCGTTGCTTCAGATGGTACTACTTTGGTTCTTACCAAAGTTAAGGAACAAAGCTATCGTTATTGGGATGCTTTTTAAGGATTGCGTTAGTAGCTCAATGGCAGAGCAGAAGCCTCTAAAACTTCAATGCGTGGGTTCGATTCCCACCTAACGCACCAAGGATGTATTATGGCAAAAAAGAAACAAGCAAAAAAGTTTAACTATGCTGTAGGACACTACTGGGAAGGCGAAAGCGGATCGGTAGGTTGTTATGCCTATGGCAATGAACACTTCTATGGTACTATGGAAGATGCTAAGAATTTTTTAGCCTACGTGCAAAAACAAGACGAAGAGAAGCCCAGACTAAATCGAAGAGACTGGAGAATTTTTCAACTGGTAGAAGTACCAGTATAAATATTTTTGTCACATAGGGTGACGACCTACAGACTTTTAAACACTAGGTACTTAGTCTGTGTACCGTAAAAGGAGAAACCATGATGTATGGAAACAAGCTCGCCGCGGCAATCAAAGTAGACGGCAAAGTCCTTCGTGAATTCAAGGACACAGTACATATCCCATTTGGATCAGAATATGCAATCACTATTAAGAATCTACATACGACCCGTGCTGTCGTTAATGTTTTTATCGATGGCGACGATATGGTTCCTGGTGGACTTGTACTCAATGCAGGCCAATCAATTGATCTTGAACGTTCAATCAAGAACAACAATCTCACCGAAGGCAACCGGTTCAAATTCATCGAACGCACCGGGGCTGTGGAACAGCACAGGGGCATCGGAGTTGAAGACGGACTGGTAAGAATTGAGTATCAATTTGAACTTCCTATGTTAATCAATACGCCCTGGATTGTAGCCAGCGGCGCTAACAACATCTATCCACAAGGTGGAATCATGCGTGGTTCCAAAATGTCAGGCGTTAGTAACGGTACAGCAGATTGGGCTGCACCGGCAGGATCAGTAACTTGTTCTGCAACCTACGCCAGTGCTACATCAGCCCAACTTAACGATGTAGGTATTACTGTACCCGGTAGTAAGAGCACACAGGCATTTCAAACTACTTCGGTGGGTGCGTTAAATCCTGAAAAACACAACCTTGTGTTCAAACTTTTTGGTGGTACTATGCCTAAGCCTATTACAGTCAAGCACAAACCAAAATGTGTGACCTGCGGCAAACAAAACAAAGCCACCAGCAAGTTTTGCCAAGAGTGTGGTACTGCTCTTGAAATATTCGCATAAGTAACATATAATACATGTGGGGTGCAAGTCCCCACACTAACTAAAGGAAATGAAAATGCAATAGATTGAATATGCTTGTAAGGACATAGTGTTCCATTTTAATAAAAAACACTTAGAAGACCAAACCGTTCCCATGTGGGTCTTAAAATTTCATGGTGAAACACTTTATGTAAATCATGTAGATTGTACAGTTCCTTGGACAACAAAAGAAACTCCCGATAACAGTCATACCAAAGGTAGCATTAAAGTCAAAGATGTATTATTACAAGTTGACGGCGAAAATTGTGCTACTATCAAAACTCTTACTTTAATAGACAAATATAGGCTTCGTAATCAGAAGTTAGGTATTACACGAGTAATGTTTAGTGTCGGTGGTACATTCCACAAAGCACTACAAAATAAAGAATACAAGCATAGTCCTTTTAAATTTATTAGAGGTGCTTGTGCCAGTAGTTTTGTAATTTGCGACCTATTAGATAAACGACAAGTTATGTTGGCCACACTAAAGTATACCAAAGACTTTCGTGTTGTCAAACCAAATGAAACATATTTCCAAGAGTATGACGAAATGAAAGGAGATAACATTCCAGTTGACTATGGACACCCAAGTACACCATTTGAGTATAGTTGAGCGTTATTGATTTTTTCAATGATGCTTATTAAAAAATACCATAGTAAAAATCTATAATTCGCTTGATTTCATTATTAAATACTATTACAATAAGAACATGAACAATATGTTCTATCGTTTTCAAACACACATAAGGAGAAACACATGAAAACAGTTGGTGATAAAATTGAAAAATTTGCCGTAACAGGCGTTAACCCGGGTAGCGATCAATTCTTTGATATTACTGATGAGAGCTTTGCCGGTAAGTGGAAAGTAATCGTCTACTACCCAAAGGACTTTACATTTGTATGTCCTACCGAGATTGTTGCTTATGACAAACTAGCAGGCGATTTCAAAGATCGTGATGCTGTATTGCTAACTGGTAGCACAGACAATGAGTTCTGTAAACTAGCATGGCAAAAAGCACACCCAGATCTTGCTAAGATTACACACGTACAGTTTGCAGATACACAACGTGGCGAACTAAGTCTAATCAATCAACTAGGTGTATTCTATGCTCCAGCAGGCGCAGCACTTCGCGCCACATTCATTGTTGACCCAGAAGGTGTTATTCAACACGTTACCGTTAACAACTTAAACGTTGGCCGTAGCCCAGAAGAAACACTTCGTATTCTTGACGCATTGCAAACTGGCGAACTATGTGCATGTAACCGTGCTGTAGGCGGCGAGACTCTATAATGTTAGACTGCCTAATACTAGGAGATAGTATTGCGGTAGGTACCGCCAATGTTCGTAAAGAATGTGTTAGTTACAGCATTGGCGGTTACAATACCTTGCAATGGAATAAAAAGTTTGCTGATAAAGACCTAACTGCCGGGACTGTTATTATTAGTTTAGGCACAAACGATCATGCAGGTGTACATACATTTAAAGAACTCAGTGCTATGCGATCTCGTGTTACAGCAAGTCGTGTGTATTGGATTCTACCACCTTGCAACGAAAAATTTTGCAAACCCAATGTAAACGACAATGTAGAAATCATTGCGCGAAGTCGAGGGGATTTTATTATTAAGACAGACCGATTACAAAAAGATGCTATCCATCCTAGTTGGGCAGGATATAAAGAATTAGCGGAGAAAACACAATAATGTTAGAAACTATCTGCGAAACACTAGTAGAGGCTTACAACCGTAACTGGATTACCAGTCGCGATGGTAATGTTAGCATACGGCACCACGATCGTGATCACTTTTACATCACGCCCAGTGGTGTGCGTAAGCAGACTATGCAGCCGGACCAGTTCAAAAAAATCAAAATAAACAGTTCAATACACAGTGGCTGGGGTACAGCAGATTTGCTATATGCTTGGGAAGAAATGCCTTACAGTGATATTAGTAGTGCGTTAAAGCCCAGCGGAGAAATTCCCTTGCACTTTGGCTTGCAAAAAGAATTAGGACAGCACAAAGACGATGTTCGTGTAGTTGTACATTTACATCCTACGTATTGTGTAGCCGCCATGCATGCTGGTATTGAGCTAGGGGCAATTGCTAAAGAATTCCCTGAGTTAAGTCGTTATACAAAGGTTGCATTTAATGTGCCCGATGTTCCGCCAATCAGTCAAGAGCTGGCAGATCAGTGTCATAAACATCTTGAACTAGATAAACACGGTAACATTGCCTATGACATTGTAGGAATAAAAGGACACGGAGTAGTTGCCATTGACACTAGTCCTTGGCGAGCATTTGAACATATTGAACGTCTAGAACACATTTGTAAAATTGTATTAGCATCAAGGAGATAATATGGCTTTTATTGATTCAATTAAAGAAGCACTACCAGAGTACGCAAAGGACACTAAGCTAAATTTAGATGCTGTACTACTACGTAGCACATTAGACGCCGATGTGGCTATGGGTTGTGCCGTGGCCGCATTGGCCGCCACTGGCAATGGTAAAGTATTAGCTGTTATGCTAGCAGACAATCCTGTACACGCCGCAAGTGCAATGACAGCCGCAAGCATCATGGCACAGAACAACGTTTGGTATCCTTACGTTGAAATGGCAGATGATGAAAACCTAAAAGGGTTGCCGGCACAGTTACGCATGAATGCTATTGCAAGTCATGGCGGAACTACCAAGGCAAACTTTGAAGCGTTTAGTCTTGCCGCAAGTATTGTGGGCAAGTGTCATTTCTGTGTCAAGGCACACTACGACACACTCAAGAAGGAAGGCTACACAGTAGAACAACTTCGTGATATTGGGCGTATTGCCGCAGTGATGAATAGTGTTGCCAAAGTGTTGAATAGTTGACTTTTGTAATAAAATTGTAATCTTTTTGTGTTTAAATAGTAATGTGCATTTGCACATTCACTTAACACACAAGGAGACAAAAGTGAAAAAATTATTCGTGACACTACTGGCGGCACTGGCCGTTACAGCACAAGCACAAACAATAACCGGGGCGGGAGCAACATTCCCAGCTCCGGTTTATAGTAAGTGGGCCGCCGATTATAATAAAGAAACAAAGGTTCAAATCAATTACGGCAGCTTAGGCTCATCAGGCGGTATAAAACAGTTAGAAGGTAAAACTGTAGATTTTGGTGCTACAGACGATCCTGTAAACCAAGACGATTTAGTCAAACGTGGTTGGCATCAATTTCCTTCAGTAATTGGCGGAGTTGTAATGGTAGTAAACTTAAAAGGTTTTCAACCAGGCCAAGTTGTTTTAGATGGAAAGACTATAGCAGACATTTATCTAGGTAAAATTACTAACTGGAATGATCCTGCAATTAAGAAATTAAATCCCTCACTAACATTCCCTGATTTGGCAATGACTGCTATTGTACGTAGTGACGGAAGTGGAACTACTGCTGTGTTTACAAACTACCTAGCACAAGTTAACAAAGAATTTAAAGACACAGTTGGAGAAGGTAAAGCAGTAAATTGGAAATCTAAAACTATGGCAGCAGGTAAAGGCAATGCAGGTGTTGCCGCAGTTGTGCAAAACATTGCAGGCAGTATTGGATATGTAGAATATGCGTTTGCCAAGCAAGGCAAGATGACACATACTGCTATGTTGCACAAAGGCAAAACAGTACAGCCAGACGATTTAACATTCAAGCAAGCCGCTGATAGTGCTGACTGGAATGTACCTGGTATGGCCGTTAATCTAAATAACAAAGAAGGATGGCCAATTACAGCAGCCACTTTCGTTTTAGTTTATAAAGAAGGCAATGCTAAAACACAAGATGTCTTAAAGTTTTTTGATTGGGCTTATACCAAAGGAGATAAGGCCGCTACGGATCTCGACTTTGTTCCTTTACCGGATAAAGTTAAATCTAAGATACGAGCAGATTGGGTCAAATCGATCAAGTAATTTTACTTTAATAAAAAGCCCCGCAAGGGGCTTTTTTATGACTTAAACAAATACTTCTTATGTAAGTGCAACTTTGCCTGGTTATACTGTACAGCAGTAATGACTAGAGCAACTGCCCAAGGTACAACACTAGCCGCCCAAGGTACAAGTCCTGCCCACCACACAGCCATTAGTGGTTCTTTCATCAGCATTAGCATTGCCACAGCAAACAATACAAACGAACCTACAAATACTGTGTCAGGCCAACGCTGTAGAATCTTGCTGACCATAGTAGCACCAAACAATATAATTGGCACTGAGATTAATAGGCCGGCGACTACTAATACAAAGTTTCCATTAGCGGCTGCGGCAATACCTAATGCATTGTCTATGCCCATTACGGCATCGGCAACTACAATGGTCGATATAGCACCCCAGAAGGTGTCCTTGGCTTCGATGTTGTGTTCGTCGTGATTGAACACCAACTTCCAGCCGATCCATATCAGTGCGGCGGCACCAATAGCACGTAGCCCGGGTATCATCAGCAAGTAAGTTAATGCCGCCACTGATACAAAACGTATAGCAATAGCACCAAAGGTTCCCCAGAAGATTGCCTTCTTGCGTAAATGGTCCGGTAATTTGTTAGCCGCCATTCCAATAACAAGAGCGTTATCGCCGGCTAATACGATGTCTATCAGAATGATAGCGAGAAATGCCCAAAGGGCTTGGAGTGTAAAGAGTTCCATAATTTTCCTTTAAAAAGTTATGGTCTCACCTCTTTGTCTATACACCGGGTGTTAACCGTGCTGACGATGTATAGAGCCCATTTGGGCTAGTTACTCCCCTAGAATATTTAGCATTTTGTGTCAACGCAAAGTTTATCTAAGGCGTTATATATGTATACAGAACAAATTCTGTATATTAACCTAAAAAGGAAATTACTATGAAATTAGTTGCAACTTTAATCGCTGCCATGTTTGCTACTGCTGCTATGGCTCAAACTGCTGCTCCAGCAAAGAAAGAAGAAGCCAAACCAGCTGCCGCCGCTCCAGCCGCATCAGCACCTGCTGCCAAGCCTGCTGAAAAGAAGGCCGAGCCTTCCAAAAGCGAAGCAGCAAAGCCTGTTGATAAAAAGGCAGAACCAGCTAAGAAGTAATATTCGAATTGTTATCTTAGATCTTGAGGATACTGAATACGAAGTTGAGCTTACTGAAGCAATACACAGAGGATACAGTAGGCCAAGAATTGAAGATAACAACTTTGAGGAAGACGAACTGCCAGAACACATTCTTTGGCGTTTATTCTTAGCTAGGCAATTAGCCTTATTAAAATATAAAGAAGTCTGGGGGTAACTCCAGACTTTTTTATTTGACATTCAAATTAAGATATATACACGATGAAAGATTTCGCCGTAGTTAAAAATATATTGAGTCCAGAAACTATAGCAGTTATCAAGGATACAATAATTTTTACCAAAAATCAACACTACTTTGATAATCAAATCCCCAAGGACGATCATAATTTTTGTACAGGGGAATTCATTGGCCACGACTGCTGGGAATTGTATGCGCCTCCAATAAGCGAATCGATTTTACTGACTATGCAACCAAAAATAGAAAAAATAGTTAATAAAAAATTAGTTCCAACATACAGTTTTGTTAGGATTTATTGGAATGGTGCTAGCATGCGTCGACATCACGACAGGCCTGCCTGCGAATATAGTGCCAGTTTGTGTATTAGCGTCGAACCAACTCCGTGGAGTATTTGGATGAATGGTAATGAGATATTTTTAGATCCCGGTGACATAGTAATTTACAAAGGCATGGAAGTCGAACACTGGCGAGAAACATATACAGGAAATGAACAAGTGCAGGTATTTTTACACTATGTTGATGCCGATGGTCCCAACGCTGAGGTTTGTCGATTTGATTCAAGAGACGAAATAGGAGTTTTTGCATGGAAGTAATTCGCCACGATTGGTGGGCAACGCCTATATGGCAGTTTAAATTAGATAATATCGATCCTAAAAATGTAGAACAGGATTGTTATCTATACGAGCAAAATAGAAACGATAGTAAATTTCTTCCTAACCTTAGACCTGGCACAGAATTAAACTCGTCGAATTATATGTTTAATTTAGATTGGAGGTCTAACAACAATTATCCATCTATTAAAAAAATGCTGTTTGAAGTAGAAAAACACGCTCATGGTTTTTATGAAGAAATGGGTGTAAAACAAACATTTAAAAGACAGCTTGAAAATTATTGGGTCAACTTTAATCGTCCAGGTATGTTTAACAAACCTCATTTACATCCAAATAGCGTATTTACAGGTGTATATTATGCCCGAGCAGAAAAAAATTGTGGAAATATTGTAATACATAACTCTGCTGATAAAGAATTCACACTACAAAGTTACACTGACACACCTAATCAGTTTAACATGAGTAATCCAGCTTACGAACCTAGTGCAGGTCTTGTGATTATTTTTCCAAGTTGGTTACAACATAGTGTAGAATCTAACTATTCAGGCACTGATCGCATAAGTGTTTCCTTCCATTTTAACTAACATAAATAAATCCATGACGACTAGTACAATCTTTATTGATAAAATTGCCAATGATCAAATAATGAGGATTAAACCTCTTTCCCCCACTCCGGTAAAACCATTGATTGAGGAAATTGAAAATTTAAAAGATATAATTCAATGGACTGAATCGGGTCACAAAGGTAAACAAACAGGAATTCAATATCGAGCAGGCGAAGACCCATGGACTAGTGCTGTAGGAAAAAATAAAGGGCGACCAGAATATCAGTATAATTTACTTAATCCTGCCTTTAAAGGCACAATTATCGAAGGCTTGGTTCAGCGTTATGAAATGTTTAGGGCTAGATTGATGTGGGTCAATCCAATGTCTTGTTATAGTATGCACAGAGATTCAACTTTCCGAATTCACATTCCAATTATAACAAACCCTGCATGCTACTTTGCATTTTTAGAAAGCAAGCCTCATCATCTGCCCGCTGGCCACGCTTATAAAGTTGATACACGCGATTATCATTCTTTTATGAATTGTTCCGAGGAACCAAGATTGCACTTAGTTGGTTGCGTTTTGAGTTAATGTTGCAAAAAAGCCACATTATCATGGGGTTCTTGACAAGAAGTATAAATACTCATATAATAGGAAACATTGTACAGTAGTGGAGTCCAGAAAGACCCTTCAGTTTGCTCAGATTTGCAAACAGGGGTTGACACAAAGACTAAATTACTATACAATAGAGACAAGTTAGCAAACAATGTAGTCTACAAGTGTTGTAAAAATACAACAAAAAAAGATTCCAAAAGTTGTTGACATTGACAAAGAAAGAATATACAATAGAGGCATACGTTGTAAAAAGCGTATGCAACAAATTTTAAGGAAACTGGAAATTCAAATGAAAGCTGTAACGATACATTATTGTTTTGATAGACAAGCCAAACAGGCAGGCTTTATGCCCACCTCTTGGTTACTATCAAGTAATGATCGTACACCAGAGATTTGCCAGGGGTCCCGGGAGGATCGTGTA
>Ga0129333_10002137_pt1 | contig 18275 bp, 37 predicted proteins | sample CPB6_08_DNA_FD_94474 | JGI IMG/M metagenome (GOLD analysis project Ga0129333, IMG submission 94474) | Freshwater to marine salinity gradient microbial communities from Chesapeake Bay, USA - CPBay_Sum_0.6_0.8_DNA | ecosystem: Environmental > Aquatic > Marine > Coastal | place: USA: Chesapeake...
AATATTTTGGTTGACTTTTTGGCTAGAGGTGCTATAATATACACACTAAGAGAGCGAACAAAAACAACAACTCCTAGGCACCATGGGTTCGAACAGACATGCTGGGGATGGACGTGGAGGGTGCCCGACGGTTCTAGACCAAGTAAGTACTTACTAACTTAGCAAAATCACAATTATGACTCTGCTAACAGTAAGTGCTTACTAACATAGGAATATTGTGTTAGCAGATTCACAACAGAGTTAGTTGGCACTTACTAATCTAGAAAACATGCATGCACAGATCAGTAAGCACACACTAATCTAGATGTTAACTAATCCGCAAGATCGTGTGGAATTGTGTATAAAATCATAACATTTTGAAATTCTAGATGTAAAAAAGTTGCGATTTTGTGTAGTAAAGTGTGAAATAGTGTAGAAAAGTGTGAAATCTTTTGGTTCTACGGTTCATTCTACGGTAGTAACCATGGTGGCTTAGGGTAGAAAGAATAGGCAGAGTGAGGTCACGACAGGCATAGTGTAAATGGTTTATGCTACCAAAACTGTCCCGATCCTAACATAGTCCAAGCATATATCAACCCATGCCAAATAGCGATAGCCCACGCCCACCAAACTTTCATTACCATACTCCCATATGTACGCCATACCAGTATGCTATCCAAGCAATCATAGATATAATCAAGAAATAGAACTCCCAAGCATCTTTAGCTAGCCAATCGATTTTTTCCCCTGGGGATCTCTTAGGCAGTGCAGCGGGGTCTTGTGCTAGTCCATGCTGGATCCACCATTCTTCTACAGTAATTCTAGATGGCCCCGTAGGTTCTTCAATCATGTGCAGCGGGGTCTGCGTATGTGTGTTAGCCAGTTCTGGACTGTGTTGAATCCATTGATAGCGTTTAGGTAGTTCTGGGAATATCATAGTCTTTATCCTTTGCAGCGGGGTCTTAGTCCTTAGTATACGCTCCATTATTTGTGCTATAATGTTTAACGTATATACATCGTGGACTAACAATGTATCCATCTGTGTACCAAGTATGTTTTATTCTATCGCGTTCTCTTATACATGTTTCATAGCTAGGTTGGGGAGCTTGTATAATACCTTTGCTTTGTGTATGCCCCAAGGGTTGATGTAAGTATAAGCTTATTAGTAGTACCCACATATTATTTTTTATTGAATAGTAAGCTAATCCAAGTAGCTGCCAATGCCAGGACTATGACCAAAAGATATATATTATTCATCATGTCTTTGAGTTATCCAAATCACTGCTCTTATCATCAGCCAGCCTATCACTAGAGTAGTAATCGTTGCCGCTGGGCCTTTCAGTAGTGTTATCAGTTCCATTATCTTCCGTTTCTGCTAGCCATGTGTGTAGTAGCATGAATACTGCTGTTATGGGGATAATCATCCAAAGATCGCCTGTGCGTAGAGCAGCGAATATCACAGCGAAGAAGAATAGGTTCAGCATCCACATACTGTATTTAAGGCTTTGGGATAATTTTGCGGGCCGCATCTGGCGCGGCGCTTCGCTGCGCTCAATCTAGGCTAAACGGTTGCCACTGTGGAAGGTCTTGTGGCCAGCTCAATAAGAATAGTGTAAGTTTATTCTGGGAGGGTAACAGTAGATAAATGTCTGTGTTGACTCTATAGTAGTCAAACCATGTGCTGTTAGTGCGTTTAATCATTCTCAGCCTATTCAGCACACGTCTGATTCTACTACGCTTCTTCCAAGGAACTAGAGCATCCCAAGCGTTCTGGGGCTCTAGTCTAAGTAGGATGTTATCGTTTAACAATGGTATCAGCGATTCTACGCTGGCTAGCGTCGATTTTTTCACGGATACTGATCACTTCTTCGCGTAGTTCGTTACCATTTTCCTGTAGTTCCTGTAAGCTATCTCCCAAGCTCTGGGCGAACTCGGCTACTTCTTTAATACGAGCACGACCTGTTTGGGCGTCTTGTGCTAGTAATTGGCTTACTTCCATGGTATGACTAATACGTTGATCGTTAGTTACACCAGTAGCTTCACGCATCATTTTCTTTAGTTCACCATCGAACCATACAGCATTTTCGTCTGCGGTATCATTGATAAATGCTGCCATTTCTTCGTTAGCTAGATAGAACTTCTCTGATGCTTGACCAATAGCTTTAATAGCATTAGCCATGTCATGAGCAATATCAGCCATACGACGATTCATTTGATTACGATGCTGTAGGTATTCCAATTTAGTCTTGTTAATCATTGACTCTTGGAATGCTGCTTCTACAGGGTTAGCAGGTTTGAGTAAGTTCAACATCATAAGACGATTACGATACACATCATCTGTAGTACGCATGATCATTTCGCGATTACCACCAGCGTTAATTGCCCATGACTGCATGGCGTCAGTAACGTTTTCTTCTACGATTGATCTAGCTACCTGTGTCTGTGCTACGTTATACTGTACATAAGCTTCTACGTCAAAGGCACGACGTGTTTGTTCAGCGATAAGAGCTGCTTGTTGTTCTGGGTCCATACCAGCGTGCATGCTGAGAAAGCTGGGCATGGGTTTAAAGTCTAATTCCTGTTCTACTTGTTCTACCTGTGGTTTAGTTTTCTTTACCACAGCCTTAGTTTTTGGTGCTGGTTTTTTGGTTGTAGTTTTAGTTTTAGCCGCAGGTTTCTTCACTGGGGCTTTTTTAGTTGCGGGTTTAGCCGCCGGCTTCTTAGTTGCCATATATTCTCCTTAAGGGTTGGTATAATACTGCCTGTTTATTTAAATACGTAGATAAATTATTAAGTTAAAACTGAATATAGACTATGAATAAACCAAAATGTGTAATCACAGGTAGTGCGCAGGGATTAGGGTTAGCCATTCGAAAGAGGTTCGAACCAGAATATGACATAATAGAATATGATTTACAGTATGGGCAGGATCTCAATCAATCCATGGTGTGTGATCAGTTAGTGGAGGATCTCAAAGATAGTCATCTATTTTTCAATAACGCTCACGGGTCATTTCAGGAAGAATTAACTGAACGTGCGTTCAATCTACAGAATGATTTAACCATTATAGTAAGTAATAGCACCGTAGCTTATTATGACGACAATGCTGAATGGATCAAACTTTACCCTGGGTGGAAAGAGTACATTGATTGTAAAAAAAAATTAAATGCTAAGATACAGAGTTTACATAGTAGACAGGGTTATGACAAGGATTTGCGGGCCTGGTTGATTAATTTAAAATTAAATTGGTTGGACACAGATCAGCATCGTTGGTTCGAGCATAGCAAGCTAGATGTAGAGCATGTAGTAGATCTAATTCAAATAATTTTACAAGGATGGCCTAATTTTTCTATTCAAGATCTAGTAGTAACAACGCCCAGTATATCTATTAATCAAAATGAATAAATTTATCTTTGATCCGAGTAAATTTCATGTATATATAATGCTTGATCCAGCTATGTTCAAAAATTTTCCAAGGCCAATGAGTGCTTTGATTAGGTAAATGATTGATGCCTCTTATAACATAATTGCTGTTTAATAGGCTTTTACTAGTGGGTGTTAAATTTATAGGAGCAATAACATTAAAGGATGACAGATTGTTTTTAAGCATGTATAAAATCATTCTGTTGGTAAACTTAGCAGTAAGATCGCTGCACAAAGTCCAATGTATGTTTCCGAATCCTTTTACCAAAATAACGTTAGGAAAATCGTTAAGCATACAGCCTTTATACAGAAATTTATTAGTAAAGTCTATTGGTTCTTGATCTATAGTAAACCTAACTCCGCCAAATGATTTTAGATTTAGCCCGGTAGCTTTAACAATAATATCTACTGATAAAAATTTTCCTGACTCCAATTCTACACCATCTTCCTTTATAGTTCGAATCTGATCAGTATGGATTTCTATGGATTCATCATAAACATGTTTAAAAAGATCGCCATCAGGAACAAAGCAAACTCTTTGATCCCAAGGTTTATAATTTGGAGTAAAGTGTTTTAGATGTTCAGGAGATCCGCTTCTTGTAGCGGCGCCCCAAGATATCAGATGCGCGATTTTTTCTGGAAATGATCTACATATCTTATAGAATAGTATTATACTAATCAAATACTTCACTCTCATGATCTTATAAACAAGATTTAAAGGTAATAATTTACTAAGTTTAGTTACTTGTGTGTCCATTTCAGGAACTGACACTATATAGGAAGGCGACCTTTGAACCAAAAAAACTTTTTTAGCACTCTTAGCCAGTGCCGGTGCCACTGTTACTGCTGTAGCCCCACTTCCTATCACTAATACATTTTTATTGTTATAGTCTAGATTCTCAGGCCAATTATGTGTATGTACAATTATTCCTTTGAAATCTTTTTCCTGATTAAACTTAGGATTATGTCCTTTAGCATAGTCGTAGTAACCTGAACAGCTTAGTAGTATTCTACAACTAATAATCTTGATGCCATTAGGAGTAGCTATTTCTACTATCCAATTTTTAGATTCTGTAGACCAATTTGCCTTTAAAACCTTATGATCAAGACGTATATATTGATCTATATAAAATTCTTTAGCAGTGTCGTCAAGATATTTTAAAATCTCTGGCCCTGACACTCTTGACATGGAACTTAAAAAAGGTTTAAAGGGAAATCCCATAAGGAATCTATCTGAATCTGCTCTAATTCCAGGATATTTAAAATGATCCCATGTGCCTCCTAGATTTGATCTAGCATCTAAAATTGCCATTGATTGGGAATAACAATGTTGTTGTAAATTAACTGCCATTCCTATACCTGAAATACCTGCTCCTATGATTAAAAAATCTACAAATTCAAAGTTATCTTCGGATAAGTGTTTACTGTGTAATAAAAAGTTACTTAATATCTGTATAGATTGATGTGCTTCTGGCATTTGATATATCATTTGCCAAACGTGGGGTACTTTAGGATAAATTTGTAATGAAACATTAACATCTTCTGCTCTAGCTTTTTTAAACAGCCTAACAGAGTCGTCTAATAAAGTTTCATCACGTCCTACATGAATTATCATAGGAGGAAATCCTTTAAAGTCGGCATTAATCGGACTTAACAAAGGATCATTTCTGTCATTATCTTGTACATAATAATGAGATAAGTTTTTTAAATATCTGCCATCAAACAAACAATCTTTATCTGCGTTAGCTATCAATGATTCACTGTTACCAGCCATGTCAGTTGAGGGCGAAATCAAAGCACAACAATCTGGTAAGGTTATTGATTGTGCTTTCATTAAATGTATAAGAGATAGTGTTAGATTACCGCCAGCACTATCGCCAGCCACTACAATTCGTTGATCAGAATAATTTTCTACAATATACTTGTATACCAAACTAACATCGTCAAGAGCAGCTGGAAAGGGATGTTCTGGCGCTAGTCTGTAATCTATTGCTAATACTTTCCATCCTTGTAGAGCAAAGCCAGTAGTTATAGGTCTATATTTTTTACTAGATCCTCCAACAAAACCTCCTCCGTGTATGTAGAGCATTATACCGTTACTGGTATTGTGAGAAGTGATCCATTCTCCGGACACATTATCTATGGAAAACGATTCAAAATTACATCCATTAGGATAAGGTAATGGATTGTTAAAGATTTCTCTGATCTTATCAAGATTTGTAAAATCAGCTAGTTTAGGTTTGATTAGTTTCTTAGAAAAATAATTTGATATATAGGCTTGTATACTGGGCATTAGGTATTTAACAGACCTGATATGCTATCACTTTTTTCTAACAAATCTCCACACTGGTCCTATTATAGGATGATTACGATCACCGCCCACAGCTATTTGAGCATCGATTGGTGCTTTATAACTATAATAATTTACATAGTTGGCAATTTTATAACTACGAGTTCTAATTAGACATAGGCCATAATCGTTAGTAACCATATAGATACGACAGCCACATTCGTCTGTGTCAACAAATAACATATTTTCGCTCCTACAAGATATTTACTCATAAAAAAAGCACTCCGAAGAGTGCTTTTAAACCGCCAGTGACTAGATGGCTTACGGTTTACAGACCTAGTGCTAGAGCGCGATAGCCAGCAGCTACGATACTACGGCTTGGCATACCCATTTCGTAACGGGTTACAGTCTTACCATTGTTGCTGTAGTGTGTGTTGGCATATACAGCATAACCGCCTTGACGTACACGGCTGACTTCAGCTGATACGTTCTTGATGTTAAAACGCTTTTGAATCTGAGCTGGAGTAAGCTTCTCGCCCTTGCTAAGTGCTTCAAACAAACGATGGGTTTTAGTTTCTGGATTAATTTTTTTAAACATTGCCTTGATCTCCTTTATAATGTAAACAGGCTTATAAGTCTGCTAGTAGCAGTTTTAAGAGTATAACTTAGTATAAAGTTAAGAGCAAGTTTATTGGCTAGATTTGTTTGGTTCGTTTATTCGAAAGTTCAGTTTCAATCCAGGGAAGCGTTGTTCAGCACGTTCCATAGCCTCGGTAACTGAGTTGCCCTGTGCCAAAAAGTTATCTTTATGATCATAAAGATAGCACACATTTTCGTGCCATTCGGTTCGATATTCTTGTTCTAAAGTTTTGGGTTCTTCTGTATCATGCTGTACGGAATCGGATACCTTACGCATGATTTCTTTTATTTCTTCAGGATGATCTATGATGCGTTGAATAAAACTTTGAGTAGCACGCCACACTCCCCACAAGAATCCAATAGCAACACCGAATGTAAGACCTAACAAGAATTCCATTTTAGTCCTTTTGATTATTTATTTTGTTAATAGTTTTAAATCTACAAGCATCTCTTATATCATCTGGTACACGGGGTTGAAACTCTGTTAGGTTACAATCATATCTTTGAATACGTTGCTCTACGGTGTCATGTCTTGTATATAGATAGAATCCGCACCAAACTAATAAAAACATTAGACAAAGATAAGAAAGATCTTTAAACAATTCGTTCATAGCCACCTCAACTTAAACCATATGACATCACGTTCGTCTGTGAATTCGTATTCGGCAATTTGATCATATATTGAACTATGATCGCTGACATCCTGTACATCATATCTTACATAACTTGGACAGTTTTTCACAGCCCAAATAGCAGCATCGATAAAGTACAATCTAGAACGATTGTAATCAAAATTATGTCGCTCGTCTGTGAGATATACTTTGTAAGTTTCAGGCAATGATCCAGTCATCGTCGTCTTGGAGAATGACTTCTTCGGCGCCATCATACTCATTAATTCTGAATATGCTGCCTTCAGGAATCCATTTAATAACGAGATCATCTACTCCTCCCCAATAGGCAGATTTGCTTTCATTTTGATAATGTTCTTCACAGTAGGCTTGGACTTCCTCGGCTTCTGCTCCACGTTCAATCATATCAACTAATTGCGGATCAAACAATAGTTCCTCAATACCATGCCAGCTATACCAGCCGGCACCATGTTGAGGACTGTAAATCACAGCCACTTTTCCAAAACGTATGACTTTTGGACAATCAGATATACTTATAGCCAACGGCAACTCTCCATAAACTGGCTTTCATTGGATTCATAAATTCAATCAATATTTCATTTTCTTGGTAATCAAATATCAATTTGTAATCTTTTTTTGGTACAAGACGTAGAGCTTTTAGATCCTCTTCTAACCTGTAAGTATTTGAATCACGATGTAATTTAATCTTCATTGTCATATTATATTATCACTCCTCTTCTGTGTCAAATTCATCCTCTTCCAAATAATCGTCTTCGTCAATATAAGTACCTGGCGCATCATAGGCCTTATAATAAGCTTCATTTGGTTTGAGAACTCTAAAATCGTTAGTATATTTTAAACTAGCCAAGGTGTATTCTGTCTTTTTGAGTAAGTCGCAGACTACAAAACTAGTTCCACAGCCACCACTAACATTCTTAAATGGACTGTGTTTATATTCATTGTCTTTCAAGGCATTATGAAATTTGTTGCCATAATGAAAGATGATACGTGTGATGCCTAACTTTTGGTTACGCAGACGTATTTTGTCAACGATTGTTAAATTAGTAATTTTAGCGCAGTTGTCGTCGTCGATTGTTAATAAAACATTCTTGACCTTTATACTGCCCTTGGTATGACTGTTATCTGGAGTTTCTTTAGTACTCCAAGGTACTTCGCAGTCTACATGATTTACATAATAAGTTTCCCCATGAAATTTTATAACCCACATAGGGATAGCTGGGTCTTCTAAGTGTTTTTTATTAAAGTGAAAAACACAATCATCACATGCGAATTCAATCTATGCCATTTTAGTTTCCTTTTAAAAATATGATTCTAATTTGCCTTCACGGCGTACATCTAATGTAACACAATGGAACCCTCCACTGAGTGTACGAGCTTGACGCATAGGTAACCCAATAGTTTCTATGCCATGCTTATTTAATTCTCTGCGTAATTCTGTTTGATTCTCATCACAGATTATCAGTTCTTCATTTACGCTAAGAAAGTTTAGTCCAATATATTTACTACAAGGGCTGATGCCATTTATAAAATTGGATCCAATATCTACAATTTTTTCTCCAGGAAAAAATATCTTATCCCACGATTCAAAAATAGGCGGATACCAATCTGGAGTACAGCGATCACCATTAAACAATACCAATCCAGGTCTTAATGGCAACACAGTGCTATCAAAGTGAGCAAAACTATAATACTTTTCAGCTAGATGTATTGTATATTTGTCTGCTAAAATAGTTTTGAGCCATTCATAACCTAATTTGTTTCCGCTATTACTGACTTGATACAGTAAATCTTTTCCTAAACGTACAATATTAGGAGCATCAAACACTATTTCCTTATTCAGTAGTGTTGGATCTTTAATATCTTCTAATTGATAGCTGTCGTCATCTAGAATAGGTTTAGGAGCACTAAACCATTTCGTACCGTCGTTCATATATTTGTAAAGCAAATGATAGTAGGCTCTAGTTTCAAAGTATCTACTACGCATCGGACTTGGGCATTCTATAATCATATTGTCTAGGGGTAACAACAGATCTCTAGGACAATAAGTTGCCCACCCATGTGTCATCCATTCTGGTGTGCTAAATGGTAAAGCATGATTAATAGATGTAGGTCTGTGAACAATGACACCTAGTTTAGTAAGTGTATCGGCAAACTTATCCAAGTCCTCGTTGGCTTCTTGTATAACTTTTTCACTATGGGGTCCACGAAGCTCGATGATGTCTTCTAGTTTTTGATCAGCATAACAAAAACTGTGAGTGCTTTTATCAATAGAAGGCAGCATAGCATAGTCGGCTATGCCTACAATAATTTCTTTTAGGGGATCCCAATCGTTATGACTTTGTACTGGCATTGTATTATTAAAGTGATATTTACTCCCAGATAAAGGGCTTCCATTTTTTATCTATCACTTTAGGTTTCTTGGGTTGTTCTATTTTGTTACTGAACAGTTCCGCCTGTTCGTTCTCAAAGAACACTTTCATGCCTGTGAACTGATTATGCTCGTCGTAGATAAATTCGGCTTTATGTACAATTTTACCTGTTTGTTCTTCTACAAGACTACAGATCATTTCTTGTAACACTTTGGCACTAATATCTGCGCTCATTGCTAGTTCGTAATTGTATGGCATAATATTTCCTTTGTTTGGTGCACTGAAAGGGACTCGAACCCTTAACTCGGAACTTTAGAGATTCCAGCTCTAACCAATTGAGCTACCAGTGCGTGTTCGTAGTTCATTAATTTCGTCAACCAGCGGTTGTATATGGTGAGTATATAGTTGTTCCATCTGTTTGTAAAGACTTTGTTTCTCCAAATCTGTCATTCCAGCAGTGATAGAATCAACAAATGTATCATTAGTACATTTGGACAAACCATAGTCATGTCGCCAAGTATAGCACATGCCAGTTATAATTTCCTGTTTATTTTTCAAGAGTCACCTTTTTATCTTCTTCTTTCTTTTCTGGTTGAACTATTGCTGGAGGATCCGGTGGCCACCATTTGTCTTTTAAATAGTTGGCTCCTATCCAGCCCCAGGCTGAAAAGAATCCCCATACTACCATGTCTAATATCATTTATTGTCTCCAAAATGATCTCGAATCTTATCAATACAATCGTCAGCACCAGCAAGATCGACTTGATCACAAAGTCTGATACATTCCTCGACAATCAATTTGGCAAATCTTTGAGCAGTACCATGCCAAAGATTACTATGATAAATGTTAAAATTAGCCTTAGCGGCCAATAAATCAAATTGATCAGGATTGTCAGGCAGTAGTACTTGACTGTATGCTTTTTCAAAGTCTGGAAAGTCGCTGTTCATTTGTTATCCTTGAAGTGTTGTTCTAACATATAAGAAATATGATTACGACTATCTAGTTCCCAAACTTTGATATTATCGATACAGTCCTGTACAATTACTTTGGACAACAACTCCATACGATGCTGACAGTCTTCAGTGATGTGTTTGTGAAGACCGTGCTCTAACATAATTTGTTTAACTCGTTCGTTCATTCAAAATTCTCCAAGAATTCCAAGTCTAGTTCCAAAGGTTTGTTAATCCAACGTGCGCCTTCAGTATGATCTCTTACGTGGTCAACACCAATGTCCTCGTGTAGCAGAATAGACATAGGCTGAATTCTCAATAGTGTTTCAACTTCATTTTGTATTGAGCTGTCATACATTATCTGATACATAGGCAACGGATGAGGACCAATAGGTCTATCATGAACAGCACCTAGCCCACATCCGATTGATTGAAATGATGGTCGCAGAGATATAGCTAAGGCTCGTTCAGTTGCGCTTTTCCAATATACGTGAGCGTGATAATTCATTCGTCGACTCCAAAGTGGTTTTTTATATTATCAATACAATCGTCAGCACCGGCAAGATCAACCTGATCGCATAAGAACAAACATTGCTTTACAGTTTCTTTGATGCCATCCGATTGTCCAGAGCGATAACCCTCACTAAAATGTCGAGCTTCGATATCTTTCTCTAGCAGCTGAGCGAATCGTTCAAGACTATTCTTATAGATATGACCATTGTATGCTGAACTGTCTGGTAACTCAATACCAGCCTGTTCGGCAAGTTGTTTAATTCGTTCGTTCATTTTACCATCCTTATTTGAACACATTTGGAATAGTATTTCGTAGGTATTTGGCTTTGCAGAAATTCACAAGTCTGCAAGTCAGGAAGTGGTGGACTATAGGTAAATACACCATTCGTAGGTGCTGTGAGTAATACCCATACTAGTATAGTGTTCATTCTTCGACTCCATATTCCGCATAAAGTTTGCCTAACTCTGTACGAACACGCTCTGCCATAGGACGATACTTAGCAGGATGAATTGGATGATATACCCATTCCATACCACCCCATATCTTGTTACTATCTAACAGTCTGTCAAGATCTGCTAACAGTTGGAATCTAGGATCGGACCACATTGCTTTAACGTTTTCGTTCATTTTTTCGCCTTACTAATCAAAAACGCAGGCTCATATTCTAATACTGTTTCAAATAGACCTATAAGTTTTTTATTATCGTCCCAGAGTGCGATAGTAATTCCTTTAGTCCAAGAATCAGCACACTCCCATCCATCTCGATTGTGGAAATAATACTTACAGATTTCTTCTAGCAGCCAATCTACTTCCCATTCATCATAACCTTTTCCATCTGCTGAATGGATATCACGATCAGTTTCGAACTCCGAGGCATCTTCATCTACATCATAACTGTCATGTTCTGGCCAGACATCAAATAGATAATAAACCTTCATTCTTCAACTCCAAAATGTTCTAACACTGCTATCGCATAGTGAGTAGGTGTTTGATTGATATCTGGTGGGACTTTTCGTTCAATAGCATTATCATACATTACTTTTACACATTCTCTGACAACCAACCGGGCGAACTTTTCAACAAAATCTCTTTGTACAGGATCAGGATTAACGATAGTGGCATTTTTGTTTTCTGCTTTGAATTCTTCTAAAGCCTGATCAAAAAGTTTTTCAATAGGTTCGTTCATCGTCTTTCCTTTTGTTTTGGAAACTTAGTACACCAAAGACACTTGGTACTCTCCTTACCATAGAAGTAAAGGTTAGTATCAAACAATTTTCTTCCGCAGCCCACGCACACATAGGTGCTCATAGGCACATCATCATCTTGAGATTTTTTCTTGTCCTTTACCGTCTCGGATAATTTTAAGAAGCTCTCTTTGCTTATACTTTTCCTCTGCGACTTTTCGTTTTTCATCGTTCTTACCTATCATAAGATTGTCGTATTCGCGACTCCATTCTATGCCTCGCAGCCAACTACTAATGTCTTGTAGTGTTCCTTGGAATACTTCTGCTTCTCTATTGTAAACGGGCAAGTGTTCGTCTAAGGGTATAAGAGCAATAGTATCCCACTCCATACCACTGAACTTGCTAGGAGCAAACTTTAACCCAATCTTGTTAGCTCGTTTTTCTGTGTCACGATAGTTTTGCAGCAATTGCCAACCAGCAACCATAGATACTGTTGAAGAACCCATAACGGCTCCAAGTTAGTTGATAATGGTTGTATTATACGGCAGAGTAGGGTTTAGGTCAACCCCATTTGAGTTGATAGAATGTGTAGTCTACATCTTTGAGTTTAGCACGAATCACATAAGCATAACCAAAACTAGCGTGGTCTACTATTCTATGCCAAATTGGACTTTCTATGGCGTGCTCCATTACCCAGGAACCTTGTTCACTGCGTTGCCAATCAATAATTGGTCCAGCAGCATAGATATCTGGATCTTCTACATCGCCCATGGTAAAACGATGTACAGTTACGTCATGTATTTTGTGTACCTTGTCTTCAATTTTCATATGTTCGTGTGTCTGTTTAGTAGGTTCTGGGCCTATGTATCCTGAAAAATAAGTATGTTGATAACCAGTAACACTCATTACATCAATTGATTAACAATTTGACTACGACGTTGAACATTAGGTTGTCCAAGAACAACAAGAGCGTAGATCTTTTGTCCTTTTTCCACCAGCATCATAACACAACGGCCAGCACTGTTAGTAAATCCTGTTTTACTAATTAGGATATTGTCATACTTATACAGTTCAGGATTGGTGTTATGAAACTTTACATGATAGATTCTTTTGCCTTTTGGTACTTGTAAATCAAATTGTTTTAGAGCACCTATGTCCTGTATGATCGGATTGTCCTTTATTGAGTTTAAGAATAACACTAACTCACTGGCAGTGCTAACATTGCCTGGTAATAGTCCAGAGCTGTCCACTATCTCTGTGTAGATCAAGCCAATATTCCTATTGTAAGTGTTGGCATCTTCAAGAAATTGTTTGAAACCACCTGGATGATTATTGGCCAATACTTCAGCAGCTAGGTTGTCACTGTTCATTACCATAGCCTTGAGCAAGTCCATACGACTTACCCATGTGCCTCTAGGAACCTTACCACCGTTATGTCCATAAACGTAGAGCTTTTCATACAGATTAACGTTGCTATTAATCACTGTTATAGCAGTAAACATCTTAGTAATACTGGCTATGCTACGAACTTGATTACGATTAAATTCGTCACTAAATTGACCATCGTTGTAGTCAAATAGTACATAACTACCTGTGGCGTAATGACTGTAGCCCTTTGATTTATGTACAAGAGTAGATTTAGCTGATCTACTTTTCGTTTTTTTATATTTCTTTTTAGGCTTGGCATCTGCTGAACCAGCAAAAGCAAAAGCCAAAAGAGTAGCCAAAAGTATTTTTTTCATAGTAGAATACTTATCTTACAAAAAACTATAAAAAACTATACTTTTAAGGACCAGTGGATACAGTCATCTCCATGTCTGATGCTGAATCATCAGCATCTTCTTGTGCTTTGATAAACTTTTTAAACATTTCAAAGTTATCACGTGCTTTCTCTAAGCCTGGATACTTGGAACAATAGTACTCCATCTTTTGTTCGTCTAACATACGTTGATGTGCCCAATCCAATGTAGCCTTGACCCAGTCCGGTAAATCTACAGTAGCATAATTAGCCATAATAGGCATCCAACTATTCCCGTCATAAACTTCCATACTTTGATTACTAGGATTAAATCTTAGTGATCCGGCACTCAATGAGCCTACGTTAATATATGGCATATTTGTCGGATATCCTTGATTTACGTTGATGTAATTACTTGAACCACTAATACCTTTTATCATCATTTGCTAATTCCTCTGCGAATTTCAGTAAGAACATTGTACGCTTGTTCTCACTATAAAAATCTAAATGTATTTCTGTTTGTTGTCGGCCGCGTTCTGGAGGTAAACTTAATAGAAGATTCATTTCATCAGCTTGAAGTTTTGCTTCTTCATAAGCAGCATACTCTCGATCAAAGTCTTTGTTCACGTGCCAAACTGTATGCTCACGTGCTGTGAATCCTAGTTTTTCTTTCATTTTTGTTCTTAAAAAGAAACTAGGTGGATAGTCATCGTGGAGTTTTTCTCTTATCTTCCACCATGTTGTTCTGCTCATCCTTACTGGCTTCACTTTTAACTCCACATATTGCGATCAAACCTTTGTTGTCCCATTCTTTACGTGCTGTCATACATTCAGCATAATTTGGATATTCTTTCTTATAAATGAATTTCATCTTAGGAGGAGGGTCATCCCATAGTTGAACTATTAATATCCACGGTAGTAAATCTAAACCTGACATATTAACTCCATCTTAATATAAACCAATTACGGCATTTTTCGTTTTTTAATTTCCACATATTAAAGGCCATGCGTTTGCCTAAGTTATTATTACGAACCCAATTGTCCACTTCAATCATCATAGACTCGTTCATTAGACTAGAACTATGAAGCTCTACCCAATAGCCTTTTTTATCAGGCAAGTCTATTTTAAACTTTCTTAACTCCATTGTATTCCTGCTAGTGTAGCATATTTCGCACGACTTTTACAAACTTTTAGAGTAAGTTTATTTTCAGCAGCATCGTTATCTTCCATAGTCCAATTCCAGTGCCATCCTTGACGACCTACGTGTTTCTCTAACCAAGGGCGATAGAAGTCGTTAGGATCGGCACTGTCTACCTCTACCCAAGTGGCTCCGCAATCATACCATTTAGGATCGCCGTATCCTACTACAATTTTACCGACAGGCCATCGTAGTTTGACTTTTGTGCCAGGAATAAATCTCCACCAAAGGCGATCGTAAAACTTTCTAGGCCCTTCTGTAAACCGCAGGTACCGACCCCCACCGTAACTGAAACCATACATAATCTTTTTCGTATCTAAAAAATATACTGCGAACAATTATAAACCAACGAGCGGTTGCGTCATCGGACTCACTAGGACCAAAATTTTTATTAAGCCAATCTACTACTTCAGGACTTATACCAGTTGTTCTCACAATGATAAATTCTGTGTCAGGTTTCTTCTTCGGACGGGATCTTTCAACTTCGTATATCATAGAAATTTAAGTATAAAAAATGTTGCCAGTTGTTCATTATCTATATCTAATTGATAGTATACTGTCCTACCGTAACCATCGACTATCTCTTTCATTTCAATCTGCCAACCCTCGCCTATCTCTAATGTAGTATAACGAGCAGGTATGCGTTCATCGATTCTTTTTAATCCTTGTCCTGGTCCTAGATACGGGCCCACATTCGTATCTAACCATTCTCGCAATGCTACTATAGTTTGCTTTCTATTAATGATTATTTCTGTAATATCAATAATCATTAATTTTTATGAACTCCATCGTAGTACAAACCAATCTCTATCTTTGATATCTTTAAAATAAAAACGAGCATTGTTACAATACCAACGCTGACCCGGAGTCCAAATACCGTCTTTGGCTGTAGGACCAAATGTTTCTACCACCCAAGTTAACATGTCGTTCCACTGTAGTTCGTCTTTGTGCATCCACCCTACAGGCTTTACTTCATAGTATGATTCACCGTTAAACTCTATTTGATCGAGTTTTAATTTAAACGGACCAAGATCATCTATAAGACGATTAACAGCTTGTTTGGTCCAGCTTTTGCCAGATCCACGTCCGGTTAGTGTAGCAAGTACTTTTCCTTTAAATTGTGTCATTTGATTTACAATATTTTGTAAGAGCATTTTGGCTATTATAGCATAGTTTTTTGGTTTAGTAAATCTGTTTGGTACATAAGCTATAAATACATAATCAAGCGGACAAATTAAAATGGGAAGTTTTTGGTTAAAAGTGGTATAAAATTAAGGAAAAAAAATGGCGAACGGTGTATTGGGAGCAAGAAGTTTATCAGCAGGTATACCTCAAAATATCTATGTGAATAATAGTTCTGATGTTGCGGTAGTAGCAATTAATGTATGTAATTTTAATCATATTTCTACTCGCGTGAGCATAGCAATTAGCACACTAGGTCATGCTGGTGTAACTAATTCAGAGTATATAGAATTTAATGCTGAATTGTTAGGTAAAGGTGTTTTGACTAGAACAGGTGTTGCTGTTAGTTCTGGTCAATACGTAGTAGTAAAAAGTACTGAGAGTAATGTTAGTTCTCAAGTTTGGGGAGTTGAAGTAGGGTCTACAGTAGGTACAGCTCCGATCACAGTGAATACTTCAGGAGACGGACCTGCCTTCTTAGGGGCAACTAACTTTGATGTTATAGCAGGAGATGCAAGCTAATGGCAAGAGCAAATATTCAAGTAGAAACACGACAGGGTATAACTAATACCTTTGCTGTCACAAGTGGATCTCTTCCTTCCGGGATGAGTCTTAATACTAGTACAGGAGTAATATCTGGTACACCTAGCGAAGCTGGATATAATGTTTCTGGTGTGGCAAGTTCGTTTACTATTACTGCTACAGATAGTTTAGGAGTAGCATCCAGCAGAGCATTCACTATTACAAGAAAATGGAATGATGGTTCTAATAGGAACCAACCAGCAGTCAGCGCAGCCTATATTAGAAGTTTAGGAATCACTTCAGATGGAAATTTTTGGCTTCGACCAACAGGTTGTCCAAGACCATTTGTTAGTCATTGTTATAACAGTATCGAAAGTGGAGGATGGCAATTGGCCTTTAGATTCAGAACTGATATATCAACTCCAGGTACAACTTTTAATAGAAACGAACCTTGGACAGCCAGTTGGGAAGGATGGAACTTTTCTACACAAGATGATATCGAAAATACAGGATTTAGTCCTGTAGGAACAGGGGATACGGACGGATTCAGTCCTAGTTTTGCTTATTCTAGTTTTGCTGATGTAATGGTTATTCCTAATGATAGTACACAACTCACTAAAAGATTAGGATGGAGACATACTACTCCAATCACTTCTATGGTCAGTGTTACTGGTCAAAAGAACAGTGAAACTGTAGGTAATACAGTTTTATTTGGTAGTCCTACAACCTGGTTAACTGCTTTACATGTTAGAGGTGATACCAGCTTAATGACCGGTGGTACACGATATGGTTTTAAAATACGATCAGATACTGGTTCAAGCAACACTACTAGAGATGTAACAGGCGGCTGGGGAGGCTCTAATAGATTTACAGATACTACTATTGCTGGACATTACATTTGTATGATTGGTTGTGGTCGTGAAAATAGTAACAGTGGTCAATGGGGTGGCGGTTTTGGAGGTGTTTATAACTCCAGTGTATTCCATAGAGCAAGTGGTCATTGGTGGAATCATGGAGACAGTAGATTTAGCGGAGCTGATAGAACAGATTGTTTTTTTGGACACGCTGTCTACATTAGAACTTAATTTGTATAAGGAACAATAATGGCAAAAGGTATTCTAGGAACCTACAATTTAGTATCAGGAATTAATCAAGCAGTGTATGTTAACAACTATACTGATATTGCTACAGTGTCTGTGAACATCTGTAATAGAAATCATACACAAGGCGAAGTCAGTATTGCTGTAGGAACCAGTGCTACCAGTCCTAGTAATATTGATTTTATAGAGTATGAGTCTTTACTTGATGGAAAAAGTGTTTTAGAAAGAACAGGTATAGTAGTGACACCTGGACATTATGTAGTAGTAAAAAGTAGTTTATCAAATACAAATGCTGTAGTATGGGGAGCAGAATTAGGAACACAAATTGTTTCTCCAGTTTCTATTACGACTAATACCTCAGGCGAAGGACCTGAGTTTGTTGGTCCTACTACAATAGAAATTTTTGCGGGAGATCCTAGTTAAATGGCACAGATAAGATTACAAGCAATACCAGGAAATAAAGAACATGCGGTTACCTACGCTGTAACAGCAGGTACACTACCTACAGGCATGTCTTTAAACTCTAGCACCGGTA
>Ga0129333_10002138_pt1 | contig 18275 bp, 13 predicted proteins | sample CPB6_08_DNA_FD_94474 | JGI IMG/M metagenome (GOLD analysis project Ga0129333, IMG submission 94474) | Freshwater to marine salinity gradient microbial communities from Chesapeake Bay, USA - CPBay_Sum_0.6_0.8_DNA | ecosystem: Environmental > Aquatic > Marine > Coastal | place: USA: Chesapeake...
CTTACACGCATAGACTAAGATTTTCTTTAAACCTAGGAGATTACATGCCGAAAGAACCTCGCCAAAGAAACCGTGATAACCAGCCAAAAGGTGACACGCTCACAAGAAATTTAGTGCTTGGCATGGTTGGGCTAGTAGTGGTCTCAGGTGTAATTTTCACAGTGCTTGATAGGCAATCTGCAAAGAAAACAGATTTTGACGTGGCTATTGAGAAAGTAGATTCATCTAACAACGGACCAATTCTAAACGCCTCAATAGACCCAGCGGATGATTTCGGAATCGCTTTCAATAAAGGAACTCTTCCAAGAATTGAAATTTGGGAGGATCCACAATGTCCATTCTGTAAAGACTTTGAAACAGAAATGGGAGATTACTTAGATGAAATCGTCCGAGGCAACCAAGCCGAAGTCACTTATCGATTGACTTCTTTTTTGGGAAATGAATCGGCCCAAGCCGCTAATGCAGCCTTTTGTGCAGCTGACGAAGGACGCTTTCTGGATTACCACAAAGCGATTTACACAGTTCAGGGTCGGGAGGGTTCAGGAACTTACACGGTTGCGAATTTATTAGAAATTGGCAATCGCTTAGGTATAACTACTGATTCATTCAATAGTTGCGTATCTGAAAATAAGTACGCCGACCGCGCAAAAGCCGTTTATGACTCTATGCCCAAATACAATGTAAAGGGAACACCGACGGTCTTTATAAATGGCACTCTCTGGCAACGAAGTGGTGTCGAATTCAAATTGGATGAATTTAAAGCTGCGGTAGAGGCCGCTAAGTAGCTGGCGTGATTCCATCTCCCAGCCAATCTCTAATTGAGCTTGGGCCAATCACTATTCACTTTTATGCGCTATGCATAATTACTGGAGTTGCAGCAGCTGTATTTATTGGCAATAAGAGATATGTAAATAGTGGCGGCGCCTCCGGAGTTGTTGGCGATGTTGCAATCTACGCGGTTCCCGCCGGAATTATTGGTGGGCGTCTATATCACGTCGCAACCTCGCCGCAACGCTATTTTGGCGAAGGTGGAAAGCCCATAGATGCGCTATACATTTGGCAAGGTGGGCTCGGAATATGGGGAGCTATCTCCTTAGGAACATTGATTGCATTTCTTGCATATCGCAGAATCAATAAGAATCAAGAAATCTCTTTTTCGATCTTTGCAGATGCGCTCGCTCCTGGTCTATTAATTGCGCAAGCGATAGGACGTATCGGAAACTGGTTCAACATTGAGTTATTTGGAAGACCACTGGATACTTTTTGGGCGTTACAAGTTCCGCTACGTTATCGTCCAAGCGGATACTCTCAATTTGAGACTTTTCATCCAACTTTTCTTTATGAATCAATCTGGTGCCTCATAGCTGCATTAGTAATAGTCAAATGGAAGATATTCAAAAAACTTCGAAGCGGTTCAGTTTTTATTTCTTACGTAGCGCTATATTCACTAGGTAGGCTTTGGATAGAGAGCCTAAGAATAGATGATGCGAACCTGATACTTGGATTAAGATTGAATATCTGGACTAGCTTGTTTCTATTAGGGTTTTCACTTCTGCTACTTTGGAAACGGAGTTTTCAGAGGCCGACAGCTTCAAAGATCAAGAATTAACTGCTTAGGAGATACTATCTCGGCATGGAAATTGCAGACCAACAAAGTGGCGTAGAGGCCCATCGAGCGCATAGGGCGGGCTGGCTTCGTGCCGCAGTTCTTGGCTCAAACGATGGACTCGTTTCGACGGCATCCTTGATGATTGGGATTGTTAGCGCAGGTAAAAATGACTTGGTAATAACCGCAGGGATTGCAGCTATAGCCGCTGGTGCCATGTCTATGGCTGTAGGAGAGTATGTTTCGGTTAAATCACAAAATGATATTGAAAAATCGGATCGAGAATTGGAAATACGCCAATTAGCTCTAGATCCGAAAGGTGAATTAGAGGAATTAACGCAAATATATGAGTCAAGAGGAATTTCTAGACACTTAGCCGAACAAGTCGCGAAAGAACTTCACGACAAAGATGCCCTTGCGGCTCACTTACGTGATGAATTAGGACATCATGAAGCTACTCGTGCTAGACCCATACAAGCGGCAGTAGCTTCGGCGTTAAGTTTTACTGCCGGTGGTTTAATTCCTTTCCTTGGCGCGTTTGCTCCAAGTCTTGGTGGAAAAGCGCTCTCGATTATTGCTACAACATTTGTTGGATTGATAATTGCTGGCGTGATTAGCGCGAAAACTGCCGGAGCAAGCGTTAGCAAGACAACTTTTAGAATTTTGACTGGTGGCGCGCTTGGAATGGCTATTACTGCTGGTGTTGGCCAACTCGCGCATATTTCTGGAATCTAAAGGATTTTCTTAGCTTCAGCTCCTTGATAGACTGGCGTCCGAGACACTGTAGTCTGTCATCAACTCTGAATTCGAGTGAGGTTCCTTTTGCGGAGAGCAAAAATAGTTTGCACGCTTGGTCCTGCCGTAAACACTGAAGCGAAAATTGCCGAATTAATCTCAGCCGGAATGAATGTCGCGAGATTAAATCTTTCTCATGGCGAACAGAGCGAACATCTACAGAGAATGATGGCGGTAAGAAAATCCGCAGAGAAAGCAGGCGTTGCCGTTGCGATCATGGCAGATTTACAAGGGCCAAAAATTCGCCTAGGCAGATTTAAGGATGGCCCTCATAATCTAGGAGTCGGTGATTTACTTACAATTACGACGGATGATGTCGAAGGAACTAAAGATCTCGTAGGAACTACATATAAAGGGTTACCGGGAGATTGTAAGCCTGGAGATTTGCTCTTAATTGATGATGGTCGAGTGGTCGTTGAAGTTACAAAAGTGGATAAAAATTCTGTTCAAACTAAATGCAAAGAAGCAGGAGAGATCTCAAATAGCAAAGGTATTAACCTTCCTGGTGTCGCGGTTTCGGTTCCCGCAATGTCAGATAAAGATGAATCTGACTTGCGATGGGCACTGCGCTCGGGTGTCGATTTAATTGCGCTTTCTTTTGTTAGAAGTGCCGAAGACATAAAAGCGGTACAAGCGATAATGAAGGAAGAAGGAATCTCCCGACCAGTTATAGCCAAGATTGAAAAACCGCAGGCAGTTGAAAATCTAGATTCAATTATTGAGGCGTTTGACGGAATTATGGTTGCCCGTGGCGACCTTGGCGTTGAAATGCCGATAGAAGAAATTCCATTAGTACAGAAGCGCTGCATTACGTTGGCCAGAGAGCAGGCGAAACCAGTAATTGTCGCAACCCAGATGCTTGATTCAATGATCACAAATTCTCGTCCGACCCGAGCAGAAGCTACTGATTGTGCAAATGCGGTTTTAGATGGCGCAGATGCGCTTATGTTATCTGGCGAAACCAGTACCGGAAATTTCCCAATTGAGTCGGTACAGACCATGGCAAGAATTATTGAGAAGACTGAAACGGATGCCTTGCATCTAATTCCTCAATTACTTCATAATCCGCGAACTAAAGGTGGCGCAATAACTAAAGCCGCCTCTGAAGTCGGTCAAGTTATTGGCGCAAAGATGTTAGCTACATTTACAAAGTCAGGTGATTCAGCACGACGTATGTCTCGATTGAGATCCCGCATCCCAATAGTGGCTTTGACTCCAGATGAAAATACATATCGTCAATTGGCCCTGACTTGGGGTGTGGAATCTATGCTGACACCACTAGTTGAAACAACAGATCAAATGGTGAAGCAAGTCGATGCAATTCTCTTAAATACAAAAAGAGTTAACAAAGGTGAATCGATAATGATAGTTGCTGGATCGCCGCCTGGAATCCCCGGCTCAACTAATGCAATGCGAGTTCACAACATAGGCGATGCCGTTGGTGGCATCGCCCCGGCCTATCGCTAAACTTCCTCCGCGCCTCGGTACTCCAACGGTAGAGAGGACGGTCTCAAAAACCGTATAGTGTCGGTTCGAATCCGACTCGAGGCACAAAAAGGTTAAGTTATGGCTATCTCACGAATACTCATCGCTGAAGACGAAACTCTAATTCGTATGGATTTATCAGAAATGTTAAAAGAAGCGGGTTACCAAGTTGTCGGAGAGGCTACTGACGGCGTTGAGGCAATTGAATTAGCTAAGGAGTTAAAACCAGATTTAGCTATATTAGATGTGAAAATGCCAAAACTTGATGGAATTTCTGCAGCATCGGAAATCATCGCAATCTGCCCGACCTTGATGCTGACTGCTTTTAGCCAACGTGAATTGGTAGAACGAGCAAGGGATGCTGGAGTAATGGGCTATGTGGTCAAACCTTTCACTATTGCAGATCTTGTTCCTGCAATTGAAATTGCATCTAGTCGATTTGTTGAGCTAATTACCTTAAGAGAGGAGATTGCTGACCTCACCGAGAGATTGGAAACTCGCAAATTACTAGATCGCGCTAAGGGCGTTCTAATGCACACTCTTAAGCTCTCCGAAGTCCAGGCCTATCAGTGGATCCAGAAAACGGCCATGGACCAGAGAATTACCATGAAAGAATTGGCATTGGGAATACTTGACCCCAAACTAATTAAGAACGTTCCGCCAGAATCAAACAAGTAATTCTTGCAGTGCAGGTTCGCTCACCTTTATCGTTTGTTATCTCCACTTGATAGCAACAGAGCGTTTTGCCAAGCGAGATTGCGGTAGCAACTCCGGTTACTAATCCGCTTGTTGCAGATTTATGGTGCGTTGCATTTATATCAACACCCACGATTTTTCGTGTTGGGCCAGCATGTAGTTGAGTGCCGATAGAGCCAAGACTCTCAGCAAGTACAACGCTAGCGCCTCCGTGCAGAAGTCCAATTGGTTGAGTATTTCCTTCAACCGGCATGGTCGCGACTAATTTCTCTGGCGAAACTTCAACAATCTCAATTCCTAGTTTCTGGGCTAGAGCGCCCCCGCCACGTTCCTGCAGTATCTTCATGAAATCAGTCATGCCCAGATTGTAGATGGATAGGAGAGCGCCATCTAGGATTGCGTTGACGATGAATCCACGTATTTTGCTAATTGATGGCCATTCGCTGGCATATCGAGCTTTCTATGCCCTTCCTGTAGAGAATTTCTCCACAAGTAGCGGACAACCAACTAATGCAATCTACGGGTTTGCTGCCATGCTAATTAATCTCATCAGAGACGAAAAACCAACACACGTAATTATTGCGTTTGACGTCTCTAGAAAAACCTTCAGAACTGAAGCCTTCCCTGAGTACAAAGCTAACCGGGCGGCCACTCCTGATGAGTTCAGATCGCAACTTTCATATATAAATGAACTTATTGAAGCGTTTCAAATACCGAGTTTTGAGGCACCAGGATTTGAAGCCGATGATGTAATTGCCTCAATTATTCAAAACTCACCTAAGAGTGCAGAAATACTCATTTGCACCGGGGACCGAGACGCCTTTCAATTGATAACGAAAAATGTAACGGTTCTCTACCCTAAGAAGGGAGTTACGGATCTTTCTCGCATCTCACCTGAAGTATTGATGGAACGATACGGGCTGACTCCCCAGCAATACCCAGATTATGCAGCCTTGAGAGGTGATCCCAGTGATAACTTGCCATCGATTCCAGGAGTGGGCGAGAAAACTGCAGCTAAATGGATTACTGAATATGGAAATTTATCGAATCTGATTAACCACATTTCTGAAGTTTCGGGGAAAGTTGGAGATTCACTCCGCGAAAACATCAAGATTGTCCAGAGAAATCGCGAACTTACTGAATTGAGAAGAGATGTCCCGATTCAGTTCAAATTCGATGAATTGAGTTGGCGTGGTGTAAATCTAGAAAAGACCATATCGCTATTTGAGAATCTTGAAATAAAGGTGCTTCGAGAGCGAGTCCAAGTTCTTGCAAATAGTGAATCGCAAGTGAGATCAGCTAAAAACGAGAAAGAGATTAGGGATGATAAAACTGAAAAAGTTGACTGGAGAAATATTTCTGCAAAGGATTTCGTAGAGACACTAAGCCCAGAACGTAAGGTTGCAGCCCTGACGGTAGGAGATGTTTTGTATGCCGTAACTTATAAGGGAATAGCAATTTCTACTCAGGTCAAATCAGGATTGCTCGATGGAAAAGAAGTAATCACTCACGGTGGCAAGGATTTGGTAAAAGCCGAACTAGGTTGCAAGATCACATTTGACTCTGAAATCGCTGCTTATCTTATAAACCCAGGTACTAGGGATTTAGATTTGCCAGCAATAGTAAAAAAGTATTTGGGATGGGAATCCCAACCGTCAAACCTCGATCTTCTTGGAGGTCCTGTCGCGCCAAATCTTATTCATTCACTTTATGCAATAGAGGAATTACTAGTGAATGAGATGAAATCACGTGAACTTTATGGTCTCTTTGAAAAACTTGAAATGCCAACGATGGCGCTGATTGCACAAATGGAGAGAGTAGGGATTGGTGTAGATCTGAAGTATTTGAACGTGTTGCGAACCGAATTTTTAGAAATTGAAGGTGACGCGATTAAATCAGCCCATAGAGATGCCGGAGAAGAATTCAACCTTTCATCCCCAAAGCAACTTCAAGTAATACTCTTCGAGAAATTGAAACTTCCTAAAACCAAGCGAATAAAAACAGGTTTTAGCACCGATGCCGAATCTCTGGAGTGGCTATTCAATACGACCAAGCATAAAGTTCTAGCAAATATATTAAAAACTCGTGAGTTCACAAAACTGCGCACTACCGTGGAAGGACTAATTGAATGCGTAGGAAGTGATTCACGTATTCATACCAGTTTTCAGCAAACTGTGACTGCGACGGGGCGACTGTCTTCAATTAATCCCAATCTACAGAATATTCCAATTCGAAGTGAAGAAGGTCGGCGAATCAGAGAAGCATTTGTCGCGATAAGTCCATTCAACCAATTAATGACGGCGGACTATAGTCAGATTGAAATGCGAATAATGGCTCATCTCTCTGAAGATGAAGGATTACTGAAAGCATTTGCGGAAGGGGAAGACCTGCATCGAACGGTAGCGGCACAAGTTTTTGGTGTGGCTGAAACTAAAGTAGATGAAGATATGCGCCGCCAGATCAAGGCCATGTCATACGGATTGGCTTATGGATTATCTTCATTCGGTTTGGCGCAACAATTAGACATCACACCGAACGAAGCGAGCGCACTTATGGATCGATATTTCTTGAGGTTCGGTGGAATCCAAAGCTATTTGAAGGACGTAGTCCGAATTGCTCGAGAAAAAGGATTTACTGAAACGATAATGGGAAGAAGACGCTATCTCCCAGACTTGAGCCACGAAAATCGACAACGTCGCGAAGTTGCAGAACGAATGGCATTAAATGCACCGATTCAAGGCTCCGCAGCAGACATAATTAAGGAAGCCATGATTAGAGTTGCTGATGTAATCAAAGAAAAGAAAATGCAGTCGAGATTATTGCTACAGGTCCATGATGAATTGATTTTTGAAGTTGCCGTTAATGAGGAGTCGGCTCTCGAGGAATTGGTGCGGATTGAGATGGGATCTGCATATCCATTGAAGGCGCCTCTTGATGTAAACGTTGGATTTGGCCGAAATTGGCACGAGGCAGCTCACTAAACAGTTCTACGAATTGACCCCAGAGCGGCTAAGAAAGTACTCTTCGCATCCTTGCTTTGGGAGCTTGCATCGCCTAAGACCTAGTAGGAAATGCCCAATCGGAGTCGGCCCCATGCATGCCCTACTAGTTGCAGTAAAACTTGGAGAATCTTGTCCACTCAAATTTCAATAAATGATGTCGGTTCCGCCGCCGAATTTCTCGCAGCCATCGAAGGAACCATAAAGAATTTTAATGACGGAGATTTAGTCTCTGGAATTGTCGTCCAAGTAGACCGCGACGAAGTACTTCTTGATATCGGATACAAGACAGAAGGCGTTATTCCATCTCGGGAACTTTCGATTCGAAATGATTTAGATCCAAGCGAATTGGTAAAGATAGGTGAACGCATAGAAGCGTTAGTTCTTCAAAAAGAAGATAAAGAGGGTCGACTGATCCTCTCTAAGAAGCGGGCTCAATATGAAAAAGCCTGGGGTGAAATTGAAGGCAAAAAAGAGCGTGATGAAGTTGTTGTTGGAACGGTAATTGAGGTAGTCAAAGGCGGTCTAATAGTTGATATCGGACTCAGAGGATTCCTTCCTGCATCCCTAGTGGAGATGCGCCGAGTCCGAGACCTATCTCCTTATATCGGTAAACAGGTTGAGGCGAGAATTATTGAACTCGACAAAAATCGTAACAATGTAGTTTTGTCGCGCCGCGCCTATCTCGAGCAGACTCAATCTGAATCTCGCACCACTTTCCTAAATCAACTTCAAAAAGGACAAGTTCGCACGGGCGTGGTTTCTTCAATAGTTAATTTCGGAGCATTCGTAGATCTCGGGGGAGTGGATGGACTAGTTCACGTCTCTGAACTCTCTTGGAAACATATCGACCACCCCGGTGAAGTTGTAGAAGTGGGCGATGAGGTCACCGTAGAAGTCCTTGAGGTGGATTTTGAAAGAGAGCGAGTCTCACTTTCTTTGAAGGCTACGCAAGAAGATCCTTGGCAGGCTTTCGCTAGAACTCACACCATAAATCAAGTCGTACCAGGAGAAGTAACAAAGCTAGTACCGTTTGGCGCATTCATAAAGGTATTTGATGGAATTGAAGGCTTGGTTCATATTTCTGAACTTGCAGAACGACATGTGGAAATTCCGGAACAAGTTGTTCAAGTTGGAGATCAACTATTTGTCAAAATTATTGATATCGATCTTGAGCGTCGTCGAATCTCACTTTCTCTCAAGCAGGCGAACGAAGGCCAGGATGTTCCTGTTGAAGCCTTTGACCCAACCCAATATGGCATGCCGGCTAGATATGATGAAAACGGTAACTTCATTTACCCAGAAGGCTTCGATCCACAAACTCAAGAGTGGCAACCAGGTTTTGAAGCGCAACGCGAAGCTTGGGAGCGACAGTATGCCGAAGCGCAAGCTCGATTCCTCGCGCATAAGAAACAGAAGTCGGAAGCACAAGCAGCAGATGCTGCTGCCGCCGCTTCTGCTCCTGCTCAATCTGATGAACCGACCGCCTAGAGGTGTTCTTCCTAACCTCTAAATGATTTAGGAGTCGAGCCATGATCTCGATAGCTCTTACTGGTGGAATAGGTGCAGGAAAATCGCTGGTCGCTGAGTTGTTTGCTGAGCTGGGAGCAATATGCATTGACTCCGATCAACTTGCACGCGAAGTTGTTGAACGCGGTAAACCTGGTTTCGATGAGGTAGTTGCGCGTTTTGGGGATGATATTTTACTTGATGGAGAAATAGATCGTTCTAAGCTGGCAGCAATTGTTTTCAGAGACGCTGCGGCTCGCAGAGATTTAGAGAACATAATCCACCCAAGAGTTCGCGAATTAGCAACTAAGTTAACTTCTAGGGCGGGCGAAAACGCCGTCGTGATAAACGAGATTCCACTGCTCTTCGAAACGAAGGGCCAGGAGAGGTTTGACCTAGTCATCACAGTTGAAGCTGATATGGATGAGCGACGCTCGCGACTAATTGCCCGGGGACTTAAGAGCTATGAAATTGATAAGCGGATCTCAGCCCAAGCAACACGCGAGGAACGGGAATCAATCTCAGATTTCATCATCGAAAATGATGGTGACATTCCGGCATTGGAGAAGAAAGTCCTAAGTATCTGGGAAAACGAAATTAGGCCACGCCTAGCGAAATGAGCAGAGTTGCCACTTCCACACCGCGAGCCGATAAGCCGTTTAAGGTCATCAGCGAATTCACCCCTGCCGGAGATCAGCCAAATGCTATTGCCGAGCTAACGAAAAGAGTAGAACGAGATGAAAGTGACATAGTTTTACTTGGAGCGACGGGAACCGGTAAATCAGCAACTGTGGCTTGGCTGATAGAACAAGTACAAAGGCCAACTTTGGTACTTGCGCCAAATAAGACATTGGCCGCCCAATTGGCTAACGAATTTCGAGAATTAATGCCAGAAAATGCAGTTGAATATTTTGTTTCATATTACGACTACTACCAACCTGAAGCATATGTTCCCCAAACCGACACATTTATTGAAAAAGATGCCTCAGTAAATTCTGAGGTCGAAAGATTGCGCTACTCAGCAACTTATTCTCTCTTGACAAGACGCGATGTGGTTGTGGTGGCAACAGTATCTTGTATTTACGGTCTAGGTACCCCGCAGGAATACATCGACCGAATGATTCGAATCGGAGTGGGAGATTCTATTGAAAGAAATAGACTTCTTCGAAATTTCGTTGAGATTCAATACAAGCGAAATGACGTAGCATTTGAAAGAGGAACATTTCGCGTTCGCGGCGATACGGTTGAGATTATCCCCGTATATGAAGAGCTTGCGATTCGAATTGAGATGTTTGGAGATGAAATTGAAAGATTAACAACCTTAAATCCACTTACTGGCGAGATCATAAGTGATGTCAAGGAGGTGTTCATCTTTCCTGCCACTCATTATTCAGCTGGTCCAGAAACCATGAAGCGGGCCATGGCAAATATTGAAATTGAACTAGGCGAGCGTCTAAAAGAACTAGAAAAACAGAATAAATTGTTAGAGGCGCAAAGATTGCGAATGCGAACCCAGTTCGACTTAGAGATGATGGCCCAACTTGGGTTCTGTTCGGGGATTGAGAATTATTCGAGGCATATAGATGGTCGGTTACCAGGGAGTGCACCCAGTTGCCTTCTAGATTATTTTCCTGAAGATTTTCTCTGCGTTATAGATGAATCACACATTACTGTCCCTCAGATCGGCGCCATGTATGAGGGCGATGCATCTAGAAAACGAACATTGGTAGAACACGGATTCAGATTGCCCAGCGCCCTCGATAACCGCCCCCTCAAATTCAATGAATTCCTAGAGAGAACTCCCCAAAAGATATACCTTTCGGCAACTCCCGGCCCATATGAGTTGGAAAAATCAAATAATGAATATGTGGAGCAAGTAATTCGTCCAACAGGTTTGGTTGACCCTCGCATAATTGTAAAACCGACTAAGAATCAAATTGATGATTTGATGAATGAGATTAAGTTGCGAGCAGATCGCAATGAAAGAGTTCTAGTCACAACTCTTACAAAAAAGATGGCCGAAGATCTAACTGATTACTTTGCAAATAATGGAATCCGAGTCAGATACTTGCATTCAGAAGTAGATACGTTGCGTAGAGTCGAATTACTCAGGGAGTTACGTAAAGGTGAATATGATGTTCTAATTGGAATAAATCTGCTGCGCGAAGGCCTCGATCTCCCAGAAGTTTCTCTAGTATCCATCTTGGATGCAGATAAAGAGGGATTTTTACGTTCCACCAGGTCACTTATCCAGACAATTGGGCGTGCAGCAAGAAACGTATCAGGCGAAGTGCATATGTATGCCGACAATCTCACTGAATCAATGCGTAATGCAATCGAAGAAACTAATCGTCGGCGAACCAAGCAAGAAAACTACAACCGAGATATGGGTATTGATCCAAAACCACTGCGCAAGCGCATCGCAGACATCACAGACCTAATTGAGCGTGAGAGCTTAGACACAGCAGAAGTTGTTGCCTCTAATGGACGAGGGGTTAGCGAAACTCCGGTTGGCGTTCATGCGAAGTCACTCGTAGCCTTACCTCGTACCGAACTTCTCGGATTAATAAATTCACTTACCGAGCAGATGCGAGGCGCGGCTGAACAATTACAATTCGAATTGGCGGCGAGGCTTCGTGACGAAATAAGGGAACTGAAAAAGGAGCTGCGCGGCATGGATGAGGCGGGACATTAATGAGCACAGATCGCCTAATAGTGCGAGGAGCCCGGGAGCACAATTTAAAGAACGTCTCCTTGGATTTACCAAGGAATTCGCTGATCGTATTTACGGGTCTTTCGGGGTCGGGAAAATCGTCTCTGGCTTTCGACACGATATTCGCAGAAGGTCAGCGCCGCTACGTGGAATCTCTCTCTGCATATGCTCGTCAATTTTTAGGGCAGATGGATAAGCCGGATGTCGATTTTATTGAAGGACTTTCACCAGCAGTTTCGATTGATCAAAAATCCACCAACCGAAATCCCAGATCCACTGTTGGAACTATCACAGAAGTATATGACTATCTTCGCCTCCTATTTTCGAGAGCAGGCAAACCACATTGTCCAAAGTGTCGCAAACCCATAACAAAACAGACCCCTCAAAATATAGTTGATCAAATTCTTGCGCTGCCAAATGAAACTAGGTTTCAAGTCTTAGCTCCCATGATTCGATCCAGAAAAGGTGAATTTGCAGATCTATTTAAAGATCTTCAGGCGCAAGGTTATGCGCGGGCTCGAGTTGACGGTGCAACAATTCAATTGAGCGATCCTCCAAAATTGAAAAAACAAGAGAAGCACACAATAGAGGTGGTAATCGATCGTCTTGTTGCAAAGCCAGAATCACAACAACGACTTACTGATTCGATTGAAACAGCTCTAAAACTCGCCAACGGAATTGTGACCTTGGAATTTGTGGATGCAGAAGGAAAAGAGGAAAAAGAGAGAACTTATAGTGAGTTGCTTGCCTGCCACGACTGTGGGATATCAATTCAAGAGATGGAGCCTCGTTCTTTTTCCTTCAATTCACCCTTTGGAGCTTGCCCGGAATGCAGCGGAATTGGCTCGAAATTAGAAGTTGACGAGGAATTGATAATTCCGGATGACAGTATCTCAATTAGTGAAGGTGCGATCGCTCCTTGGGCGGGAGGACAGAGCGCTGAATATTTCAACAACTTACTTGAAGCGTTAGCAAAAGACATCAAGTTCTCCATGGAAACACCTTGGTCAAAACTATCCTCCAAGGCAAAAGCGGCGATACTCAACGGTTATGAATATGAAGTACATGTTAAGTATCGAAATAGATATGGAAGAGTTAGAAGTTACTCCACCGGGTTTGAAGGGGTTGTTCCATTCATCGAGAGACGTCACGGAGAAACTGAGAGTGATTACAGCCGAGAAAAATATGAGGCTTATATGCGCGAGACTCCTTGTGCAGTCTGTAACGGGGCTCGGCTAAAGCCAGAAGTTCTAGCTGTGACTCTGGCCGATAAGAATATTGCCGAAATTTGTGAACTCTCAATCGAGGAATGCGCCAAGTTTCTTAAAGAGATCAAGCTGGGTTCTCGCGAAGCCAAGATTGCTGAAAGAGTAATGAAAGAGGTAAACGCTAGACTCGGGTTTCTACTAGATGTTGGTTTGGAGTATTTAACTTTAGCTAGACCAGCTGCCTCACTTTCGGGCGGAGAAGCTCAACGAATTCGATTAGCAACTCAAATTGGTTCTGGACTAGTGGGCGTGCTTTATGTTCTAGATGAACCTAGCATCGGGCTGCATCAGCGAGATAATCGACGACTGATAGAGACGCTCACGCACTTGCGAGATCTTGGTAATACCCTGATTGTTGTAGAGCACGACGAAGAGACAATTAGAACTTCTGATTGGATCGTGGATATTGGGCCAGGCGCAGGAGAACACGGCGGTGAGATCGTCGTCTCAGGGAAGCTAGATGAATTAATTAATTCGAAGAAATCTATAACAGGAGCTTATATTTCTGGCAGAAGTCAGATCGCAACTCCTAAGAAGCGACGTCCTGTTGATCCTAAACGAAAACTTAAAGTCAAAGAAGCAAAAGAGAACAATCTAAAAAATATCGATGTTGAATTTCCGTTGGGACTATTTATCTCTGTAACTGGAGTAAGTGGTTCAGGTAAATCTACCTTAGTTAATGACATCCTTTATTCTGTCCTTGCAAATAAATTAAATGGCGCTCGAATCGTCCCTGGCCGACATCGAACTATTACTGGTATTGAGCAATTAGACAAGGTAGTACACGTTGACCAATCACCAATAGGTCGAACTCCGCGATCGAATCCAGCAACTTATACAGGAGTATTCGACAAAATACGCGCGCTTTTCGCAGAAACCAGCGAGGCGAAAATTCGCGGCTATCAACAAGGGCGTTTTTCCTTCAATGTCAAAGGTGGAAGATGCGAAAACTGTGCAGGAGATGGCACGATCACAATCGAAATGAATTTCTTACCCGATGTCTATGTCCCATGCGAAGTCTGTCATGGAGCGCGTTACAACAGGGAAACATTAGAAGTTCATTACAAAGGAAAAACTATTGCAGAAGTGCTAGATATGCCGATTGAGAGAGCTACTGAATTTTTTGAATCGATCCCAGCAATTCATAGATTTCTTAAAACTTTGTGTGATGTTGGATTAGGTTATGTCAGGCTTGGGCAATCTGCGCCAACGTTATCCGGAGGAGAAGCCCAGCGCGTAAAACTGGCTACCGAGCTTCAGCGGCGCTCCACCGGGAGAACAATTTATGTTTTGGATGAACCAACAACAGGATTACATTTTGAAGATGTAAGAAAACTCTTAGGTGTACTTCAACGCCTAGTAGATAGCGGCAATACAGTTGTTGTAATCGAGCACAATCTTGATGTAATTAAATGTGCGGATTGGATAATTGATTTAGGCCCAGAAGGTGGATCCGGAGGGGGAACTGTAATTGCTGAAGGAACTCCAGAGAGCGTAGCTAAGAATCCAAAGAGCTACACGGCAAAGTTTCTCTCACCCATCTTGAAGAAGTAGTTACAGTGTCAGACCCTCAAAAATACCGACCGACAGGTGTCCCTGATGAACCTGGGGTATACAGATTTTTTGATGGCGCCGACAAAGTTATTTATGTGGGCAAAGCCAGATCTTTAAGAAATCGAATCAATTCATACTTCCAAAGTAATCTGCCTGAAAAAACTCACCGGATGGTGCATGCAGCGGAGAGAGTGGATTGGACTGTTGTAGAAAGTGAAGTTGCGGCTCTGCAACTTGAGTTTAATTGGATAAAGGAAGAGAACCCTCAATTCAATGTGCAGTTCAGGGATGATAAGTCGTATCCATATTTGGCGATTAGTGTTAAAGAGGAAGTTCCAAGAGTATTTGTAACTCGACGCCAAAAACAGAAGGGGATCAAGTATTTCGGTCCTTATGCGCATGCTTGGGCACTGCGCACCACATTTGATTTAATTCTAGATAGTTATCCAGTTCGATCGTGTTCGGCAAGTAACTATGAGAGAGCGCAGAAATCTAAGAGGCACTGCCTCTTAGGAGATATCGGTAAATGTGCAGCCCCCTGCGTTGGTCGAATATCTACCAAAGAACATCGAGATCTAGTGAATCGACTGATTGAATTTATGGAATCAGGAAATCAGGATCTTGAAAATCACTTAAGAGCGGAAATGGAGAGGGCATCTGCAACTGAAGATTTCGAGAGAGCTGCCAAACTACGTGATAAATTACGAGGACTTGAGATTGCAAATGAATCTAACGAAGCGGCAATTTCAGAGAATATTTCTGCAGACTTTATTGCAATTCATGAAGATATAACTCATTCGGCAGCATCGATTTTCCGAGTTAGGAAGGGGCGAATTGTTGGTTCTCGCGCCTGGATAATTGATCGGTCAAATACCGTTGAAGAGACTGACATAGCTAGTGCTGCCCTTGAGATGATTTATCGCGATCTAGAAATACCAGCTGAGATTGAGATCAACTTATCGGTAATTGGACTATCAGAGCTTGAGAATTTCCTAGGCGAGCGCGCCGGACGACGAGTGAAATTGGCCCAGCCAACACGAGGCGAGAGATTAGAAATCCTTGAGGTTGTAAGACGAAATGCACAGCAATCACTAATTCAATTCCTAAGTAAGCGTTCAAATGATGCGGCCGTTGCGGGTCGTGCGTTGGAGGAACTTGCCAATGCGCTTGAAATGGAAGAATTGCCACTTCGTATTGAATGTTTTGATATCTCAAATATTCAGGGTACATCGGTAGTCGCTTCCATGGTTGTTTTTGAAGATGGCCAACCAAAAAAGAGCGACTACCGAAGATTCGGGATTGAGGATAAAGAGAAATTTGATGACACGCGCGCCATGAATCACGTGGTCACAAGACGTTTTAGAAGGTATTTGGCTGAGAAGGATTTGGTTAATCTTGAAGGCGCGGTGAGGCCAAAATTCGCTTATCCACCCCAACTGCTAATTGTTGATGGAGGCAGAGGTCAAGTAAATGCCGCTGCTAGAGCATTAGCTGATTTAGGAGTTACAAATGTAACGCTGGTTGGTTTGGCAAAACGCTTGGAGGAAATCTGGTTTCCTGATCGGGCCTACCCAGTTATATTGCCGCGAAATAGCGAGGCGCTCTATTTAGTACAACGAATCCGCGACGAAGCTCACCGATTCGCTATTACTTTTCATCGGTCAAAGCGATCACGATTAATGCTCGAGTCGCTATTAGATGAAATTGCAGGACTTGGCGAGAGCCGACGCGCTGCGCTGATGCAGCAGTACGGCTCAATTGCAGCCTTGCGAAAAGCTACAGCAGAGGAAATAGCAGCCATCCCCGGTATTGGCGCGAAGACTGCCGAGATAATCTTTAGTACTTTGCAGAATAATGAAACGAATGCTCATGTAGATGCTAGTACGGGCGAAATCATCGAACATCCTTGACAGAGATAGCATGATGTAGCCATGGCACGAGATGTAGTAATCATTACCGGAATGAGCGGCGCTGGTCGATCGACTGTTGCTCACTCAATGGAGGATGGTGGGTGGTACGTAATAGACAATCTTCCTCCTCAACTTATTACATCCGTAATAAAGTTGACCGAACATACGGAGGATTTAATCGCAGTTGTTATAGATGTGCGCGGTAGACAATTTTTTGACGATCTTAATCGGTCACTTGCAGATGTGGCCGAAATCGGGGTTTCTAGAAAAATAGTATTTGTTGATGCCTCAGACGAGGTATTAATTCGAAGATTCGAAACTTCTAGGCGACCGCATCCCTTGCAGGGCAATGACAGAATCTTGGATGGCATAGATAGGGAGCGTGCAAAATTGAACGAACTGCGCGCTGGCGCAGACTTGATTGTTGATACATCCCAACTCAATGTTCACCAGTTAGAGCGGAAAATCAATGAGCTATTTCATAGCAGTTCATTAGCAGCTCTTAAAGTGAATATCCTCTCTTTCGGTTATAAATATGGAATTCCAGCCGATGCTGATCTGGTGATGGATTGCCGATTTATTCCTAATCCACACTGGCAGCCTGAGTTAAGACCCAAGAATGGTCTGGATAAAGAGGTTAGTACTTCCGTATTGGAAGCCCCGGAAGTTCCAGAGTTCCTCGATCGATATGTATCCATGTTTGAAAGTGTTGCAGCTGGATACCTGCGGGAGGGTAAGAAATTCATCACGCTTGCAATTGGTTGTACTGGCGGCAAACATCGCAGCGTTGCAATCGCCGAAGAATTAGCGCGTAGATTGAACGGCCAATCACTCACAAACGATGTTGAAGTTTCTGCTCACGCTATTCATAGAGATTTAGGTAGGGAACGTTGATTGCCCAGCCAAAGATCGTCTCGTTTGGCGGAGGTCACGGTCTTGCAGCAACTCTAAGTGCGCTGCGGACAATCACTAAAAATCTAACTGCGATTGTCACAGTTGCAGATAACGGCGGCTCAAGTGGCAGATTGCGAGCTGAATTTAACTCGTTACCACCTGGAGATTTACGGATGGCGCTGGCTGCTCTCTGCGGCGATGACGATTGGGGTAGAAGTTGGGCAAATCTTATGCAATATCGATTTACATCTAACGGCGAATTAAATGGCCATGCCTTGGGAAACCTACTTCTTGCCGCGCTTTGGGATAGAGATGCGGACCCTATTGCTGGGCTTGAGCGCGTGGGTCAACTTCTAAAAGTTGTTGGTCGCGTGCTCCCGATGTCACGAGAACCGCTTGAAATTGAAGGGGCTTTCCAAACTCGGGAGGGAACTCTGGTGATTCGTGGCCAAAAAGAAGTAGCTCTCGCCAAGGGATCGCTTAAGGATTTAAAGCTAATTCCAAGTGATGCAAAGCCAACTGATGAAGGCATAAATGCAATTGCCGAAGCTGATTTTCTAACAATCGGTCCTGGATCTTGGTTCTCAAGTGTTATGCCGCATCTAATGTTGGCGCCCCAGCGAAAAGCGATCTGCGAATCAAAGGCTCGCAGGATTTTGATACTCAATTTACAGGCTAATGAAATGCAGCCTCCAGAAGAGCTGGGCGGGATCGGAGCCGCAGATCACCTCGCAGTAATTCGCAAATTTGCGCCCGATTTCAAATGTGATTTTGCTATCGCTGATGTGAGTATTCAAGGTGATGAGCTAGATGAATTGCAGGGTGCGACTGAGGAGATGGGCGGCA
>Ga0129333_10002139_pt1 | contig 18255 bp, 19 predicted proteins | sample CPB6_08_DNA_FD_94474 | JGI IMG/M metagenome (GOLD analysis project Ga0129333, IMG submission 94474) | Freshwater to marine salinity gradient microbial communities from Chesapeake Bay, USA - CPBay_Sum_0.6_0.8_DNA | ecosystem: Environmental > Aquatic > Marine > Coastal | place: USA: Chesapeake...
TTCTACCGTAGCTATAATAAATCTGTGCCACATATTATCTTTATCTAATATGCCCAATTTAATATCAACTTTATATAAACATGGTAGATGTCTAATTACTCTCTCCTTAATTACTCCAATAAAGTTTCTAATATATTGGTCTGTTCCATAACAATATTGTTGTTCTCTCTCAATCTCAGTTAAATCATCTATTTCAAAATCATCCTGCAACCAAGACTTAAATCTAAACTTAACTTTACAGTTTATATTTTCGTAATGTATTAAATCAGTTGATGTCATTTAAGTATTCATTTTATACTTTTTAAATAAAAAAATAAATTTATTCAATTTTTTATTTAATTATTTTTATGCATCATCATCATCGTCTTCTACTTCTTCAACTTCTTCAACCTCTTCAACTTCTTCAGCGTCTTCAGCTGGCTCATCCTCATCGTCATCCTCGTCGTCATCCTCAGCGTATTCATAACCTTCTTCATCCAGATCAGCATCAATATGTTCTCCTGGAATTTCAATATAATCGCCATTTTCATATTTTACTCGTGTGCAATTAAATAGAATATTCATATTTATAACCTCTGGTTTAGCTGTGTCGGATGTAAATAATTTAGCGATTTGCGAATCATCTCTAAATCGAACTGTATAAGTTTGTTGGATATTATTTCTACCAATTCGTCCCATAGCTTGAATAACTTTTTCTTGTGTTAAATCCAAATCTTTACTCAAGAATCCGTGACAGAATTGATAATTTGTTCCATAAATATAATCACTTGATGCAATAATCATATATAATTTCTGTTCATCTGCAAGTGTCTTCATAATTTCTGTATAAGTAATATTCTCATGATTGATGAAGACACCAATTCCCATCATAAGCAATACCTTCCATAAATTATCAACACCATTAAGAGCCATAATGTCAGCTACAATTTGCTCATCGATTGTGCTGGTAAATGCGTTTGCAATAGTAGCATCCGGAGCCCATTTATCAATATGATTTCTTTTATTTGGAACAAATGTATCATTTAATGAAGCGCGTCTAATCATAGATCTTAGTCGATTAATTTCTGAAGTCATTTTATTTAACGCACCTTTATTCTGCATTTCTTCTGGAATATCTTTACTTAACTTTTTAGGGTCTTTATTAGACTTTACTCTTCCCTTGACACGAACACCTTTATCCATAACATTTACTGAATTTTTTGCACGTTGCTCAATACCTTCTTTAATAACATCTAACTCAGTTTCAATTTGATAAATCTTTTCATTAATAACATTATTATACTCAATCTTTTTCATAAGATCTTCCATAACAGCTGGCGGAATATTCGCCTGTTGAACACAGAATTTTGCAATTTTTTCAATATCGTTTGAAATAAATATAGTTGGGCCATCTGTAAGTGTATACGAATCTTTTGTAGTTACATATACACCTGATGTTCCGGCATGAACAGGTTCAGAAATTCTTGTACTAGTAACTTGCTCTGAAGCTAGTCTAGTCAAAGGAGCACCTGATAATGAATTTTGTGGAGCACTAGATGATACACCTGGACCAACACTTCTAATTTTTTGAATTTTATTACCCTTTGTATCTACTGCAGTATTTTCTAATATTCTAGGACGCCTATTATCCATAAAATTTCTATAAATTAGAGGCCAATTAGCAGGAGCAATATTTTTTAACATATTGATATAGTAAATTTTAATGTTCTTCATATTAATTGAATCTAAATCTTCAAAATGTCTTTCAATACGCATTCGATTATTAGCATAATTATTTTTATTGACAAATGTAATAAACTCTACAACTTCCTTCAAATCAAAATAACGTAGTAAAGTCAAATAATCACTACAATGATTTGCAATATGTAAAATCTCATTGTATCTGTCACTCAAATAATGAGGCAATACTACAAATCCATCTTTATTAACGATTGGAATCGATTTTTTACAATCGTGACTAATAATATTACAAATTTCAGCGCCAGGAAATTTATTTAAGAAATCGGGAATTGTCTGTGTTAATTCGGTCTCCTTAGGTAACGTTGCCGATGATAATACAATTGTTGGAATATCATTCTCTTTCCAGTTTTTACGAATTGTCTTATGGAAATCATGCTCTGCATAATCCATTGTAATAGTTGGTTCATCCCAGTAAGTAATAATATTATTAGATCCAAAATGCGAAATCATATAATACATTGCAGGCAAATATGATTTGATATCAGAAATCATAATTTGAACATTGTCTCCGACGCTATTATCGACCTTTTTAATGCGTCCAGTCTTTTTATTTCTAACCACATCTTTTGCTGCGAAATAATGCAGACGGACATCATCCGCACTTGCACAACCGAAAGCAAACGCAACTCTTTTCTTAATTGAAATTGCTGCTCTTGCCAAAGCTAAACCTACGTGACGTGCAGCACATACAAATATAACTTTTTTATGTTCTGATAAGGCAAGAGGAGTCAACGTCTTTCCTGTTCCAGTTGGTGCCATATACATAATCAATTTTGGTTGCGGTTGTTTGATTAGTGTAAATATTTCTTTTTGATGCTCATAAAGCATTAAGTCGCCATACTTTAATAAACTGTCATTTTTTTCAATAAATTCGACAGCATTTTCAATCACAATTGATTTATCAATTTCATCCGCAAATCTATCTAAGACAATATTAACTAAATGAATAATATGACGATTTAAACGCGGAATATTATTTCTAATTAGCTTATAAAGTGTGTAATAATGATAATGAAACAATTTAATATTCGCTAATCTTTTATAGTTGATGGCTTTTTCTAAGTGAAATAACAAAACCAATTCATATACATCATTTGTTTTAATAGTTTCTTCGTCGAAACGCTCCAAACGAATTCGGTCTCCTGAATTTGGCTTGATATTTGCATCCACCTTTATACATTTATAATCTGATAATAAAATTTTTAGCACCGCTTCAATTTTATCAACGCTACTTCGTAAGAATTTATTATAAATATAATCTTCAATTCTTTCAGAATATTCTATCTTTAGAAATGTAAAGATAGAATTATTAGTATTATTTCTTATCGTAACGTCATGAAAACCACTTTTAATAAGATTCAATACATTTAATTCTGAATCTGAAACTGAAACCTCAATAGATTCCCATTCAGACTTATTAAGTTTACGTTGTTTTAAATCCATTTTGCTGGTTTGAATACTTAGTAATATGTCTTTATCTTTATATAGATTTTTTATATCAATTTTTTTATTTAATAAAATTGAATGTAAAATAAACATAAAAATAATCTTATACAAATACATATAATGAAGCACGAAATTCAAATTATTTCTATTGAAGGAAATATTGGTTCTGGTAAATCCACATTGCTTGCTAACTTGAAAAAGCATTTTAACAATAATTATAGAGTTATATTTCTAAGGGAACCTGTTGATGAATGGTCAAAAATTAAGGATGAACAAGGTGTAACAATTCTCGAAAAATTTTATGCAGACCAAGATAAGTATTCATTTTCATTCCAAATGATGGCTTATATATCACGTTTAAAATTATTAAAGGATGCAGTAAATGAATGTCGAGCAGAAACATTTAAAATTCTTCAAGATCGTGATTACACAAAACCACATAATCATGATGAAAAAATTATTTATTATATTATTACGGAGAGAAGTTTATACACTGATAAAATGGTCTTTGCAAAAATGTTATATGACTCAGGTAAAATTGAATCAATAAATTATCAGATTTATTTAAATTGGTTTAATACTTTTGCCGATGAATTTAAAGTAAATAAAATTATTTATGTAAATGCTAACCCCGACATTTGCTATGAAAGAGTTGGGAAAAGACATAGAGACGGAGAAGATAAAATACCTTTAGAATATTTAAAAAATTGTCATACATATCATAATAATATGTTAGATAAATCATTGCCGGAATGCGTTTGTGATTCTCAACTAATTCTAGATGGTAATGTTGATATCTATGAAAATGATCAAATTTTAAATGAATGGATATCATCAATAGAAAAATTTATATATAATTAATATATATGAGTATAAATTATACACCAGAAAATACATTTATTTTTTCATTTGTAAGAATGAATCCTCCTACACCGGGACATTTATCATTAATTAAAACTATGATTGATAAAGCAATCGAATTAAATGTAAATAGAGTTTTTATTCTTACATCTAGTTCTTTAGATGGAAAAAATCCATTACCATGTAGCAGTGATGCAATTCCAAAACCAAAAAATAAATCTGATGCTGCCATATTAGAATCAATGCTAGAAAATTCAATTTACAAGTCAAATGTTTTAGATAAAATGATAGAATCTTACAAACAACAATTAATTAGTTCAGAACCTGATGAAGATAATAAAACAAAAATAGCTAATATGCAAGTAATTGTTATTTGTTCAACAGGTAATTCATTTATTTTTATTCATAGTATTATTAAAAGGTTTTTTGTTGAAAAAGGTATTCCAAAAATAAATATGTTTTTTATAGTTGGGAGAGATAGAGCTGATTTTCTTGATAATATTGTTGATAATTTTAGTGAAAGAGACTATATAAATTCAATTAACGGATTAGTATTACCAAGAGAAGGTATGGGAGCATTAAAAAGTACTGGTATGGGAACTCGTTCTATATCAGATATTAACCCATCAGAATATTCGGCATCATTCGTAAGAAATTTAGTTAAAAATGGTCAAAAGGAAGATTTTGCACAAGTTTATAGTCAATATCTATCTCCAGATGATGTAGAACAATTATATGAAACAATTAGATCTGGAACACAAATGAAATCTCCGTCTTCAAAAGATGAAGATGAAAATCCACAATCAAGATATTTTGATAGAGGATTATTACCAATTATGGGACCATCAAGTGGTGGTAAAAAACGCAGAAGAAATACAAGAAAGCAAAGAAAAATAAAAAGAAGAAGAGCTAGAAGACATACTAGAAGATATAAATAAAAATGAAAGTAATTTAAAGTTATTAATATAATTAATAAATTAATAACTTCAATGTCAGAAGAAAAAATAGAAGAACCAATTTTGGTTTGTCCTCATTGTAAGGAATTTATATTAATCGAAAAAATCAATTGTGCAATATTTCGACATGGAATACTTAAAAATAGCGGAAAACAAATTGACCCACATGCTCCTAGAGAAATGTGTGAGTATTATATTAAAAATGATTTGATTTATGGATGTGGCAAACCATTTCGAATAGTTAATAATAACGGGACTTTGGAAACTGAAATGTGTGATTATATTTAAAATCGATAAAGTTTGGACTTAATATTTTTTTTCTTTTCAATAGAATCATCAATCTCTCTTGATAAAAAGAACCCAACTATCAATTTAATGCATACTAAACTAATAACTATTACGAGTTGTTTATATGATTTAATATAGAATAATTTTAATACTTCTACTCCAAGTATAAAAGCTAATGCTAAAGATACTGATTCACCTAAATCTAAACGTGAATCTATATATGCTTGCATAGGATTTTTATATTCATTAATATAAATAATAATAGACCTAAAGATACTTAATGTGATAATTATAAATGATATTGTATAAGCTACCGATTCTACAATAAGAATTCCATGTTGTAAAAACATTTCATAAATTTTAACGAATCTCATATAAATATTATAATAAATTAAATTTTATTATATTATTTCTAGTCTACAAAATATAATAAATTATATAGCTAAAAATCATACCATTATAATCGTAACTTCATTTAATAAAATTAATTTATTTTACATTGTTATTTAATAATATTATAGCATAAAATCAATTACAACAGGATAATGATCTGAATTATATTTACCACAATATTCATCATATCCATGATATATAAACGCGTTTAAAATATTATGACGAATTGCATCAGTAACGAGAACATGGTCAATCATAGAATAATCACTTGATGATGCAGTGTTACAATTATTATCAGAGTCCCACCAGTCACTGAATCGTTCTTTTTGCTGTATTTCTTCTGCTACATTATGTAGTGTATAAAGACCAGAAAAATCACCATCAATACCCTTCAATATATCGAGAACTCTAGATGTGGGTTTGTTACTATTTACATCTAGAACTTCAGCATCATAGTCATTAAAATCGCCGAGCATAATTACCTCATATCCCTTAGCAATATAAGAGTAAATTGTATTTTGCAGAACTGAAGCTTGAGCTTCTCTTTGTGCACATCTAGCAGGGTCAGTAGGTATAGCTAACAAATGTGCCGCAATAAATGCTATATTATATCCATTAAATTTGAATTCTGTAATATAATGCTTTGTAACACCAGAAGAACCAACTGAGCCATTATAACCACATTTAGAGCCAGGAATGGGATAATTATATTTAAGTTCAGTTCTATATAAATTAACTAAAGGGTCTACTCTTGTTAACATGCCAACATTTTGTCCAGTGCTTGTGTCGGTTCCTTTCTTCAAATATGGAGTATAAGAATTATCATCTAATTTATCCTTTAATATATTTAGTTCATCGCACCCTTCAACTTCGCAAAAATTAATTATATCTGGATTAAGCTGTTTGACAACTTTTGAAACATAATCCATATGCATTTCGGCCTCAGATTGATTAACCCATGTACAACCAGTTCCTGGACAATTCATTGGACTGTAGTAGTCAATAAATAACCACTCGACATTATACTGGATTAATCTAAGTTTACTTTTATCAGCACGTCTATCTTCTATAGTAGTTACATATGGGCATTCAGTGTCAGCAAAAGTCAATCCTAGAAAGAATAAAAAAATGAAAATTCCTTGTATCATTCTTTATATTACTTAATAATAATATATTTAAATCAATTTAAATATATTAAAATTGAAAATATATTAAATAAAAAAATATAAAGATATATACGATAATGCTACCAAAAATCGACGATTATTTTATAAAGAATGGAGAGAAAGGTAAAAAACCTGCAAGTATAAAAATATTTCCGGAATTTGACTACAGAATGAAGTTTGATGGTTGCAGTAAAGGAAATCCTGGTTTAGCTGGTGCAGGTGCGGTAATTTATCACTTTGATAAAGAGTACTGGGCTGAGTCTTTCTTTGTCGGAGAAAACTTTACGAATAATCATGCAGAATATGCTGGACTAATTTTAGGTTTACAACAAGCAAAAGCATTAGGCATTAAACATTTAAAAGTAGAAGGTGACAGTCTTCTAGTTATAAACCATATGAAAGGTGTATATAAATGTAAATCAATAAATTTAATTGAATTATATGAAAAAGCGAGAGAATTACAATCTCATTTTGAAACTATTGAGTATGTTCATATATTTAGAAATCATAATAAACGAGCGGATGAGTTGTCTAATATTGCTGTTGATAAATATTTAGAGGAAAATGCAATTAATTAGATTTTGAAATAGTAGTTACCTTAGAAATATTTTTAATTATTTTCTCTCTACTTTCTTCTTTGCAGTCCATAGCTTCAATTACTGTTTTGCTATATTGATCAGATCTATGAGAGTCAGGGTCATTATAATCAGGATAAGTATCCTTATATGTCTTCATAAGTTTTTCATTTTTATATGCAACACTTTTAACCATCTGTTTTAGACGTTTTTTATTCTCATCTTCTTTTTCCCATATATTTTCATCTTTAACATAAAATGTTTCTCTCTTTTGGTCTGTGCAATGAATAGGTCTGATAGTTTCATCGAGAGAATTAAGGTTATTTACAATAATATTAGAAATGCCTTCTATAAAACCAACCTCGCCTACATTTATGAAGTCAGATAGTTGTAATTTAATAGAATCAACAAAATCAGTAATATTCATGGCGTTTTTGCATGTTTCGTTGAGAAAAAAATTAAGATTAAATGCTTTGTTATGTGAATTGGTATGTGTTATAGAATTATTATTATGGTTAGTAGTATGGTTAGTGCCATTTTTGACTATTTCTAAAACAAGCTCTTTCATTTCTTTATTTTCTTTCATAAGATACTCAATTAGCCTGTCATTATTTTCATTATTATTGTTATTTATATTGGTTGTAAAAACGCACGTTTTTTTATGGGCATATAGAGTAGATGAATGCTTATATGATTTGCCACAATCACAAACAAAAGTTTTTATGGTGCCGAACTTTTCTGATGTAGGATTTTGTAGGATATTGTGTTTATCGGTTGAAAGGTGCCTTTCAAATTGACTTTTGCGAGACGTAAAATAGTTACAACAAATACAATGGAACTTTGCGGAACTTTCGTGTGTAGGAACCATCCTATATAAATCCTATATAAAAAAGTTCCTAAATGGATTTTGAGGAAAAATATAAAAAAATATGGTAACAAAAAATAAAAAATATCGTTTAAAATGTGACGATAATTTTTTTTTATCTAGATAAAATTTTTTGTCAGTAAGAGTGTTTTTGAATTTAAAATTTGGACATTTATTTTTGTCCAATTTTAAAAATCAAAAAACTTTTGCATTTTCAAAAAGAAAGAATTTTCCTTCATATGTAGGGAAGAAAAATTCACAGAAAATCGAACAATTTAAAGAAACTCCCTTCAGAATGTAGTATTCCCGTCTTTAAGTAGTCAAATTAAATATATAATTTGGCCGACAATTATGGCTGTCAAATTAGTATTCTAATAGCTGAACATTTAACACCTTATATGGTTTGTATTTAAGGATGTCGAGTTCTTTTTTTGTCGTTGGGAATTCTTTCTCTCCATAAATATCTTGAAGCATTAACCATTCAAACATTCCTCCTACATATATGTAGACATTATAGAAGCCAAGAGATGTCAGTTGATTGTACTTATTAAATATTTTTTCATCATTGCAATTCTTACCATATATGATTATCTTTATATCTTTCCGTCCATTTTTTATACAACTATTTATGATATTCTCTTCATTCTTTATGTTCATAGTATTAATAATTAGACAGTCTTGTTCAGTCTCAGAGAGAGTGTTAATTAATAAATGACCTTCTTGATTTTTTAAGACATATTGAATATCTTCATAATTTATTTTTATTGAAGTTGACATCTTATTTCCCATTATTATTTATTAATTTATAATTTTAAGTTTTTCAATTCATTATTTAATAAAAAATTGATTCTAATTTTAATTTAAAATTTAAATTAAAATAAGATAATATGGAGAATAAACTAATAATTGAATTTAGTCCTATTAAACCTACAATACCATCAATACAATATAAAAAAGGCGAAATATATCAAATGCCAAAGCAAATGTATCATGTGGTGTGGAGAGATGGAAAAAATGTTGGTTCTTTACAAATGGATTATGTAACGCTTGTTTTATTCATAAAAAACTTTGGACTTGAAACAGATAAAAAACAAATATTAGAAGAATTTTGTGGTTCTTGTCCTAATATAGAACTTAATAGATTATTGTAGATTAATTAATGAAACTTGACAACAATTTCAACATCCTCCTTCTTGATGCTTTTTGTTGCAGAAATAGATAATTCTTCTCTCTTCTTACGCGTCTTTGAATTATCAACATTTTCTTTTCTCTTGGATGTACTATTACGATTGTTCATATCTTTCTCGATGATTTCGTAATTCTCTTCAATAAAATTAATCACCTTATTCTCGATAGCCCATTTAAAGAAATTTAATTGTCCAATTGTGGTTTCAATACATGTCCCGTCCTTATATGGAATACTAATTCTATCCCATCTACAAAATGGATCAAAACGCTTCTTAGAATATGCTTTTAATTTAAGCTTATAATCAAAATAAACTTTGAAACGAACATTGTCACCATTCTTATTAGTCATTTCATATAACGTATAGTTTTTTTTGGCATAATTAGTAGCAAACCAATCAACAATTCTTAGAGAGATTTTAGACTCTCCTGTAATAATTTTTAACATTCTTGTTAGATTATCCTCTTCCTTATAAAATTCTAATAAATTATTTAGTAATAATTCATTTTGTGTTGTATAATTAACAGCCATGCTCATTATGATAGATTGTTAAATACTTATTTAAGTTGTTTATATGCAAATATATATTTTAAATAAAAAACTTTATATATATTATAATGTCGGATTTGATGACTTCTTTTTTTGGACCTTTAGATAAAAGTGCTTGTGTTTATTTTCTTATTATATCAGTATTATTTTTTATTAGTCTAGTCTTACTATTTGCTACAGAAATATATTACTTAATAAAAAATTTTGGTAACATTAAATTTAGAAATGTTGGAAATGGTTTAATTATTTTGTTTAATATGTTTATTGCTTATTTTGTTAATAGATTACTTTATACAATGTGCAATAAGACATTAGCTTAATCTAAGCACTAAACGGAGCTTTTGTATCATCATGAGTAGTATTCATTGGTTTTAAAAATTGGTCCCGAATTGAAATATCATCAACATAATTTGTTTGACCTAAAAAAGGATTGAAACCTATTTGTTGGATCATTTCTCTACCAGCTAATTTATTGCCAAGTTCTTCTCTCTTATTTGATACTTTAAAACCTGCACCAGACAGTGATTGATTTAAAATATCCCAAGTATTCTCGTCATGATGTAATGAAGAAGTATATGCTGACGATTCTATTTCTTTACTAAACTGCTCTTGTTCCATTTCAATTTGATGTTTCATTCTTCTAGATCTTTCATATGGTTGACTATCAGTCCATTTAATTATACCATTTGCGTTGTAAATTTTAACACTTGGATTATGAATTGCACAATTATTTTTTTCGCCTAAATAATTTGAACGAGAGTTACGAATACCTTTGTTAAATTCATCTAATTCTTTTACGCATTCATCACAATAATCTATTTTTCTATTTTCCATTGTCTAATAATATAAGATTAATTAATATTATTAAACTAACGAATCATCATTATCATTATTCTCTCCAGGCAGTTTAACTAACTTCATTTGTTTTGTAAATAAAAACTTGTCGTCACTTCTTCTTCTTCGTTTTAAATTACATTCTAAACAAGCTAAATAATAGTTTGTTAAATTATGTCCTAAGTCATTATCAATTCTATCTACTGTCCATTGTTTCATTTCTCTCGAGATATCATATAGTACATTCATTTCACATTTACAATAATAACATTTTAACTCGCAATCAATCATTTTATCTATTACCGACTGTAAAGTAATGAAATCTTTTTCGTTTAAAAGTTTTTTAATAATATCTTGTTGTTTATAACCATATATTTTTCTATTTATTTGTTGAATTGCAATTTTTGATACATCATCATTATAGTTATAATTATTAGATAATATATCTTTCATCATTTTAATCTGATTATCATAAGCATAATTTTCTACACTAAATTTCCAATTTTCAGATTCGACTCGTTTTTTATTCTTCTCTTTAACATGTTCTTTGATTAACTGTTTTTTTGCAATTTTATTTACTGCATTATATGTAATACTTTTTTTAGGCGTTTCGTCTTCCATATAAATTAGCCATATAATATATTTAATATGTAATTGATATAAATATTGTTTGATAAATATATATTTTGCGAAAGTAAGTTAAACTCAATTTAATATATTATATAAGATGGAAGACTCCTCAATTAAAACCGATTGTCAAGAGCTCAAAAATATTAAGTACAAAACTATGCTTTTAAATGGTGTGCCATTGCCAGAAACTAAATCATCAAATGACTTGTCAAATTTGGATAAGTTCTTAGAAAATGAAAAGATTAATAATGTAAACGAACCATGGTGTAAGTTAAATAAAACAGTTAAAACTAGGAAGCTACAAGACTATGTAGAAAATTACAAGCAAGAAAATAATCTTTCAAATGAAGAATCTGATTTATTAATAACATTTTTAAGAGACTGTTTAGACCGTAAAAAATTACAGAGAGTCAAAGATGTTATATATGATAAGGAAAATGGAGTTGTTAAGGATATTCCAGCGTTATGTTATGTGAAAACATCAAAACATTTTACACTCAAAAATATCGATAAAAGAGTTTCAACACTTAAATCATTAGCTCCAAAAAAACCAGGTCAAGGCACTATACGAAAAAAAGAAGCAAAAGCAGATGATTCTGATTCAGAAGAAGATGATGAAAATTAAGATGACTATTTATTTGTTATATAATTAAATAATTATATATTAAAAAGATTTAAATAATATATATAGCATGACTACTTTTATATATGATTTAGAACCGTTACAAGATATACTTGATACATTAGTATTTGAAGATGAACCATCTATTTTTTCGGAAAATTATGCTGTTGATTTGGTAGAAACTGCATTGCATTTAATGGAAGAATATATGGCAGAGCATCCCACTGCAATTTCCGATCCAAATTTTCACGAGATTTTGCTAGAAGAAATAAAAGAGATGTTCTATATACAAATGGAAGACCATATTTTAGATAGTGATTATATTGAAGATGATATGAATGATTTATTAGAAGATGCATTCAATATCTACATAACAACATTTCATCCAGAACGTTCTATACAACCAATAATCGAAGAAGAAGACGAAAATTGCAGTGAAGCTAATGTGGAAGAGATAAATATAATAAAGAAGAAAATTCAAGGGTTAAGAGAAATACCGCAACCAGTTCAAAGAACACCAGAATGGTATAAATTTCGCTGGAACTTAATTACTGCAAGTAATGCATGGAAAGCATTTGAATCTCAAAGTACAATAAATCAACTTATTTATGAAAAATGTCAACCATTAAAAGATTTTAATGCTGAAAATGATGACGAAGAAATAAAAATGGTAAATACGAATACTACATTACATTGGGGGCAAAAATACGAACCATTATCTGTTCTAATATATGAGCATATGTATGGTTCAAAAGTGGAAGATTTTGGGTGTATTCAACATTCAGTATATAAGTTTATCGGAGCGTCTCCTGATGGGATTGTAATCGAATCTAAAACAGGACGATATGGTCGCATGTTAGAAATTAAAAATATCGTTAATCGTGAAATTAACGGTATTCCAAAGAAAGAATATTGGGTTCAAATGCAACTACAAATGGAAGTTTGTGACTTAGATGAGTGTGATTTTTTGGAAACAAAGTTTGTTGAATATCCAAATTATGATACCTATATGAGCGATTCATCAAAAGCATTTTATCAAGGTATTGAATTTAATAGTTATGTAACAACATCAGATGGTAATTATAAAGGACAAATTATATATTTTCATACAAAAGAAGGTAGACCACACTACGAATATATGCCATTAGATACATGGACGCAAGAGGATGTTGCAAATTGGGAAGAGACAACTATTCATAAATATGAATCTGAACCTTATAACTATACATTTATGAAATTTATTTACTGGAGGTTAGAAAAGTTAAGCTGTGTGTTAGTATTAAGAAATAAAGATTGGTTTAATAAAAACGTAGGTCAGTTAGAAAAGATTTGGAATATAATTGAACAAGAACGTGTGACTGGTTATGAGCATAGAGCACCTGTTAAGAAAGCTAAGAAAGAACAACCTACAAAACCTTATGTCGATGACAAGGAAGTTTGTTTTTTAAAAGTAATTAAAATAGATTAGAATAATTTAGAAATAATATAAAATATATTAATAATTTATAGATGGTGCGTCATAGTAGAACTAAGAGGGGCGGTGATAAAATTGATGATATTCAATCTCAATTAGATAGTATCCAGCAACAAGTAAATGAACTTAAGAGTTCAAGAGCTTCTGCGGTAGAAGACTCTCCTGCGGTAGAAGACTCTCCTGCTGTAGAAGACTCTCCTCCAGTAGAATCGGTTGAAGAGAAAGTTGTAAAATCATGGGTTGATGATAAAGACAAAAAATTTAGAGATGGAGCAGGAGGACGTGTTTCATTGTCATTTAGTAGAATAATGACACTTCTTGACAACAATATTAAAAAGGGAAATACTAAAAAGGATTGGGCTACTATTAAGAAAGAATTAAATAATGCAAATAGCGTTGGTGAAGTCCAAGATATTATTGATAAATATAAAATGAGTTTTTCATCAAATATGGTTGCAGGAACAAGAAAGAGAAGAAGAGGCGGAAAAAGAAGAACTCATAGAAGACATTAAAACTTTACAATTAAATATTAAACTAATTATAAAGTTAATACAGAATATTAGGTCCATCACTGCTAAATGGTAAGCTATCAATTAATTGTTCATCTGTTGTAAAGTAACCAACTCTTGTTCCTGTTTCAGAAACAGGAGGTAAAGGTGTGATAGTATTACTTCCTAAATCTTTTTGATGATATAATGCACCACACATTGATGCCGGTGTGCATCTACCTATATCAGGATTTCTTGGATATCTTATATTATTTGTAATTTGGTCATAAGAACCTAATGTAAATGTAGGGTAGTATTGCCAAATATCATTTGCTGTATCATCTGATATTTGATTTTTGCCAATTGGAGGATAAGTATCTTGAACTAAAACCTGAGTTTGAGCATTAGGATATCCACCCATAGCTTGGCTTGTTTTGTAATTTGAATAGCCTTCAACTAATGACGAAAAATTAAATACTAATGGAAGTCCAAGTGCTAATATTATTAACATCAATAAAAAAATTATTTGATTCATATATATAATTTATATATTTTTAAATTGTATATTTGTAAATTTAAACAGTTCCAGTTAAGTCTGCAATATTTTCAATCATATCATCTAAACAATTTTCATTAAATAGATATCGAATACAATAAGATGTGAACGGTCTTAATGTTATATTTTTATCGACAATCAAATCCAAAAATCTCTCCATTTTTTCAATATCTTTTTGCATTAATTCGGTATAAATGTTTTCTACACTAAAATCTTTATTTTCATTAAACTTAGAAATAATAAACAACTTCAAAAGTTTAGCTCTAAACATCTCTCTATCAGGATAACCAAATTTATATTTACCACTAACTCTATTAATAAGCGCTTGTTCATTAAAGATGACTTCACAATTATTGCCAGTAAAGAACCGAATAGTATTGTCTGTATCATCAAAACCATCTAATGCATTCAAAATAATTCCCATTAATTCTTTATTTTCTTCTTTTTCAATAAATCTATCAAAATCTTCAAATAATAAGATAACATTTTTATCCTTTCCTTTTCCTGGATTCAACATTTGGCCCAAATTTGAACTCTTTGCATAGATAGAATTAACGACAAATACATCCATATTATATTTAGATGACAAAGCTTTAATTAAAGTTGTCTTGCCAGTTCCAGGAGCACCATATAATAAGTAGGTCAAACTCTTATATTCTCCGATTAGCTTCAGTAATCTTGTATTCTTTTTATGACTATCAATATCTTTTTCAATTGACTTAAAATAATCTGTATAACCAATTAAATATTTCTCATCAAATGATGAATATGTCTCAGTAAGAACCCATCCATTTCGAGGATCATATCTATATAATTTATTTTTAATTTGTTCAACTTTAACATGTTCTTTACTCTTCAAAATTTCTACCAATAAATTATAATGTTCTAACTCATAAAAATATAATTCCATATAACCAGATTTTTCTTGATTATAAACAAAACAATTAATGCCATCCCAAGTATAAGTTCCGGTTCTTGGAGTAGCAAATACTGAACCATCAATTAGGTTCACATGTAAAGGTCTATAATATTTATTAATTAGCAATAAAAGACCATCATTAATTCTCATTCTAACTGAGAAGTTAAAACCTTCTGGAACATTAACGTGTTTAACAGTAAGCGACATTCTATTACTTATGATTTATTATTTAAATAGTTTATAAAAATCAATTTTTATTTAATTTGAAATCGGTTTAAAAATATTGTATTAAATTTTATATATAATGGACAATTCAACTGAAATGCGTGTAATCAAGAGAAATGGTGAGCTTGAAGACTTGACATTTGATAAGATTTTAAATAGAATTAGAAAATTAGGTCAAGAAGCAAATATTCATATCAATTATCAATCATTGGTTATGAAAGTTATTGACCAATTATATGATAAGATACCGACATCTAAGATTGATGAATTGGCTGCAGAACAATGTGCAGTAATGTCAACAAATCATCCGGATTATGCTTCTCTCGCTGGTCGTATTGTTGTTTCAAATCATCAAAAGAACACAGACCCAATCTTCTCAAATGCTATGAAATCTTTATATGAGTTTAAAAATATTCATGGAGAGAATAAACCGTTAGTTTCTAATAACTTATGGACATTTGTGCAAAAACATGAAACTGCATTAAATGAAATGATTTGCCATGATAGAGATTATTTAATAGATTTTTTTGGTTTTAAGACATTAGAGAGAGCTTATTTATTTAGAGTTGGCAATAAAATTGTTGAAAGACCACAACATATGTGGTTGCGAGTTTCAATTGGAATTCACGGAGATACTGATGTCGAAGACCAAGATAAATGTTTACGATTGGTAAAGGAAACATATGATTTAATGTCACAGAAGTTTTTTACTCATGCCACTCCTACGCTTTTTAACGCAGGAACTCCAAGAGCTCAATTATCAAGTTGCTATTTGATTGCTATGGAGAATGATAGTTTGGATGGTATATATAATACATTACATGATTGTGCTATGATTTCAAAATATGCTGGTGGAATTGGTTTGCATATTCATAATATTAGAGCAAAGGGAACACATATCCAAGGAACAAACGGTACCTCAAATGGTCTCGTTCCAATGTTAAGAGTATTTAACAATACTGCACGTTATGTTGACCAAGGAGGTGGAAAGCGTAATGGTTCATTTGCAATTTATCTAGAGCCTTGGCATGCAGATATTGAGGATTTCTTAGAGATGAAAAAGAATCATGGAGATGAAGAGATGAAGGCACGTGACCTCTTTTATGCTTTGTGGATTTCGGATTTGTTTATGGAGAGAGTAAGAGATAATGGTAAGTGGTCATTATTTTGTCCACACGAATGTCCTGGATTATCAGACGTATATGGGTCAAAATTTGCAGACCTATATAGAAGCTATGAATCATCAGGTAAGGCTCGCAGAGAAATAAATGCACGTGAATTATGGTTTAAGATTTTAGATTCTCAGATGGAAACTGGCACACCATATTTGTTATATAAAGATGCTGCTAATTCTAAGTCAAATCAACAAAATTTAGGAACCATTAAATCGTCTAATTTGTGTTGCGAGATTATTGAATATTCTGATGATAAAGAAACTGCTGTTTGCAATTTGGCATCAATTGCGTTACCTACATTTGTTAACCCGGAAACCAAGCTATTTGATTATGATAAGCTTCATGAAGTCACTAAAGTAGTTACTAATAATTTGAATAAAGTAATTGATATTAATTTCTATCCAACGGCAAAAACTAGAGCGAGTAATATGAGACACAGACCTATTGGCATTGGTGTACAGGGTTTAGCAGATACATTTGTTTTAATGGATATTCCATTTCATTCAGATGAAGCAAAAGAAGTAAATAAATTAATCTTTGAAACCATTTACCACGCTTCTTTAGAGAGAAGTAATGAAATAGCAATTGAACGAAAAGAATGGATATTAGAAAAGGGTCGTGAACGTTTTGATATATTAGATATATTAAATGAATGGGAATATGAAACGCTAGTAAAAGGACATAAAAAAACTGCTAACTATTTTGATAATGGACACTTAGGTTCTTATTGTTCATTTAGTAGTTCACCAGCATCACAAGGCATTCTTCAATTTGATATGTGGTCTACCACACCAACAGACCGATATGATTGGTCAAAGTTGAAGGAATCTATTAAAACACATGGTCTTAGAAATTCACTCTTAGTGGCTCCGATGCCAACCGCGTCTACGTCACAAATTTTAGGATTCAATGAATGTTTTGAGCCGTTCACTAGCAACTTATATAGTCGACGCACCTTAGCCGGCGAATTTGTCGTTGTAAATAAATATCTAATGAAAGAGCTTATATCGTTAGGCCATTGGAACGAACAAATTAAAAATAATATCATTGCGAATAAGGGTTCAGTTCAACAGCTCACTATGTTACCAGAACATATTCGAAATAAATACAAAATCGTTTGGGAAATTCCGATGAAGCACGTTATTGACATGGCAGCCGATAGAGGTGCTTATATCTGTCAAAGCCAGAGCTTAAACTTATGGATTGAAGACCCAAATTATAACACCTTAACGTCAATGCACTTTTACTCTTGGAAGAAAGGATTAAAGACGGGTATTTATTACCTAAGAAGAAAGGCAAAGCATCAA
>Ga0129333_10002140_pt1 | contig 18255 bp, 16 predicted proteins | sample CPB6_08_DNA_FD_94474 | JGI IMG/M metagenome (GOLD analysis project Ga0129333, IMG submission 94474) | Freshwater to marine salinity gradient microbial communities from Chesapeake Bay, USA - CPBay_Sum_0.6_0.8_DNA | ecosystem: Environmental > Aquatic > Marine > Coastal | place: USA: Chesapeake...
AAGAGCCGCCGCGCGCTTGACCACCTACCGCACTGCGCCTTCGCCACCCATGCGACCTGCTGCCTCGCTTGCCGAATACCTGGTTCCCTTGCGCCACGCAGACCTGCTGCGCCAGCTGTGCGCGAGGGATTTGCGCGCGAGGTATCGGCAGTCGTGGCTGGGAGTTGCCTGGATCGTGCTGACACCGCTGGCGATGCTTGCCGTGTACACGCTTGTCTTCAGGCATGTGATGCAGGTGCGCTGGCCGGGGGTGGATGGCGGCTCAGGCGGCGACTTGGCTTTTGCGATGCGCATCTACGCGGGGCTGGCGGTGTTCTTGTTTTTTGCCGAGTGCGTCAACCGCGCGCCTGCGCTGGTGCTGGAGCAGCCCAATCTGGTGAAGAAGGTGGTGTTTCCTCTGGAGTTGCTGCCCTGGGTCAGTGCAGCTACTGCGGGTGTGGGGCTGGGGGTGGCGGCACTGCTGCTGTGCTCGCTGGCTTGGTTGTCTGGCCTAGGGCTGAACGCCACGATGCTGATGCTGCCGCTGGTGTGGCTGCCTTTGCTGCCCTGGGTACTGGGGCTGGGCTGGTTGCTTGCGGGGCTGGGGGCTTATGTGAGAGATGTGGGGCAGGTGTTGAGCCTGCTGGTCAGCGCACTGATGTTCTTGAGCCCGGTGTTTTTTCCGGTACAGGCGTTGCCACAGGGTGCGCGCAGTTGGCTTGCGCTCAACCCCCTGGCGCCGGTGATGACCTCCACACGCGATGTAATTGCCGGACAACTGCCCTCGTGGGGTGCGCTGGCTTGGGTAGCTTTGGCCGGCGGGGCGCTGGCCGTATTGGGTGCGCTGTTTTTCAGGCGGGTTCGATCGGGGTTTGCCGATGTCGTCTGAGTGGGCAATCCAGGCGCGTGGGCTAGGAAAGCGCTACGCGCTGTTTGACCGCCCCTCGGACCGGCTGAGACAGTTGATCTGGGGCGAACGCAAGGCGATTGGCCGCGAGTTCTGGGCGCTGCGCGATGCAGAGTTTGAGATCGCTCGAGGTGAGGTGGTGGGTATCGTGGGCCGCAATGGCGCGGGTAAGTCCACCCTGCTTCAAATGGTGTGCGGCACCTTGTCTCCTACCGAGGGGAAACTACAGGTCAACGGCCGGGTGGCTGCGCTGCTTGAGCTGGGCGCGGGCTTCAACCCCGACTTCAGCGGCATCGAGAACGTGTACATGAACGCAGCGCTGATGGGGCTGTCTCGCGCTCAGGTTGATCACAAGCTAGACAGCATCCTCGCCTTTGCAGACATCGGTGAGTTCGCGCGCCAGCCTGTGAAGACCTACTCAAGCGGCATGTTTGTGAGGCTGGCCTTTGCGGTGGCCACCAGCGTGGAGCCAGATATTTTGGTGATCGATGAGGCGCTGAGCGTGGGAGACGGTGCCTTTGCGCGCAAGAGCTTTGACCGCATCATGGGCTTGAAGGATGCAGGCGCAACGATCCTGTTTTGCTCGCACTCGATGTACCAGGTAGAGGCGCTGTGCCAACGCGCTTTGTGGCTGGAATCGGGCCGAGTGCGCCAGATCGGGCCGGCCGCAGAGGTGACGATGGCCTACGGAGCGAGCCTGAACGCGCCTGCCGAGTCGCAGGCGATCGCGAGAAGTGCAGCAGAGAACAGTGCAGCAGATCCGTCTTACCTTGAACTGCAGGCCGAGGAGGGTGGGCCTGGGCTGCAGACCGGCTCAGGCACAGCCCGCATCACTCGTATAAGCGCATCTGCGCCGGGTACGGCTGACGGCCAGCCGGCGCAGCAAGGCAGCACGCTCGCACTGCGCTCGTGCGAAAGCGACTTGCACATCCAAGTGGCTTTTGAGATTGATCCCGAGCTGCCCTCACCGGGGGTGGCGTTGGGCTTTGCCGATGCCAACGGGCAAACGGTGGCCAGCGCGACATCGCACAACGACGGCGTTTCACTGCGGGTGGACGAGTCAGGGTGTGGCGTGGCTCAAGTGCTGTTTGAGCGCATACCCCTCTTGAAGGGCACCTACTACGTGACAGTGTTCCTGAGTACCGAGGACGGGGTGCAGCCCTACGAGCAAGTGGAGCGCGCCTTGACCTTGCACATCACCCAAAAGGGACTGGAGCAAGGACTGGTAAGCCTGCCACATCGGTGGATCACATGAGCGAGCTGGTTCGCGATGGCATCCAGGAGGTGCACATTGCAGGTGAGTCGTTTGTTCTGAGAGACCTGCAGCCAAGCGATGAGGCCGACCAAAAAGCACTGCTGGCACTGCACACAGAGGTGTTTGGTAGTGCCGCCGACACAAGCTGGTTTGGGTGGAAATACTGGCAAGGAGGTGGGCAAGGCGTTGGACTGTGGCTTGGCACAAGTATGGTGGCCTATTGCGGGGGTACTCCGCGCTCGGTATGCCACCAGGGTGCGTGGAAGCACGACCTGCAGATTGGTGACGTGATGGTGGCCCCCGAATGGCGTGGGGTACTCACAAGACGCGGTCCGTTCTTTCATGTCTGTGATCGCTTCTACCGAAGCAGGATTGGAGCGGGTCAGCCGTTTGATGTGGCGTGGGGGTTTCCGAATCAGCGCCACCTGCATTTGGCGGTGAAGATGGGGCTAAGCTGGGATGCTGGGCTCATGCATGGCTTGACTTGGACGACTGCAGGAGCCGCGTTACCTTGGCACATCCGCTCCGAGCCCTGGCAGATCGAGGCAGATACTTCACCAGACAACCCACCAGACGGCTTGTTCGACCGCACGATCCAGATGCTGTGGACCCAGATGAAGCGCAGCCCGGCAGCGGCAGGCGTATCGCTGGGTATACGTGATGCGGCTTATTTGCGCTGGCGATACCTGCATCGACCCGACCGCAATTACCAGTGGGTTTGCGTGCGCCGAGCTTGGTCAACACGCCCCCTGGGCGTAGCTGTTGTGGCTGAGGCGCCATCGGATGGGGCTCTGTTGTGGCTGGACTGGATCGGCCCGATGCAGCACCTTCCCCTGGCAGCGCTGGCCTGCAGAACACATGCACGCCAGGTTGGCGCCACCTATCTGAATGCCTGGGCTTCTGAGCCCGTGTGCCTTGCGCTTGCGGATAGCGGCGTAAACCACAGGTCCGTGGTTGCAGGGCTGGGAGTGCCAGTTGCGTCTGACGTCACGGACAATCAAGTGGCCGCACTGAACTGGTGGTTCATGGGCGGCGACACTGACTTCCTGTGAAACCCGATCACGTGCAGCCTATCACCCAGACAGCGATGTCGACCGGCCCTGCTGGCCCAGTCAGGCTGGCTTTGGTGTGTGCAGTCAGCCGCCCAGACGTACTGGATCAGCGACTGGCGGTATCGCCTTGCTTGCGCACAGGCCAGCTACCTTGGCAAGCCGTGAGGGGTGCCCGCAGTGCGGCAGACGCTTTCAACCCCGTGATGGAGGCCGCCGAGCGCGAGCGCACTGCAGACTGGCTGGTGTGGGCGCACCAGGATGTGTTCTTGCCCGACGGGTGGGATCAGGCCTTTGCGGATGGACTGCAGGTGGCGCTGGCGCGTTGGCCCAACGCGATGGTGGCGGGTGTGTACGGCGTGCGTGGTCATGGATCACAGGCCCAGCGATGCGGCCATGTGCTGGACAGGGGTCATGTGCTGCGCGAGCGCACAACCCTGCCCTGCCTGGCGGACAGCCTAGACGAACTGCTACTGGCCGTGCGTGTGGGCAGCCAAATGCGCATGGATGCCACACTGGGGTTTGACTTTTACGGCACTGACCTGGCCCTGCAAGCGCAGGCCGACGGCGGTGTGGCAGTGGTGGTGGATGCCTACTGCGAGCATTGGTCGGACACTCCTTCGCAGCCGCCGTTACCGGCCTCGCTAAAGGCTCGGCTGGCTCACAGCGGGCAGGCATTTGAGCGCAAGTGGGCACACCGACTGCCAGTGCTAACGCCTTGCTTTGATGTCCAAGAGCCGGGCAGCGTTACCAAAATCTTGCACGGCATGGGGTGATGGGACATGGGACTTCTGGAGCAACGTGCACCGGTGATCACAACACGTGCGAGTAGCAATCCCAGTGGATCACACAACGACTCAGTGACTGTGAAGTAAATGAGCTCGACCCGCGAGGCCCGCGCACGCTGGAGTGGTCTTGACTACGGCCTGGTGCTTCCATCCATCAGCAGGCTTCCCTTTTCTCTCGGTCAGCGTCTGGCGCGCAGCCGAGGTCTGATGAACGCCAGCCAGGGCCGAGACTGGGCTGAGCTCGCGACCGGGCAGTCCTACATCGCGCAGCGTACGAGACATGCTTACTCGCAGATCTGGCCAGATATGGATGCCGATGAGCTGGTCAAGCAGCGCTACGCCACAGCATCCCTGGAAGAGCTTGAAGCGCTATGGATTGCCAATGGCCGCTTTGCGCATCGCAAGCTCGACCTGGAGCCGGTTCGAGACCTGCTGTCACAGCGACCGCCCGGCCGAGGGCTGGTAGTACTCACCGCCCACTTTGACAGCTTCATCCTGGGCATGCTGGGCCTGGGGCTGTGCGGAGCGACCACGCATGTGATGACTTCTGCTGTGGTGGAAGACGAACGGGTCCCACCGGCAGTGCAGGCCCACTTTGCGCGCAAGTATCGGGAGGCTGGGCGATACCTGAAGGGTGGAGGCTTTTGGCATGTGGAGACCGCAGGCCGGCGCTTTCATCGGGCGCTCCAGCGAGGTGAGGTCGTGGTGGTGGTGGCCGATGCACCTGCGGCAGGACCCGACGCGCCCGGGGTGTGGGTGCCCTGGTTTGGAGCTGAGCGCCGTTTGGCTGAAGGGGCGCTGCGGCTGGCACGTTCCACACGCAGTGCGATGGCCGCTTTGCTGACAGTGGGCGCAGGAGGTGATGCTCAACACTGGCTTTGCCACGGCCCGCTCAACCCATGGGGCTTGCCCAATGAAGCCGCCAATTCCGGCGAAGCCGAGTACCGCGCGCTGTTTGGATTCATGGAGGGAGTGATCCGGGCACACCCAGGCCGCTGGTGGGGCGCCCATTTGCTGCACGACTGCCCAGTGCGCCACACTGCTGCATGATGCACGCCCGAGAGTACCCAAGTCACATGCCCACAGCAGAACCCCGCTCCGTGCAAGCCGTCGTGATTGGTCGTTGCCACGACACGGACCACTCTCAAGAGTTTCGCCTGGGTCGTACGCAGCTGTTGCAAGCCCTGCCTGCGGGTGCGTTTGTGCATGACGTCAATACACAGGAATGGCCTGAACTCTGGAGGCAAGCACAAGCGAAAGCCTCAGCGCTGCCGCCAGAGGCGGCCGTACTGCTGCTCAGGCACTCACATCAAGTCCTTGCACCAGGCAGCGTAGAGGCGCTTCGAAGCGCACTTGACGATGCATCAAGGCATCAGCTGGCAACAGTGGCCGTTGCCAGAGACCCGCAGCATCCGCCTGCGAACTACCCGCCCGACTACTGCACTGTGCGTGGCATGGAGCGCTATGCGAGCGCTATGCACGTGCGTACCGCCTGCTCAGAGCCGTGCCCGCCAGGCACGTTGGCGCACACGTTGGCATGCGCCGTGTCGGCGCGCACCTTGATCGGCTGTTCGTGGCACGAGTTGCAAGCGGTTTGGGCAGAAGGCGCATGGACTCATGACTTTTCGGGCTATCAGAGTGGGGCTCGCGAAGAGGTCATCGAACTGGTACCAACTGGCGCAAAGCGGGTGCTGGATGTGGGCGGTGGCCAAGGGCACTTCTTACGTACCCTGAAAACCCGGCGCGGATGCGAGACCCACCTGGCCGAATACTCGCTGCAGGCATGCGAGGCAGCACGCGCGCATGTGGATTGCGTATGGCAGGGTGACTTTCTTGCTCAACCAATCGACGCACGATTTGACTGCGTCACGTTTTTGGATGTGATTGAGCATGCGGCCGAACCGCTGCCCTGGCTTGAACGCGCACGATCGCTACTCAACCCTGGCGGCTGTATCGTGGCGTCGATTCCCAATGTGGGTCATTGGTCTGTGGTGGCCGATCTGCTGGAAGGGCGATGGGACTACGCACCTGTCGGCATCCACTGCATCACTCACTTGCGCTTTTACACACGCCACGGCATTGAAGCACTGATGAATGAGGCGGGCCTTCGGATCACTCAGATGAAGGCGACCCAGGTCCCCATGCCCGCTTGGATGGATGGAGTAACTCATCTGCCAGGGCTTCGGGTCGATCAAACCAGTCTGGATGCCTACAACTGGCTGCTGTGTGCCGAGCCGTGCTAAGCGCCATCGTCGTCAACTACCGTAACGCGGCAGACACCGCAGCATGCATAGCATCATTGCTGTCAGATGACCCCACCGTACAGGTTGTCGTGGTGGACAACAGCGCCGACCCTCAGCATGCAGATGAGCTGCACAGCAGGCTGAATGGCTCCGTACAACTGATCATCAACCCGCATAACGCGGGCTTTGGTGTAGCGTGCAATCAGGGCTTGGCTGCCTGTGAGCGCAACGAGGTGATGCTGCTCAACCCGGATGCACGCGTTGTACCCGGCGCCCTGCGCAGGATGCAGCAGATACTGATTGAGTCTCGCGCTAACAGGCAACGCTTGGCCGCCGTGAGCCCGCTACAAGTGTGGGACGAAGCCGGACAGTGGCTACTGCCGCCAGCCTGGTTACCCACAGGAATCGGCCTGTGGGCCTTGACTCGCGCCAGCAGGTCTGAACGCGATGCCCAGCGGATCTCATACGCCTACCAGGCACTGGCAAAGCAGGTTTGGCAAGCAGCGCAGGCCCCTTTGACCGCACCCACTGTGATTCCGCAGCGGGCTCTGTCGGGCGGAGCGGTGATGTTCAGACGGGACGCGATTGAGCAAGTAGGAGGGCTGTTCGATGAGCGCTACTTCATGTACTACGAAGACTCAGACCTGTGCCTGCGCTTGAGGCGTGCCGGTTGGCAGTTGGGGCTTGTTCCGCAAGCCCGCGCCGTACATGCATGGGCTCATTCAGCCAGCAAGGTGCAGTGGATGGAGCAAGCACGGGGCCAGTACCTTGCCAAGCACTTTGACGGGGCCGGTGCCTGGCAAACTCGCCTGGCACGTATCCACGCCCTACCCGCTCTACCTAACCCCTTGTCGGTACAGACCAGCAGCGCGGACGAGCCACACTTGCAGGTACCAGCCCACCTTCAAGGCGGTTGGTTACTGGAAGTCAGTCCGTCTGCTTTGCTGGTGCCGAGCATCGGCCACTTCGCAGAGGGCCCGCTCGCTTGCCTTCCGGCGGCACTGCGTATGCGACTGGGCTCAGGGCCGGTGTACACACGCGTAAGCGCCCGAGACGAAGCCTGACCAGGCCTTACCAGGCGTTTATCGCCGCCTGTTGAGCCAGCGCCCGGCCCAACGCAGTGGGGCCGTCATACGCCATGCCAACGACTGTTTGATTCGAGCCTTGTCGGACTGAAGCTGCGCAATCACGGCGTCGCGATGCCTTTGCTCGCTCTGCAGCGTGTGGATGGACGCGTCGCGCTGAGCCATGGCCGCATGAAATTCATCAAGACTGTTGCGCAGCGCCTCTCGCTCCTTGGCAAGCTGCACCTGCATCTGCTCCTGCTGGGCTGCAGCTCGCACCAGCGCCGAATCTCGCATCCAGGCGAGCAACTGCGAAATCGCGCCCGGCGCATTGCCAGAGGCAATACTTGATACGTCCGACGCGGTTATACACAGCAAGCCTTCTGCCTGGCGCACGTCAGACGGAAGGGTATAGGTGCGCCAAACGTTGAGCGCAGAGATATGGCGCGCGTAGTCTTGCCGTGCCTGCTGAGACACAAAACACGCCATGGCGCGCTGTTTGGCATCCCATACATCACCGATGTCGACCAGCAGATTGACTCGCTGAGCTGAGCCCACCTCATAGAGTAGCGCAGTAGGTACACGGCGTACTGAATCGCCAGCACCTGTCATGTTGCTGAGTACCTCAATAAGCGTACGCCCCACAACCACATGGTCGGGGTGAACCTCCCATAGAGATGGAGCCAAAACAACCTCGGGCTGGGCCTGCTCTATGGCACGCGTAATACGCTCACGCAGTGACTCGGTCACCCCAAGACTTCGGTCGGGCAAGCCCCAGAACTCAACGTCGGTGACGCCCAAACAGGCCAACGCGGCACGGGACTCTGCTGCGCGCTGCGCAAAGTGGGATTCGCGCTCTTGGGCTGTAACCTGTGCTGCGCCATCGCTGACCACCACCACCTTAACGTGCACACCTAGAGCCGCATACAGGGCCAATACACCACCACAACCAAAGACTTCATCATCGGGATGTGGCGCCAGAACAAGCACACGTTCTGCGGCGGGCAATGCCCCGGGTAATGAAGGGATGTGCCAGTCTTCCATAAGCTAACGACCCAACTTAGCCTGCTCGTACACGTCGCAGGGCGTGATACGCGCGCCGCATCGGGTGATACAGAAGGCGCATACCAGGTGTAGATAAGACCAAGCGTCGAATGTGGGCCACCAGCGGAGGCGTTTGGCCGGCGGCGGGCAGAGAGGTCACCATAAACCCCTGAGCCATCTGAACAATCTCATTGGGGCTAACGCTCAGCCGCAGCTTTTCGTGTTTGGCCACGGCTTTGGCGTAGTAGTCATCAAGCAGCTGCTGCCGAGCAGCAGCATCAACGGCGCGAGCCGGCACACGGTACAGAGACGTGACCTTGTCCACCATCACAAAATCACTGGTCAATGAATAGCGTACCCAAAGGTTCCAGTCTTCCAGTTGATCCAGCTCAGGATCAAAGCCACCATGCTGCTCGTACAAGGCGCGTCGAAACAGGACGGTCTGGATGGGCAGGTAGTTGTGGTGCCACAGTACGGCGCGATTGAACGGCTGGCGATGAACAAGCGAGTGGGCTACGTCTTTGTACACCCACGGCTCTGTGCTCTGTACTTCAGTTCGCACTTCATACCCCAGGCCGTACACGGCCCCGGCCTGCGGATGGGCATCGAAGGTATCAACCAGTGTCTCGACATGGTCCGCGTAGAACAGGTCGTCGTCATCCAAAAAACAAATCAGGGAACCGGTTGCTAGCGCCAAGCCCGCGTTACCTGCGGCACAACGCCCGCCCTTGGGCAGCGCCTGGTAACGCACCGAGGCAAAGTCACCTGACTTTTGCCAACCTTGCGCCAAAGGTCGTGCTGTGTCCGATCCATCCTCCACCAGCACCAATTCGATGCGCCGATACGTTTGCTGAGCGATGGAGGCCACCGCCTCGAGAAGGCGGCCGCGACGACCAGCCATGGTTCGGACGATCACACTGACCAGAGGTCGCTGCATCGCCGGGCGGGCTGTAAGGCGTGGGGCGACATGAAACGCCCCGTGGCGCGTGAATTCGTAGTCCCACAGCCGAAACGGGAACGGCTGCGCCGAACGCCGCCGGGTGGCAAGGAAATAAGGCGCCAAACGAAGCAACTTGAGGCCCTGGGCAGCAAGACGACGCCGCTGCGCAGGGATGCGCGCGGGCATGCCAAACAGGGCTGCGTACATCAGCACGCCTTGAAGAGCCTGCACTGCACTGCCGTATCTCAAGCGCAGCAGCACATTAGCCAAGACGCTCCCCAAAAACTGCGCTGGCTTGACCTCGGCTGCCTGTTCGTAGGTGTGGTGCCAAACGGTGGCGCGCGGTACGTAATGCAGCACCCACCCCCTGTCGCGCAGCCTGTAGGAAAGCTCGACGTCCTCTCCGTACAGGAAGAGGCGGGGCTCGTACCCTCCAACCTCGCGCAAGGCCGACGTGCGGAACAGCACACACGCACTGGAGCTCCAGAGCGTCTCACCGCTGACCGGGTGATAGTGCTTGGGATGCTCATAAGGCTTTTGGCGGCACTCCCAGGCAGCCACCCGCTCAGGGGCAGCCTGCGCGCGATTCAACAAGTGATAGAGCGTGTCCTCTTCAAACTCCAGATCCACGTTGGTGACCAGAATCCACGGTGTGGTGGCCCGCGCAAGGTTGGCGTTATGACCACGGCCGAATCCGACGTTGGTGCCGCGCTCTACTTCGAAGGCGGCAAAACGCATGCCCTCGGACTGGCGCCATCGCTCCCAAGCGGCGCAGGTGTCATCGCTGGATCCGTTGTCGCGCACCAGCAGGCGGATGCTTTCGGGCCGCACGCGTTGTGCGAGCAAGCTGCGCATGAAGGCGTCGATCCAGCGCGTGGACTGGTACGAGACCACCGACAAGTCGAGCAAAGGAACAGCAGCAGGCAACGAAGGGGAAAAGTTTGTCACGCAGATGTGCGCCCTGGCATGTGCAGGCACACAGGAATGATAGCCCGTGGGCATTCCATAGCCGCTCGCAGCGTAAGATCTCCCATCCGCATTCCCGTTCACCCCCCATGTCTGACCTGCAAGCCGCCTTCGAAGCCGCCGTGGCCAACTCCAAAAAGCTCAGCGAGCGCCCGGACAACAGCACACTGCTCAAGATTTATGCGCTGTACAAGCAGGGCACGCAGGGCGACGTGAGCGACAAGAAGCCGGGATTCGGCGACCTGGTAGGGCGCGCCAAGTGGGACGCCTGGAATGCGCTTAAGGGCACTGCGCCGGACGAGGCCAAGCGCCAGTACATCGCGCTGATCGAATCGCTGAGCTGAGGCGCACGCCCCCAGCGTGCCTCAGGGCGCGGGGACGGGCGCGGACTCGGAGATCTCGATCAGGTTGAGGTCGGGGTCGCGCACATACACCGAGCGGATGCGGCCGGTGGCGCCGGTGCGCAACACCGGGCCTTCGATGATGGGCCAGCCTTCGCGCTCGAGGTGCGCGATCACCTGCACCAGCGGCATGCGGGCGATGAAGCACAAGTCCAGTGCGCCTGGCACCGGCAGATGGGCCTTGGGCTCGAACTCGCGCCCCTTCACATGCAGGTTGATCTTCTGCGCGCCGAACTTGAAGGCGCGCCGCTCCACCGGCGGCGTGCCGCCCACAAAGGTTTCGAGCTGCACGCCCATCACGCGGGTGTAGAAGTCGATGCAGGCGGCCTCGTTGGCCGTGGTCAGCACCAGATGGTCGAGGTGGTCGATCATGTGCGCGCGGCGCCTTTCAGTGCGTTGCCATTGCCCTGCTTCAGCAGGGCGTCGAGGTTCTTGCCGATCTCAGCTTCGATGCGCTCCTTGAAGGCGCCCAGCAGGAAGCCTAGCTTGGCATGCAGTTCGAAGCGGTCGGCGCTGACATGCAGTTCACCGCTGGCGCCCGATCGCTTAAAGCGCACGCAGTCGCGGCTGTCGCCCGGCCGGTAATCGCATTCCATGTCGAGGTCGGATTCGGCCTGCTCCACCCAGCGTCGGGCCAGCAGGCGCGCGACCTCCAGCCCCAGGGCATGGTCGCGTTCGATGTGAATGTCGGGCATGGGCTTCCCTGCGTGGGTGATGGATGGGTGGGTACCGGATGGGTTGACGCCTCAGGGCTGCAGCGCGGCGCGGCGCGCGTCTTTGGGCAAACGCGCCAGCGCCTTTACCGCATCATAGAAGCGCGGCCAGTCGCGGCCCTCGCGCTCAAACAGCGCGGCAAAACCGGGCACCAGCTCTTCGTAGCTGCCCTGCACCGCAAAGCTGGCGTTGCTGGCCTGCGCCACCCAGGCGTCGTAGCCCGGCCAGTCGCCCCACGCAGCGCGCAGGGCCTGGTAGTCGGCACGAAAGCGCGCCAGCAGCTCGGCCTTGCGTGCACGCTGTGTGCGCTGGGCGTCAGGGTCGGGGTTCGGGTCATGAGCGGAGCCGGACGACGGGGTGTCGTACAAGGCGCGCAACTGATCCCGCGTGGCTTGTGCCAGCGCGCGAAAGGCGCGGCGGCGGCCGTCGAATTGCGCGTAGTCGGCACGCGCAGCCGCACCGGCTTGTGTGGCCAGCCAGCGCTGAGCACCCTCTTTCTCCACAAAGCTGGCAAACGATTCATTGAACTGCATGTCGTCGGCCACATAAACGCGCTGGTGTGCCAGCTCATGAAACACGATGCGCGCCAGCTCGCCCTCGGGGTAGTGCAAGAAGGTGTTGAGCAGCGGATCGCCGCCCAGCCAGTTGAGCCACCCCAGCGTGGAATAGGCCGGCACGCCGTAAACCTTCACGTCCAGGCCTTGCGCCTTGAGGGTTTGGGCCAAGGCCCGCGCGTCCGATTCGGCATAGTAGCCGCGGTAGCCCACGCAGCCCGCCACCGGAAAGCACCACTGCTTGAGTTGCAGCGACAGCTCTGGCGTGGCCACCACATTCCACACCACCGAACGGCGCTTGAGGTCGGCATAGCGCTGGTAGCTGGCGTTGTCGGGCAGATGCAGCTCGGTGACGGCGAAGCGGCGGATGCGTTGCGCCAGGGCCAGCCGCTCGCGCAAGGGGGCCGGCGTGGCGGTATCGTCCATCCATTCGGTCACCGGTCGCGCCTGCGCCAGCAGCGACAGGTGGCCGTGCACCGCCTGCGCGTAGTAGCCGGGGCCGTGCAGGGTGCTGCAACCCGCCAGCAGCACCGCGGCCAGCGCCAGGGCGATCGCCTTCACGGCGTGGCGCGCTCCACCTGCACCAGGCAGTCGTAGAAGGTGGGGCCGCGGCCGATGTCGGTGAGCTTCTGGCTGGTGAGCTGGTTGACGTTGGTGCCGTCAAAGCCGAGCTTGCGCCACCAGATGCCCAGGCCGTTCACCACGCCGGGCCGCGCGCGGTCGCTGATGCGGGCACGGCAGGCATGGCTGCCGCGGTCGTTGAACACGCGCACCAGCTCGCCCTCAACAATGCCGCGCGCCGCTGCATCGGCCGCGCTGATTTCCAGCAGCGGCTCGCCCTCGATGTCGCGCAGGCTCTGCACGTTCACGAAGCTGGAGTTGAGGAAGTTGCGCGCTGGCGGCGAAATCATCGCCAGCGGGTGCCGCGGGTCGCTGCCGGCGGGTTCGTAGTTCGGCAGGTGGTCCGGCAGGCCATCCAGGCCCATGGCCTGCAGCCGCGCGCTGAAGAATTCGCACTTGCCCGAAGGCGTCTCAAAGCCGCCGTTGGCATATGGCGCATCGGGCACCGGCAGCGGCACAAAGCCGTCGCGCAGCAGCGCGTCGAAGTGGATGCGATCGCCAAAGGCCTGACGGCACAGCGCCTCGTCGCTGTCGGCAAAGCAGGGTTCGGCAAACCCCATGCGCGCGGCCAGTTCGCGAAAGATCTGCGTGTTGGGCCGGCTCTGCCCCACCGGCGCGATGGCGGGCTGGTTCAGCAGCACATCGGTGTGGCCGTAGGCGGGGTGGATGTCCCAGTGCTCGAGCTGCGTGGTGGCCGGCAGGATGTAGTCGGCGTGGTCCGCGGTATCGGTGCGGAAGTGCTCCAGCACCACGGTGAACAGGTCTTCGCGCGCAAAGCCGCGCACCACCTTGGCGGATTCGGGCGCCACCGCCACCGGGTTACTGTTGTAGACCAGCACCGCCTCGACCTTCGGGCCGAAGGCGGGCGAAGCCTTGCGCAGCAGGTCGTCGCCGATGGTGGACATGTTGATGATGCGCGGTGTGCGCTCGCCCAGCGCGGTGCGCAGCAGGTCGGGCCGCTGCAGCGTGTGACGGTCGATCGGGAAGCGCGCCGAGTTCGACAGCAGCACGCCGCCGCCCGCATGACGCCAGGCACCCACCAGCGCCGGCAAGCAGGCGATGGCGCGCGCCGCGTTGCCGCCGCCGCGCACCCGCTGCATGCCGTAGTTCAGCCGGATGGCCGCGGGCTGGGTGGTGCCGCTTGCATTTCCGTAGTCGCGCGCCAGCTGGCGGATCTGCTCCACCGGCACGCCACACACCTGCGCGGCGCGCTCGGGCGGCCACTGCATCGCACGCTCGCGCAGCGCGTCCCAGCCCAGCGTGTGCCGCGCGATGTAGTCGTGGTCGAGCCAGTCGTTGGCGATCAGCTCGTGCATCAGCGCCAGCGCCAGCGCGGCATCGGTGCCGGGCAGCAGCGCGATGTGCTCGTGGCACTTCTCGGCCGTCTCCGACTTACGCGGGTCGATGCAGACCAGTTTGGCGCCATCACGCTTGGCCTGCTGCGCGATGCGCCAGAAGTGCAGGTTGCTCGCAATCGAGTTGCTGCCCCAGATGACGATGAGCCTGGACTGCGCAAAGCCCTCCATCTTCATGCCGAGCTTGCCGCCCAGCGTGTAGGTCATCGCCTCGCCGCCGGCGGTGGCGCAGATGGTGCGGTCCAGCAGCGATGCACCGAGGCGGTGGAAAAAGCGCGCGGCCATGCTCTCACCCTGCACCAGGCCCATGGTGCCGGCGTAGCTGTAGGGCAGGATGGCCTGCGGGTCGCGTGCACCGATCGCCTTCAGGCGCTGCGCGATGTCGTCCAACGCCTCATCCCACGACACCGGCACGAACTGGCCCGAGCCCTTGGGGCCGCTGCGCTTGAGCGGCGTGAGCACCCGGTCGGGGTGGTAGGTGCGCTCTGTGTAGCGCGAGACCTTGGTGCACAGCACGCCGTCGGTCATCGGATGCGCCGGGTTGCCCTGTACCCGCACCGCCACGCCGTTCTCCACCGTGGTCAGCAGCGAGCAGGTGTCAGGGCAGTCGTGCGGGCAGGCGCCGCGCACGGTGAAGGTGTTGGATGGCGTCGTTGAAGCGTCCACGGCTCAGGCAATCTCGCGGCTGCGCGCCAGGCCCTGCAGGAAGGCTTCGCAGCGCGCCAGTTGCTCGAGGCTCACGTACTCGTCGGGCTGGTGCGCCTGGGTGATGCTGCCCGGCCCGCACACCACGGTGGGGATGCCCGCGCTCTTGAACAGGCCGGCTTCGGTGCCAAAGGCCACCAGCGTGGTGCCGCTCTCGCCCGACAGGCGCTGCGCCAGGCGCGTCACGCCGTCTTCGGCCGAGCCAAGGAAGGCCGGCACTTCGCACAGGGTCTCGAAGCGAAAACCGGTACCGGGTGCCACCGCCTGCATCTTCGGCTCCAGCGCGCGTGCGCTGGCCACCACCTCGGCCTGCATGGCATGCGCATCGGCGGTGGGCAGGTTGCGGAACTCGTAGCGGAACTCGGCGTCGCGTGGCACCACGTTGTCGGCGATGCCGCCGTGGAACTGCCCGACGCTGACGGTGGAAAACGGAACATCAAAGCCGGCATAGCGCGGCTCGTCGCGCTCGAAGCGCTCGGCCATGTCGCGCAGGCGGCCGATCACGCGCGCGGCCATCTCGATCGCGTTGACTGACTGCGGCGTCAGCGACGAATGCGCCTCTTTGCCGCGCACGCAGCACTTGTAGCGGTACACGCCCTTGTGCGCGATGGCGGGCACCATGTTGGTGGGCTCGCCGACGATGCAGGCCAGCGGCGCCATGCCGGCGTCGCGCAGGTCGGCAATCAGCTCCTTCACGCCGAAGCAGCCGACTTCTTCGTCAAAGCTGAAGGCGTAGTGGATGGCAAACGGCGCGTCGCTTTCCAGGAACGTCTTGGCCTGCCCCAGCGCCAGGCCGATGAAGCCCTTCATGTCGGCCGAGCCGCGGCCGTAGAACCGGCCGTCCTTCACCTCGGCGCCCAGCGGGTCGGTCGTCCAGGTCTGGCCGTCCCAGGGCACGGTGTCGGTGTGGCCCGACAGGATGACGCCGGCCGGCTTGCCCTCGCCCAGGGTGGCAAACAGGTTGGCCTTGGTCTTGTCGGCGTTGTAGGTCAGCCGGCTCTTGACGCCCAGCTTGAGCAGCTCGTCGCGGATGTAGTGGATGAGCGCGAGGTTGGAGTTCGCGCTGACGGTGTTCATGCGCACCAGAGCCTGCGCATGGGCCAGGCCGGCAGCGGAAACGCAAGGGGTGAGCAGACCAGGGGAATGTGCCATGCGCGAATTCTGCGGGAAACCGGCCCTCCCCGTGAGGAAACCCCGCTTTTGCGGCGTCGCACCAGCGAAACCCCGGGTGCACAGCGCCCCGGCCTGTGGTTAGACTGCGGCCATGAAGCTCATCGATTCCATCGTCACCCAGGCCGCCGGCATTTCGGCCGTGCGCCGCGACATCCATGCCCATCCGGAACTGTGCTTTGAAGAGGTCCGCACTGCCGACCTGGTGGCACAGAAGCTCACCGAATGGGGCATCCCGATCCACCGCGGCATGGGCACCACCGGCGTGGTGGGCATCGTGCACGGGCGCGACGGCGGCAAGTCGGGCCGCGCGATCGGCCTGCGCGCCGACATGGACGCGCTGCCGATGCAGGAGTTCAACACCTTCGCCCACACCAGCCAGCACGCCGGCAAGATGCACGCCTGCGGCCACGACGGCCACACCGCGATGCTGCTGGCAGCGGCACAGCACTTTGCGAAGAACCGCAACTTTGACGGCACGGTGTACCTGATCTTCCAGCCGGCCGAAGAAGGTGGCGGCGGCGCGCGCGAGATGATCAAGGACGGCCTGTTCAAGCAGTTCCCGATGGACGCGGTGTTCGGCATGCACAACTGGCCGGGCCCGCAGGTGGGCCGCTTTGCAGTCAGCGCCGGGCCGGTGATGGCATCGAGCAACGAGTTCAAGATCACCATCCGCGGCAAGGGCAGCCACGCCGCGCTGCCGCACAACGGCATCGACCCGGTGCCGGTTGCCTGCCAGATGGTGCAGGCGTTCCAGACCATCATCACCCGCAACAAGAAGCCGGTGGACGCAGGCGTGATCAGCGTGACCATGATCCACGCCGGCGAGGCCACCAACGTGGTGCCCGACAGCTGCGAGCTGCAGGGCACGGTGCGCACCTTCACCACCGAGGTGCTCGACCTGATCGAGCGCCGCATGCAGCAGGTGGCCGAGCATGTGTGCGCCGCGCACGACGCGAAGTGCGAGTTCGAGTTCGTGCGCAACTACCCGCCCACCATCAACAGCGCGGCCGAAGCTGACTTCTGCCGCGAGGTGATGGCCTCGATCGTCGGCGCCGACCATGTGGACGTGCAGGAGCCGACCATGGGCGCGGAAGACTTTGCCTTCATGCTGCAGGAAAAGCCGGGCGCCTACTGCTTCATCGCCAACGGACAGGGCGACCACCGCGAGATCGGCCACGGCGGTGGCCCCTGCACCCTGCACAACCCGAGCTACGACTTCAACGACGACCTGATCCCGCTGGGCGCCACCTACTGGGTGACGCTGGCCGAGCGCTGGTTCGCCAGGAAGCCGGCGTGAGCGCGGCACCGCTGCCCGCTGACGCCCACCCGATCCTGCGCCAGGCGGCACCCGACGCGACGATCGAGGCCGCCTTCAGCCGCCGCTACGCCGAGGCGCGCGACAAGTTCCTGGCTGCCGCGCGCGATACGGGGCTGGCGGTGCAGTCGCATCTGCACCCGCTCAAGGGCCGCGACGGCGAAGATCTGGCGATGGACGTGGTGCGCGACGGCCCGGCCGATGCCGCATCGGTGCTGATCGTCAGCAGCGCCTGCCATGGTGTGGAGGGTTACTGCGGCAGCGGCGTGCAGGTGGCTGCGCTGCGCAACGCCGCCCTGCGCGCGCAGATGGCCCGCAGCGGCGTGGCGGTGCTGTACATCCACGCGCTCAACCCTTACGGGTTTTCGCATGTGCGGCGCACCACGCACGAGAACGTTGACCTCAACCGAAACTTCCACGACTTCTCGCAGCCACTGCCGGTGAACGAGGGCTACCGCGACATCCACGCGCTGCTGCTGCCCGAGCAGTGGCCGCCGGCAGCCGACAACGACGCCGCCATTGCCGCCTATGTGGCGCAGCATGGCGCCAAGGCCTTCCAGGCCGCGGTCTCGCGCGGCCAGCACGAGTTTGCCGACGGCCTGTTCTATGGCGGCACCGCACCCACGTGGAGCAACCAGACGGTGCGCGCGGTGCTGCGCGAACACGGCCGTGCCTGCCAGCGGCTGGCCTGGATCGACCTGCACACCGGCCTGGGCCCCTGCGGCCTGGGCGAGCGCATCTACGCGGGCGATGACGATGCTGCGACCATCGCCCGTGCGCGCCGCTGGTGGGACGGCGGTGGCAAGACGCCGATCACCTCGTTCTACGACGGCTCGTCCACCTCGGCCTTCCTGACCGGGCTGATGTGGACCTCGGCCCCGCAAGAGTGCCCGCAAGCCGAGGTGACCGGCATGGCGCTGGAGTACGGCACCCAGCCCTTCACACAGATGACGCAGGCGCTGCGTGCAGAGCATTGGCTGCACAAGCACCCCGAGGCGCCGGCCGCACAGGCCGCTGCCATCAAGCAGCAGATGATGGACGCCTTCTACACCGACCTGCCGCAGTGGCGCACCGTCATCGTGCAACAGGCGCATGAGGCCATGCAGCAGGCAGCCGACGGGCTGGCCGGCTGATCTTCGGCCGATCGTCAGCAGATCGTCAGCAGATCGTCAGCAGATCGTC
>Ga0129333_10002141_pt1 | contig 18250 bp, 17 predicted proteins | sample CPB6_08_DNA_FD_94474 | JGI IMG/M metagenome (GOLD analysis project Ga0129333, IMG submission 94474) | Freshwater to marine salinity gradient microbial communities from Chesapeake Bay, USA - CPBay_Sum_0.6_0.8_DNA | ecosystem: Environmental > Aquatic > Marine > Coastal | place: USA: Chesapeake...
ACGATGGCATCGGCTTCGATGATCTCACCGTCGGCGAGCTTCAGAGCGCGGCACCGTCCGTCGCGCAGCACGAGCTCGCTCACGCTCGAACCGAATCGATAGCGTGCGCCGCAGCCCTCCCCGAGTCGTTGCAGTGCCTCGGCCACCTTGCGCATGCCGCCGCGAACGAGCCAAACGCCCTCTTGTTCCACGTGCGCGATCAGCATCAACGTGGCGGGCGCCGCGAGGGGGGACGAGCCGACGTAGGTGGAGTATCGGCCGAAGAGTTGGCGTAGCCGTGGGTCGTGAAAGTGTGCGGCGAGCGCTCGCCACAGACTTTGCCAAGGCGGCGTACCCAGCATTGAGCGCAGACCATCGGCGGCCAAGCCCCGACGCGCGAGCGTCGCGATGAGCTCGCGTTGCGAGGGCAGGGAGCGGGTCATGAAACTATCGCGCAGTGCCGCGTGTACGCTGGAGCTGCGACGACAAAAATCGCCGAAACCCGCCGCCTCGCGCTGACCAGCGAATTCTTTGATGGCACGTTGCGAACGTGCCCGATCGGCGAACAAATCGAGGCGCCCGCCATCGGGCCAGGCGTGGCGTGCCAGCACCTCGGCTCGATCGAGGCTCAGATAATCTTCGAGGCGAGCGCCCGCGTCGCGGAAGAGAGCGTCGAACACCCAATGCATGGTGAAGACCGTGGGCCCGGCGTCGATGGCGGCTTCGCCCACCTGCACTTGCCGAAGCTTGCCGCCCGGTGCGTTTTCTTTTTCGAAGACACTGACGCGGTGACCGCGACGGGCGAGGTCGGCCGCCGCGCTCAAGCCGCCCATGCCGGCACCGACGACGGCGATGTGTCGCATGCCTCAGCCTGCCGACGTGCCGCGCTTGAGGTGGCCGTAGGCGCGACCGCGATCGATCTGCAGGCGGTGGTAGATGATCAGCGCGAGCCCGACGAGAAGGGGGATCGACCAGAGGCCGGGATGCAGCGCGAGCGTCGGAATGGTTCGGACGGCGCCAAACGCGAAGAAGGCGGTGTAGACGGAGATGCCTGCACCGACCAGGGCCTTGATGTGCTCCTTCAGCCAGTCGAGTCGTCCAGGGTCTTTTTTGAGCATGAACCAAAGATTGGTGGCAACGGTCGCCACGCCGATGCCCGGCATGCCGAGCATCAGCGGTTGACCGATTTGCATCGACTGCCAGGCGCAGTTGATCGAGGTGACGAGCAGCAACCCTTGCAGGGTGACGTTTCGCCACTCGAGATTGCGGCGATGATCGTCGCGATTGACGAGACAGCTGTGGCCGTACCAGGCGAGGTTCAAGGTCAACACCGCAAGGCCTTGCATCATCCAGCCGAAAATTCCCTTGACCCAGGCCGCATCCGGCAAATGCGGATGGGTTGCGAGCGGATCGATGAGCGTGCAAGTGCTGATGCCGATGGCCGCGAAGCCCGTGACCAGCATGGCGCGCGTGAAAATCCGTCCCCATTGCCGATGCGGGATGCTGCCTTTGCGAGCGATGACTGGTACCCAGAACGAGACGAGTCCGAGGCTACCCGCGAGGATGTGCAGGATCACGAAGGCTTCGAAGGCAAGCACGACGGTCTGGGCGTTTTGCGCGAGCATGGCAAAGATGCTGCGCTCGCCGACTCGCAGTTGTCAAAGCATCGCGCAATTGTCAAAGCGAGGCGAGTGGCGCTAGGGTGTCCGTATGTACGAACCGCCGAGACCGACGTCGCTCGCAGCGATCGCCTCGCTGCTGCGCGTCGCTGCGCAGGGCGATGGCGATCTGCTCAGTCTTTTGCCGCGCAAGGCGTATCGGGTCGACGCTGGCTGGCTCGGCTATTCGCGTCGCTCGATCCTGATCGTCAATGCGCCGCATCTGTTACGCGACGTCCTGACCGACCCGCTCGACGTGTTTCCGAAGAGCGACCTCATGGTCGGTGCGCTCGAGCCCTTGGTCGGTAACTCGATCTTCGTCTCGAGTGGCACGGTGTGGCGTCGCCAGCGACGTATGATCGAGCCGTCGTTCTCGCACATGCGACTCAACAAGGCTTTCGCGTCGATGACGGCCGCCGTCGACGACTACGAATCCCGACTCGACGAGCTCGCCGCGAGCGGGGGTCATTTTTCGCTGGACCTCGCCATGAGTCATCTGACGGCGGACATCATCTGCCGTACCGTATTCTCGACCTCGCTCAAGTCGCAGACCGCGATCGACGTATTCGAGGCTTTCACGGTTTTCGAACGTACGTGTGCGCAAGTCGAGTTGCGGCGTCTGATCTTCGACCCGCCTTTCACCGAGATCCCGCAGCACGCGGACGTACTGGCTGCCTGCGAGCGCATCCGCCACCACCTCGGCGATCTGATCGATACGCATCTGCCGGCGGGAAGCTCGGCATGGGACGACATCGCCGCCGAAATCATCGAGGCACGAGATCTCGAGTCGGGCGCCGGTTTCAGTCGCAAGGAGCTGCTCGATCAGCTCGGTGTCATGTTTCTCGCAGGACATGAAACGACCGCGAGCGCACTCACCTGGGCGTTTTTCATTTTGTCGATGCAGCCGGGGCTCGTCGAGCGCGTGCGAGCCGAAGTTCATTCGATCGCCGGCGATGGTCCCTTGGAGCTCGAGCAGGTTCGGCGCATGACGCTGGTGCGCAACGTGTTTCGCGAGAGCATGCGACTCTATCCGCCGATTCCCTTCATTCCGCGGGTTGCAGCCGAGGCTGCCAAAATCGGTCAATACAGCGTCAAGAAGGGCGCGATGATCATGATCGCGCCGTGGACCATTCATCGACATCGCGACTATTGGCGCAACCCCCACGCGTTCGACCCGGATCGTTTTTCGTCGGAGCGTGAGCACGAGCTCGTCGCGGGTACTTACCTGCCGTTCGGACTCGGGCGACGGACCTGCATCGGTGCCGGATTTGCCACGCTCGAGGCGACGTTGATCCTCGCACGCCTCATCCGTCGATACGATCTCGTGGTCCGGGATTCGCACAAGGTGCGCCCCGTGGCGCGGTTGACGATTCGGCCGCAGCAGCAACTGATGGCGATCGTGAGCCGTCGGCGTGCCGGGCGCGAGGGCGCGGCGGCGTGACGACGGTCCTTTTGACCCTGGGTCGTTTGCCGAAGGCGCTGGAAGTGGCGCGCGCACTGCACTCGGCCGGAGCGCGCGTGCTCGTCGCCGAGCCTTTCGAGCGACATTTGAGCGGTGTCTCGAACGCGGTTTCGCAGAGTTTCGTGGTCACGGCGCCGGCGCTCGATCGGCAAAGATATCTCGATGATCTGCGTGCCCTCGTGCGCGCCCACCAGGTCGATCTGCTCGTGCCCATCTCCGAAGAAATCGTGCACGTCTCCGCGCTTCACGGCACGTTGCCCGCATCATGTCGGCTGTTGTCGATGTCGCAGGCCGAGATCCTCGCGGTGCACGACAAAGGTCGTTTCGTGGAGACTTGTGCGGCAGCGGGGGTGAGTGCACCGCAGAGCCATCCGAGTGATCACGAGAGTGCCCGCGAACTCGCAGCGAAGTTCGACTACGTCTTGAAACCGACGTCCTCGTGTTCGGGGCGCGGGGTGCGGTTCTTGGCGGCAGGGGATGAAGTGCCACCCGTGGCGGAACGCTCCATCGTGCAGCGTTTGCTACGCGGCGAGCTCGTCAGCAGTTTCAGCATTGCGCGAGCGGGCGAAGTCAGGCTCACCGTGCTGTACCGCGGCGCCGTCATGCAAGGTACGGTCGCCGTGTGTTTCGAGCGGATCGACGTGCCCCCGGCCGTTGATCGATGGATCCGCAGTTTCGTGGCGCATACCCGTTTCGATGGTTTCGTTTCCTTTGATCTCATCATCGATGCCGAGGGTCAGGTGCACGGCATCGAGTGCAACCCGCGCGCCACGAGTGGTATCCATTTCGTCGAACCGCAGGGGCTCGCCGCAGCGCTGCTCGAGCCGCAGACCGCGCCGCCGCCGACGCTACGCGCGGGTCGTTTCGCACAGCAGTTTTATCCCTGTTTGACCGAGACACAAAAGTCCATGTTCACGCCGCGATTTCGCCGCAACCTGCGCTGTCTTTTGCAGGCCCGGGAGGTCACTTGGGATGCCGCAGATCCCTGGCCCTTCATCGGCATGCCTTACACCGCGTGGAACATCATTGCGCTCGCGTCGCGCAAGCGTATGACTTTTGGCGAAGTGGCCATGCTCGACTTTGCCTGGAGCGCGGCGGAGCAATCCCGAGTTGCGGGCGCGAGCGCCGAAGTCGTAGAGTAAAAAAAGAACGGGGTTTCTCCAGCATGGCCAGCAGCTACAGCGTGACAAGCCTGCCGACGGCGGGCGCACCCGAGATTGCGCAGGTGCGCGTGACCGGTCGTGACTTGGTCGCGGCGCCCGCCGATCTTGCTGCCTGTCGTGCTTCGATCCGCGTGGGCTCGAAAACGTTTCACGCTGCCTCGTTGCTGTTGCCGCGCCGGATCCGGGGCTCCGCGCTCGCCTTGTACGCGTTCTGTCGCGAAGCCGACGACGCCATCGATCGTTCGAGTGAACCACAGCGAGCGCTCGAAGAATTGCAGCGTCGACTCGATCGTGCGTATCGCGGCGATCCGCTCGACAACCCGGCCGACCGCGCACTCGCTGCGGTCGTTGCGCAGTTCGAGATTCCGCAGACTCTGCCTGCGGCCTTGCTCGAGGGTTTCGCCTGGGATGCCACGGCCCGCGACTACCACGACCTCTCGAGTGTTCGAGCCTATGGGGTGCGTGTAGCCGGAACGGTGGGGGTGATGATGTCCCTGCTCATGGGCGTGCGTTCGACCGCTGCACTCGCGCGCGCAGCCGATCTCGGCGTGGCGATGCAGCTCTCGAACATTGCGCGCGATGTGGGCGAGGATGCGCGCATGGGTCGGTTGTATCTGCCGCGTGATTGGATGCGCGAAGCCGGTCTCGACCCGGTTGCCTGGTTGCGTGCGCCGCATTTTTCTCCGCAACTCGGCGCGGTCATCGATCGCCTGTTGGCCGAGGCACGCATGCTCTACCAGCGTGCGGCAGCGGGTGTCGACGAACTGCCCGTCGAATGCCGACCGGCGATTCACGCCGCACGACTGATGTACGCGGCGATTGGCGATGAGGTCAGTCGACGGGGCGGCGATTCGGTATCGAGTCGCGCCGTGGTGTCGGCACGGCGCAAACTGTTTTTGTTGGCGGAGGCCTTGATCGCGGCCACGCGGCGCACCGGCAACGCGGCCCATCCCGTGTTGCCCGAAGCGCATTACCTGCTCGATGCGATCACGCGCCACGATCGCGCGCGCGGCGTCAGTGGCGATCCGCTCGCCGGAGAGACCTTGTTCACGCGCGAGCTCTCGCGGGTGCTCGGCGTCTTCGAACGATTGGAGCGCGCCTAAGCGCGCGAGCGTCAGCGGCGAGCAGGCGTCAACGCAACGGGCGCCGCGGCAAGCGTACCGGCAGCAGCGCCTGCACCCATCGAGCTGCAAAACGGCGTAGCGAAACGCTTTCGTGAAACGCGGTCCACTCGCGCCCCTCGGCCCTTGTTCGGACCAGCGAGCGCGCATAGAACGGGCCGCTTTCCAGCGTTTCGAGCACCGTGGCCCGAGCGCCCGCATCGCAGCGCGTTTCACGGGCAATACCCCAGCGTGTCGCAGCCAGGCTCTGGCGTGGCGGTGGTGGCAATTCTTCGGTACCGCCCTGGGCGTCGATCGCCAAAGAAATCGAGCGTCCAATCGCAGACTCCGCGACCTCTGGCGTCGTGGTGGCATTCGTCGGCGAGGCGCCGTCGGTGCGCCATCGCGTATCGTAAAAAATCCGGCTGCCGTCGATTGCCGAGGCGCGGGACCAGTTCCAGGAATCGAAATCCGACTCGAGTGGCGCTGATCCCTCGTTGGCATCGAGGTAGGCCGTCCCTTGCCAGCGCAGCGCGGGTTGCGTGAATTCGACCTCGACGCGACCGTAAGGCGAGATCGGTGTCCACAGATGGCGGCCCGTGGCATCGATCGCATAAGCCCGTGACAGCAGCATCGAGGGATGCACCGTCACTCGACCGCGGAGCCGGCTCGGCCACGGCGAGGTGATTTCATTGATCTCGACGACCAGACGCGTTCCATCCCAGCGCAACTCGCTAGGACCCATGGCGAGACGTCGGTCGCTGCGCTCGATGTCCCGTGCGCCGCGTTCGGTCAGCGCCCAACGCCGTCCACCCTCCCCGTAGAGTGCGAGGTTGAGGGCGGGGTGGGCGAGCGGGTCGCCCGCGCCGCGCCGCCGCGCCGCCGCGTACCACGGCGAAAACACGCAACCGAGCATGGCGATCAGGGTGAGCCCATGGCGACCGCAGTCGCTCAGCGCATCGACATACCACCAGGCGTAGCCGTCGCGCGGCACGGGGGCCGAGAAATCCGGGCCAGTTTGACTCACCACGGAGGGGTGTCTATATTGCATTACAGTCTAGTCTGACAACCGAAGTTGACGTTTTCCAGTCACCTCGGTGCCTGTTCCCGTAGCCGCGGAGGCGCACCATGGAAACTGCATCGGGAATCGAAGCTGCGCTCGAAACCGCCGTCGCCTCGTGCGACGCGCTCGGCTGCCCGCCGCGGCTCGCGGCGGCGATTCGTTACGCCGTATTTCCCGGCGGTGCGCGCGTGCGTCCGCGGTTGTGCCTCGCGATCGCTGCCGGCTGCGGCGAGCCGCAGTCGCCGCTCGCGATCGCCACGGCCGCTTCGATCGAATTGCTGCACTGCGCTTCGCTGGTGCACGACGATCTGCCGTGTTTCGACGATGCCGAAGTGCGTCGCAACCGGCCGTCCGTGCATCGTGCTTTCGACGAACGCATTGCGCTACTGGTGGGTGATGCGCTGATCGTGCTCGCCTTTCAGAACGTCGCGCGTGCGTTTGCGAACGCGCCGGATCGTCTGCCGCCGCTGGTGCTCGCGCTCGCGCGTGCGGTCGGCGCCCCGGGCGGACTCGTGGCCGGACAGGCCTGGGAGTGCGAAGAGTCGACTCCGCTCGAAGAGTATCGTCGTCAAAAAACCGGTGCGCTGTTCATCGCGGCGACGGTGGGCGGTGCGTTGTCGGCGGGGGCTGACCCAACGCCCTGGCGCATCTTGGGTGAGCGACTCGGTGAGGCGTACCAGATTGCCGACGACGTTCGCGATGCCTTGGGGACGGATGAAGAACTCGGCAAGCCCGCGGGTCGCGACGCCGATCTCGGCAGGCCGACGGCTCTTGCGGAGCTTGGCGTGCAGGGTGCGGTGCAGCGCTTCGAGCGCCTGATCGCCGAAGCCGCGGCCTCGATTCCGGATTGCCCGGGCGCGGAGTTCCTGCGCGAACTCGTCGATCTCGAAGCGCAACGGCTATTGCCCGCCTCGCTGTTGCAGCGCGCTGCCTGAGCGAACCCTCCGCCGTGTGGCGCGATAGCTGGCGCGAGTGGCGCAATCGCCTGTTGATGAGCCCGCGCTTTCAGCGCGCGGCAGCGGCTTTTTGGCTCTCGCGACCGCAGGCGAGGCGCGAAGCGCGTGAACTCTTCGACCTCGTCGCCGGCTTCACCTATTCGCAGATTACTTTGAGCTGCGTGCGATTGGGTTTGCTCGAGCGTGTGCGTGCGGGGCGCGTGTCCGAAGCGATCCTGATCGAATCTTTGGCCATGAGCGTCGCAGCCGCGCGGACGCTGCTGCGTGCCGCGGCAGCGCTCGAATTGCTCGAACCCGCCAACCTCGATGAGGACCGTGCCGGCTGGGCGCTCGGCCGTCGCGGTGCCGCCTTGCTCGGCAATCCGGGCGTGCTCGCCATGATTGAGCACCATGCGGTGCTTTACGGCGATCTCGTCGATCCGCTCGCAATGCTGCGAGCGCCGCGAGGGGCCACGGCGCTCGCCAAATACTGGCCCTACGCGAGCGCCTCGACGCCGGGCGAGGTGGCGGCGGAAAAGACCCACGACTACACGCGTCTGATGTCCGCCTCGCAGAGTCTGGTCGCCGAAGAAATCCTCGACGCCTACGATGTGAGGGGTCATCGCGCGATCCTCGACGTCGGCGGCGGTGATGGCAGCTTCCTGCGCGCCCTGGCGCAGCGATCGGCAAACATCCACTTGATGTTGTTCGATCTGCCAGGCGTCGCTGCGGTCGCGCGCGAGCGCTTCGCGGCCGCCCAGCTGCTCGATCGGGTGCAAATCTTTGGCGGAGATTTTTCGCGCGATACGCTGCCGGTCGGCGCCGATCTGGTCAGCTTCGTGCGGGTGCTGCACGACCACGACGATCCCCTCGTCGAGCGCCTGTTGCGGGCCGCGGCGGCTGCGCTGCCGCCCGGTGGCCGCATCTTGGTCGCCGAGCCCATGGCAGGGACCCGGGGTGCAGAGCGGATGGGGGATGCCTACTTCGGCCTATACCTTTGGGCGATGGGCAGTGGCCGCCCCCGCAGCGCCCAGGAACTCACCGTAATGCTCGAAAACGCCGGGTTTCGCCGTATCCGGCGCTGCCCGACGCGCATTCCCCTGCAGACGAGCGTGCTGGTGGGCGAGCGGGCGGGGTAGGACGCGGCACATCCGGTCGGGAAAGTGTCGTTTTAAGTTGACACCTAAAAGCGTAAGCGTAGACTGACAGTTGGGAAGTCAGGCCGGGGAGCCTGCATGCATCAGGGATTGAACACTCTCGCCGTGGTGATTGAGGGGCCGGAGCGCTTGGCGCTTGACCGACTCGCCCTGCAGTCCCCTGCGGACGACGACCTCGTCGTCGCGACCGAGTGGAGCGGTATCAGCACGGGTACCGAGCGTCTGCTCTGGTCGGGGAAAATGCCGGCATTTCCGGGGATGGGCTATCCGCTCGTTCCGGGCTACGAATCCGTGGGGCGCGTAATCGCCGTCGGGCGCAACGTGCAGCAGCGTCGAGTGGGCGAGCGAGTGTTCGTGCCGGGCGCACGTTGTTTCGGCGAAGTCCGTGGCCTCTTCGGGGGCGCGGCCTCGCAACTCGTGGTGCCTGCCTCCCGGGTGACGCCGGTCGCCGAATCTTTGGGCGAGCGGGCGGTGTTGCTGGCGCTTGCCGCCACGGCCCATCACGCGCTCGCGGCGCCGCAGGCGCGCGCGCCCGAGCTCATCGTCGGACACGGCGTTCTCGGCCGACTGCTTGCCCGTATCTCGATCGCGCTCGGAGCGTCGCCACCCACGGTATGGGAGCGCAACGCCCTACGCGGTGAGGGCGCCTGCGGTTACGCCGTCTGTGCGCCGGACGACGATGCGCGACGCAACTACGGCGCGGTGTACGACGTCAGTGGCGATGCCGGCATTCTCGATTCTTTGATAGGGCGTCTCGCGCCTGGCGGCGAGCTGGTGCTCGCCGGCTTTTACACCCAGAAAATGAGCTTCGATTTCGCGCCCGCATTCATGCGTGAGGCGCGGATCCGAGTGGCTGCCGAGTGGAAGGACAGTGATCTCGCGGCAGTCATCGATTTGTTGGCCAAGGAGCGACTGTCGCTCGATGGTCTGATCACTCACCGGCAGGAAGCCACCGCGGCCGACCAGGCCTACCGTCAGGCTTTCGGTGATGCCGAGTGCCTCAAGATGATTCTCGATTGGAGGCACGCTGCATGACCCCGCCAGGCGATACCGTTTCGATCCCCGTGGAAAAATTGAAGCGCAGCCTGCGCGCCGAAGCGGCGCTCGAGCCGGTCGTGCCTCAGGCGGCACCTGTCACCAAGCAGACGCAGATCATCGCGATCTACGGCAAGGGCGGCATCGGCAAAAGTTTCACGCTCGCCAATCTGAGCTACATGATGGCGCAGCAAGGCAAGAAGGTGCTGCTGATCGGCTGCGATCCAAAGAGCGACACCACCTCGTTGCTCTTCGGTGGTCGTGCCTGTCCGACCATCATCGAAACCTCGTCGCGCAAAAAGCTTGCGGGCGAGCAGGTCGAGATCGGTGACGTGTGCTTCAAACGCGACGGCGTATTCGCGATGGAGCTCGGCGGACCCGAAGTCGGTCGCGGTTGCGGCGGGCGCGGCATCATCCACGGCTTCGAGACCCTCGAGAAACTCGGTTTCCACGACTGGGGTTTCGATTACGTGCTACTCGATTTTCTCGGTGACGTGGTCTGTGGCGGCTTCGGCCTGCCGATCGCTCGCGACATGTGTCAAAAGGTGATCGTCGTCGGCAGCAACGACCTGCAGTCGCTGTACGTCGCCAACAACGTTTGCTCGGCCGTCGAATACTTCCGCAAGCTCGGCGGCAACGTCGGCGTTGCCGGGCTTGTGATCAACAAGGACGACGGCACCGGCGAAGCGCAGGCGTTTGCGAAGGCGGCAGGAATCCCCGTGCTCGCGGCGATTCCGGCGCACGAGGACATCCGTCGCAAGAGCGCCAACTACGAAATCATTGGTCGTCCCGGCTCGGAGTGGGCGGGACTCTTCGATGAACTCGGTCGCAACGTCGCCGAGGCGCCGCCGCAGCGTCCGAAGCCGCTCTCTCAGGATGAGCTGCTCGGACTCTTCAAGGGCGAGGCCGTCGGTCGCGACTACAAACTTGAACCCGCGAGTTTCGAAGACATGTGTGGCACCTCGCAGCTGCGCAAGCCTTCGCTCGAGGTCATCTACGACGCGGTTTGAAGACATGAACGCCCTCACCACCGAACTCGAAGGTAGCGCGGAAGTCGTTTACGACTCGCCGCCGGCCGTGGCTGCGGGTGGTGCCGTCGTCGAGGGTGCGGCCTGCCATGGTGGTCAAGAGACGATGCGGGCTGCAGCGAAGGCAGCGGGCAAGAGCGAGACGCTCGAGCGCTACGCGCGCGATTACCCGGCGGGCCCGCACGATCAACCGCAAAGCATGTGTCCGGCATTCGGCAGCCTGCGCGTCGGTCTGCGCATGCGACGCACCGCAACGATCCTCTCGGGCTCGGCGTGTTGCGTGTACGGACTCACGTTCACCTCGCATTTCTACGGTGCGCGGCGGACGGTGGGCTACGTGCCCTTCAATTCAGAGACGTTGGTCACCGGCAAGCTTTTCGAGGATATCCGCGACGCGGTCTACAGCATCGCCGATCCGGCGAACTACGACGCGATCGTCATCACCAATCTTTGCGTGCCGACGGCATCGGGTGTACCGCTGCAGTTGTTGCCCAAAGAAATCAATGGCGTGCGGATCATCGGCATCGACGTGCCGGGCTTCGGTATTCCGACGCACGCCGAAGCCAAAGACGTGCTTGCGGGCGCGATGTTGCGCTACGCACGCACCGAGGCCGAGGCAGGGCCGGTGCAGGCGCCGCGCACGGCGCGCTCCGGCAAGCCGACGATCAGCCTCGTCGGTGAAGTCTTTCCGGCCGACCCCGTGGGCATCGGCATGATGCTCGAGCCGATGGGTCTTGCGGCGGGGCAGTTGGTGCCTACCCGCGAGTGGCGCGAGCTGTATGCGGCGCTCGACTGCGCGGCCGTGGCGGCCATTCATCCTTTCTACACCAGCGTCTATCGCGAATTCGAAGCGGCGGGGCGACGCATCGTCGGTTCAGCGCCGGTCGGGCACGATGGCACGGCCGCGTGGCTCGAGAGCATCGGTGAAGCTTGCAACGTGCCGCGCGAGCGCATCGAGGCGGCGAAGAACCGCGTGCTGCCAGCGATCCGTGGCGCACTCTCTGCGGCGCCGATCAAAGGTCGAATCACGCTCTCGGGTTACGAGGGCTCCGAACTCTTGGTCGGTCGCCTGCTTGTCGAAAGCGGCGCGGATCTGCGCTACGTGGGCACGGCTTGTCCGCGCACGCGTTTTTCGGATGCCGATCGTGAGTGGCTCGAGGCGCGCGGCGTGCATGTGCAGTTCCGGGCCTCGCTCGAGCAGGACCTCGCGGCATTCGCCGAGTTCAAGCCCGATCTCGCGATCGGCACCACCCCGGTCGTGCAAAAGGCCAAGGAAGCCTCGACGCCCGCGCTGTACTTCACCAACCTCATTTCTTCGCGGCCCTTGATGGGTCCTGCGGGAGCGGGCGCGTTGGCGCAACTCATCAACACCGCGATCGCCGGCAAGTCTCGCTTCGACGAAATGAAAAATTTCTTTGGCGAGACCGGCTCGGGAGACGCTGCGGGCGTCTGGGCGGATGCACCACGTGCACGCCCCGAGTTCCGCGATGCCTGGCGTCGCAAGCTCGAGAAACAGGCCAAGGCCCGCAAGGCAGAGGAGATGGTCTGATGCTCGTGCTCGACCACGATCGTGCCGGCGGCTACTGGGGTTCGGTGTACGTATTCACCGCCATCAAGGGACTGCAGGTCATCATCGACGGTCCGGTCGGTTGCGAAAATCTGCCGGTGACCTCGGTGCTGCATTACACCGATGCCTTGCCGCCGCACGAGTTGCCTGTCGTGGTCACCGGACTCGCCGAAGAAGAATTGGGTCAACACGGCACCGAAGGCGCCATGAAGCGTGCACACAAGGTGCTCGATCCGCATCTGCCAGCAGTGGTGGTCACGGGCTCGATTGCCGAGATGATCGGTGGTGGCGTGACGCCCGAAGGCACAAGCATCAAGCGCTTTTTGCCGCGCACGATCGACGAAGATCAGTGGCAGTGCGCAAATCGTGCCTTGTGGTGGCTGTGGACGGAGTTCGGTCCGAAGAAAGTGCCGGCGCGTACGCGCAAGGATGGCGAGAAGCCGCGCGTCAATATCATCGGTCCCTGCTACGGCACGTTCAACATGCCCTCCGATCTCGCCGAGATCCGGCGACTCGTCGAGGGGATCGGTGCCGAGATCAACATGATTTTCCCGCTCGGCAGTCATCTTGCCGACATCCCGAAGCTCGCCGATGCCGACGTCAACGTCTGCATGTATCGCGAGTTCGGGCGCATGCTGTGCGAGGGACTCGAGCGTCCTTACTTGCAGGCACCGATCGGCCTGCACAGCACCACCAAATTTTTACGTACGCTCGGTGAATTGCTCGGGCTCGATCCTGAGCCCTTCATCGAGCGCGAAAAGAACACCACGATCAAGCCGCTCTGGGACCTGTGGCGATCCGTCACGCAGGATTTCTTCGGCACTGCGAGTTTCGCCATCGTGGCTGGCGAGACCTACGCGCGTGGTGTGCGCCACTTCCTCGAATCCGAGCTCGGTCTGCCGTGCACGTTCTCGTTTGCGCGGCAGCCCGGTGTCAAGCCCGACAACGCGGCTGTTCGTCAAGCGATACGCGAGAAAACCCCCCTCGTGCTATTCGGCAGCTACAACGAGCGCATGTACCTGGCCGAGCTCGGACCTCGTGCGATGTACGTCCCGGCGTCTTTTCCGGGAGCGATCATTCGGCGCCATACCGGCACGCCCTTCATGGGCTACGCCGGCGCTACCTATCTCGTGCAGGAAGTGTGCAACGCGCTGTTCGATGCGCTGTTCAACATTTTGCCGCTCGGTACCGAGATGGACAAAGTCGATGCCACACCTGCGCGTCTGTTGCGCGAGGCGAGCCCTTGGGATGCCGAGGCGCTCGCACTGCTCGACGAGATCGTCGCCAACGAACCTTATCTGGTGCGCATTTCTGCGGCCAAGAGATTGCGTGATCGCGCCGAGCGCGATGCGCGTCTTGCGGGCGAAGAGCGCATCACGGTGGCCCGCGTTGCATGTGCGCGGGCGGAGCTCGCCGGAGGACGTGCCGCATGAGAGGGAATTTCATGCAAACGACCGAGAGTCGTGAGGGGGAACGCATTGTCGGGCGGTGGCCACTTCGGTGGTTGCCGCAGGTTGTGACCCGGGTCGCAGCCGACAATCCCTGCCGCGCGGGAATGCGCGGAAAAGCAACGTTGTTTAGGAGGTAATTGGAAATGGCTGATGGAAAGAGCATTTCAGGAGCCACGCCGGATGAGGCACGTGCCATCAACCGGTTCTTCTGGATGAGCACCTGGTTGTGGTTCGCGGTTTCCGCGACCGCTCACTACCTGATCTGGAACTGGGTTCCCTGGTTCTGATCACTCATCGAATTTTTCAGGAGAGAAACTATGTGGCGTATATGGATGGTTATGGATCCCCGCAAGGTGATCATCGTCGGCGGCATCGCTGTCGCTTCGATCGTAGCCACGAATCACTTCGTGCAACTTAGCACCAAGTATTCGTGCTGGCTCGACGGCAAGGGCAGCGGCACCTGCTTGGCTGAGGCTCCGGCTTCCGCCAGCAACGTGCAGCACAATGCTCCGCTGCCGAACTGACCTTTGAATGGCGAACGGCGGCGGACTACGGGTCTCGTACTCGCAGTCCGTCGCCCGACGCATCGGGATCAAAGATAAATGAAGGGCGGGAACTCCCGCAGAGCTTGACGGGGAACAGTCATGGCAATGCTCAACTTCGAAAGAAAGTATCGGATCAGGGGTGGAACCCTGGTTGGCGGCGACCTGTTCGACTTCTGGATAGGCGCTTTTTACGTCGGATTCTTTGGCGTGACCGCAGCGTTCTTTTCGCTGCTGGGTACTGCGCTGCTGGTGTACGGGGCGGCCCTGGGACCGACTTGGAACCTCTGGCAGATCAGCATCGCGCCACCAGATCTGAGCTACGGGCTTGGACTGGCACCGCTCGAGGCGGGCGGTATCTGGCAATTGGTGACGATCTGCGCGGTGGGCGCATTCGTCTCGTGGGCGCTGCGCGAGGTGGAGATCTGTCGCAAGCTCGGCATGGGCTTTCACGTGCCGGTCGCTTTCGGTAGCGCGATCCTCGCCTACGTGACGCTGCAGGTGGTCAGACCGCTGCTGCTCGGTGGCTGGGGTCACGCGTTCCCCTACGGCATCTACAGTCATCTCGACTGGGTGTCGAACGTGGCGTACCAATACCTGCACTTCCACTACAACCCGGCGCACATGGTGGCGGTGACGTTCTTCTTCACCACGGTGCTGGCGCTCGCGCTGCACGGCTCGCTCGTGCTGTCGGCGCTGAATCCGGCGAAGGGTGAAGTGGTCAAGGGCGCGGAACACGAGAACACGTTCTTCCGCGACAACATCGGCTACTCGATCGGCACGCTCGGTATCCATCGCTTCGGACTCCTGCTCGCGATCAACGCGGGTGTGTGGAGTGCGATCTGCATCGTGGTGAGCGGTCCGTTCTGGACCCGTAGCTGGACAGACTGGTGGGCGTGGTGGCTCAACCTGCCCATCTGGAATTGAGGTAAGCACACATGGCCGAATATCAAAACCTCTTTACCCGCGTGCAGGTCGCTGCACCGCATTATCCCGGCGTTCCCCACGACCCGCGTGGCGTCTGGGTGCGCGGCGTCAAGGCGAGCGCGAACTACTGGCTCGGCAAGATCGGTGATGCGCAGATAGGACCGTTCTATCTCGGCAGCACGGGTTTCGCGTCGATCCTCTGTTTCATCATTGCCTTCGAAATCGTGGGCCTAAACATGCTCGCCTCGGTGAACTGGAACCCGATGCAGTTCATTCGCCAGCTGTTCTGGCTCGCGCTCGAACCGCCGGCGCCGCAATACGGCTTGCGCATTCCGCCGCTCAAAGACGGCGGCTGGCATCTGATGGCCGGGTTCTTCCTGACCATGTCGGTGTTGCTGTGGTGGGTACGCACCTACAACCTCGCGCGCAAGTTGAAGATGGGCACGCACACGGCATGGGCGTTCGCTTCGGCGATCTTCCTGTTCCTGGTGCTCGGCTTCATCCGCCCGGTGCTGATGGGCAGCTGGTCCGAAGGCGTGCCCTTCGGCATCTTCGCGCACCTCGACTGGACGGCGGCGTTTTCTTTGCGTTACGGCAACTTGCTCTACAACCCGTTCCACGCGCTGTCGATCGTGTTTCTGTACGGCTCGGTGCTGCTGTTCGCGATGCACGCCGGCACGATCATGGCGGTCAGCCGATTCGGCGGCGAGCGCGAAGTCGAGCAGGTGCTCGATCGCGGTACGGCCTCCGAGCGCGCCGCGCTCTTCTGGCGTTGGACGATGGGGTTCAACGCGACCATGGAGTCGATCCATCGTTGGGCTTGGTGGTTTGCGGTGCTGTGCACGCTGACGGGCGGTATCGGCATCCTGCTCACCGGAACGGTGGTCGACAACTGGTATCTGTGGGCGGTGAAGCACGGTGTTGCGCCGGTTTATCCGACCACTTTCGAACCGCTGCCCGATCCGGCGCTCACCTCAGGAGCCGCACAATGAAAATCCACATGCGTTTGATGGCGGCGATCGCCACGCTCGGCATTCTGGCGGGCTGTGGCGAGCGACCGCCGATCGAGACCAAACAGATCGGCTATCGCGGCACGGGGATGGAGCAAAACATCAACCCGCGTCGACAAGAGATGCTGAAGGCCATGAATCAGATCGGCGGCATACAGCCACCGGCTGATGCAAGCGGGCCACTCGCCAAAGATCTCTATCAGAACGTGCAGGTGCTCTCCGATCTCTCGGTGGGCGAGTTCACGCGCGTGATGTTGTCGATGACCGAGTGGGTGACACCGGCTGAGCAGAAGAACTGTACGTATTGCCACAACGGCGAGAACTACGCCGACGAGAGCAAGTACACCTATCGGGTCGCGCGCAGCATGTTGAAGATGACTCGCGACATCAACACCAACTGGAAGTCGCACGTCAAAGATACTGGCGTCACCTGCCACACCTGTCATCGTGGCGGGCCGGTGCCAAGTTACGTGTGGTACGCCGATCCGGGTTCGGGTCGCGAGAACGCCTTCGTCGGCACGCGTGCCGGTCAAAACTCGGCGATCACGGGCTTGGGTGTGACCACCATCGGTCACTCGAGCCTGCCTTACGATCCGTACTCACCGTTCTTGCTGGGTGATCTCAACATTCGCGTCGAGGGCCCGACCGCGCTGCCGACCGGCAATCGCCGTTCGATCAAGCAGGCGGAGTGGACCTATTCGCTGATGGTGCACATGTCGAACTCGCTCGGCGTGAACTGTACGTATTGTCACAACACCCGTGCGTGGGCCGACTGGCAACAGAGCACGCCACAGCGCACCGTTGCCTGGCACGGCATCCGCATGGCGCGCGGGCTGAACAACAAATATTTGGTACCGCTCACCGACGTGTTCCCCGCGAATCGCAAGGGACCGCAAGGTGACGTTGCCAAGATCAACTGTCAGACCTGCCACCAGGGCGTGTACAAGCCGTACTTCGGCGAGAGCATGGCCAAGGCTTACCCAGAGCTGCAAGGCATGAAGCCGGCTCCGGTCGACCCGGCGGCGATGCCAGCCGATGGCGCAGCAACTGCGGGCGATGCTGCGGCGACTGCACCTGCGGCGCCGGCGGCTGCGCCTCCTGCAGGAGCGCCGATGGCCAAGGCGCCTGCCAAAGATGCGCCGAAGGCGACGCCTCGAACGGGCGGCACTGCGATCGCTGCATTGACGCCGGCGAGCGTCGATCGCGGCCGGCTCTGACTCTGAACGCGAACGTGGACGTTCTGCTCGCGCAACCTCGGGGCTTTTGCGCCGGGGTTGCGCGAGCGATCGATATCGCCGAGCGCACCCTCGCCATGCACGGTGCGCCCGTGTACATCTTTCACGAGATCGTGCACAACGGACACGTCGTGGGCGATCTCGCTGCCCGCGGTGCAATCTTCGTCGAGAACATCGAGGACATTCCCGAGGGTTCCGTGACCGTCTTCAGTGCGCACGGGGTTGCGACCGCGGTGGTCGAAGCCGCCGCGCGCCGCAAGCTGCAAGTGATCGATGCCACCTGTCCGCTCGTCACCAAGGTGCATCTGCAGGCACAGCGTTATTCGCAGCGCGGCTTCACCATCGTTGTCGTCGGGCATGCCGGGCACGAAGAGGTCGAGGGCACACGCGGTTCCATCAAAGGTCCGGTCCACGTCGTCGGCACCATCGAAGAAATCGCGGCACTGCCGATGGGTCGATACGATCCCGTGGCCTACGTCACGCAGACGACGCTGTCGATGGACGACACCCGCGAGCTCATCGACGCCCTCGAGCAGCGCTATCCCGACATCGTGGGCCCGGGACTCGACGACATCTGCTACGCCACACTCAACCGTCAACGCGCCGTGCAGCAATTGGCGCGACGAGTCGATCTCGTGATCGTGGTGGGCGCACAGAACAGTTCGAATTCGAATCGACTGCAGGAAGTGGCGGCCGATCAGGGTGTGCCGGCTTGGCTCGTTCAGGACGAGAGCGACGTGCAGCCCTTCTGGCTGCAGGGCGTCGGCATCGTCGGTGTGACGGCGGGTGCATCGACCCCCGAGTATCTGGTGCGTCGGGTATGTGAGCGACTGCGGGAATATGGTGCGCAGTCGGTGCGCGAGTTGCCAGGGCTCGCCGAAACGGTGCGGTTCAGGCTTCCCGAGGCACTGCGGCAGATCGCCTGATCGCCGAGCTGC
>Ga0129333_10002142_pt1 | contig 18250 bp, 25 predicted proteins | sample CPB6_08_DNA_FD_94474 | JGI IMG/M metagenome (GOLD analysis project Ga0129333, IMG submission 94474) | Freshwater to marine salinity gradient microbial communities from Chesapeake Bay, USA - CPBay_Sum_0.6_0.8_DNA | ecosystem: Environmental > Aquatic > Marine > Coastal | place: USA: Chesapeake...
CATTTCCTGGAACACTGACAGCAGACTGCTCCGCAGTGAGGGAGTGCCTAATCGCTTTGAGTTCAAAGGTTCTGCCATATTCATCACCAACATCAAGTTCGAGCACGTGAAGTCTAAGAAACTTCGTGATCACTTGGATGCCTTAGAGTCACGCTGCCACTACATTGACCTACAGATGGACACCGAGCGTGAAAAGATCCTGCGTATCGAGCAGGTGGTTCGTCAGGGCGACATGTTGGCTGACTATGACTTCCAACCCTGGGACACTGACGAGATCCTTGACTTTGTCAAGGCCAACTCGGAAAAGCTGCGTGAACTGAGCCTGCGCATGGTAATCAAGATCGCAGACCTGAAGAAGGGCATGCCGGACAATTGGCAGGCAGTGGCTCGCACTACCTGTATGCGTCGTGTCTAATCTACTGACCCGCTGCGCACTGTACGGAACCTTGGGCATCACCCTAGATGCCCTGGGTCTAGCCCTAGCGGGTACTCTACTGGTTCTAGTCTTGTTCATGGCAGTGGAGTGCCTGGGCAGGATAGAAGGACACAGGCAGGGCGAGCAACATGGTTCAGCCTACGCACTGTCAGCATACCTACGCATGACAGCAGATGAACAAGCCAAGGTACAAAGGATGATCAAACAATGGGAACAAGAGAAATGATCTGCGAGTGGATAGGACAAGGAGAGGGCTGTGACCAACCAGTCCTAGAAGGCAGAAGCTACTGTGAACATCACATATGGCAGATCTACCAGAAGGGCACCAAGTTGGGCAAGCGAAAGAAAGACCAACGCACAGCCAACGACGTGTTCATGTGGCAGAGTCTGATGCACGAAGCCATGGAAGAGCTAGAGCTCGAAGGAGTGATCTAGAGAGACAAAAAAAGGCGCCCAAAGCGCCTTTTTTATTGACCTAACATGCTCTAAGCAAAGCGATAGATCACACCCTGATCGCTGACCTTCTTGACCACACCCTGCACAGCCCAGTCTGCTTCCATAGCAGCCAGCTCCTTACGATCTCGCACATGAGCACGATCAACCTTGAGCGACACCCCACGCCGCCCATATGCTATATATACACTACGAGCATGATATATGATCTCTAACGCCAACTTCATACGCTCTGCTCTAATCCTAGTAGCAGAGTCGTAGAGCGTTGAGTTAGCATAGTTACGCATACGAGCATCTCTAGCAGCCCACCATTTGTTGGGGGCTTCTTTGGTGTCTAGCGCTAGTGTTCGCATTACTGTGCTCCCATACGCTCTGCCCACTCTAGGCTAGTCTCGCTAGCTCGCTTGTGTCCCAGTGCATATACACTGCCGTGGAAGTTCTCATAGTCAAAGAACGCTACTTCTTCTCCCCCACGTAGGTATACAACGACACCTCCCACGTCCTCACTGTCGCAGCCACGTAGGTAGTCCGCAAACTCCTGCTCAAAGCGAGTGATCAGCTCGTGCTCAATGTCACTGATGTCTACCTCAGTGTTAGAATTGTACATGTCTTCAAATGCTTCTGTGTAGTCTGCGCTTAACATAGCGTTGCTCCGTGTAGTGTTTAATAGTGTGCTAGCAGTATAGCACAAAGCATAAACACTTGCAACTGTAGTGTTATTACAGTGTTGTGTGCTTGTGTGCTTGTGTGCTAACATGTAGGTATAATAGCACAAAATTAAAACCCTTGCAAGTCTAGGGTTATGTGTGGCGTAGATGCCACACTGGGGGGGGGGCATGGGGGGCATGGGGGGCATACACTGTAACGCTACAACTTGCAGCACAAACTTGCATGCCAAAGTTTTCTCAAAAAGTCCCAAAGTTTTCTCAAAAAGTCTCAAAGTTTTCTAAATCCCTAAAACTCTCAACCCCAGTTAGACTAGATCACCAGGGGCCGAGATCTCCGTGGCCTGCGAAATTTTTTTTACAATTTTTTTCAGCCTAGTATAAGGTCTCTACAAACAGTCTAATCACTTTGTCACAGTGAATCAGACTGTGACACAGTCAACCAAAAAATCTACCGCGTTTTTTCCGCTTCGCGGTTCTATAAATAACAGATGCGAGCACTTTGGGACTATCCTACACTGCCCTATCAGGTCTATGTGCCTTGGCCTGGACTGGATCAAGCATGGTCTTGGCAGCAGAGTGCGGATTATCTACACACATGGCTAGAAGATCATGTGGGTCCACGCTATGAATCATGGACTTGGAGCATGTGGCACTGTCTCAATCGGGATCTCTGTGGAGTCAGTTTTCGCAGATCCAAGGACAGTGTTTTTTTTCTACTACGTTTTAACTAGCTAAATAATCACATGATTACCATTTCAGATCAAGGGCTCGACTACACATGGAGCATTCTAGAACTAGACTATCAAGGTCCTGAGCAGACTGTGATCGCAGTGAGATTTCGAGTTCAGTGTTCTTCAGGTCAGCATACCAGTGAAAGCCATTGTTTTGTCAAGTTACCGCCACCCCAGCAGGATCAATTTATCACATTTGATCAGCTGACCAGGGATCAGGTTTGGTCTTGGGCCTGGGCCCTGCTAGATGACTCCGCTCGCAGTTCTGTCATGGCTGAAGCTCGAGATAGGCTTCCCAAAATCTTTACCACTCAGCGTCTGCCCTGGGCAGATATCACAGACCTTGACATCACAGATCCCACTCTGATTAGGGATCTAGATCGTGCTTTGGCGTGGACTCAACCAGACACACCGGATCCGCAGTCTTTGGTTGACAGCAACCTTACTGACCAGGACCGTGAGATTATGTCACTGTATAATCAATGGATTCGCAATCCTAACTCAGAGACCACTGACCAAATTCGACAGATAGATGAAATCCTGTTATGGCAGGAGCAGAATCCTTACCTATATCAGGCACTGAGGCGTATTCAACAACAGGTACAGGCAGAATATCTAGATCGAGCGCAGTCACAGTAGACCCAGTCGTCGATCCTCTAGGGCCAGGGCCAACCTGCGTAGACTCTGCAGGATGCCCCAGTTTCTCAACTGTTTATAGACCAGATTGCCCGCAGCAGTTTGACCGCCCTGTCTCAGAGCCAGTCTACGATCCTGTTTGAGTTGATCAATCATGATTTGAACTCTGGTCTCTGTGGGCTTGTCTAACACACGTTGGATCTGCCTTAGCCTTGATCTTAAGACGTCTGCTGTTTCAGGGTCCTTGGGACTCTGGGGCAGATCTCTGGGATGAACAATCCACTGATCCCGCATGATGCTGTAACGAGTGCCCAAGACTGAGGTTTCGGGATCTTCTAGATAGACTTCTACTTCGTGCGCCCTGATCCAAATGTCATGTTCCAGATTCCAAAGCCGCTGTGTTCGCCGCAGCCAAGTCTCGGGATCTGAGTCACAGCGAATCTGATGCCAGTCTATCTTGATGTGTAGGTCACAGTCACTGGCCGAGTGCCAGTTCCAACCCGCCATGCTGCCCACCAGTTCTAGGTCTCGAACCAGATTAGAGTCAATGTCTGAGGATTCAAGGAATGCTCGCGCCACTCTGATCAGACTCTGCCTGACTTCGGGTCTCAGAACATCGTCTTGCCAAAATTTGGGATTGAGATCACGATGCATCATATATTTATGGCTAAATACCCCAATCATGCAGGAAGACAATCTTCAAGGACAGATCTTGATTGCACAGCCCAGATCTCTAGGCGGGTTCTTTCATCACAGTCTAGTCTTGGTCACTAGACACAGCCGCTGGGGTGCTCATGGCTTGGTGCTGAATCGTCGCATGATTCCACAGGAATTTTCTCTGAGAGATCTCTTGGTCAGTGTGGGCATTCCCTTAACTGAGCCTGTGACTGGTCTTGTCTATCTAGGCGGGCCAGTGGAACGTCACAGAGTCATGGTTCTGCATTCAGATGACTGGCAGGGTCCCAGCACCGAAAGGGTCGCAGATGGCATCTCATGCACAGTGGATATCAGCATCTTGTTGGCACTGAGTCGTGGTCATGGTCCCAGTCAGAGTCGCGTGTTCTGTGGAATGGCATCTTGGGCGCCAGGTCAATTAGAAGGTGAACAAAGCGGTCGAGAACCTTGGACCGGTCAGCATCGTTGGCTGACCATGCCCGCTGATCCTGACATGGTCTTTGACATGGACAGTGAGGATTCATGGACCAAGGCCATAGACCGTGTGGTCACAGATCGAGTCAAAGATCTACTCTAGTCACGTTCCTGATTAAGGTTTCTCAGCATTTCGCGTATTTTCACTGTGTTGGGTTCTGATCTAGTTGCCACTGTGTCTGAATGCTGAGTCTGTGTTTCTGTTGAGACCTGACTGGTTCTGCGCACAGACTTCATGATTTCCTGTGATCTAGGTTCAGGCTGCGAGTCTTGATCAAGACTGTCTATGATGCGCAGAGTGTCAACATTAAACTCTAGATCTACCTTTTGGCCCACACCTGAGCTGGATCTGGTCTTCATGAACTGTATCTGATACCTACCTCGTTCACGCATGGCCCTGCTGGTGAAGATACCAATCACATTGTCCGCAGTCATGATCTTACTGAGTCCACCCGATATGTGACTGTGATCAAATTCAATCTGCTCTACTGCGTCTCTATTCAACTGGCTGGCAGTGACTGTGATGGTTTTCTGTTCCATGGCTAGATTTCTAATCTCTTCACTGACATATTTGTCTTTGACAAACAGATCTGAGGGCGATACCTTGACACTGAGTGGCATCATGAGATCTAGATAGTCTATCAGTATGACATCTGGTGCATGGTTCTGTTTGATTGTGTACTCTTTGATATAGGCTCTGAGATCATTGCAGTTCTTGCCCGAAGGAAGATACTTGATCTGTATGCCTCCGCTCTGCTTGCCCACCATCTTGACCTTGAGTTCCACTTCATCTAGGCTACGAAAAATCTCTCTAGTACCCACACCAGTGATCATGGAATCTATACGCATGGCCACTAGATTTTCAGCCAGTTCAAAGGTAAAATAGATCACGTTCAAGCCTGCTATGGCCCAGTTTACAGCCAAGTTGGCCAAAAACAGACTCTTACCACCACCCGACGCTGCGGCAAAGATATTGAGCTCACCTCTGTTGAATCCGCCATAGAGCTTGCGATCCACTGAGGGCCAACCTGTTGAAATTTGTCCATTGGAATTTTTTAGACCTTCCAGTCTAGCTCTAGGGTCTTGAAAATAGTCAGTGCCCATGTCCTTGTTGAGACTGATCTGTAGTGCGTCTTTGATCAAACGTTCAACTGGACCATATTCGCCGCGTTCCAACAGATCAGCGGATTTGATTATGGCCTGCTCTAGACTTCTATGTCTGGCAAACTGTTCAAATTCGTCTAACAGCCATTCGAAATTTTCTTTGGCCATATCTCTAGGTTCTAGGTCTACTGCACACACAGTGTTCACCACACTTAATTCAGGCATGACCTTGTATTTGTCTACATAGGTCTGTAGGAATTCCGCTATGGTTTTGAGTCTTTGATCAAACAGCTCAGGATTGAATATGTTTTGGCAACGTGCAAATGTTTCAGCATCCTGTAGGAACATTTCTAGATATAGCTTTTGAACAGCTAGATCATAACTGCGTGGCTGTGTTTTAGGCATAGCTTTTCTCCCATTGTCGTCGTGCTAGTTCTATCTTGAGGTTAGTAGTTAGTGCATTAGCCAGTATGCTATGAACAGTATAGAGTCTACCATAGTGTTTGACAGCATCGGCTGCGTCTTTGACTCCTGATTCCCACTTGGGAAAACTCACAGCCCATTCTTGTTCTAGAGCTCGATCTATCAACTTACTGCCGGCACGATCTCTGTCTGGACAGATCACAACTTGACGGCGCAGAGTCTGGATACGATGTATCTGAGTGTGATTAGGGTCATTGGTCAATATGGCCACACCGTCTACAGCTATGGCATCAAAAGGTCCTTCACAGACTATGACCCAAGTTCTGTCTGTAGTCTGTGAGTCTAAGTTAAACACATAACCAGACTGTTGTTCGGATAGATATTTGGGATTACCTGGACCTAGGCGTCTTGCTGTATAACCAACTAATTGAGCGGATTGGTAAAACGGTATAATTACTCGGTCGCAGTAACCGGGTTCGGGACTCCAATACCAAGCATACCAGTCTATATTCATGGCTCTTTCTACGCAGATATATGTAACTACGTTTTTTATCTTAGACTCTAAATCAGGGTCAAGATCGCTGCGAATCCAGTCTAAAAGAGGCCTTGAACCAGGTGGTAATTGCTTGGTTTCGAGGTCTAAATTAATGGTTTTTGTCTTGGTTTTAGATCTGTCTATCTGCTTCAATACCAGTAGACTTAGTTCGTCTATTTCAGCAGTAGGCATGAAAAACCATGCTAACAGTTGTTTGGTATTTCTGCTCAGAGTCTTACCCACAGTCCAACCTGCTTTGAACCCGCAGTTGAAACAGTGATATTGGAATCCTTGATCTGTGAACAGCATACCACCTCGTTGTCTCCGATCCTCCCCTTCTCCTCTGTTGTGACAACAGGGAGCATTGAACGATAACCAACCACTAGGTGTAGTTTTAGTTCGAGAGGGAAGATAGGTGCGAATACGACTGTTGACATCTAGCATCTAGCTAGTTTAACTTCTGTAGAGTATTTTGTCAATCTTACTGGGTAGCACTGGAGGATTTAAACTCTCAGCATCTTGATCGCTAAGGTCTTTTTCAAATCGCAGCCTTACTCTAGAAAAAATTCCGTAAAAATTTAGATAGGTAATACCTGTGTAGCTATTGAGCTGCTTGGTTTTAACAGTATCAAAATTACCATAGGTACTAGGTGTGGTATCTAATGTCGCGTCAACATATAGTTTGCCAGTGAAGTCACGACTGTAGACTGCAATGGTATGGATAGCTCTACCATTCTGAAGTTGAGGATCTGCATAGAAATAGTCTGACACAAAACTGTAGACATCGTTGGGCATATAGGATTGAAACACTGTGGTTTTCTGACTAGGCTTGGCCATAGGGTATATGTCCTCTCGCAGTTCTAATCTGCCAACCGTTGAATAATATGTATTAGAATAGGTAGCAGATAATCCTGTCTGTTCTTGCTTGAGTACGGCAAAACTATAGATCTTGCTTTCAAGATTTATGGTATCGGATTCTAAAAACGTAACCGTACCTAAACCTCTTTTTGACCTAGTCACACCGTCATCTATTAAGGTGACTGCTTTCTGAATTCTAGCCTGTCTATCCTGGGGATCAACTACCAACATGACAAAGGTGCTGCTAGATATGTTAATATCTTTCTGATCACTGTTTTTAAATTGTAGTTGGATGTCTGTTTTCACACCCTTTTGTATCACGATATCTCTTTGGTACATATCTGTAAAATTTCCTTTTTCATTATTCACATCTAAGATTACCTCAAGAATGTTTGGATATAAATAGATTGGTAATTTTTGCATAATGATATTTATCGATGACCAAGTTTCACAAAGAGGCCTTTCAACAAGATTATCCCTTTATAACATGTCTAGTTAGTCTTGATACTGAATATGTAGGTATAGTTATTAATTATGACAATTTCGTCACTAGCATCTATGACTTTGCAGCCCTTAGAACAGTTGAAGAAAAAAAATCCTTTTTGAATCTAGGTGAAATATGGTGGTGGGAAAGTAATCGCAAAATTCCAATAAACATTTTTCTCAAACAAGAAATGTCGCCATTTAAATTATATATCAAGACTTTTAACAGTAAGGATGTTAAAATATTGTTTGGCCCTACTGTTAATCTGAGTGAAATTGTTGAAAAGAGAATTAAAAGAAAAAGCATTCAACTTCTAAAAAATCCTAAAAAATTTCGCTGATAAACTAGGCACTATAAATATTTCTACCTAGGGAGTATAGATGAGAGTTTTCGATTGTTTTATGTTTTTCAATGAGTTAGATCTAATAGAAATTAGATTCCAAGAATTATGGGATGTTGTTGATTACTTTGTAATTTCTGAGGCAGATGTTACTCATAGTAATATACCAAAACCTTTTTATTTCAAAGACAATTGGGATAGATTTAAACCATATCATGAAAAAATAAGATTATTATCACATAGTCAAATGCCTAATGATTCTGATCCTATGATAAGAGATAGGCATCAACGATGGTTATTAAAAGATGGTTTAAAAGATTTAACAGATCAAGATCTTGTCATAACCAGTGATCTAGATGAGATTCCGAGAGCACAAGTAATTGAACTTATAAAAAATAACCAGGCTCAATATTATGATCGGTATATATTAAAACACCCATTGTTCAAATATAAATTAAATTTTATAAAACTTGAACCTATTGTAGCTCATAGTAATATTATTGTAACAAGAGCCAATGTGTTTACCAATAATCAACAAGAAAGAGAATATACTTTTCCTTGGAACAGTAAACCTAATAATACTCATTTTGTCGATCACGGTGGTTGGTCATGGAGTTATTATGGGGATGATGAACATTGTCTTACTAAGATTAGAAGTTTTGCACATGCTCCTGCAACTAATATTCCTGCGTTAACTGAAAACCATAGTGTGGATTGGTTTGTAAAAAATAAGAATTTTTTATACGGCGATAAATGCGAATATGTGATATTAGACGACTATTTTCCTAAGTGTATAACTGACAATTTAGACAAATATCACCATATGATTGTTCCTGATGCAGAATTAACAGTGTTTGATCTTTATCCCTGACGTTTTAATACAGTTAAACCCATTTGTTTTTGACACATACGTTCTACCTCCCAGTGTGGATTATCTTCTATAAACTCGTAGATTGCAGGCAATAATCCTTTACCTTCAGGACCTGGTTTTACGAAGCAGTCGTAGTGTTCCCCGCTTCTTACATGTCCAAAAAGTTTAGTATCATGCATGATGATGTATTTCCGTGCTTTGTTTCCATGTAATAATAATTCTTGTTTTAGTTGCTCATAAATGTGCCAGGTATCTATGAACAATAAATCTGTAGGTTCAATTACAGTAGATGGGTTTCCAGTATCTGCGATATGAAAATTAAAATCGATATTGTAAGAAGGAGCCAGTCGTTGTACCTCTTGTACAGGGCAAGGTGCCGCATCGTAACTGATTAGTTTTCTAGGTTTGGCTAATAAAAAAGCCCAGGTAGTCACTACACCCCGTACACCCATTTCTGTTATATGATCACACTCTAATGCTAATCTGTAAATGTCTTCTATATGTTCCCATATATCACTGTCGGTATCTCTTGCCCGTACATAATAATCAAAAATTGAATTCATAAAAATTATCCATAATCATAACTTATAGCTTCACAGATTAGATTCATCTGTACCACCACAGCAGCAGCATAGGCTGTGGCATGTGATTTTTTAAAAAAGTATTCTTCACTGTCAGGTTTTGTCCATACCTCGTTCATCACCGTAGTCCAATCTTTGCCAATCAGATAGCGTTTCGCGGGGCGTATCATGGCCAAAACTGCCGCTAGTTGGGCGATCGTCTTTGGCTTCATGCTTCTTAAGATCGAACCATGTCCGTTGACGTGAAAGAGTAAGTTGACGAAATCTTCCTGTTCCAGTAAATCCCATAGAGGCTCCTTGTTCAGTAATTCTATCAAATGTTCTTCACTGCGGATATCTTTATATATACCAACATTCAAAAAATCTATTTTAAAATATCCTCTTTCTTCTGCTTCTTTGTATTCAATACTACTTATTTGTTTTTCATGATCTATTGGAATACTTTGAACATATATTCCAGTATTGTGTTTTTTAAATTCGTCCTTCTCTAGTCGACTGGCAGGTATGTGTTTGATAAGGTCTAAAACACGGTCTCTATCTGCAAAGTCTATATCAATATCTGGCATTATTCTATTCCTGTTTCTCTACAGATTTCTTTGACCAATATCACATCTGCCTGATTAGTTTTAAATTTTTTGATCCAATATTGTACGTCTACAATCTTGTCAACCAATGATAGTTGATCATCATTGAGATTTTCTAATAGCCTTTTTCCGCTAGACGAATTTAACAGCATCCATGGGCTTATCTTGCCGTTCATGATATCATGTACAGATCTGTTGAGATTCACATATAAAAAATAATGTTGGAACTCAGCACCTTGATTATCAGCCCATTCCATCATGGTTGTTAATGTTCGCTGTACTGCGCTTTCTACTGGTTCTACCTTGATCATGTCAATTAGATATGAATCATAGAGTTTGTCACTGCACCAATTGTCCAACTTGGCTCCACTTTTTATTACATAATCTACAAATTTATCGGGATAGATAGGATTAACATTATTGACAAAACTGCCAAATTTTACAAAGGCGTTGTAATAGGAACTGGTGCAAAAATCATCGTAAGATTTTATTTTTGTAGCGTTTTGTGTTAATTGATAAAATCTATTATATGCCATGTAACCGGCTTGCACTCGCTTTTCTTCTCTCTGTAGTGCCCTGCGTTTTTGTTCGCACATATGAGCTACAAGAGTTTTTTCTTTCATGAAACTCTTACTGCAATGCACACAATTAAAAGGTTGATCCACTAGATCTATCATTCGTATTGTTTACGTTGTTTTTTATCCATTTCACCCATACTGTCTATGAGTGCTTTACATTCTTTATCTGTCATTAATTTAGCCAATAATTTGATATCGCTCATTTTCATTGTAGGGTGAAGTTCTGCTAGTAAATTTTCAATTCGATTGGTTTCTTGTTTAGGAGATTTAAGATATTGATGATAATAGTTTCTACCTGTTCCCATTAAGGCAAATAATTTCCACAATAATTCTTTGTGATTTTTAGACAAGTTCCAAAAATTCTTATTGACAAATTCATTAGTCATTTCTAAAAAATATTCTTGTGCTTCCCTACTACCTTGTACACAGCTAGAATATCTCATTAGTACATAAGGTGAAAAGCCATCCTTTTCTTCCTCGCTGAGTCGATCGTAAAAATCAAAATCTTTCCGATCTAGTGCGTTTAGTGTTTTTTTAAGATCTAGTTTTTGTTTCATAGTTTAAGATATGTAAGAGTTCTTTCATCACCCAGATGGCCTCTAAGCACTGTATTAAAAGATAGACTTATTCTAGCAGTATCGGTAAGAACTGGATTTACATAGTGTTCAAGAGTAGACGGAAAAAGAATTAGGAATCCCTGCTCAGCTTCAAACCACCATTCTTGTGAATTAAAAACATTATAGTTATCAGTCTCTAATTTCCATGTGTAGAAAAAAGGATTGATAAACATAATTTTATCTTGTGGTGTTGTTGATACATAGTATACACCTGAAATATGGCTATTAGGATGTCTATGCCTATGATGCGAATGCCCTTTGTTGGTCAAATTAATCCAGCTTTGAGTAATTTCGGCCTTGACTTCAAATTTTGGTTGATAAACATCGCGGAGATACTGATTTAATGTTTCTGTGATCTTTGGTAAAACTGACAGTGAAGAATAGGTGTCAAGAACATAATGATCATCTGATGTTAGATTATACATGTTACCGTGTGTTGGAAGATTAGTCATCTTATCTATCTCGGATTCGGTCATAGATCCTATGTTATATATACCTACAGGTGTTGGAAACACTGGATGTATCATTTTTGATCGCTTTGAGATTTTTTAAGTAGATACAGTAATTTTACATGATCTAGGGCCTTTTGTATAGTCTTGTCTGATCGTGCTTCTTGCCTTATTTCATGCCAGAATTGAGCTTCTTGAAGTTCATTTGCCCCGGTCAAGGCCTTTTCGGAGACATGATATAATCGACGTTCAGTCTCACCATGTCTCCGTATGTATACTGTTTCTCCGCCATCCGGACTTTCAAATATGTATGGCCACGTATCCATGTTACCAACATTTAGTATAGTCAACTAGTTCGCTTTGCCTACTTACTTCTTTGACAAAATAGGCACACATTGGATTATGACCTTTCTCCAACGGTGTACATAATAACTGTCCTGCTCGCATTTTTGGAAAATACCATTTGACATCTTGATAAACATCTATGATATCAATCTCATAAAATTCAGGCTTAAAACTGGTCAAAGGGTTAAAACAGTAGGTCTTAAATCCTCGATCGTTAAGGCTAGTTATAGGTAATATTTCCATTTCAGGACCTTCTGGATCGCCTACAATACAACACCAATCCAATGGCATGGTCAATTCGTGATTATTAATTTTTAGTACTACTGCTGGTCCTGTAAAACTTTCTAAAAAGATTAGAGGTATAAAAAAGTAGTCCGGATCTTGAGGATTACTATTGTCTAGAACTGCAAATCGTATGTCTTCTTCTAGTTCATCTGGTAGATCATTTAAAAAGAATGTTTGATTTTCAAGTGTCAATATCTGCATTATGTATAGGTAACCTTGTCTATAGTAAACGGATACTGAGCTTCACGATAGAATTTTTTACGTTCTGTAAGATGTCGCTTGGCATATTTGGTAGCACCAGTCAAGTCCCAGATCTGTACGAAGTCTTTATCTTCAGCCTTTCTAATACCCCGTCCAATGCTCTGTATAACTCTAACAAAGCTCTTTCCGGGTTCCAAAAGAACCAAATTAAAAATACGAGGGATATTAATACCCACAGCGGCCACACCATAAGTCGCCACAATAATCTTGTTATCGCTAGTCTTAATTTCATCGTATTCTTCTTTTCGATCACGAGTCTTCACTTCTCCAGAAATGAACACAGCATCCGTTATATTATCTACTATTATACGCCCTGATTCAATTCTGTCAACCAATACCAGGGTATTTCCAGATTGTGATATCTTATTAATCAATCTGCTGATCCAAGTCATTCTATCACTGTCTGTGACTAGAAATTTTAGTTCTTCAGCATAGCCCCTGAATTCTTTGTGTTCAGCAGTTTGAATAATTTGAACATGGCATTGACTTAACACACCCTTTTCTTGTAATTCATGTGCGGCAACACGATGCACTACCTCTCCTAGACTGGCACGCAGGCTTTGAAACTCAAAGTCTTCTTTAGGAACGGTTCCGGTTAGACCCCAACGTATACAGGCATTTGATAAATTTTGTGTGAGTAATTTTTTTAATACTTCTGCCTTGGCCATATGAACTTCGTCAACCATGACACATTGAACGCCGTCTAAAAATTCTGCCAAAGTTACTATATCATGTTCAAGATTTTTAGATTTTTTATCTAGAATATTTAGACTTTGCCATGTACAGATTGTATGTGTTTTACCAATGTCTTTACGATCTCCATAGTAGACACCTACATCTAATCCTACATTGATAAAATCTTCTTCAGTTTGTTCTACTAGACTTTTGTTAGGAACAATGGTTATAGTTCTTCCATATTTTTCACAGATTTTCGCCAAAGTTGCAGTAGTTATTGTTTTACCGAAACCTGTGGCGATTTCTTGTATACATTGAGGATTCTCTAAAAATTTGTTAATGACTTCAACTTGGTCGTCTCTTAATCTTATTAGTTGATTCTCAAATCTATGGCCTTTGGGCCATGTTTTTTCACCCCAAAAATCCTCAGAAATTTCTGGAAAATTAAGAGGTTGTTTTACTCTCAAATCTTCAACTTCAATGTAGTAATTTTTTTCTTCTAGAGTTTCTAATACCTGTGGCAGCATGGAAAGATAAGTTGTACCACCTATACCAAAAAAACTGATTGTACCGTCCCATCTACCCAATTTATAGGCTGGACGATATCTAGCGGTAGGGTCTTCAAACTTAAATTTACGTGTCAACGCCTTTCTTGTGTTGAGGTCAAGATTTTCTATTTTAACATTAACTTCGTCTTTGATAATAATTTTACAAGAGGGCAAAATCCGACTCCGTGATATGGAAATTTATACGAAAATCATGAAATTTTAAAAAATTTGCTAGACTGTAGTTCACGCCTGGCAGTCCGCCATAAAAAACTATGTAGGGCCTAATAGCTGATTTCAGTAATGGTTTAGGTAACTTGTTTGATAGAAAGAAAATTTTAATTTTTTCAGAAATAGCATTATTCAATCCGTTAATTTTGACAAAATTATTGAAATTTTTGTCATTTTTGTTTTCAAGTCTAAATAATACAGTCATTTCAGATTCATGTATACGATGTTGAGTGAAATATTTTACTAAAAATTCTAGATACTTTTGTTCATTGCCACCTGGCAAGATAAAAAATAATGGATAGTCTAAAAACAGTAATGGTTTCAGGTTAAAAAATGAGGAATTTTCCGAAAAATGTATCCCACTGTGATCGGAATGTTTTAAAAATTTTAAAATTTCCGGACTTAGGTTATCTAACTGTTCAAGCTCAAGATTAATTTCATCGTCCCAGACAAATATTCCATTTTTTCTTGCTTCCAGAATTGCTGACAAAATGTTATCGGTGTTTTTTGGGGTAATTTTTGGGGTAAAATTTACATATTCTAATTCGTTACCATTTCTTTTTAGCACAGGTACGAACTTTTCTAAATTCTTAGTTATTTCAGAAATTTGATTTTGAAAATTTTGTATTTCTTCAGAAAAAACAAAACCCTTGTTTGAAAAATTATCTATGATCCATTTTAAAACACTTTCTTTCAAGGGAAAACTCCAAAATTTTCCCTCTTCGTTCCACAAAACATTTCTCAGTTCATTTTTGGCTCGAAATTCTCTAATAGAGGTTAATATTTCAAAGTCATAATTAAATTTAATGATGATCTGTCTAGGATTATCTTGAGTAAGGGCAATGTACTTTTCTGACGTGATGGTTCTATATGGATTTTTAAGTCTAGCCGACGATAAAATATTCAAAAAATCAAGATTTAGCTGACTTGAGATCTGTTTCTGATATCTTTGCAATATTGACCTAGCATAAGACTCTTGTTTTTGTGTAAATGATCTGCCTGAAGAAATTTGATTACTGAAACTTTGAATTACAGTAAGGTCGTGCCGATTGAATTTTAACAAATTGGCATCTAATCTGGTGCAAATGTCGAAAATTATGTCCTCTAGATACATATTGGTATTATAAACTTGCATCTTCCAATCCTGCCGTACGTAATTTTATGATATTACTGAGTTGCCATTGTTTTATGTCAAGACCTTTAACAATACCTAACCATTGATTTCTTAATAAGGCAAATTCGTTGATAATTTTTTCCATATCAACCACATCTTCCTCGCCATCTACATATTTTTCAACATCTCTGCTGCTTAGTGCCCTTTGATAATTCTCTAGGTATTTCTTAAAAAATTTTGATTTCAGTTTTCTTAATTCGATATTAAGAAATTCAAGAACTGCTTCAAGTTCTTGAAGTTGGTTGAACCTATGTTCAACTATGCCTGGTAAGACAGAGCTTGCTTTCTCGATATTTCCTATTATCTTGACTTCAAGCTTCGCCTTATCCAGTTCTTGGTAATAAAAATCAATGCAGATGGGGAGGTTCGAGATATCCTTGCTGATTTTTGAATACCAAAGACTCATCAGTAGTCCTCATCTTCGCTATCCCAATCATCATATCCTGAGTCACTGTCCTCGTGCTCATATTCCTCATCTAAGACATTTTTAATTGCTTCATCTAGATGAGTATCGTAGCCCATCATGCCTTCTAGATCCTTAGCGTCAAAATCTTTTCCAAGAAGATAGTCAACAAAATGGTTAGCTGCCATTTCTTTATTTTTATCTGGAATATATTCTTTGAATGTATCCCAAATTTCCATTATTAAACTTTCATCCATTATTCGTCCTCTGAAGTGATAGTTTCAACAGATGGCTTAATCAACATAGACTCGTCCCATTCAGACATGATCCTCATGAGTTTATCTTCAGTCCAGTTTTTTCTAAATTCAGAAGTTATTTCTCCAGTTTTACTGCTGGTATACTGAAGTTTATTTCCAGATTTAACAAGCACACCCATTTTTTCAAAAAGATCTACCAATCCTGACACAGGATTCATTCCTGTAGAATAAGGAATTTTAACCTGTACAGACTCAAAGGGTTTAGCATATCTAGTCTTCATGACCTTACAGGCTGAACGAATACCTAAGACATCAGATGTCTTGTTGCCGTCTTCATCCTCTTTTAATTTCAACTTTTTCATAGCCACTACAATACTAGATGCATAGATAAAACCTTGACCGCCTGAAATTTTATCGTCAGGATCGAACATATCTTGGCTAGCATAGGTATGATTGGTTGCTACCAGTCCTACGTTATACGAGCCGAACATATTTACACAATTCCTAACTAATGCAGTCAATGCCTTAGGTTTACGACCCATATCTCCTTTGAGATCGCCAGCTTCAAACTGATTGACATCAGTAGGAGTCAATAACATACCAAGACTGTCAATCACAAAAAGAATCTTGGGCCGTTCTTCCATGGTCTTGAATTCCTTCATAAACTCGTTGATAGTTTTGGCCACATCATCAATCATGGCCATATTGAGTTTAAGAAGTTTATCTTCACTGGTATCAACTCCTAGAGCTTTTAACCATTCTTCATCAAGAGCATTTTCTGAATCGATTAGGATACAGAAAATACCTTGTTGTTGAGCATGACGAATAATATTACCAGAACAGATATATGATTTACCGGCACCACTCTCACCTGCAAATACGGTGACTTTACCTAGAGGAACTCCTTTGAAAAAATCACCTGATATTAGATAGTTAAGAGCATAATTACCAGTTGAAACCCAATCTGTAGGATCGTTAAAACCAATACCAAGTCCGTCAATAGACTTAGTAATGCTTTTTCTAAATTTAGAGATATCAAATGCTTTCCCCATATCTATGCTCCTAGTTTTTGGTCTTTAGATGAGACAACCAGTTCAGTTCTGCCAATTGCTTGCAACCATGTATTCAATCTACGAATAACAGTCGCGTCATCTTTAGGATTATCAAAATCAATCGAACAATCCATAACTGTGTCACCTGATTGATCTTCGCGAGAATTAAATCGCAACGAGAAATTCTCGTTAACCTTTACGGTTCTTGCCATGTTAATCTCCTAGTTTATTGTTTATTAGTTCTGCTACGAATCATAGCCAGAATGTCTGCTGCACGACTAGATGCTTCTGTTCCTGACGATGTAGCCTCAGATTTAGCCTGCACTTTTGGTGGATCAGCTTCAAAAGGGGGATCTTCTTCAGTGTCTTCTACCTTAGGAGCAGCCTTACTAGGTGTTAGGGATTTACTAGCTGAATTGTCAGAATATCCTCCCATGCCTGCTGGCTTGAAGTATTGACCCCAACGATCCATGTCAAATGCTTCGCCATCTACTGATGCTTCAAACATTTCTTTGATAATCTTTAGCTCAACTTCAGTGGGTTTCTTAGGTAAAAAATCACCAAGTTTAAATAGACCGTGCTGTTTGATCGCGGCCTGTTCCATTTCGTTTAGAGCACGTTCTCTACGAGACCAAGTTGAGGTAGAATAATCAGCATAACCACCTTTGGAGGTTTTTGCGATTTTGAAATCTAGCCCGCGTACAAAATCTGTGGGTAATTCTTCAATTTCACTGTCCATTAGAGCATTCTTAACAATGTTAAAAATCTGACTACCAATGATAAATCTACGAATAGGGTTATCTGGAGTCTTATCCTCTGCCAATTTTGTATCGATTACAAATCCTTGAAATAGATAAGATTTTTTCTTCCAATATTTACGACCCATTTCTTCTAGACTTTTATCCTTGAACCAAGGACGAACTTCTGTGAGAACTGGACATGTTTCATTCCACATTTCCATACAAGGAACTTGTACAGTTGTAGGTTTGCTGTTGGTTTCACCTTTTACACCGGCGAAGGGCAATTTGATCATTGCTCGTTCAATCCAGAAAAAAGTATTGTTTGGATCACCGTCGGGTAAGAAACGAACTGTAGTAGTTGTTCCTTCTTGAATATTCCAGTGTGGGAAAATTGCGTTATCGCCGCCTGCGCCTCCGCCTTGTTGTTGGGAAGCCTGTTGAAGTTTTGCGCGAATCTCAGCCAAAGTTGCCATAATGTTTCTCCTTAATGTTATGCCTTTGTTTTGCCACTTCTTATTAGCCCACTGACTAAAAAGAAAAAGTGCGTATCGTAATAATACGCACCTGTATTTAGTTTGTCAAGTTATTTTGATTTAGAAAATAGGTTATTTTGCCATACCTGCTAATTTACGGATCATATCCACTTCTTCATCATAGCGATCGTGCTTTTTACGTATGCGATCCATTTCTTCTTCGCTGGCGCCTGCTTTACCTGCTTTGGCTAATTCTTTCATACCTGGACCATATTTTTTCCAACCTTTGGCATGACGGCTCATTGCTTCTAA
>Ga0129333_10002143_pt1 | contig 18248 bp, 20 predicted proteins | sample CPB6_08_DNA_FD_94474 | JGI IMG/M metagenome (GOLD analysis project Ga0129333, IMG submission 94474) | Freshwater to marine salinity gradient microbial communities from Chesapeake Bay, USA - CPBay_Sum_0.6_0.8_DNA | ecosystem: Environmental > Aquatic > Marine > Coastal | place: USA: Chesapeake...
GAGATATGCGCAGCGACCGCGGTAGATATTCACCACATTGTGAGCAGAGGCATGGGTGGAAGTAAAGAGGCGAACGACCCGAGTAACTTGATGGCACTATGTCGACCCTGTCATATCAAGTACGGCGACAAGAAACAATATGTAGAGTACCTTAAAGAACTACACGGTGTATTTACTGACACAAAATAGAGACTTAAAAAAAACGGGTATCTACGGCTGGACTTTGCCAGCTCACTTCGTTACTCTCACTAATGGAGAGCGCTTTAACACATGCCCTAGCGCTGGCGTCTGCGGAGCTTTCTGCTACGCTAAGACTGGTACCTTTCAATTCCGAAACGTAAAACGCGCTCACATTGAAAAGTTAGAGCTTGTTCTTAATCACAGAGACCTCTGGTTTCGCATGATGGTGGAGGAGCTAGCTAAGCCAAAGTACAAAGATAAGTTCGTGAGAATACATGACGCGGGTGACTTCTTTGACAAAGACTACGCGGAGCGCTGGCTAGGGATAGCAGCGGTCAGCAAACATGTAACCTTTTATACTTACACGAAAGAGGTAAAGCTTTTCAAAGACCTTGAGTGGGCTACGCCCTCCAACTTTATCGTTATCTACTCATACGGGGGAAAGCAAGACCACTTAATTGACCCAGAGAACGACCGACACTCCGATGTATTCTCCGATTACGACGAGATGCTCAGACTGGGGTACAACGATATTGGAGACGACGATAAACAGGCAGCGATACACCCGAACAAAAAGGTCGGTCTTTACAGAAACAATATACCTTTCGTCATTAAAAGGATGCAAGGTAAAAGGTTCAGCGATTACGCGAAAGCCAAAGGGTAAACAGTGATAAAACAGCGAAACATGGCAAACGCAAACCCGAAACTAGAGAACTTGAAACCCTTTAACAAAGGAGGGGACGAGCGAATAAACAGAGACGGCAGACCAAGGAAGTTCACGACGACGCTTAAGCATCACGGCTACAAATTGAGCGAGGTTAATGACGCTATACAAGTCATGTTGAGCATGACAATCGACGAGCTGAAAGAGGTGTACGATTCCGAGACGGCGACGATATTGGAAAAGACGATAGCGAACGCGATGGTGACGAGCTTGAAAAAAGGAAGCTTGTATAGTATTGAGACCTTACTCAGTCGCGTCTATGGAACGCCAAAGCAAACCGCGGATGTGAACTTGACCGCAACTATCAACGTTGTCGCTCCCGACCATGAGACAAAACTAGCGATTGAGACGCTGTGAGAGTGAATGAAACTAACCAATGTCTTTAAGTATAACCTTGACGCTTTCAAGAGCGGGACGCGCTTCGTAATCAACCAAGGTGGAACTTCAAGTAGTAAGACATGGTCAATCCTCCAGCTGCTCCTACTCGTCGCTATGAAACGAAACGGGTATGTAATCTCAATAGTCAGCGAGTCGCTACCTCACTTAAAGCGAGGAGCGCTACGCGACTTCGTGAGAATCATGGAGGGCGAAGGAATCCTAGGAGCTGAGACGCACAACAAGAGTAGCAACACCTTCCAGATAGGAAACAGCCTCGTCGAGTTTTTCAGCGCTGACGACAGCTCTAAGATGCGAGGCTCTAGACGCGACATCCTTTTCATCAACGAGTGTAATAACATCGACAGAAAAGCTTTCGACGAGCTAAGCGTCAGGACGAGAGAGTCAACTTTCCTCGACTTCAATCCGACAAGCGAGTTCTGGGTACATGAGTTCATGCAGCAGCGCAAAGAGAGCGACTACAAGTTCATCAAGTCAACCTACAAGGATAACCAATACCTCGACGCTGGTATCATTAAGGAGATTGAAAGCCGTAGAGAGATTGACCCGCTCTGGTGGAATGTCTACGGAGAGGGCAACATAGGAACTTACGAGGGCGTGATATTTTCTAACTGGCGCTCCAGCAACTCTTTCCCCGAAACACCAAAGCGAGTTATAGGTCTTGACTTCGGTTTCACGAATGACCCGACAGCAATAGTAGATGTAAGATACTCAGACGGTGAGCTTTACATCGACGAGCTACTCTACCAGACCCAGATGACCAACAACGAAATTGCAGCGTTCCTAAATTCGCTAGAGGGGAAACCGCTGGTCGTCTGTGATAGCGCGGAGCCGAAGTCAATAGCAGAGCTAAAGTTGATGGGAGTACGAGCGATAGGAGCAGAGAAAGGACCCGATAGTATCCGCGCTGGTATCGACATCATTAAACAGCAATGGATGAACCTTACAGAGAGGAGCGTCAATACAAAGAAAGAGCTGAGAAACTACCGCTGGAAAACAGATAAGAACGGGAAAGTAATCAACGAGCCGACTGGATTCTGGAACCACTCAATCGACGCAATACGATACGCTGCTGTATATCTACTCGGGTCAGTAAATAAGCACAGCGTCGCGAAGATTCATGTGAGAAAATAACTACTTTTACTTACGAGCTGGGTGGTGTAGTGGTTGCACGTTCACCGTAATGAACAGCGGTCGTTCGATTCGACCTCCAGCTGCATGCTCGATATAGTTTACAAATACTGGAAGCAGCGCATGAGAGAATGTAAGCGCTGCGAATATCGACGGCACTGGATGGGAAAGCTCGACACTTGCGGGAGCTTTGCGGTAGGAGATATTGTCGTCGTGAATGGAGAGGAAAAAAAACTCTGTGGGTGTATCCTCCAGCTGAAAGCAAAGCTAGAGCGGAGCGAGTGCCCTCTTAATAAATGGAAAGATGTTGACGGTAAAGATTAACGACTACGAATACGATATACCGACCGAGTGGGAAGAGGTCAAGCTAGGTCAATACCTAGAACTAATGACGCACAGTAATGAGATAAACCACATACGGCTCTTAAGTATATTCACGGGTTTATCCTACGAAGTGCTAGCCAACTTACCCTGTGACGAGTTCATGCTTAAGGTCGTTCCTGAGATGGGTTTCATGTCGAAGGAGTTTAACCTTTTCCATCTGAAAAGAAAGCAAGCTGTAACGATAGCGGGTCAGAAAATAAAAACAATAGCAGACCCCAGTAAGGAGCGGTTCGGACAAAAGCTTTACATGCAACAGCTGGTTTCGAGCGCGGTCACGGGAAAGGCTAACCATATTACATTGGTCGCTCCGACCGTCGCTTGCTACTATGCTCCTTATCTACACAAAGAAAAAAAGTGGGACGAGGAGCATGTCAAGTTGATAGAGGAAAGCGTAAAAGAGATGCTTGTGGTAGAGGCTTTCCCAGAGGCGGATTTTTTTTTACGTGGTTACATGAGGTATGCACCAAAGAAACAAATGTCTTGAGTGTGCCAGCGTCACAAGAGGAGATTGAAGCAGGGGTCAATGAGTTCAATAAGTTCGGCGAGTTCAATCAAATTTACGCGCTGGCGGATGGAGATATAACAAAATACGATAGCGTGTTCAACGCAACTTACAGCGAGGCGTTTATCACGCTTTACAGGAGAGCGGAGGACGCGAGGTTCCAAAAGAGACTGAGGAAAATCTTGACGAGACAATGAGAACGATTGAGGTAATACTAAAAGAGACGGCACTCGATACGAACGGGGTCAATCATTACGGGCGAGGAGTAAAAGCTTACGCCAACATAGAGAGCGCTGACTACCCTCGTATTTGGATACACAGCGTCAATCCTATTGACGAGGTTCACATCAACGGCAGCGTCTCAGTTAGCTACGAAGTCATTGGAGAAGTGAGTAGCTTAATCGAATACACCACAGACCTAGCGAATAACGACGACGCCTCAGTCGAGTATCTGTCAGCTCTTCACAACCTTGAAACAATTTACTTGCGGTTTATCGGAAAGCTCAACCGACACCCGAAAAACAAACGAGCTATCGGAAGGGTTACCAGACGAGAGATACTCCACGAATACGACGACAACGTAATTGGTTATGTATTCACCTTTCAGATAAGCGTTCACGAAGCTATACCATACGAATGTCCTTAAGCGTTGAACAATTAGCAGCTCTCTTTCAGAAAGAGGGGGACGCGATTATCCGCGACCTCAGAGCTTTGATGTCTAGTACGGGAGCGAACGCCAGCGGAAAAACGAGCGCCTCTCTACTCAACGAGGTAACAGCGACAGAGGGTTCAGCGAGGATGCTCATAACTGGCGGAACAGGTTGGGCTTTCGTAGAGCAAGGCAGAGGGCGAACAAGGAGAAAGGGAAACGGGCAACTTCGGGGAATCATACGACAATGGATAGACGACAAAGGCATACAGCCAGAGGAGGGTATGACAAAAGACACCCTCTCGTTTCTAATTACCAGAGCTATTCACTCAAGAGGAACTTTACTCTATCTGTTGCAGGAGCGTAGAGAGATATACACGGCGGTACTGACTGAGGATAGGTTAAAGAAAGTTGAAGAGCTAGCGAAGGAAAGAGTCACCGCTGCTGTTGAAAGCCAGCTCCTTAAAAATATCAAAGCACTCACTACATGATAACATACTACCCTCCTCTAGCTACTCATAAAGACGCGGGTCAAGTTCCTTGTCTTTGGCGGTCGAACCGTATGCCTTATGTTTTCAAATGGACGCGACGCGACGCGCAAGCGCAAGTAAATAACGTTGGTGGTTTTGTCGAGCTTACCGTCACGGGAGGCTATCCGATAGACGACCAAGAGTATACCCAATACGGAGCTGGAACGACAGTAACTTGTTTTCTGGGTACAAGAGTAATAGTCGGGATTGTCACCGATGTCTACGGGCAGCAGATACAAATACTTACAGACATTCCATACCTAGCTAGCTTCCCAGCAACATGCGACTTTAACTACTCTGGCTGGCTTACCTCCTACGCGATTGAGATGGAGGTGTTGTATCTGAACCCGAAATACTACGAGAACGAGAGCCTTGTAAATTTAGTAGGGTACTTTGATACAAAAGGAGAGCTTGAATTAGATATACGAAGCGTCCTAGAGCATGAGATGGATAAAGTCAATAGGAGTCAACTAGCGCAGAACGCTCCTCAGCACATCGACTTGTATAAGTTCTTAACCTTTCAAGTCAGATGGAGAGAGCTATACATCGAGGAGGCTAGCTCGATTGTAGGCGAGTGGGAGGACACGGCTTACACTCATTACGCAATCGACGGAGCTAAGGTGCTACAAGAGGAGTACGGCAGCGCTTACGCTGAGTACGAGACTACAATAACGGGAACCGTTCAAGCTAAATTCCTTACGCGCTTTACCCAACCCAAAATGTTTATTGGTTATCCGTTTAGCTTGAGCGTAATCTTTGGACTCACTCTAAGAGGTGTCGATGTGTTTTACAATAATAAAGTCAAGACGGATACTGGCACTCAAGTTCAGCTCTTTTCAAGCCAGCTGAACAGCGTAATTGAGCCGTGCATATTACAGCTAACTGTGCCAACTACAAACGCTTGGAATTTAGGCGCTCGCGTTCAAGAGGTCTCGTTATTCTGTCCCGATGTTGGCGCGCTAGGAAAGCAAGTAACGGAAACCAAAGTACTCAATCTTAATAACGATTGCAGAGAGGAACCAATCTACCTTATGTGGAAGAACAGCCTCGGTGGTTGGGACTTCTGGCTGTTTGATAAACGCTACGAAATAAATTACAGCGTTAAGCAGGAGGAGATATTTGTAGCTGACCCATACGATACTGAGTTAGCGCTTTACAAGGAAAGGATTATTGGAGCAGAGATGACAAAGGGCTTTGTTCTAGGTGATGTCGTGACGAGAGAGGAGGCGGAGGTCATTGCAGAGATTGAGATGTCGCCACAAGTTTACATGTTGAACGACGCAAAGCGCTTGACAGGAAACACACCACAAGCTGCATGGTTAGGAGTTATAGTAATGCCGAGCGGAGTCAAGGTCTTGCGTCAAGCTACGACCGCTGAGATTGAGGTAAAGATTAAACTGCCAACGAGATACAGCACATACAACTAATGTCTGAGACGCGCTTACTAATAAACGAACAAGATGTTGACCTCACGGGTTCTGTGAGCATACCGCTTAATCTGCAAATACAAAATATCGGAGAGCTATCAGAAAAGGTCGGCTCGTATAGTCGCTCGTTTACAATTAAGGCGACGAGTAAAAACAAAGAGATTCTTTCAAATGCTTTTACCTTTCAAACAGATTCCTCTTTCCCTTATCGTAAGCATACCGCAGAGATAATTGTAGACGGATTACCCCTTTATCGTGGGGTCGTGATAGTCGAGGACGATGGAGCTGGTATTGACGAAGTGAGGCTGACGTTTTATACTGGCAACAGCTCGTTTTTTATTAACGTAGCAAACCGAAAGCTGCGTGATATTTGTTTTAAGGACGCTCAACACTTTTGGTGGAGTCAGCTGGCTGCACAGAGTCGGTTTCTTACCGAAAAGTATTTGTATCCTCTAATCACTTACCGCTTAAATCAAAACGATATAACGTTTACCCAAGTTGATTGCAGGCGATTACTGCCGTCAATTCCTTTGCTAACTATACTTGAGTTAATTGCGAAGGATAGCGGGTACACTCTTACTGGGGACTTGCTTACAGATACGTTTGCACAGAGGATACTTTATCCGTTTAGCGACGCTAAGTTTCTGCGTGACTTAAATTACACTCACAGGAATAACTGGAAAACTAGCAACGACAAATCCATAACGATGAACTTGCAAGGTACACCAGACCCTAACGACCCTCTTTGCCCTTGGCAGTTACTTCGTCCTTTATTTACAAAAGACGCGGTTACTGGCTATCCGATAAACGACCTCAATAACTGCTGCCGAATACCTTTAGTCGAAACACAAGGGTTTTGGGAGAATTGTTTTTACACACCCGACAATATCCATGCAAAGCTGACTATCAAGTTTCTGTTAACAACCGATAACTACCAAGCCGACTTTTACATTTTCTTAGCTAGTAAGTCGGGAGGTGGTAACTTTAATAACTCAATAACGCCTAAGGTCGGCTCCTACTCAACGGTTTTTAACAATCAAACACAAGCGCTCTACAACGGAGCGGTTAGTGGATACGGTACTGGAGGGCGTATCTGGTCACTAGGGGGTAACCAAACGATACAGCCAGAACAAAACGCATACGAAGTTACTTACGTTGTTTACGCTGACTTCTATGCTCACTCACCGTGGGGAGTTTGGTTGTGGGCGGACGCAGACTTTTCTATAAACAAAGCAAGTATTGAGCTTGAGTTCATCCGCGACAACGGAACGACAGAAGTAGAAAGAACCGTTGTAGTTGATAAAGTTTACGGAGGCGGTCAAACAAGTAAGTCGTTGGTGTCGCCCTCTGTATGTTTGCCAGATGTAACAGCTGGAGCTTTCCTTAAAGGAGTGGCAGCTATGCTAGGCTCTAGCATTATTGTAAACGAAGAGCTTAAAACTATTGAGTTCTTTTACATTAACAGGTTGGTGTCGAATATACCCAAAGCGAAAGACTGGAGTGAAAAGCTCGTCAATCTTAAAAGCGCTGTCTGGGGAACACGACCAAAAGGATATGGTCAGTCGACAAAGTACCTGCTTACTAATATGGATATTTTTGGCGAAACCTATGGTAGTTACACTCTGGTAATTGACGACCAAACTTTAGAAAACGAAAAGACTTTTTTTAAGCTACCCTACTCAGCCACTCCAACACAGCTAGTAGCTTCAAACGCTACTGTTCCTCTAATACAAAGAATGGATGCTAGCGGTAACATTTCGGGTGCATCAAATACCAAACAGCATGCTGTACTAAGAAAAAAGTTTCCTCTAGGAACTATTGATAATCCTTACGGTTTTTCTTATTTAGATGTAGATACAAATACTCCAGTCGTGTCGTTTGAAAATAACCCAGACAATGTATGGAGCGCTATTTTCAGTGACGATGAGGAGGGTCTTGCGTGGAACAACAGCTTGTTTGAAAAGTACCACACCGCTATCAGTAGGTATGTAAAAAGATACCAAGAGGTGACCGCTTACTTTTACCTTACACCAACCGATGTTAAGCAGATTGACTTTCGTATACCTGTCTACATTAGACAATTTAACAGCTACTTTTTCATACAAAAGATAAACGATTGGATTGCAAATAAACCCGTGAAGGTTGAACTTCTGAAAATAAAGTAACATGGCAGCAGAGAAAAGAGTCGTCCTAATCGACCTAACGGTTGAGACTAGTAAAGTAGTCAAGTCGATAGAGACGGCAACTACGAAAGTATCGCAGCTCCAGAAGCAGCTTAAAGACCTACAAGAGGCGCTTAACTCGGCTGGAGTAAAAGGTAGTAGCTCTTTTAAGGAAGCAGAGAAAGCCGTCGCTGGTCAACAGAAAGAGCTAGAGAAAACTCAACAACAGATTGAGAAGTACAAGGCTCAGCTGGCAGAGGTACTAGCTCAATCGAAAGCGACGCAAGCGGCAGCGGTTCAAGCTGCAAGGGATGAACAGAAAGCGCGTGAGGAGCTTTCTAAAGCAGCAGCAAAAGAGGAGCAAGACAAACAGAAGGCAGCGGCAGCAGCAGAGAAAAAAGCAGCAGCACAGAAGGCAGCTGACGAAGCAGCGCTCCAGCAAACCAAAGAACTAGAGGAGGCAATTCAACAAGTCGGTGATACGATAGGCGCTACCTTTCAAGGAGGACTCGTACCACAGGCGACGCTTGACGCGATAGCAGCAACACGAACCGAACTCGCTAGAGTAGAGGAGACTAACCGAACTCTGAAAGCAGGGTTGGAAGGACTTGAGGTCGGCAGCGAAAAGTATAACCAGCTCCAGCAAGCTCTCGCAGGGAACGAGGCTCAACTCAGAGGGCTGCGCATCGAATTAACCCGTTACCAGAAGGAGGTCGACAACGCGCAGCTGAAAGTGGCAGCTGAGAAAGGAAGCTACGAAGAGCTGTACCGAACTTACATAGAGGCGGAGCGCAACTTAAAGAACCTCGGGAATACTCTTAAGATAAACAAAGACGGCACGGTAGAGATTACAGACGAATACAAGAAAGCTGCGAAGGAAGTCCGCCAGTTAAAGGAGGGTCTGCTAGAGTTCAACAAAGGAATCCTAGATGGAAGATTGAACGTTGGTAATTACACCCAAAGCTTTACGGACGCTCTATCAGCGACGGGTCTGTTTGGCGACTCAATCACAAAAATACAGGGTGCAATAACGGGAACCTCGACGGCTATCGGATTAGTTAAGGACGGAGTCAAGCTTTTAAGCGACGGGTTCACCGCTGCTGGTAGCGCTTTCTCTACATTCGGCGACTCTATCACTTCTTTCACGACAAGCGCTGACGACGCCTCGTCAACTGTAACCAGTACCGTTGACTCTTTCACAAATCTAAGCGACAGCGCAAGCGAAACAAAGGAGACGCTGGAGACGGTAGGCGACGCTGGTACAAAATCTGGTAAAGCAATTTTGACGGGGTCAAATATCGGAGCGAACGGGATGAAAATCCTCAAGCTTGCGATAGCATCGACGGGAGTTGGTCTACTAGTCATAGCGGTAGGAAGTCTCATTGCATACTTCGGAAAGTTTCAGAAAGGTATTGACCTAGTTAAGCAGGCGTTCGCTGGAGCGACAGCGGTCTTTGAGGTTGTCGTCGGTACCCTCGGGAAAATCGGAGAGGCAATCGCGTCGTTTAGCTTTGATGGTATCAGCGATGCAGTAAGTGGTTTCGGTGACGCTGCTGTTAATAGTGCAAAGAAAGCGGTCGCCCTTGAACAGAGTAAACAAAAGCTTGAGGACCAAGAGCGAAAGTCGTTGAAAACTCAGTTCGAGTTACGAGATGCTATGGGAGACCTCATGCTTATCGCGGAGGATAAAACGAAGACTGACCAAGAGAGGGTAGACGCTATCAAAGCGGCAGCGGTCGCGGAACAAAAGTTAATTGCAGACCAGCTAGCCAACGAACAGGAGAGATTGAGAATACTTGACGAGGAGCTTGCGTTAAAACAAGAGGCTGGTACAGCTACCAGAGAGGAGCTACTCGCTAGAGAGGAGCTAGCTGTCAAGGTGATGGAGCTTGAGGACGACTACCAAGACAAGCTTAAGGAGGGCGCTGTCGCTGCATCAAAGCTACAAGCGAAAATAAACGAGGAGCGACTGAATACTTTGAGAGCGCTTAACTCAAACGAGATAAGACTTGCAGAGCTTCAAGGAAAATCTACCTACGACCTACGTAGAAAGATGGCAAAGGAGGAACTCGACGCGGTGAAAGCCGACGGAGGTAAGAGCGCTGACGAAAAGAAGATAGCTGAAAGCAACTACCAAGTCGCTATTGCAGAGATAAACGCGGAGGCAGCAGCAGCGCGTAAACAAAAGCGTGAGGAGAACGCAGCGAAAGAGCGCGAGTTGGATAGAGCGCTAGAGGACTCGCGTATCGCTCTCATTACCGACGGCAAAACTAGAGAGCTGGCTGCTGAAGCAGTCGCGTTAAACAGGAGGCTGGAGGAGATTAAAGGAAACTCAGAGAAGGAACGACAGCTTAGAGAACAGCTCACGCTAGAGTCGGGTCAACGAGCGCTTGACATTGAACAAAAATACGCACAGGAGAGAATAGAAAAGGTAAACGAGGAGAACCAAAGGACCGCCGACGCTTTGATTGCAGGCGTAGAGAGAACCTACGACGATAAACAGCAAGCGATTGACAACGCTCTAGCGGATGAACTGATAACTCAGGAGCAGGCAGCTGCGCAGAGCTTAGCGATTGAGCTAGAAAAGCAACAACAAATACTTGAGATACAAAAGAGAGCGCTCGCGGATAGAACACAGAACGAGAAAACCTTTTACGATGAACAGGAAAAGCTAGTTCAAGATAAGCTTTCACAGGGTACAATTAACGCTGCTCAAGCTGAGGAGGAGTTAAAGGTAATCCGCCAGCAACGAAAGGACGCGACGCTACTCACGGAGCAGGAACTTGGTCAAGCGGTGATAGATACCCAGAGAGGTATTGACCAGACAAAGATTGACCTTGCAAGGGCTACGAGTGAAGAGATAAAAGCAACCGCTGAGGATACTCTACAAAGGCAGCTAGAGGCTCAGAACATCGCTTTCGACGCTATGAAAACAGCGTTCAGCGGATTCGCAGCAGCTCTGTCAGTTAATGAGGCAGCTCGTAAGAAAAACGCAGCTGCGTTGAAGACGCTTGCAGCTGGGGAGGTGTTGATAGGCATGTACCAAGAGATAAGCGGATACTGGACGGGCGCTGGTAAAGACGCTGCAAAGACGGGTGTTATCGGTGCAACTGGCGCGACTGTGCTAGCGACGCTCTTAACAGCTGCTGCAATCGCTAGAGGTATGGCAAACATCTCAAAAATAAAAGCAGAAAAGTACGCGGATGGAGGGTTCACTTTAGGACAAGCTGTCGCTGAGTTCAGCCCTCGCTTTTCTCCGAAGTATTCGGGAGGCTTTGTCGAAAGCCCTACCATGTGGGTTGGTGGTGATGGAGGGTTAAAGCTAGCGGGTGAGGCTGGTACAGAGTGGGTAGGTGCGAACTGGCAAGTTAAACAAGCTCCACAAGTATTCGCAGCTCTGGAGAGCTGGCGTCGTACTGGGGTTCGACCTTTTGCCGACGGCGGGTTTACAAGCATGAACGTTAGCGGTCCTATAATTGACGCGACCTCCTCTGTTGAGGCTGCACTCATGCGAGGGTTTTCTGGCATGCCGTCGCCTGTGGTATCAGTAGTTGAGATTAACGAAGTTCAGAACCGTGTGCAAACAATCGAGTCGCGTAGTACTCTTAGCTGAAGTACAGAAGCTTAGAGAAAGCGGAGCGCTCCCTAAGCTGGTCTCCGCTGGCTTACTATCACCCAAAGCTGTAACGTATCTACATATAGCGGAGAGGGTAGCCGAAGTCGAAAGCAGATACAAAAGGACGACGCGAGGTATCCTAATCAACAACATAGCAGCCGAGTTCAGAGTGAGTAATGCCACCGTCTACCGAGCTATAAACGTCATGTGTAAACCTTTGCACACTAATGAGAATAAAGGAAACCAATAACTCATACATTTGTGATATGGCTAAGCAGGGAACGATTAACATCATTGGTGGTATTGGCTCTGATATTTTTGCAGAAGTCAGCCTACGCAATGTCATGGAGCAAGTCAAGACGCTCGGTGAAGTCGATAGCTACTTAGTCAACATCAACAGCAGCGGTGGTGAGGTATCGGAGGGTTTCGCTATCTACAACTACTTGACCTCTCTAGGTAAACCAATTACTACCAGAGGCGTTGGAATCGTCGCGAGCATAGCGACTGTAATCTTTCTAGCTGGAGATACCAGAGAGCTTTACGCAAGTACTCAGTTTCTAATTCATAACCCGTGGACTTTTTCAGAGGGCGACGCCGACGCGCTGAGTAAGAAAGCTGAGGAGCTGCGGAATATCGAGGACAATCTAGTCGAGTTCTATGTCACGCGAACTGGCAGCGAACGAGATGCTCTCCAGAGTTTAATGAGAGAGGACAAACTTATACCAGCTGCTGAGGCTATGTCGTTGAACTTTGCAACGAACATCGTTGAAGTAGTCAAGGCTTACGCAAGACTTAAACAACCCCAAACTAAAAACAATCACATGGCAAAAATCGGTAAGATTTTTAAGGATGCCTTTGCAGCACTCAAGCAGCATGGCGTAATCCTCAACGAGATGGTCCAAACTATGGACGGCAAAGAACTCGAAATCGAGATGGCAGGAGAATCCATCGCAGTAGGCGATTCAGTAATGATGGAAGGACAGCCAGCGAGCGGAACTTTCGAGCTAGCTGATGGAACTACTATCGTCGTCGTAGACGGGAAAATCACAGAAGTGGTTAAGCCCTCTGCACAAGCAGCTGTAATGGACGCTACGAAAGCTGACCTTTCAAAACAGATAGAAGAACTGACAGCTCAACTCAACAACGCGCTCGCTGAGGTAGAAACTTTGAAGGCTGAAAAGCAACAGATGAACGAAGAGGTTACTGTTATCACTAACCACTTGCGCTCTCTAAAAGTTAATGTAGAGCTGCCGAAAGTATCCGCTCAATTCAATCGACTGAATAAAGACGCTGTTAAAGCTGAACCGACCGCTGACGAAATTAAGGCGCGCATGAAAGAGCTTGCAGAGAAGTCTCGTCGAAAAGTACAAATCGCTATCTAACCAGAAAAAAAACTCAGACACACATGGCACTTATTACCAACCTCCCTGCGCTGACTAAGCAGCAGGTTCAAAGCATGAACGAGACTCTGTTCGAGGGTTTCTTCAACGACCCTATCCTAAACAGCCTCGTCGCTGTACAGGAGGGTATCAAAGCTGACAAGCAGCTGATTATTTTCCAGCGTCACTCTGGTCTTTCTGGAAAGAAAGTTACCGCGTGTCCGACCCCGACAAACAGCACATGGGGTTTTAATACGATTGAAAAAGTTTGGTCACCCAAGTATATCGGAGACCGCTACTCCGAGTGCTACCAGACTTTCATGGGAACCTTTGCTCAATGGATGTTGAACGCTGGCGTTTCCAAGAGCGACTTGACAAGCGGTGATGCTACTCCTCTCGCTGCTTTTATCACCGAGCAGATGCAAGACATGGTCGCTGAAGTTTACCAAAGGTTCTTCTGGTTTGGCGACTCAGCTATTGCAGCTGGTACGAACAATAGCCTTGCAGCTGGCTCTCTGCCTTTCTTTAACGCGATGGATGGAATTTGGAAACAAGTTTTCACTATCGTGACCGCACAGGCTGCTCGACTCTCCTCAACTGGTCTTGCAACTAAAAACGGTAACGCTGCCTTCGCAACACAAAAGTTTGACGCGACAGATGTAACGAACCAAGTCGTTAGTAAAGCGCTTGACTCCGTTTGGTATGACGCTGATATTCGTCTGCGCGGCATGGCAAAGTCTGAGCTGGTTTATTATGTAACTCAATCTGTTTACGACCAACTTGAGAAGGAGCGTAAAGCGATTAGTGGCATTGACCTTCCTTACAATCGTCAGGAGAACGGATTGACTACTCTGACTTGGAACGGCATCAACGTTGTACCAATTCAACTCTGGGACCGCATGATTAGTGCCTACTTCGGAGCGACTGCAAACCCAGTTAAGTCCTTCCTGCCTCACCGCATCCTGCTTGCTCCAAAGAGTAACTTGATTCTCGGAGTTGAGACCGTTGGTTCTATGAGTGAACTCGATGCTTGGTACAGCAAAGACGACGAGGTAATGTACGCTAAGTTTGGCGCGTCAATCGACGCGAAAGTTGGCGTTGATGTAATGGTTCAAGTAGCATATTAAAGGAGGAACGAAGATGAAAAACAAACTCAAATTAGCCTACGCGCTCCTGTGCGCTATTACTGGCGCTCTATTGTTTAGCGGATTGGTTGGTGGTGGTGACTTAATGCTCACCTCAATTACCGCTGTTCTTTCATTCGTGACAAGTTTCGCTCTGTCGTATGGATACAGCCAGCGCGACCAACGAGAGATGGCGTTAGCTTGCGGAGCGATTACTAGCGGTGTAACTCTTAACTGCGAAGACCCTCTCGCAGCTGGTGTAGTTGCATCGTTCTACATTGCTAACAAAGACGACATAGCCTCTATCACCTACGACGCTGGTAACCCTATGCTCGCGACAAACATTACGATGAAAGCGACCAAAGCTTTCTACAAGTTTGAAGGACAGCTGCAATCGACAGAGCCTAAGTTCGCAATGATTAAAGGAAAGTATGTAAACCAGTTTGAGCACTCAGTCGCTGCGTTGATTTTCAAAATTGACCCGACGACAAAGGAGGAGATTCTCAACATGAAGGACGGAAACTTCGTCTGTATTATTGAGAATAACTACACGGGTGCAAACGGCAACTGTAAGTACGAACTCTACGGCGCTGGCTCTGGTTTGAAAGCTGAAGTCCTTGAGCGTAATCCTAACGATACTGAGAACCTCGGAGCGTTTAAGATTGAACTCAAGACTCAGGAGTACGCTCGGGAAGCTAAGCCTCCAGTAACGCTTTACAGCACTACGCTTGCAGCGACGGAGACTCTGATTACCGACTTGATTACCCCCTAATGTAATGGTCTACTGGAAATAGGGTTTTGGTTAAAGGGGGAAAGGGCTTTGTCTTTTCCCCTTTATTGTTATACTTTTGGAGATGCTCACTACTCAACAATTCACTCAATTCCTAGAGACAACAAATGTGTATCGACTTGGTATTAGTCGAAAGCACATGGAGCAGTTCGTCGAAGTATACTCATATATTTTTGACCAAGCACCTCCATGTACCGCTTGTCCTGGCGACATTGAGTCCGCTATTCACAAACTTAAAGTCTACGAAAGCTTGTTAGTCAAAACACAAAACGAAAGTATCGTCAAAGCATCTAAGCTCATGAAGTACACAATGAAAGAGGGCGTCGTGGTATTTTCAAACTCGCTGAACATGATGGTTAGTGTATTTAATTGCACCGACGACATTGCTGAGTTGCTAATAAAAGAGCAGCCAGAAAACGCCTCGCTCTTTACAATTAACGTTACCGATACCAACACGTATAGCGCTATACCAGACGAACTGGAGCCAGCTATTACCGAAGCGCAAACAGCGACAGGACAAGAAAAAGGAAAGCGTAAAAGGAAGTAAAGATGTCGGGTCAGAACAGCCGTATTGCAGTCCCCTCGTTTGCTACTAAGCGTATTGTCAACAGAGACGACAAAACGGTTGGGGTGCAGATGTATGACCTCGACAACGTATATCCGCAGCGCATACGGAACGCGGTGAACTCTAGCGGTACTGCTACGGCATGCACCAACTTATTGCAGAAGCATCTAAGGGGTAGAGGATACCGCGACGCGAACTTGGAGACGCTTATTGTCAATGGAAAAAAACAAACCCTCGCTGACATTCATCGACTACTCTGCTATGATAGAGCGCTCTACATGGGCTACGCTTTTCATGTTTCCTACAACGCTTTACTTCAACCAATAGCAATACACCACATACCTTTTGAGTTCGTTCGCTTAAGCATACCAGACGACTTGGGAGGAGTTACTACGGTAAAGCTACACCCAGACTGGGCGCGGGAAAGCGGAAAGTTTGACAAGGGTCTGCTCAAGACTTTTGACTTATACACCGACGACCCTCTGCTGATGTATGAACAAATTGAGCGCGCAGGCTCGTTTGAAGAGTGGCAGGGTCATATCGTTTACCATAGCGAAAAAGGACACCTTATCTATCCGCCAGCCGTATGCGACAGCGTATTCGAGGATGTTCTAACCGACGCGGGTATTAAGATGTGGAAGTACAGGGGAGTCAGTACCGACTTCATGGCAAACTACTTTTGGATTTTCAACGGCGAGTTTGCAAGTGATGAGGAGCGCTCTGGTTATATCGACGCTGTCAACTCTTTCCAAGGAGTAGATACAAGCCACAAGGTTATAGTAGTCGAGTGTCCAACGCCAGCTGCTAAGCCTGAGTTGATGAAAGTAGAGCGACAGGATAACGATAAAGTTTACGAGCTGACTGAGACAACGGTTCGTGAAAATATCATACGCTCCTACGGTCAGCCTCTAGCGCTCCATGCTATTCACATGGCAGGCTCTCTCGGACTGAGCAAAGAATGGGAGGAGGCGAAAGCAAACTACGACGAAAGAACGAACGACGATAGGCTGAAACTTGGAGCTACCTTTCAACCAATCCTAGAGAGATGGTACACGGGAAACCCAAGTAAGGAGGGCGACTACCTCGTCATACCGCTTACTGGACTCGACGACCAGAAAACAGTTAAGCCTATCAGCGAAACGCTAGAGGTTGGTAAACTCGTAGCGCTCCAGCAAGTAATAACAAACCAAGATATGACGACAGAGCAAAAGGTAAACTTTATGGTTGCCGTCTATGGTATTGACCTCGCTGTCGCCAACTCAATCGTAACAGGTAATCCTTTACCCTCTCAAGTAGCAGAGTGATGGCAGAACCAATAACCTTACTCATTAACCGAACGGATATAACACCCTACGCTCAAGTCGCGCTGCACAGCCGTGACGAGGCTATGCTTCAACCGCATATCCTAGCAGCTCAGAATGTAGATGTAAAGCCAGCTCTGGGTGAAGTTTTATACACCGACATGGTTGCGAATAGCTTACAGGAAAAGTATCGACTCCTACTTGATGGTGGAAGCTATACGAATGACAACAGCGAGGTAATTACTTTCCAAGGATTGAAAGCAGCGCTCGCTTGTTTTACATACGCTCGCTACATGCTTTCAAAGAACGCGGTTGACACCCCTTTCGGGATGGTATCAAAGACGAATGAGTACAGCGTTCAGACAGATACAAAGCTGCTGTTAAGTATAGCCAGCGACAAGAGGAGTGAGGGTAGCGCGTATCTGAACGAGTGCCTCAACTATATCCGATTGAAAGAAAACCTTTTCCCTTTATTCGTAAGGGGAGGCTCTGCAATTAAAAGCATTCACAAGTTAAACTCTGCGTCACGTATTTAGTAATGATAAGAGGAGCGACATACGAAATTGAGGTAACGATAAAGGATAACGCGACAGGTTCTCCTTTAGACTTGACTGGCGTCGTCGGTATTCTTGTAGGGCTATACGGCGACGGTAGACGGCTGTTCGGTAAGTGGTCTCTCGTAGATAAAACTTCAGAGGGCTATGGAGCGGTATCGGTAGTCGATTACTTTAACGGTAAGATAAGTGTGGCGCTAGAGTCAGCTGACACTCTGAAAGCTTTGGAAAAGATGGCAAAGCTGGAGGTTATGATAGTCATGTCTAACCCTTTATTTGAGGGTAATGTTCAAGTCAGTATCGACACAGAGATACAGCTAGAGAAAGTTGAACGTTCAATCTTTGAAGGAGTCAGCGCGTTATGAAGTATGTAGCTGTTGCGAATGTGAAAAGTAAAATTGTTGTCGCTGCAACTCTTAAGCAAGCGGTCAAGGCAAGTGTGAGCTTTCCGATACTTGCTCCCTCTTGTCCTCAGTATAGTTTAATTGACGGCGGTACGCCCTCATGGATATACGTACCGATAGGAAGTTTTGACTTAGTTAGCGGAGGTACCCCGTAATGGCATTGACAGCAACTATTAAGATTGTTCTCAGACGCGGAACGCTAAACCAATGGCAGACCGCGAACCCTGTTCTTTTATCTGGGGAGGTCGGCTTTGTTACCGACGCTGGGTACTTTGTTATAGGCGACGGCGTAAATAACTTCAACGCTCTAGCTCCTGTTCAACAAAACCAGACATCGAGTAACCGTTACCGCTCTGAGCAGTATATCGTCCAGAATCTGATTAACCCGCTCGCTACCTCACTGACCAATGCTATCAACGCTGAGTCGCTA
>Ga0129333_10002144_pt1 | contig 18246 bp, 11 predicted proteins | sample CPB6_08_DNA_FD_94474 | JGI IMG/M metagenome (GOLD analysis project Ga0129333, IMG submission 94474) | Freshwater to marine salinity gradient microbial communities from Chesapeake Bay, USA - CPBay_Sum_0.6_0.8_DNA | ecosystem: Environmental > Aquatic > Marine > Coastal | place: USA: Chesapeake...
ACTTTGAAACTCACTCAACCGCAGTACTATTCCATCATGGCCGCCGTAACGGCCTACTACGATAACCTGATGAAGACTTTGGATCCCTCTCTCTTTCAAGAGACGGAAGATCCAGAGATACCCGCTCTCAACGTCCCCAAGGGCTTCAGCCTGAATGAGCAGCAAGTCCGGGCCATAAAGGATGCGGGGGCCTGGGACGACTTGCCCAAGCGGGTCAATGTCATCAAGGGCTACATCAGTGAGCACCGCAAGAATGTTCGGGCCGAGAGGGCTGCTGCCAAGAAAGCCGCCCCGTATGGCCTGAAGAAGGACGGCACTCCCCGCAAGGCTCCTGGCCGCAAGAAGGTGGCAGCATGATGCTCACAACCGAAGAGGTCAAAGACGCCTTCCGCACCATCTGGTTGGAGGAGAACTATGCCTTCCTCGAAGAAGACCTAGTGAAACTGGCCAATGGTTTTATCGCTGCGGCTGCACCTAAAATCGCCCGAGCAGAGCGAGAGATGTGCGTCGAGTTCGTGCGGTCTCTCAACGGGGTAGTCGCAGACGCCCTGCAGGAGAAGCGCCGTGACGCCTGAAGAGTTCATCGACGCGCTCTTCGGTGAGGGATGGACGAACGATCAACTGCCCCTCTTCCTTGAGATCCTCAAGGGGTTCGACCGGGACTCCAAGAGGTATCACGAGGTGAGGGATCTTTTGGCCAATACCGGCTTCGTTGCAACTAGGGAGCAACTCAGTGAATTTGATGACTTGGTTGACGAGGCAGCAAGATATGCCGGGCCTGTTTGACTACGCTCCGATCCTCATCAAGATCGATCAACTCGAACGCAGGATCCATGATCTGTGCCTAGAGAAGCAGCACCAGAAGGCCACGCCGCTAGTTGATGAGTTGATGGAGCAGTGCATCCTCCTCAAGAAGTGGCTGAAGGCCCAGAAATGATCCTCATCAAGATCAGCGATGGGAAGTTGGAAGCGAACTGGGATGAAATCGTCGCCTTGGCTGACGAGTTCGACCAGGGCTCCAACACAGAAGATGCTTACATGAGCAAGATCTTCTCGCTGATCTTCGACAAGGGCTACGAACAGGCCCTCGTGGACATGGAAGAGCACAACAGAAGGCTCATCTTACTGGCCACCTGCACCGGCGGACACGCATAAAAAAGGCCCCCGAAGGGGCCTAACTCTCGTGTTTGGCAACTGGAGAGAGAGGAGAGATTAGGGCATGGGAGTGTTCATAAGATCAACACCGGGCGCCAACGCTCTTTCACCCGGTTGTCGCATCTTGTCGTAGAGATAAAGAGTCAATGGACTGGCCGCAGCAAGGCCGCCGCCGACGATCTTTGCGGCAGGATGGGGAACCATGCCCATAGTGCTGCCCAAAGCGCCTACGCCTGCAATGGCCGCTCCGATCGGGTCTTTCTGGCCAACCCGCTCCATAAACTGCATACCCATCTCGGCGGCACCAAGACCTCCAAGGCCGCCGGTTAGCACGGGAGATCGAAGGGCAGCCCCTGCTAAATTTTTGGCCGTAGAACCTGTCTGCTGTAAGGCGGTTGGAGGCGGCGGGGTTTGGCCACGAGCAATTAGACGATCAACGAGCGCAGTCGGCTCTCCAGGACCGGGCGCCCCCCACATCTTAGTCATTCTGCCGCTAACAGGGCCTTGACCCTTGCTGCGCTGAAAAGCCGCGGCTGCGTCTGGGACACTACCGATACCAGGGCGGTTTTGACCCGCCCAGTTCCGCGCCCACTTCTCGCCAGAAGTCATCGGAGCAGGGGCTTCGGGGGCGCCCCTTGCAGCAAGAGCCTCTAAGAAAGCCTCGGGAAGTTTCATCGCGCTCTGGCCGATCTGAAGCCCTTTACCGATGGCGGCGCCGCCTACTGTCCCGCCAATATCAACTAACGCCCGCGCCTTCATTGCCTGGAAGTCTTTCTCAGACGCAGACGACGTAGTTGTGTTTTGTGTTGTTCCTGCGGTACCCGCAGTGCTTTCTGTCGCGCTAGGTTCCGCTTTAGCCTGAGGAGCGGCTCCCGTGAACCCACCAAGACCTTTGATGGACTCAAGGTAACTCATCGTGCTCTTCGGCAACTCCTTGGTTGGATCGGCAAAGAACGGATGATCCATACCGGCGTTGTAACCGGCGGCAGCAAGAACGGGGTCTTTGTGTCTGTCTATGCCTTGCTTGAGGTAGGTCAGTCCGATCTGGATGTTGCGGTCAGGATTGTTGAGTTCCTTGGGGTCAAAGCCGATCATCTTGGCAGTTGTCGGCCTGACTTGCATGATGCCAATCTCACCGGCTTCACCAGTCTTGCCGTGACGCAAACTGCTTTCTTGGAACGCAAGGGCTACCGCTAGACGCGGATCTACGCCCATCTTGATTGCTTCATCCGCAATCCTGTTGGCGTTGGCCTGCTGTTCTGGATCAAGTTTATTGATGAAATCCATTTGCGCTCCTACCGCGAGGGCAAGCCAAGTTTTCTACGAAGTTCAGCAGCAGCATCAGAAGTCGCGCCAGAGGGTGCAACGCCGATAGTGTCAACCTTAACGCCGAAAGTTGATGCGATGTTTGCAACACGATCTTCGTAGTTCTTCACCATCCTGTTGTACTGGGCTTCTCGATCTTCCTTGAACTCATCCGCGGACATCTTTGACTTCCTCAACTCGCGGGCAAACTCTCGATCGAATTCAGCCCGAGCACGCAGCATCTGAACCTTCTTGACGATGGTCTCTGGGTTGTCTTGCGGAGAGATAGAAGCCTGACCAAACAGTTCGCGCTCGAAGTTCGACACAGAGCCCTGGCCTGCAGCCAACTTCGCTTGCTGAAGTTGAATTTGAGCCATGATGCCAAGAGCAAACTGATACCTGTTGATCTGCTCTTGAGACAAGCCGACATTCCGAAGCGCATTCTCAAGCGCCGGTGCAGAAAGGGAAACGCCAGGGCCCGCCCGAACGGTTTCCTTGACCAAGTTGATGATGGCAGAACCAACATCAGGACGGTTAACGATACCGAAGATCTCGCTTGCATCCTTGCGGCCTGCGATCGCCTCCAAGGCTGCATAAGAAGCCATACGATCAGTGACGCTGCCTGCACCGATAGCCTCTTGAGTACGGCCAACTTCCGCCTGAGCGGTCTTGGTAGCACTTTCCTTCAAGCCTGCAGCCTGAGCCTCAATTTCTTCTTGAGACATCCTTGGAGCGGCACCAGGAACATCCGGACGCAAGAACTCGGACATCCACTCTGCGCCTTTGCCCTTGGCCCTTGCGGCCATGTACTCGTCATGCTGAGAAGGCAACATGGCATACCGCTTGTTGCCGATCGTGTAAACCTCTTGCTTTTCAAATGGGATCTTTGATCCAGGCATAAAGGCTTGATTGACTTTGTCCCACACGCGACCCGTTTGCTGATCAACAATAAATCGATCGCGTTCTAGTTTGACCGCATCCATCAAAGCCTTTGCGGCTTCCGCCTGACCCGGCTGCCTGCCAAGGGCTACGATGTCTAACGGATCCAATGCGCGGAAGCCTCCCTGTCCTGCCCCCGCTTGCGCGGCAGGTTGGGCAGTAGGCGCCGCTGCACCGGCGGGCGCTGCCGCGCCGGAGGGTGCTGCTACAGACGGAGCGGCCGGGGCTTGTGCTCCCGTAGCGGGCGCAGCCCGGGGAGGCTCTCCCCTGGCTCGACGCATCATTTCTTGGAACTGGCGCTCACCCCGAGCGGTTTGGGCCATGCCTAGGTCTTGAGCGGCCAACTCAGCCCGCATCTGAGCGATTTCCATGGCCCGCTTTTCTTCACCCGCCTGAGCGGGCCCGACCATGGCTGCCGCATTTCCAAGAGCCTCTCCGAAGGATCCAGTCTTGGTAGGGGCAAGCATCCCCTGAGCGATGGCCAAGAGAACCGGATCAAAGAGTTGGTTTTCCCGAGACTTCAGCGCATCTTCCAAAGCCTTACGGCTTGCCAAGACCTTCTGAAGAGCCGCTTGCTCCTCAGGGGTCTCAGCGATTGTTGAAAGGGGAGGACGTTGAGCGGTTGCCATGTTCGTTAATCCCCAGGAGGAACAATCGGGGGCGTGGATGAACCAATCTGCTTCCCAACCCAGTCAAACATACGGTTGCCCCAACCCTTGTCGGTGTTGAAACCAGAACCGATCAGAGCGCCAAGACCGGCGATCTGCTGCAGGGGGGATGGCGGGAAGGCAGACGGAGGTTGCAGGGCCTTCTCCGACACTGTCGTCGGGTAGGTGTAGCCACGCAGGAGTTGCGCCACATTCTGAGCCCGGACAACCGGCGCTTCAATCTTGGCCTGCTCGTAAGCCTGCTGCGTCGCACCAAGATCGGCCATGGTCTTGAGACCTGAGGTGGCTGCTTGCTGCTGTTGAGCGCCCAACCCACCCAGAGCCTGGGCGGCCTGAGACTGCTGCTGACGCTGACGCAGGGCGGCTTCTAGGGCAGAACCATATCCGGCCGACATAGCCTTGGCCTGCTGACCCAGAAGGTCTGCCTGCACATCAGCAAGAGCCTGACCGGTGGCACCGGCGTACCGCTGAGACCCCAGTCCGCCGCTGCCCACAAATGCGGACTTGAACTGCGGCAGAAGGTTCCTCTGCACATTCCGGGCGCTCTGACGCGCCATCTCATCCACAACCGACTGTTGATAAGGGTTGTAGAACTGCGAGATGTCCTGCTCCGTCACCGGAGCGGCCGCCTGTTGCGCCGCACTTACGCCAGACTGGATAGCCTGCTGATACCCGCCCAAGGCATTAGGTGCAGCGGCATAAGCCTGTTGCTGCAAGGCCCCAGGCCCTGCCACTCGGGCATCACCAAGCAGCCCCTGGCCCGACTGGGCAAGGCTCGTAAGGTAGTCTGTGAGGTACTGAGGAGCAGTAGTCGCTGTAGTGCGACTGGTCTCGATCAGTGGGATGGATCCAGGGTCAAAGAGTCCCATATCTGCTCCTTTACCGCTTCGATTTTAGATAGTCAAGCGGAGATTTCAAAGCGGGTGGCGGAAGATCTTTTGGCCCCTTCGACCGCGCCCGATGCCGGATGTTGTGCATCATTTCGTACAACTTGTCGGTTCCGGCCTTGGTAGAACCGTTCCCGAGAGCGGAAACCACATCCGCCGGAAAGACAAACTCCCCGTCAGCAAGCCATGCCGGGATGTCGTCGGACTGGCCATCTCCCTCCCCGGCAACGTGCTTCCCGTCCTTGAAGTTCTCCCGACCGCCTTTGTGGCTCGGAAGACCGCCTTCCTTGGCCAGGAGGGGGAGGGCCATCCCGCCTTCCTTGGCCATCAGGGGCATCACATACCCGCCCTTGGCATACCCCACAGGCTCTTCAACCTTCGGGGTCTCGGGAATGTTGAGGATCTTGTCGATCGGCTCTTCTTCCCCGTAGGAGTAGTAGGGCTCAGGAGCCTGGGGCAAAGCGGCACCCTGAGGAGCCCCCATGCGCTCGGCCAGAATGGCCGCCAGACGAGGATCAATGTTCTGCATCATGTCTTGTCTACCTGCTTGCTCTTGGGCCTGCCGAAGTTGGGCCAGGGGGTCGATGTACTGTTGAGTGACTCGGGACGGCAGCATCTGCGGGGGCAGGCGGCCATACTCTCCCGAGGTTCCCTCTAGGACGAAAGAAGGCAGTCCAGTCTGAACCGGGAAGTTCAAGGTTGGCCGACGGGGCGTTGAGGGCTCCTGAGGAGTCGGCTCACTCGTCAGTTCGCTCGTCAGTTGAGTCTGCCCGCCAGAGGTAACTGCCTGAGTGGCAATCACCAATGCTTCATCTGGGTTCACGCCCAACTTGGTGACCGTGTTGACAACCGCATCAATGGCCGTCGTGGCGGGAGCGCCAGAGTTCACGGCAGAGTTAACGGCAGTAGCGATTGCCGTGTTGACCGCCGTGGCCACATCCGTGCCCGTGCTGACCGCCGTATCCACCGCAGTAGAAACCGCCGACTGGACGGCGCTAGAAGTCACCTGCTGAACATCAGCGCCTGTCTCTATCGCAGTAGACACCGCAGAAGACACCGCGCTTGAAACCGCCGTGTTGACAGCCGTATCAGTGCTGACGCCTTGACTGACTGCCGCCTGAACTGCCGAGGTAACCGCAGAGTTCACCGCGGTAGATACGGATGTGGCCGTATCAACACCAGTCGTCACAGACGCAACTACTGCACCGCTGACCGCAGAATCAACCGCTGTAGACACAGCAGTAGACACATTCGTGCCGGTGCTCACGGCAGTAGAAACGGCCGTGCTGACCGCAGAACTAACCGCGCTACTTACCGCAGTGCTGACATCCGTGTTCGTCGCCGTAGCGGCAGCCACCGCAGAATTCACCGCGCTGCTGACAGACGAGTCGATCGCCGTGCTGACATCAGTTCCGGTATTGACGGCCGCAGCGATGGAGTTGTTGACCGCAGAGGTAACCGCTGATGTCACCGCAGTGCTGACATTTGCACCCGCGTTGGATGCCGAGACAACAGCAGAGGATACGGCAGAGTCAACCGCCGATGTCACGGCAGACCCCACCTCTACACCTGAGGCAATAGCACCAGTCACCGCACTCGTCACCGCGCCGGAGACTGACTTATCAATCACCGATCCGGGATCCGCTCCCGTGTTGACGGCAGTAGAAACGGCGTTGGAGACTGAGTTGCTGACCGCAGTAGAGACATCCGCGCCAGAGTTAACCGCCGCATTGACGGCACTGGTCGTGGCACTTCCTACCGCCGCAACAACATCCGTTCCGGTTTGGACTGCGTTGTTGACCGCAGTAGAAACGGCCGTCGAGACAGTCTGACCAACATCAGTACCAGTAGAAAGAGCAGTTGAGATGCTCGTCTCAAGGTTCGTCAGATCCTTGAACTGGGCATCAAAGAACATCTGCTCAAGGTTCTTCTGCTCCTGAGTCTTTTCGGCAACCTGGGTGGTCTGTTGAGCGGCTTGCTGTTGAGTAGCGGTTTGCTGCTGAGTCGATGTCTGTTGCGCTGCGGTAGCCCCGAGATCTTTGTAAGTTACAGGCTCACCCTTCTCGGTTACGAAGGCAACATCCTCAGCAGTCTTGCCAGTAGTTTTGGCTCCTCCCGCAGTTGCAGTACCCGCTCCTGGTGCCGTTTCCGTCAGACCAAGTTCTCGGTAAGTGGTCGGAACACCATTCTCATCAAAGAACGCAACCATGTCGGGCGTTGCGCCAGGAGGCAGAGAGGTAGGGCGATCGATGAATTGAGTTCGGTCGCCGACGATCTCAGAGACCCGCTCCTCTTTGGCAATTTGACGGTCGAGTTCCGACTCCGTGGCCACCTTATCAGCAGCAGGAGTGAACCCAATCTGCCCCGTAGAGCCGGTGATCAGTTCAGGGCCGACGGCCTGGACATCAACATTTGAGGGCTGATAGCCGATGGCCGTTGGGCCACCCTCAAAGGTCATCTGCGTGGGAGTGCTGCGACCCAGGAAGATCAGGTCAGCAAAGTCTCCGCTCTCGTTCGTCTTGGTCTGTTGGATGGCGTCAGACAGTCGAGCATCGGTAGTGACCGCATCAACCATGGCCGTGAGGGCGCCACTTGCGATGGTCGCTTCTGCAAGCGTCCGAGGCAGCCCCTCATCCCAGTTCTTGTTCAGCGCCAAGTTGCTGATGATCTTGGCACTACCTTCTTCAGCGTTCTCGCTGACGACCTCGCCCAGGTAGCGGGTGAGGATGTCCTTACCCTTGGTCTCCAGGAAGTCTTTGGATGCCTGACCGAGAAGGGCAACAGCGTTGCCTGTAGAGCCACCGGCAATCTTGGCTTCAACCGACAGAGCGCCAGGGATGATGCGTTGAGCGGCCGCAGAGGCAAGGCCGGAAAGACTGGCAACAGAGCGACCAATCTTCAGCGCCTCCTCGTTGCTCAGACCCATCCTGATGGCTTCATCCATCGTGCTTGCAGCAGTCTGAGCGCCATGGACACCTGCGTTGGTCAGGATGGCCGCAGCCTCCCGCGCAAGCATTCCACCGCCAATCATCCTTGCACCCGCCATGGCTCCACCACCGGCAAGAACGGTCGGAGAGGTCTCAGCAACGAACCCCGCCGCTTGCATCGGGTTGACACCGTACTGGTACAGGGTCTGGAAGAACCCGCCACCCGCAGCACGGATGGCAAGGTTCATGTCATCGCGGTTCTGCTTGTAGACATCCGACAGAGATCTGTCGAGTTCATTGGCGTATGAAGCAAACCCTGCGCTGATGTCGCCCTGCTCACCTCGAACCAGATCAGCAATGGTGAACGGAGCGGCGGCCACAGAAGCGGCACCCTTGACAGCCTGCTTCAGGACATCAGAGCCAATCTGGGCAACCTCTGCAGCCTGCGTCTTGCCGCCCATGGACTGCCACTCTTCAAAGGTGGGAGGCGCAATCTTGTTGCCTGCGGAGTCGGTCGGGACAAACTTGTCGATGTAGTCCAGATAGCGATCCATGTCATTGAACCGCTTGCCCGTGGCCACAAAGGTCTGATCAGGCTTCGGAGGGGCAACCTTCTCAACCTCCTGAACCGTCGGCACACCACCCTCACCGGTGACCATCTGCTGTGCAGCAGCCTGAAGGTCAATTGCAGGCTCAGATGGCTGAACAGGTGGCTTGGTCGCCGTCTTGTCGGGCGTGAATCCCGTCGTAAGAGAGTCAACCGGAGCGCCTTCCATGCCCGTAGCGGCGGCAGAAAAGTCTGTCTGCGCCGTCTCAATCGGAGCGGTTTCGCCCCGAAGAGGAACATTCTTCAGGTAGGCCGTAGCCTCTCTGGTGTTAGGAACAACCGTACCGCGCCCGGATCCCGCTGCAGCAGCAGAATCAGCGATCGTGATCTTCGGTATGCCCATCTGCAAGATGGGAAGGCCAGTAGCCTTAGCGGTGGCGATGTCAATCGCATCAGGGATCCGATACTCCTTGCCCTGATACATGAAGGTGCCCATGAGGCCGTCATTGAACGCCTTCATGCCCGCTTCGTTGATACTGCCTGCATTGCTGTAGTCAGGCAGAGAAGCGAGACGCTGCTCCTCGATGGCCACCTTGTTGGCCTGCGCCAGTTCGTCTTCTCCGGTGCGGGAGACGACATAGATGTTCCCCGATCGGGCCGGAAACTCAAAAGTTCCGAAGCCGCGAGAAGAGGCAAGAGCACTTGCTTCATCAAGCGTCTTCACATCCATGCTTGGATCAATCTGAAGAGCCTGCTCTCGACGGATTGACTCAGTCACATCCTTCTCAGTGGGAAGCCCGCCTTGAGGGAAATCCTTTGCGGACTTGTCGGCCTCTTGCTGAAGGATTTTTGTGGCCTTGTCTGGTGCGTTGATGGCATCCGACAGTTGCGTAGCCGCTTGCATGATGCCCATCCATGCCGCAGGATTGGTTCCTGCTTTACGGATGGTGTCAACAAGACCTACCGCCTTGGCGGCAACATTTGCATCCTTGCTGTCAACAAGCCCCGCAGCAGCGTCAGCGATCGCCGAGATGTTGGGATTGCCAGATGTCAGTTCTTGGGCAAGCCTCAGGCCGGAAGAAACTTGTGCGGGAGTAATACCCGTGCCCTCAATAGCAGAGGACAGAGCACTTCCTGCGCCGCTAGTAACACCGCCAACAACGCCTGCCTTGACAAGATCACCAAGATCGCCGCCAGATGCGATGACGCCAGGGATGGCGTTAAGACCGCTTTGAACCGCTCCTCGAACCGCATCAGCAGCAATCTGACTTCCTGTGGCGGAAAGCACTTCAGATGCTGCAGTATTCGCGATCTCGGCACCGCCCGCCCCAAGGGCGCCAGTCGCGGCACCGGTCAATGCGCCTTTCAATATATCGCCGCCCATCAGTCCTGCCTGGGCAGCCCCAAGACCGCCGCGGACAATCGCATTTGCAGCGATGTTGGAAGCAAGGGTCGCAGTTCCGCCGCCGAGCGTTACGGAAAGGCTCTGGGCCACAGGGCCCGCAAAGGCCATGGCAGCCATTGAGACTAGAGGAGCAACCGCGCCTTTCCAAGACTCCGAGTAGTCGAAGCCTTGTTCGTCTATCTTGTTGCCTTGGCCATCAAAGCGGATGAGAACGCCACTATCACCACCAGTAAAGTAGCGAACATCTGCACCCGTTATCGCGCCGCTGTCGTCGTAGGTGTAAGTCGTCTCAAGCGGCAGATCCCGATCATTCTTTGCAGTCTTGGTGGCCTGGAATCCACCTCCCTGACGCTCTCCTGATAGATCATAGGAAAACGGCATGGACTTGACGGTGTAATCGCCAACCTGGATGCCAGGGTCAAAATAACTGGACGCCTCTCCCAACTGAAAGGCTTGCGTATAACTGTTTCGCAGTTGATCGGCAAGGTTTGGATCAGCGTCAAACAAACTCGTGAAGAGCGACTGCGGAGAAGCGGACGCAGCCTGATCAAGCGCAGATTTGCTTGCGGCAGGCGCGGGAGCAGGAGCGGGAGCGGGAGCAGGCGCAGGAGCCGGAGCGGCAGCCGCAAGTTGACTCCTCGCATCAGCAAGTGCGTTCGGGACATCATCCAGGCTGATGCCAAATTCTCGTGAGATGGCTTCCTGCGTGTCGTACCAGTTGTAAGTCCGTGGCAGCGATCTTTGGAAATCAATCAGTTCTTGCGCCGTGTAGTCGGTACGAGCCTGACTGGTTTGGTCAACCGAAGTGTCTACAGCCTGATCAGAACCAGTAGAGGTCAGACCGGCCGTAGTAAGGGCACCAGTAGTTTGGGTATCCGCGAGAGACTGATCAACTCCAGTAACCTGACCAGTGATGTCGCCCGTATCGGCAGCAACATCCCCAACAGTTGAGGTGTCCAAAAGGTTGCCAGAAGTGGCCTGCGCCAGAGCAGAGTCTCCGATCAGACCGGTCTCTCCTACCGTGCTGCCCGTGCCGGACACATCTCTGCGCTGATTGTCTACAACAGTAAGACCGGAGTCCTTCTTGGCTAGAGTCGTTTGACTCAAGGTCTGGCCGATCTTGTCAGCCATCAGGCGACCAAGTTCAGCGTTTTGATGCACCCCGTCAAGCAGGGAGCCTGCAGGGATCCCAACGCTACGAACATCAACAAATGGCAGGTTGTACTTCTGCGCCAGTTGTTGAATGCCTGCGTTGATCTGATCTGCAACCGTCGCGCTCTCACGGGTCAAATACCCGGCGATGTTGCCGCCGATGGAGTCCGCACCACCGAAGAACGGAGACACCCCAACAAGAACAGGCGTTGATCCGTTGCGTTGAGCAATCTGGATCATCTGTTCAATGTTGCTCAAGGACTTGTTGGCATCCCCGAGTTTGATGGCATCCGCAGCGCCATACCGCAAGACGATCTGATCAGGCCGATTGGTCGAGATGTAGTTCTCAAAACTGCCGTAGCCTGTGTTCCCGGTCAGAGCATCTTGAGAGGTCTGACCGCCCGTGGCGACGTTGTTAACGACCCCGCCCGTGTAGTCGGACAGAACACCCTCAAGAGAGTTGCCACGAGAAGTGTCAGCACTACCGTCCATGCGGTAGCCCAATACAGAACTGATGGAGTCGCCGAAGACGGTTGTATTGAATGGAGAGGCATCGCCAGATGCCCGGTAGTAGTCGTTGACATTGAATTGCGTCCCCAGAGCCCGATTGAACTCGGTGACTGCCTGCATGGGAGTCCAACCCTTCTGCTTGGCATATTCAACAGCCCGTTGAGTAGCGGTGGCGTCATTTACGCCGCCCGCATACATATACTGCTTGAACCACTCAGGAGTGCCTTCCGTGGGCCCACTAGGGGCAGCCATCTGCGTTACGCCGCCCAAAGCACCAATGTTTTCATTTGGAAAACTGGTTGCATCGTCCATGTAGGACGGCACAGAACTGACATTGATGGGAGGCTGAATGTTCGTGTTCGCATTCAACCCTTGAGCAGCAGGCAAACCTCCGACGCTTGTTAGCGCAGAAGTGTTCAATCCCGAAAGATCTTGTCCGATGTCAATCGAATCATCCTCTGCCATGTCCAGAGGAGACCGATAGCCGTCCATGCGGTCTTCGTATTGATTGATGGGCAGTGCCATGTCAAGTTCCCGGATTGATAGCGCCGACTAGGGCCTGAGCCCACTCTTGCCAGTCGTCAAAGTTGTAGGGGCTTGGAACACCTTGGTTGGTGAAGACATCAATGGCCATCAGGCCCGCCCCCCAAGACTTCCAGTCCACCGTTGGGCCTGGAATCTGAAGTTGCTGCTCTGCGTACAACTCGCACATCAGAGCCGCCCACGAGTCAAAGGTGTGGTATCTCGGGTCATAGATCAGCCCGATGCTCATGTGCTGTACCCGCGAACATCACCGATGTCAGCATCCACGATCACCTTACCCGCCTGATAGTTGCCGTCCACGACGTTTGACACGAACTTCAAGCGCAACAAGCGCCGCTGTTCCTTCATGTCAATTTTGCCTGTCGTTGGGCTAAAGGTATATGGGTTTGAGACCTTATCTTGCTCTTTCGGGTAGGGGCGGCCCACGACATACAAGTCCATGTCGCCCTGCTGCACGAAGTCAGGCTCCACCCGCTCCAGGCGCAGCCACCGGTTCTCGCCCACCGGAGAGGGCTGAGAGGGGCCGCCTGCGATCAAACCAAGGTCAGAAGTCGTGAACGAACTCTCAATGGCCAAGACGCTTGTGCCCTGAACGACATTCGTGCCGTACTCGTGCTGCCACAGGGAGACCTCGTTCGTATCGTTCTCCTCCCACCCTGCATTGATGGGGAAGCGGAACACCTGCGAGAAGTACCCGGCAGAACGACGGCCACCAAGAGCCTCGCCCAGGTCGTACCAAGTGTTCTCTCGGATGTTGTAGATGATCGCGTCGTTGCACTCGGTAGAGTCGCCGCGGGGGTAGAACCACCAGATCTCGCCGAACCGAGGAACCTTCGTAGCCCAAACCTTCTGCGACTGCGAGTAGTTCAGGTTGTCGAAGAAGTGGTTCTGGTTCATGTCGTTGGGGATCTCTTTGACCACACCGTTGTACAACATGAACCGGTCAACGCCGATCCAGAAATAGATACCGTCGTACTCAATGACGCACTGGCTTGACAGGATCGAGGTCTGACTGGAGATGATGTCGTAGCGCCAATACTGGGGAGGCGTACCCGTCCCGCCGATGTAGGACACCCGAATCAGGCTGTCTAGGCTCCAGAACAGGCCAGAAGGCGCGTTGGAGCCGCCTCGAACCGGCAGGCCCTTGACGATCTTGCCGGTGGCCACGTTCGTCTCGTTGGCGTCCGGTGAGTTCCAGTCGGTCGGATCCCCTGCAGAGCAGTTCTTGAGCAGTCCGTCATTGCCGTACACGAACACATACGGGTGCAGGGCCACAACCCCGCCAGAGACGCTGATCACGCTACCCGTAGGATTCGCCCCTCCGGTGTCTTTCAGGGGATAGACGCTTGTGCCGGTGATGTTCCCGTACAAGACCGGAGTGTCAACCGTGCTGTCAATCTCTACCAAGTTTCGACCGGGATGAGCCAGAAGCAGGTTCTCGCCGCCGGTAACGCTGTACAGAGCATCGAACTGCCACAAGATATTTGAATTCGGCGTGAACTGCTGACTGACAGTGGCCACATTGATGGAGAACCCACTGCTGTTGTAGATGGCGGATACCGGGACAGAGAACCCAGAACTCTGGTTTACCGACAGAACCGTGAACTGGAATCCTGAACTGGCGATCGTGAAGGTCACCGGGATTGAGAACCCTCCGGCACTCCCAAGAGACGCCACAGGCACGGCAAAACCGGAACTGGAGTACACCGTGTTGACCACGACCGAGAAGCCGCTACTGGTCACTACCGTGGCCACAGGGAACGAGAATCCGGTGCTGTTGTAAACCGCCGTGACAGGCACGACAAACCCTGCACCAGTGCCGCCGATGTCAGTAGAGTTGGCAGAAAGGATGTTGGTGGCGATGTATCCCCGGCCACGACTGGTGATGGTCACAGCCGTGACAGCCCCGCCAGAGACGGTGATCGACGCCAGAGCGCCAGTTCCAGAGCCGCCGATCAGCGGGACATTCGTGTAGGTCACCGCGGCATTGATGGTGGCCACAGGCACCGAGAAACCGCTTCCTGTACCGCCAATGCTTGACGCAAGGGCAGACAGACTGTCACCGGGTTGATAGCCGCTACCGCGATCAACGATGGTCACGCCCGTGACAATGCCGCCCGCAACCGTGATGTCTGCAGTCGCATCAATACCCGAACCAGTCAGGGAGGTCAGCGAAACGCCCGTGTAGGTGCCGTTTGTGTATCCAGAACCGCCAACAATCGTTCCTAGGGTGGCAATCTCATTGCCCGTGTACCCAGAGCCGCCGGTGATCGTTCCAAGCGTCTGCACACCGTTGCCGATGGAGGACGCCGCTGCGCTCATGGTGTTGGCAACCGTGTAGCCGTTGCCCTTGGTCGTGATCGTGACCGAGGTCACCGTGTTGCCAGAGACCACGATGGTGGCCTTTGCGCCACTTCCGGATCCGCCGGTCAACGAGACATTTGTGAATGTGCCGTTGGTGTAGTTAGAACCACCGGTGATCGCGCCGATCGTGTCAATTCCGTTGACGAAGCCGCCAAGGTCAGAGGCCGCCGCACTCAGGGTGTCGGATGCCGTGTAGTTGATGCCGCGGTCGGTAAGGGTCACCGATGTCACCGTTCCAAGCGCCACCACAATCGTGGCCTTGGCGCGAGATCCAGTACCTCCTGTTAGGGAGATGTTGGTGTAGGTTCCATCTGCGTAGTTCGTTCCGCCGGTCGGAGCATTGAGCGTGTTGATGCCGTTGCCGATCAGGGCAGCAGAGCAACTCAGGCTGTCGGCCACGGTGTAGTTCTGACCAGGGTTGGTCACAGTCACCGTCGTAACTGCGTTGCCAGAAACCACGACAGTCGCTGTAGCACCCGTGCCAGTACCTCCGGTCAGAGGAACTGCGGTGTAGGTGCCGTTCGTGTAGTTCGAGCCACCGGTGATGGCACCAAGAGTTGCAACACCGTTTGTGAATCCGCCCAGGCTTGCAGAGAGGCTGTCTCCGATGGCGTAGTTCACCCCAGGCTCAACCAGTTGGACGGCAGAGACGGAGTTGTTGGAGACGATGATGTTCGCCGTCGCGCCGGTGCCGGATCCACCGGTCAGAGGCGTGTCTCGGTAGATTCCGATGGCGCTGATCGTGGTGGATGCAACTGACTGGCTCTTGTTGATGTTGTAGGTGCCCGCGCCACCGGAGCCGGTTCCCAGAGCGGTGATGACAGTGTCGTCTTCTACGCCCGCTCCGAAGATGGTCTGCCCGACGGCAAATGTGCCCGTGACAGTCCCGCCAACCGTCAGAACAGTTCCGGAGATGGAGGACGCGCTTCCGGAGGCTGTGGAGGAGTTGGTGTAGAACCCACCACCTGTGATACCGCCGAGAGCAGCAATCACACCAGACACGCCGCCGATGTCCTCAGCAGGAGCGGACAAGACATTACCAACAGCATATCCACTGCCGTTGTTTGTCAAGGTGACGCTGCCAATTCCTCCGGTAGTGACAGAAGCAACATCACATTGGAAGCCAGAACTGGCCGCTACGGTGGCCACGACAACAGAGAAACTAGATCCGCTGCCACCCAGGTTGGTGTTGGCCGTGGTGAGCGTATCTGATGCGGTGTACCCAATCCCTGCGTAGGTAAGAGTCACGGAGATGACGAGTCCGCCAGACACGGTAATCGTGGCCCTAGCGCCGCTTCCGGTTCCGCCCGTAAGGGTCACATTGGGATAGATGCCGTTGACATAGCCAGAACCACCCGTGATGGCTCCAAAAGTAGCCACGCCCCTGCCAATGCTTGATGCGCTGCAGGACAGCACATCGTTGACGGTGTAGTTGTTGCCGCCGAATGTCACCGCAACAGACACCACATTCCCGCCAGAGACGGTGATGGTGGCCAAGGCTCCTGTACCAGTACCTCCAGTCAAGGCAACATTGGAGAAGGAGCCGTTGGTGTAGTTTGAGCCACTTATGATGCTGTTAACCGCAGAGATGCCGTTGTCAAGGACTTCAATCGTCCCAACAGCGCCGGTTCCGCTTCCGCCGGTCAGGTTGACATTCGTATAAGTTCCGGGCGTGTAGAGTGAGCCAGGAACCAAATTCCCGAATGTGGAGATGATCCCGCTAACCCCTCCGATGTTGGCTGAATTCGCGCTCAGAACATCACTGGCCGTATAACCAACTCCGCGATCTTGCAGCACCACGCCAGTCACAGCACCACCTGACACCGTGATATTGGCCGTGGCACCAGATCCGGTTCCGCCTGTCAACGGAACGCTCAGGTATGTACCGTTGGTGTACAGCGAACCGCCCGTGATTGCGCCGAATGTTTGCACGCCGTTTCCGATGTCAGCAGCAGCGCAGGACAGCGTGTCCCCAGTCAAGTATCCATTGCCTCCATTGGTGACCGTGACGGAAGAAACCGAGTTGGAAGAAACCACGATAGTGGCCTCAGCACTGAAGCCAGAGCCCCCAGTAAGAGGGACATTCGTGTAGGTGCCGTTGGTGTACTGAGATCCGCCGATCAGCGTGTTGACCGTCAGAATGGATCCGGCGATGCTGAAATTTGTGATGCCTGCACCGATGCCTTCATTGTTGATCGGCAGCACCTGCAGGCCATCCGACCATCCGTTGAAGACATTCGTGAAGCCGTCTTGCGGGTTGACATAAATCCCACGAGACGGGCCGCTAAGAGCGTTCGTGATCTGACGGTATCCGCCCATTTTGCGAGGACGGCCTCGCTGAAACCGAACCCACTTCCCTTCGGTGTAGAACTCTTTGTCAAAGAGAGTTCCATCCCGCTGAATACCGGGCTTGGTGTCAAGGGCAAATACCTTTTTGGTCACTTCAGAAATCTCCGCCAGAGATGCCGCCAGAGAATGTTCCAGTGCCTGTCACCGTTGCCCCAGAGGCCGTTACATCAAGCACCAGATTGCCCAACACTGCAACGCCAAAGCGGCTTGCTCCGGGTCGGTAAATTCCGGTGTTCGTCTCGGACGCAAAGTTAAGACTAGGGCTCCCCGCCGTACCGCTCACCAAAGAGATCGCCGTAGCGCCCGCTTGGGTCGTGTTGGCGTTGTAAAAGTTCGTTCCATCGCAGATCACCGTGGCCTGACCGCCCGCAGGAATCACAGCATTCGCGCCGCCGATTGCCCCAGTAGTAACAGTTAAGGTGAAGCCACCGGCAACCGTCTGATTGGAGATCACATACAGGTTCGCAACAGGCGGGTAGGTGACCGTTACGTTAGAGACCAAGGTTCCTGTGTAGAACTGGATCGTGTTGGAAGCCTCGCTTGCGGAAAGCGTGTAAGCGCCACCGGTCACCGGCTTGGTCAGGACATTGAACTGGAAGTCAGAACTTTGCCCATAACCGATGGTTACGAAAGCAGTGCCGGTGCAGACAACGAAAGAAGACTCGCCAGGAGCAAAAGACTTCGTAGTTCCACCGTCAAACAGTTCTCCGCTAGTGGTGCTTACCGTAACCGTGCCGGTACCGTTGTTCTTGAACAGAACAAACCAGTTGTTGCCAAGGGTTGAAGCAGACGGCAGAGTCGCCGTAGTAGCGCCACCAGTCCAAACATACGCCTGAGCACGGTCGGCGCTCGTAAATGTGTAGGAGGCAATCAAAGAGGCGGTCGGATGACTCTGGTTCAGAGTAGATCCGCTTGCGACAAGCCCCAGTCCTGCCAGGGTTGCAGCATCCGCCGCTGAGGTTCCAGTACCAAAGGCAATGTTGCCCCAGGTGCCCTGCTCGTTGGCGTTTGAGGTGATGTAGATGTACTTGGTCTCGCCCGCGGCCACCGTGATGATGGTGTTCGTACCGGCGTAGTCCTTGACCGTAAAGGTGTTCGCGCCGATGTTGCGGATCAGGGCGTCGTTGCCAACAGAAGTCTGATTCGCAGGCGGCATCCAAAGAGACAAGCCTCCCGAGGAGGCCGTCACATTCATGATCCGCGCTGCGTAGTCGTCGGTGGCGTTTCCGTTGATCGGCCACTGCAACTGGGTGTTGGCCGACAGCGTAATCGCCCGGAAAGAGACATCCGTCGGTTGAATGACGGTGCCGGTGAAGGGTGAGTTGTAACTCATGGTCAATCCTTAACTGTCAACAGCCACCGCCTGACGATCCGCCACGCGCAACTTGTCCTCATTGATGAGGGTGGCCATGATGGCGTCGTACTGCTGCTGCCACATCGGAATCCGATCGTCGTTCTTCAGGAACGGCATGGCCTGCAGCAAAGCCCCGTACAG
>Ga0129333_10002145_pt1 | contig 18245 bp, 10 predicted proteins | sample CPB6_08_DNA_FD_94474 | JGI IMG/M metagenome (GOLD analysis project Ga0129333, IMG submission 94474) | Freshwater to marine salinity gradient microbial communities from Chesapeake Bay, USA - CPBay_Sum_0.6_0.8_DNA | ecosystem: Environmental > Aquatic > Marine > Coastal | place: USA: Chesapeake...
CAGAACCCTGCCGACCTTGGTTACCCTGATTACCTTGAGTTCCGTTGTATCCCTGCGCTCCGGTTGCGCCGGTCGGCCCCACGCCCTTACGAGCGCCTGACGTATCAATTACATACCAACCGTCATCGTTGTAGCCGACGGTCTCGTAAGGCTGCAGCGTCGACCTGTGAAGGACGCGTAAGCTGTAAAGTTCCTTCAACGCGATAACAACGACCCGAGCCACTGAGTCTGAATTATGAACGGTAATATCGCGGATTACGTACGTAGACCCCGCACCAGGTCCGGTAAGCAGGGTAGTAGGCGCCGCGGAATTATTACTGGTTATTGTTCCGTGAACGGGAGCCGGGTTGAAATCGGTAGCCGTATTCTCAGCGTACGAAACAACAAAAGTCGGCGCGGTGACAGGACCTGCGTCAAGGTAGGCAACGATCGACTGGGCTGAGGAATTTAGGGCAATCACAGGCCGATATTAATTCGTTTCATTACCTGCGGATGGGTTAATCCAGAGCCACCACCGGCTGCGGATGCTTCCCATTTTCCAGTACTACTATTATAAATTAGGCCGTCTCCATTAGACGCATCAAGCGCATCTACATCGGGAAGATCGACCAATCGAGGCGTTGCATTTTCCGCGTCGGTAATAATTCCGGTGCGATCGATGGTGATCCGGGGGTTTACGTAGATGCCCGGCCTTACAGGGGAATCTGGAGTAAATTTCGGAGCAATCGGCTCTCGCGTAGTTTTCTCGACCGGCTTAATCTTCGTGTCGTTTGGAGAGGGCATCAATCACCTCATTTTGCAGGCGAGGAGGTTGGAAGTACCTCTTTTAGTATCGCGGACTTATCAGCACCTGGAGAATTAGCTGCTGTCGTGGTTTCAGAGAGCAAACCCTTTACCGCGCCTAGCTTAGATTTAAGCTGGAAGATCATATCATTAAATCGCAAATTAGCTGTAATATCGTACGTAGACGCGGCTAGTCTGTAGTTGTCGAGTACGATACCCTCGTACATGGACAGATCAAAATACCCGTCCCCAGAACCGTTCAGCTGCCACAGCGGTCTGCCCGTAGCGGTTTCAAAAAATACGGTGCCTAGATTGGTGCCGTAAAGTGCGGGAGTATCCAGTTTAATGGCTGTGGAGGCTTTAAGCTGAATTATGTCACCCTCCAAAGATACGGTATTTCCTTTTATAACTACTCCCTGATTATTCATCTCAATTCTTTGGTCGCGTTTCAGATCCTCGATTCGAACAATACCTGTATCGTTATTAATTTCGATCACTAACCAATCACGGTAAATTATCCGGGAGCCGTGAGATACACCACCGGACCCGCTAACTATCCGACCTTCCTCTTTGTAGATTTCCGTAGTTCTGGCAGTTTCGGCTCCGGTTGAGTCATAAGTAACCGAATCTTGACGCTCCCGATAACTACTGGTTTTATTATCCCGCTCCTCGACGCGATGGTTGCCGAAAACATCTCGACGGCCGCGTTCCACTTTAGGAGCATCGATCAACTGTGATCCATACCTAGCTCGATTACCCTTAGCGGGGATATCACCCTCGAATGTCTCCCTATCAACCTTAGCCGCAGGTTGGCCATTAGCATCTTTCTCTAAAGGACTGCTCTGCAACCTCTCATGAATCGTGGTCTTATTCGTCTCAGACTTAAATATCACTGATTTTATGTATCCGACGCTGCGTGTGATTATGCTGCGTGCGTTTGTAAGTATCTTGTTATCTTTGCGATTCAGTATCTGGAAACAGAAATTGGAGGCGAAAGTTAGGACAGATCCAAAAGAATAAACTTTTACGCGACTGCGACTTCTCGGGTCTGCGGTTCTGTTTTCTATCGAAACGTCGCCTGCAAAATGAATCTCGTCTAATGGATTTCGATACTGCGGTGTGTCTAGAGCCGGTACTCCGGTATTTACCACCCCTAAATTTTTCACTAATTCCGCAGCAGCGTCATCTACTGTTCTAGGACGATTCTCCGAAAGTTGCGGTTCCGGCATCTCCAGCTCACCCATAATCACCCACGCCATATCATGCGCTTGAGCGCACAGAACACGGGTGTTGTCAGGGTACGGTCGATCTATGCCGGTGTGTAATCGACGGGCCGGCTTATCGCCAAGTCCGTCGATATTAACGTTGTAGATCTTGGTGGTGGGATTGTAGTTACCTATCCAACCAGCGTAGATGCCGTTACGAATCATTTAGTTTTTCCGGGTACGAATTTGTGTTGAACCGGTACACCTAATTCGTTTGTTCCGATAAACGCCAACTGAGTTATCGGGTGGCCATCCGGACCGAAGTTAGCTTTCATTCCGAGAGCCGGAGCCGCGCGCATCGTATCGATAAGACGATCATGCTGCATGCGGCCAATGAAATCCGCGTTCTCGTGCGGGACTTTAATGACACCAATCAGCGTAGGCTCGTATTTTATGGGGCGCTTAAGCTTCTTGTTAAGCTCCTCGATAACATTAACCTGCATCACGTCGTTCACGTGCACGTCGTGATTTACGCCATCGCCAGGGTCGGTTACCCGGGCGCGATTGGTCATAGGCTTAATAACCGTCTCGAACATACGGCGCTTGATGTCAATACCCGATTCCTTGAAGCTTCCGTGAAGCTCGTCGATCATCTTATTCCGAACACGGTTGATGTCGCCCGTGGCGGCGAGAAGATCGTGGGGCAGGAATTCACCGGTCTTGGAGATGCGGTCGCCGGCGTGAACCATCTGATTTACGGTTACGCCCAGGCCGAGCTCTTCGGGCACGAAGTGCTTCTTGTTGTCGATTACGACGATCCAGCCGCCGGCAGGTGCGCGAGAGATCTCGCTTACTTTGCCGGTAGACATGGCCAAGATTTCTTTGTTCTTGATCGTGCTAGGAAGCTTGAACAACCGGTCTACCTTCGGAAAGTCGGTAGACGGAGATCCGATGGCTCCAGCGAAGTGGAAGGCGCGAAGAGCCATCTGAGTCGAGGGTTCTCCGATAGTCTGCGCCGCCAGAATCCCGATGTGATAACCGATCGGGTAGAACTTACCGTTCTCGCTGAGACCGAAGCATTGCTGGCAGGTGCCCTGCTTAGCCTTGCACTTAAGCGGAGTACGAACCTTTAAAAGCATTTTCTTTGTGCTCATCTGACGAACACGGTCTGGCGTCAGAATTTGCCCCTTTAATGGTCCGTCCGCGACAACGCGATCAACGATTTCCGGATCCGTAATCGCCATCTCGACACCGTCTGTCGTACCACAATCAGCCACCGTGATTGTGTTGTCCATGTTGGAGTTGACGAGCAGCTTGTTGAGATATCCCGTTTCTCCGGTCGACAGACCTTTATCCACCATACCCTTACGCGAGCCGGGCATAGTCGTCCAATACTCACCCAAGCTCAGACCTTCCGCAAATGATTTGCGAATCTGAACTGGGACCAGCTTTTTCATGTGATCTTGCACAGCGACCACACCGCCGACCATGTGCGCTACCTGAGGAGTCTTACCGCCGAACGCACCGGATACGCTCGACATGTAGACGAAACGATTATCTTTATTGGCGTGCACCAGGTCCTTGATCTTCTTCGACGCATCTAGAGACGCGCCCGCGAAGCCCTTGACCTTCTCTTCAGACTTCGCCTGATTAAGGATTTTATCTCGAGTGCTTAAATCGGTTTTCAAATCGCGGAGCGATACCGAGAATCCGATCTCAGTGACATAGTGATTGCCGAGATCTTTGAGCTTGTTGACGACATCCGGAGATTTATCCGGGTGCTTTCTGGCAACATCGCCAATAACTTTGCTGACCATCTTCTTGGTCATTTGCCCTTCGAAGCGGCAATCCGCTGGAAGGACTTCGTTAAGAAGCACAAACCCCGGCGTTATAATTTTGCCGCCTACGGTAAATGCCTGATTGATTTCGCACTTCTTATCGTGATATTGGCGTAAAACTTCAGTAGACGACGAGGCGGTTTTCGGCGTCCCCTTCGGATCCGTCATCATGAACAGACCGAGAACAGCTTCTGCTTCCGGCATATGCATGACTCGGTTATCACCCGGAGAGAACATATTCTTGGACGGCAGAAGTTTCTCAAACGCCTCTTTCTTGGCCAACTCGGATATCGGAACGTGAATACCCGCCGTGTCGCCGTCGAAGTCCATGTTGTAACCCTTGACGATCAGCGGATTAACGCGGATGGCTTGACCAGGCACGAGCGTTGGTTTGAACGCCAACACATTGAACTTGTGGAGCGAGGGGGCCCGGTTCATGATCACCGGCCGCTCGGCGGCTTCGAGATGAAGAGCCTTTATAGCCAAAGGATCTTTGGCCTGAATCATCTCTTTAGCCTTTTGGGCGGTATGTCCCAAGCCTACGAGACGCTTAACAACAAACGGCTCATAGATCGTCAGACCCATAGATTCAGGAATACCCACCTGATCGATTCCGAGCTTGTGGTCGACGACCACAGTGGATCGAGCAGACAGGTCCTGCGGGCGAGACATCAGCTTCCCTTGGAAGAACCCGATCTTATTCTCGGCCCCCTTGATCTGCTGTAAGAAGCCCTTGAAGTGCTGAGCGCGCGTGATTGGCTCCGTCATGCCGACAAGCCCGCTGACCGACCTGTAGAGGTCGCCGCGAAGTTGCTGAATATGCTTAGGATCGACGGCCATCTTTTTCATATCTCTGAGCGCGTTCGATACCATAAGAACTTCGCGATATCCGTGATTTGCGTCAGAGACGTTCAACGAACCGTCCGGAAGCGGATTAATCGACCGGAACTTCGGCGGTATTACCGGAATAACTTTGTTCATGTACGCCTGCTCGGGGCGCATCTGGATATTCCTGAGACCGAGTAAATACCTGCGGCGCTTATTCAGCTTATCAATCACAGCGACCGACTTAGTCGTACTGAGCTTGGCGATAATGCCGGTTAACTCGGCATCAACATTTATCTTCTTAAGCCGCTCCATGATGGCTTCGCCGCCGTGAGGCAACTTACCAGTTGGATTTGGCACGGGAGATCCGGTGGGTCCGAAACCCATGCTGCCATCCACAATACCCATCAAATCCTTTTCGGTCAGATCCAGGATGGATGCGACCGCCTTGGTCATGAGAGGATTTACGATAGGCTCAGCCAATTCGATGTGCGACCAATTCGTGCCGCCTATACCACCGGTGACCGCCGGATCGAATAGGCCATCCCGCTCCGGTTTAAGATTATTCGCCGTGATTACCGTGGGTTCTTTGATGGAACCCTTGGACATGGCTTTTATCTGACCATCAGTCAGTGGGAGAGCCTTGATTTCCGTGCCATGCGTCTGGAGATTAATTCCAGATCCGAGCATGTAGGTGTTGAACTTCTCCGCTACAAACGGAACTTTGGCTTTGGGGAGCATCAGCCCATTTTGAAGCGCGCGCCAATACTCATCGTTCCGGTTACCCTTGATGGAGAAGGCGTCCTTGACGAATTGCCGTGCGTCTCCGGCTAAGAGCGAGAAAAGCTCCAAACCGCCTACGCGCTGCGCAGATCCTTCTTCCGTCTTGGCGGGTTGGTCATGCATGGTGTATTGCCCACCAACGCCGCGCGCCGAGAACTTCTTGGATACAAGATGCTTCAGTTTCAGGAAGTGCGTATCGCCCACCAGAACGTTGTTGTACGTTCTTCCGGTGGTCGGATCGGTAACAGACTCCTCACCATGCGGGTCGAGCCCAGCCTTCTTCAGATCGTTCGTAACTTTGTCCAACACATTACCGGGCGCAAAGTTATCTACGATATAGGTTGTTCCCGTGGCCTTGGCTAACTTACCAGCAGCGGCTTCGTAAAGCTGGCCCGGATTACGACGACCCACGACACCGGCCGGGTTGAAGATAATATCAAGCGGTTTTCCCGACTTATCGTGATACATCTCTTTGTCGGGAATAATAGCGGTAACGATACCTTTACCACCGTGGCGCATGGAGAACTTATCACCAATTTGAGTAGGTTCTTCCGTGTGCAGAATGACCTTTACGAACGAGCCGGTATTTACAACTTCTTCGACAACGCCGTTATGATCGTTCTCCCAACGAAGCGACACATCAACCCAGTTGTTCTTCAGCGCTTTATGAAGACGCGAGAAATCATAATCCTCATGCAATTCTTGCTGACGAACGGCGGGAACGAGAAGATCGCCGTTGTGAACGATGGCACCCTTCTTTATGACGCCGGAAGCGTCGTACTTACTCTTATCGGCGATCTTTACAGCCTCGTCCGGATAGTGGGCTAAGAAGATATTCATGCCCACTTTTGTGTTGCTGTCTCTGTCCAACCGCTCCTCGTATTTATGAATCGAGGTCATCTTGTTGGCGCAGTTTTCGCTGATGACGATGCCGTCTTCAAAATTCATGCCTTTATACGGCATGTACGCCACTCTCAGATTCTTACCGAGAGCCAACGTTCCGTTTTTGGTGTAGTTGCTTTCAGCAATAACCTGATCTTTCTTCACAACATCTCCGACTTTGACGGTCGGTGTATTGTGCAGATAGGTGTTGCTATTCAGCGGAAACTTATCGTAAATAGTGACAGAATAAAGTTTTCCGTCATTCCCTTTTATCTTGATCAGATCGGATGTAACGCCGGTAACACGACCGGCTACCGGAGATTTGGGCAAGAAGGATTGACCAAACTTAGCTTCGAATCCAATACCGCCCATATTAGCCTGAACGAGCGGAACATCCGGATCCTTGAGCGGCACTGTCTGCTCAAGGTGGCGGCTGGTGTAACCGGCTCGAGTAGATTCATCAGTATGCAAGAACGGTATCGCGTTAGACGAAATGGAGAATACATTGGCCGCGCGGGGGATGATGTATTCGATATCGGATGGACGGAACTCTTTGATTTCGGCCTGACGACGCCCGCGAATCTGAGCGGCTAGCGCTCTAGGCGGCTTTACCGTCAGATCGAACTGATCCGGAAATGCGATGATCTTGCGGTCTACATCCTGCACGGTTTTAGTTTCCAACGCACCGGTTTTGGCGTTGATAAGCTGAACCGTAAGATTATTACCAGATTTAGCCGCACCGAGAGACAGATGGCCCGTTACGCCAATCTTCTGACCCTCGGGCGTTTGAATAGGATCGATTACGCCAGCATGACTGGGGTGTACCGATCGTAAATCATCGGAAATCGAGTGGGTGGATCCGATGCCGCCTTCGCCGAGAACGGTCGTCGTGAAGTTGGTGCTGACCATCTCCAACGGATTAACTTGATCGGCAAATCGAGCAAATTCACTCTGGTTGAAGAATCCGGTAACCGGCTTGGTGAATAAGCCAGGGTGAAACGCCTCTTTAATTTTGCCTGTGCGATCGAGCTTCGTAGCGACAGCGAACTTTATTCCTTTAGTCGCTTCTTTGATACGCTCAGATACAAAGTCCTCTACCGAGTGCAGGCTCTTAAACGCCAAACTTTCGGTATCGTCCGCGGCGACTTCGTTCTTAGATAACTTAATGCACTTCTTCGCTGCGTCGAGAATAGCGTCCCCGGTGATGGAGGAATGTCCCGCACTGAGCGTGATCTGATTGACGAGCGGATCCAGCGGCTTAGAGTTTAAAAAAGAAGCAATAAGCTTACGCGCCTCCTCTAGCGAGGCTGGGCGAGGAGCGGTCGGACGAAGCTTCTCAAATAACTTAAATGCTTGAACATCGTCATCCACCTTCTCATCAGTGGCGTTGAATACATCGCGACCCAAGGCTTCGATAATTCTATCGTTGCTTATTCCCAGGGCGCGAAGAACGGTGGTGAGCGGGAAGTGCGATGTCTGTACGCGGAAAGAGAAGTCGCCGGTCTTTCGATCCAGAATTATCTTGTAGACACCAGCGGCGGAAGTATTTACAAATGTCTCGACGTTGTTATCCGCCGTCGGTCTCACATATAGACCGGGACGAAGACGTAGCTGATTGACGGTCTGAATATCCTTCCCGTCGACTACGAAGGAATCGCGCGCAGTGATGTGCGGAACCTGAAGAATAACAACATTATTGAGCGTGTCCACAACCTTACCGGTGGCGTCTTTCAGCGTCAGATCACCGCGCATCTTCGCAAATATAGACGAATCCGTAAGTTTGGCCTTCTTCTGCGCGGTCACGTCATTCTTTACGTGATCGCCCAAATTCTCCCACTTAAAATTAGAGGCGGTAAGTTTGTACTTGCGGCCTTCTATCGGGAACGCTTCGCGAACCGCATCTTCGCAGCGTTTAATCAGAGCGGGAAACTGTTCGGTGGGGTTGATCATATCAGCCTCCGCCAATCTCCTTCATCCGAGCGTCGTCATCCTGTCGGAGACTCTTTCCGGTTCGGACTAAGGGTAGATTGTCACCAAGTTCGTTGTAAACGATCAGGCATTTGTAATCGACGAAATCGTCTGCCCTGATCATGGAATATTTCTCGCTGATCACTTCGTAACGCTCAACGTCGTTATGAATAATCTGCCAGCGAGCGCTATCGTGCTCCGTGCTGAGATCCAACAACTCGCAACGACGTCGTTTCGTAAGCGAAGCTTTGGGATCAACTAATCCGAGGGGGACGGCGCGATCAACTATTTTATTGATCTTTTGTGTTACGCCGTCCAACACACGGGAGGCCATCGCGGTGGTTAGCCGCGACTTATCCGCGTGGTCATTCCCTCGGCCATCGCTCATACCGGACTCGACTTACGCCGCGGCGCACGCTGTTCCGGCAGCGGGCGCATGTCGGTGGAGTTGCCCTGAGTCTTTATCAGGTTCAACCGATCTCTAATTGCGGCAGCCAAGTCGGGATTATTCTTCTGAATATTCGCCAACTCCAGCCGTTTAGCGTCCGCATCTCCAGGACCCTTGATGAACTGATCAACGAGCGCATCCAGCAGGCCCGGAGTATTCAAAACGCTTAATCCTTCGGGCGGCTTCAGCGACGCAGTTTTAACCGGTCCCTGACCCATCAGAGCCTGCTGCTTTTGCTGCGACTTGAGCTGATAATCAGTTTGAGTTTGCAGTGCGCGGCCCTGAGCCTCGGCCTGAACGACCATCTGCTTGATAACAGCAGCGTCGCGATCAGCAGCCTCTTCAGCCTTGCGACGACGCTCCTGCTCCGGATCGAATCCAAGCTCTTCAAGCGTGGTGCGATCGGACACGGTATTCGTTTGACGCAAGTTAAGTGCGAGCTGCTTCTGCTGAACGTCGTCGGCCATCTTGAAGTCTTTGTGCGTGATCTTCACAGCCGGGAGCGACAAGAAGCGTTGAAGCTTGGGAACCAAGAAGTCCTGCAGGAACGAGTTGAGCTGCTCGATCATGTTTAGGAACAGGTTCTCAAGAACGCGCAGAGAGATCGACGATCCGGACCAGTTAAGTCCGCCGTAAATAAATTCTTGCGGAACGTCCAATCCGCCAGCAATCTGCTGACGAAGCATGTTCAGCTCGTCGAATACATTCAGGCTCTTAGCATCGCCACGAATGTTCTCTACCGATACGGGGAACGGTACGGTATAGATGGAGTTTTGGTCGCGGCGCCAACGCCCGACTATATCCATCATCTTGCGCGGCCACTCACCGAGATCGGCGTTCATGTGCGGCGATACGCCGGAGTTGGACGCTTGCGGGATGATGAGGGTCAGCGGAAGCACGTGCTCGAGCGCGATGGCTTCCTGGGCGCGCTTATAGGTCTGGAACAACCACGCGTCTTTGAAGACAGGAAGCAGCGGAGGCATGCCGTAGGCATCGTCTTCAGCCGATACGGACGGATTCTTAAAGTGGTAGATGTTCGAATCGTCGAACTTAATATTCTTACGATCCTTGATGGCCTTCAAGAACTCGAGCGGCGTGCCGTCGACAAGAACCTTATTAAGCTTCTTGTTCTCAATGCGTTGACGCATCCACTTCGGGATCTTGTAGATATATTCGCTGGTATCAGTAAGTGGGTTGTACCGAATATCCACATATTGGGGATTCCAGCGAATAACCTTGATTCGCGAACGATTGCGGATGACCTTATCTTCCGGATCCATAACCCCCTTTACTTCGCACTTGGGGCATTTCGCATAGAATTGGAATTCGGCGTATTCCCAATTCGATTTTCTTGCAACGTGTTTGTGTTTACACGCTCGACACTCTAAATACCGCTCAAATGGATACATAATCGACGCGTACGCATTACCGTACACGGCGTAATCCAGAAGCATCTTATATTCCAGTTCTCGGATCTTGATGGTCTTCTCTAAGACCTCTTTCCAGAGCTGCTTCGGCTTTTCTTTATCGGTATCGTAGTTGTATCCTGTAACAACGTACGCGCACTTCTTGTTGATAATCGGTGCGATTTCCGAGTGGCTCGAGTACAGGTACTGGCACCAACGGAAGAGCTCCTTGACCGACGGCGGAAGATACGTCGAGGAGATATCGAACCATTGATGGGGGTACCCGCCGATTGAGCCGCGGCGTCCGCCGCGCATTGTGGTGATTGGAGGCATATATTATTTGGCTTTCGCCATCTCCTCTTTGGCCATGGCTAGCCGTTCGAGTGCGTAATTCTCAACATCATACAACTTTGCAGCCTGCACATCGACCACATCTTCCATGTTTAAGTTATTAATATCAATATTTTTAGCTCGAACTCTTATCTGCTCTCTGAGCTCCTTTTGCGACTCGGGCTCGTAATCGGCGAGAGACTCGGGATACGCAAACACACCATACTGGGCAAAGCATGCTCGAATATAAGCGACCACATCTTCAGCAAATTTAGGAAGATCGGGTTCTATAAGCTTAGCTAGCTGTATTCCGTAGTTAATCTCTGACGGTGATGCGACTTCTAAAACATCGAAGTTGGGAACGTGATTGTTGAAGGCCAGGATTATATTTTCAAATCCCTCAAGTCGCGTAGAGAACACATCAGGATTTCCGAGAAGCGTTTTGGCTGCAAATATTGCCGCCATCACGCGTTCAATCGGCTTGTGAGCCTTCTCGGACTTATCAGCTTTAGGAAGATCGAATTTTTGAGCGAGGCTATTACGAAGCGTTTCCGGCTCCCACGAAACCCAAGTCGGACCCAGGACAGAATTTAGTAATCTGACGTAGATGACAACTGGGACATTTTCGGCGTGAAATAAAGCCGATTTCGGGTGTGCCATGAACTAACCATTCTCACTTCGTTTTGGACCAAGGAACGTACTTGTTTTCCTCAAGTTTTTCCTTCATCTCCTTAAGATCCTCGGACTCAAATTCCTCGTCTTCCTTTTCCGGAAGTTTTGCAACCAGGGCGTCGATAGCCTTCTTCACGGCAGGCGAGGCGACGTAGTTGTAATACTGGATAGGACCGCGAAGGAACCGATTGGCGACTTCAGGAGTAAAGGTCTGCTTCACGACTCCGGGGTAGTTGACGGCGAGATCGGCCACCCGATTCTGCGTCACCGAGGTCATGTCGCACGAAGCGAGCTTAACGCCGCCGCCCCAGCAGGTCAAGAACGCGTCAGGGACGCGGCCCACCAACCCAGCGGACTTATCGAGCTGATCGAGAAGGACCGCGCCACGCTTTGAGTCCATATTGACCATGCGCGACGTGAGATCCATAAATTGAGCATGCTTAACAATGTCGTCCCGCAGCAAAGTATCGCGCTGACGCATGCCCGTCTCAAAGTTAGGGCCGTAGCCGGATTTCGGCACGTAGTCCATGATACGCTGGTCGGTGACCTGCGCAATTTTGTTAAGAGCGTTGGCGGATACCACGCGCTCTGCGGGGGTCATGCGCCCAAAGTTCGCAAGCCACTCCTGCTGAGCCAGGTCAAAAGCGGCTTGTTTGCTGAGCGATTCGGTGGCCGGCATAGATTGGCCTGTCACCGTAAACGAGGCGCTACCCGAGATGTCGGAAGTATTAATTTGCTCAGACACGGCGCCGTTGAGCGGCAAGCCGAACGAGTTAGCCGCCTCTTGAATCCGGAGCTGCGCGGTTTTGCGCATATCGGCAGGAAGCTGGTGGCCGTACTCGTTGAAGTAAGCCGCCGACACCTTCACCAACGAGGGCGAAGTGATGGGGAACTTCCGATGAGTGCCGGACGCAGTTTTAATAAGAATTGCGAAATCCCGGTCCGGCATCTTCGCGATGACATCGGACGAGGGAACTCCGGACGACGCCAAATTCGGATTGTTAACGAAATCGGGGTCGTCGTAGCTGTCGATAATGAGTCCGGCTAACTTAAGCATGTCTCAGCCTCCGATCATCTCGCGGGGATCGATAGGACCCTGCGGAGCGCCGCCGGCGCCCTGCGGCATCGCATCAGGGGCCATCTGCTGTTGCTGGGCCTGCATCTGCTGTTGCTGCTGCTGGGCCTGCATCTGAGCCTGCATCTGCTCCTGCTGCTCCTGAGCAGCGAGCTGCTGCTGCAGCTGCTTCATCTGAAGCTTTAGCTGGAGGTTTTGCAGCTGCTCGTTCAGCATGGCATTCTCCATTTGAGTCGGAGACGGGGGACCCATTACCGGCGCCGGTTGGGCGGGGGCCGCCAGTTTATTCATCTCGTCCATAAACCCGTAAACAAAGGAGTGCGAAATCGACATGTTTATATGCCCCCAAATAAAGGCACGAAATTTGTCATAAGAATAATGAGTCGGCGTTCTATACCGGTCTCAAGATCAGTATGATTTTTTTAATCATATGCCTTGGGATGGGAGTCAGGAGCGTCTGTGGATAATAACGAAGTTATGGCAACTACGGATACAATTATTCGTCACCCAATAATCAAGGATTTATTGCATGATATTAAATCCAGGCATCACACCAGGGTCGCGAGGATTGTGTTCGTTGATTCGCAAGGCAGGGAGATCAAGGATCACTCCGCGTATTTCCTCGTCTAAGTTCGGGTCCATTAGAGAGACCACCGAGTCGCCCTCAAAAAGGGCGGCGCGGCATCTTGTGGGGCTTGTCCCCCCGCCGCCGACTTACTATGCTGCTAGTACGCAGCCCGAGAGCGTGCCGAACGCTGCTGGCCTTCGCAGTGACCTCGTTCAAGTCCGAAAGGGCGCCCTATGCGGCAAAGCCGCAGGTATAAGACGAGACATGAAGATGGCTGGATTAACATCGAACGGAGTAACACACTTTCGCGGCGGTCCGATTCGCCGGACCACAGGGGCTACTGGTTGCCCCGCGCCGAACTACTATACGTAGCAAGCAAAAATCAGAACCGGGGGGTATGCCGAAACGGCTAGGCATACCCCCCATCTTTTTTAGTCTGTAAAAGATCAGATCGTTTCGAATATCGTCGCGCCGAGGAAGGCGTAGCCATCCGCCGCGCTACCGATCAACACGATTTCGCAAAGATTTCCGGCCGCCGGCAGCGTTACATCAAACTCATAAGTAACAGTTCCGCTTACGACCGCGCCGTTGGATACAGCGGTATCCGTGATGTCTTGGCGTATGGTCGCGCCCAACGTCCTGAATACTCTAACCGACGGGATTTGCGTGATGTTGGTAAACGTGTATTGCAGCGTGACCGTATCGCCGCCGGTAGTTGACGAGAGCGTGGGGAATCCGAACGTCTCACCAAAAAGTCCGGTGCCGATGTGCGGGGCGTTTAGTCTGGGAAGAATCGGGAACGTCTGCGCCAAGGTATAAGCAACAGCTCCTTCGCGATCCAACAACTCCAGCTGATACTCAAGAAGAGCGCCCGTAGCATCCGCTCCATAGACGAACTGACCGAGATTTACACTCGCTGCAATTTGAGAAGCCGACTGCGAGATTATAGTAATTTGCGAAATGGGGAACGACTGCACCGAGTACAAACTCGCGGCCGTAACGCCGGGCTTAGGTGTAACGCGAATGCCGCTGACATTCGCGGCGTTAAGATTGGTGCCGCTGAGAATCAAATACCCCGACACCGACCCGTCGTAGATATTTGTGGGGCTGAATCCGGTAATCGTAATGCCACCGGATACGGGCTCAACAACATACGGCAGTTCGAACGAAAAATCTTCTGACCCTGGCGTAATTGTGGTGCTAGCACTCGCGCCGGGCAGATTCATCAAAAGATACATACGACGATCCGAAGTCGCGCTCAACGGAGTATCCACATCACCGATAGCAAACGTAAGTGCGGTATCAGAAGGGCTCGGCGTTGTGTCGGAAGAAGACGTATTGAGGGATTCCGAGTAAATGGTCGCGGCGGTGTTGGCTAAATTGTAGCCGTACACCTCGAGCGTCAATCCAGTATCACCTTCAAATATGTGCGTCACTTCGTTACCGCCCGAATCGAGCAATCGATGTCCGGTAATTACTGGGGCCTTATAAGGCTCGACTGCAAACGTTTTAGCGGAAACGGTGTGCGTAGCGGAATCGAGCGTAATAGTTATGTCTTCGCCATCACACGCAGGCGGGATCGTAAGCGTGTCAATCGTAATTAAAGTATCGCTCTCAATAGTAAACGAATTTATAGACACCGCGGAAGAACTTCCGGTTCCCGATACAGTGATTCCGGTAGACGGCGTAACCTGATCAAGATTACTACCGTAAATTCTCACCTTGGCTGATCCCGCAGACGCGTACACACTACCAGCGCCTTCGGTGGGATCCATGATATCGACGGCGGTAATAACCGGTCTGGGCTCAGCAATAGTAATAGTGAAGTCGTCGGTGTTGGCGGGGTTGAGATCGACAACCTCGACCACATAATTCAGTCCGATAGCCGGAATGTACAGCGGAACATCGTACGGGACTTTCAGTTGCGTAGCCGATACATATGTAGCCACCTGCGAGCTGATTTGCGTCCCATTTATGCTGATATTAACGGTGCTACCGCTCCGGAAATTAGTTCCCGTTATCTTGATGAACCCGGTGTCACCTAGAACAGGATTCGGATAATTTCCCGTACCATATGTAGTCGCGTAGGCATTAGGAGTAACGGTATAGAAATCTAAATCCGTAATAGTAACCGCCGATGCCGCTTGAACTGTCAATGTTACCGCGGTCGATACGTTGCCATTTGGATTCAATACAGTCAAACTGTATCCTGGTCCTGGCGATGCGGGAACAGGGCTCAGCAACACGGCCGTGATAGATCCCTGACCCGTTGCCGGGTTGGATATATTCAGCGCCTGAGTACTCATCAATCCGCTACCTGACGGGCTGATTTGCACTACAGCACCCGCGCTAAGTCCGCTGGTAACGCTTACGGTGATTACTTGAACAGCGGTGTATTCGGTTATGGTAGACGGGGATACGGAGACCCCGGCGGGGGTGTAGGTATTCGCAACTACCCACGATCCGGAAACGTCTTCACCAGAAGGTACGTTTGTAATCGTTACCGTAACTGCGGCTACGGTATTCGTCACGCAGGTAAACGTTATGAGCGTCGATCCAGTAAGAACCGGCGTCGTCACGGACGTAGCGTTTGCGACACTTATAGTCGGCGCAATAAAGTTAGCACCGATCACCTGAATGGTCTTTACCGACGTGTTCTGCTGCGTGGAAGACGGGATGATCTGATAAATAACCGGAACAGCGTTACCTACCGAAGGAAGCGGAAGATTCGCTACCGGAACAGCCGGATCTGAGAGCTGGCACGCTTGGAAAGTAAGCGCCTTACCTTCGCTGCTCAGATTAAACGATATCTTCGCAAATACGGTCTCACCGTCAGGTTCAGCCGCGGTCATGCCGGAGGTGTTGAACTTGTTGGTGAGCGTGCCCATGTACTTGCCGCGATATGCCGTAAACTCAGAAATAGAGGCGTACGCGGTGGACCCGGTGTAGTCGATGATTTTGTATTTACCCGTCAGCGTTGCGCTGGACAAATCAAACGGGTAGCCGGACCAATTCGCCGTAGGTACGGAGTTATTGGTCGGTAACGGAAGATTGCGCCCGTAGGCAACCACATACAGATCAGAGCCGGCCGTAATGGTCGACGTCGGAGTAAAGGTCCCGTCTGAGGATCGCGAGTAAAAGGCGGATTGAATCCAGACCGGCTTAGGAGGAGGAATAACGAACGCCTGCGTAATGGTCTGAGTATTCAGCGAGTCGGCTCGAGACGTCACCGTAATATTTACGGCGGTTCCGTAGGTCAGACCTTCGGCTAGATCAAACGTAACTACCAGATCTGGACCTTCTTTGGCAAACGCGACATTTCGAACAATTCGATTATCAAATTCCAGATTCGTCGGCCAAGTACCGGGCGAGGTTATGGGATATTCCGAAGAGATCTCTCCCGGTCTGTCGGGGAGCGGATACGCAAACGGCCGCGGTTTGGATAACGAGCCTGCGGGCGGATTGGACAAATTGGATGTCGTGTTCATGGTATAGAACTGAACATCAACAAGTCCGGGAATTCGGCTGCCGGCTATTACAACACGGCATGGTTCTCCCATCGCGATGACGGCGGATTTAACGCGCAACGCGCCCATCGTGCTGCAATAAATCGGATACGTCGGATTCGGATCAGGGAAAGGGGCGTATGCGCGTTGCACAAGGAACCCGGCCCACACGTAATCAACGTCACCCTCGCTGATTTTAGATTGAATTCGGTATTCGGTCTCGCCAGCCGTTCCAGCCGGATTAGCAATAGGAATTATCGCGCCGGGGAGAAGTCCGGAGAACGATCCAGCAGTGCAGCAAGGTTCTACGAGAGGAGGCGGCGGTCCGATGGGAAGAGTAGGCGTATTGTCTTCGTAAGGTAACTCTTCCGGAGATTTGATGACGGTATACGCATCCGGATCATCTTCGGTCGATGCGGCCGTGAAGAACTGTACTTTCGATACCAACTTATCCGATTGGCGAAGATCCCAGAAAAGATCGAAGCCAAACCGGCCGTAGGCTGGGGACGTCGCGATTACGGACGTTGCGCCTGAATAGGCGGTGGTTTCGCGTTCGGCGGTTAAATACGTTTTTAATGAACCAACAAATGCCAACACCGCCGTTCCGGAAGAAGCGGCGGCTCCGATATCTACCGGACCGTTATTGTAGACATAGTAGAATATGCCGTTACGATCTAGCGAAAGCTCGTGACTCCCTAAGTAGCCTCCGGTATTGAGCGATACCTCGGACAGCGTAACCGGGGCGGAAGTCCACCAAATGGTTCGTATTGGCGTGCCGGAAGCATCGGGCAACTCACCGTAGATCTGCTTCACAACCTGAATGCCGGTAACGAGTCGATAGACACGAACGTCTAAATAAATACCTGGGATGCACGATGCGGCGGCGCCGAAGCCGAGCGTGGATGACATCAAAGCCAATCGGAAAGAAATGTAATCGCTATCCTTCTCGATATGCTTCGTCAACAACTCCGACACGTTTAACGTCACGCGCTGCACATGACTGTGCGGAACCTGAGTTTTAACACGGTTAATGGAGTATCCGACGCCGGCGCCGGACGGGATGGCCAACTGAGCGTATTGGTCGGAATCAGTGAAATATCGACCGGGAGTTCCTGCGGTAAACCAGTTCGCCTGATTCAGCGTCGAACCGATAGGTCCGGTGAAGTAGTCGGTAACAGCGACCGGAGCCGTCAGGGCGGGGCGATACAGAATTTCCGGTTGAGTCGTGCCACCATCCACCGGGAAGGTTTCGATAACTACGATCTTGGATCCCGAAGATGTCTCCGTAACGGTGGCGTTGGGGAATCTGAGTTCGGTAACGGCGGCGACATTATCACCGGTTCCAGCAACGCCAGCGGAGTTCTTATCATTTACGCGGATCTGAACCGTCGAGGCTAAGAAGTGGATCCCGGAATTGGCAAGGTGGGTGTCGATCTGAGCGTGGGTATTCGTGCCCGTATTCAGAAGATCAGCGTGATCGATCTGGGGTCCCTGACCCGCAGTACCGTCGTGAATGTGGCCGGTACCGTTAATGAGATCCGACGTATCATCGAACTTGTTGTCGATGATGTCGTAGTTGGCGTTTGCCGGAACATCCCAGTTACCCGGATTGTCACCGTTAGCTGGTTTAGTCAGGCCGATGTTCGGGGTCGTCGTCATGGATCAGTTATTCCTGTAAAGGACGTAAGGTTGGATCGAAAGATCTTTGAGATTGACTGCCGCATCTTCAGGAACGAAGAATCTGGCAGCACTGGCGGCGTTCGGCACGTGAATAAGAGCTGGTATACCCTGAATCAGATATACCAGAAAATCTCCGCGATAATTTGTAAACACGGATATCGAATCACAACCGATATACCCCGCCGGTCCGAGAAGAGGTAGATCGCGCGAGAACGGACTAAATCGAACTTCAGAACGAAGTTCTAAAAACGCGGACACATTTGTGACATTCCCGGA
>Ga0129333_10002146_pt1 | contig 18244 bp, 45 predicted proteins | sample CPB6_08_DNA_FD_94474 | JGI IMG/M metagenome (GOLD analysis project Ga0129333, IMG submission 94474) | Freshwater to marine salinity gradient microbial communities from Chesapeake Bay, USA - CPBay_Sum_0.6_0.8_DNA | ecosystem: Environmental > Aquatic > Marine > Coastal | place: USA: Chesapeake...
GTTGTAACTGGAGTAAGTACTCTTGGATCATTAAATGTTTCTGGACTTACTACAACTCAAAATTTAGTTGTAACTGGAGTAAGTACTCTTGGATCATTAAATGTTTCTGGACTTACTACAACTAAAGATTTAATTGTAACTGGAGTAAGTACTCTTGGATCATTAAATGTATTAGGACTTACTACAACTAAAGATTTAATTGTAACTGGAGTAAGTACTGTCGGTTTTTTAAATGTAGAAGATCTTTCTACAACTAAAGATTTAATTGTAAACGGGATAAGTACTGTCGGTTTTTTAAATGTAGAAGATCTTTCTACAACTACTGATTTAATTGTAAACGGGATAAGTACTATTGGATCTTTAAACGTAGGAGGTCTTTCTACAACTACTGATCTTTTAGTTACTGGTATTGCAACCATCACCGATCTTACAACAATAAACACAATTACCGGAACTGCTACTACTGCACTTGGACTTTCTGGAACACCGAACATAAATGTTGGAATTGTGTCATCTTCTGAAATTAGTGCAACTATTTTAAATGTATCTGGACTTACTACAACTAAAGATCTCTATGTTACTGGTATTGCAACCATTGAAACTTTAGGTGTTACAGGTCTTACTACAACTAAAGATTTTGAAGTTACTAATATTGCAACTGTTAAAGATCTTAGGATAAAAGAAGGTATAAAATCCCTTGGTCTTGGTCAAAGTTTTAACATTAGTGGTGTTGGTATTATAACTTCTAGTTCAAGTTTATCAAATTATCTTGAAATTGTTTCAACTTCCGATTTTAATGGAATAGCTACGATTTATAATCAATTAAATGTTGGAAGTCCAGGAATTGCTGGAAGTGGATTTTATGTTTCAAGAACAGGATTAGTTGCAATTGGTACTGATAATCCAATTTCAGCACTTGAAATTATTAAAGATGAAGTTTCTGATATTCAAATAATTAGTAATAATAATGAAGCAAGAATTTCAATCGGTCAATCTATTGGTATTGGTAAAAGCACAGGTATCTTAAGATTTGGAAATTCATCAAGTACATTTGATATTATTAATAATGATACTGGCAATATTAACATGTATTTACATGCAGGTCCCTCTGGTTTTGATACTGGAAGATTTGCTTGGTTATATGGACAAAATAATACTGAATTAGCATGTTTAACATATGAAGGAAATTTTGGTATTGGAATTACAAATCCAACATATAATCTTGATGTTGTTGGAACCTCAAGTGTTACTGGCAATTCATATTTTGGAAATAATGTAACCATTGCAAATAATTTAATAGTTAACAATGATCTTCAAGTCCTTGGAAATTTCCAACTACCTTCTATTATTAATAATACTAATTTAAATAATTCTTCTGGGATAACAACAATTTTTAGTTTAAATATACTTGAAAAAATAACCGTAATAGAACCAAATTCTTTAATTAAATGCAATACTATATTACCTAATAATATTGGGATAGGAACAACATCTCCAATTGTTGGTATAGATGCAAGACAAAGCGGATTATTAATAAAAACTATTGGAATAAATACCAATGATACATTAATAGACATATATCAAAATATAGTACCAAACGTTCACTCTTCTGATTGTACATTTTATTTTAAAAATCCTTACCTTATTTTAGATGATTTTGTTCGTATTGGAATTTCAACATCTGAACCACGTTCGATGTTAGATTTTGGAAATGTTGTTGGGTTGACAACTAATATTGGATATTTAATTCCTCCTTCTGTTTCTTCCACCATTAGAAATAATTTTGTTGATGGTAGTACTGGGATTGGCAATACGGTTGAAGGTGCTATTATATACAATACAACAACGAAAAAACATCAAGGATATGGAAGTACGGATAATGGACTAACTTTTGAATGGATAGATCTTTACTAAAAAAATGGCAGTAACAATAAGTAAAACCGGACCTTTTTATAATAGTACTGAAAGTATTTCTTTTAGTTCTTTAAGAACTAATTTTAAAAGAACTAGTTCTGGTTCAATTAGTGCATCTGAATTGAGAAGAAATACTTCATTAATGAATACTGATCCAATAGTTCCAGATGCAACAGAAAATGTAGATGTTTCTACTAGTTATAACTGGGAAGTATCGCAACTTAGAACTGCAATAAAATATTATAATATTACTCAAACGGCAACTGATATAAATTTAAATATTGCAACCAGTAGCTACTGGAACAGTAATTTAAATAAAAATATAGTAAAAAAAGCTATTATTAATGGAACATGTGGAAGTAATTTAACTGGAACATCTGCAGCTTATATGACATCAACAGCTTATAATTTGACCATAGATGTTTATGGGCAAATTCTTGGTGCTGCTGGTGCAGGTGGGTATTCCATAATACGGAATGGTCAAGATGGAGGAGCAGCACTTCAAATAGCACCAAGTAGTTCAAATAATATTGTTGTATTTGTGAGATCCAGTGGAAGAATATATGGTGGTGGAGGAGGGGGTGAATATGGTGCTGATGGAACAACTGGAGCTTCTGGAACTTGTGCTACTGACGTAAGTTATAGAACTGGATCGTATGGGTGTAATAATTGCCCCAAAGGAACATACTGTGCTCCAGGTTACACTCAATCTGGTTGTATAGCGGAAAGTGTATGCGGTACTTGGAGGGATAGACGTTTTTATTATTTTATGTGTTATAGAATTGAATACACTACTGTTTCTGGTGGAACTGGTGGTACTGGAGGTAATGGGGCAAATGGAAGAGGATATAATAATCAAACTAATAGTTTGGCAGGATCAGCTGGAACAAAAGGACAAGATGGACAAGGTTGCCCCAATCCGCCTTATAATGCTGGAACTGTGACATCTTCGCAAAAAGGAACTGATGGAGAAAATGGGGGAAACGGAGGAGATTGGGGAGCAGCAGGTGGAAATACATCTGGCACTGGAAATGGTGGAGCAGCAGGAAGAGCTATTTTTGGGTCAAATTATTCAGTAACTGGAACTATTAATTCTACTACGATTAGAGGATCTTATGCTGCTGGATAAAGATAATACAATTTTATTCATAAAAATTACTAAAATATAGCAATAAATAACTTTGTTATTATTATTTTATAAAATAAAATGAGCGAAAAAGAAAATTATCCTTCTTTAGTTGAACAAGGAAAAAATTTAGCTAAGTTTTCTTATAGGTTGATTAAACATATTCAAAAAGTTACTTCAAGTGAAGAGAAAGAATCATTATTAGTATCTGATGAAATTTATAATCAAAGAATTGAAGTATGCAAAACTTGCTCAAAATATGATGAGGAACAGCATAGATGTAAAGAATGTGGATGTTTATTAGCTGGAAAAGCAAGATTTATTTTTGAAGAATGTCCTCTTCAAAAATGGCAAATGACTGAAAAGGAATGGGAAGAAACTTTTGATAAGATTATTGAAGATATAGACAAATAAATCAGGACACTTAAGAAACTGGCACAAGGCACTTGAGTTTCGCTTGACAGTGCCCTATAATATTCCCATACGCAATGAGACCAGTGATTTCGCTTCGCCCTCACCAGCAGACTGCTCTGAGTGCTCTTCAACAGCATAACAAAGGTATTGTAGTGTTCCCGACTGGCGGTGGCAAAAGCAATGTTGGTATCTTTGACACCATACAACAATTTCAATCTTCTACTCCTCAAACTGTTGTAGTTGTTTCTCCTCGTATTCTTCTGGCAGAACAACTGTCTTCTGAGTATCTTGAGTTCATCACTAATGCTTCTGTGATGCACGTGCATTCAGGAGAGACGCATCACTTCAGCACTACCAAACCAAATGTAATTGCTACTTGGTTCGCAACTCATCAGTCCTCTCACAAACTAATCTTCACCACTTATAACTCCCTTCAGCAACTTGTAAATGCTGATGTTGAGGTGAATACCATTCTGTTTGATGAGGCACACAATTCTATTCAGAGACACTTCTTTCCTGCTGTAGAGCATTTTTCTCAGGAGGCACAACGTTGCTTCTTCTTTACTGCTACTCCTAAGTATTCTGCCACGATTGGCAAACCTGGAATGAATGATGTTGAGGTTTATGGCAGTATCATTGCTACTGTTCCTGCTCCTCAACTGGTTCGTGGTGGTTACATTATTCCTCCAAAGGTGATTGCCAAGCAACTGCGTCTTTCTGTAAAGGGAGAGGATATCGCTCAACGTGACTGTGATTATTTGCTGGAGATTATTCAAGATAATCCTGTCAATAAAATTCTAATTTGTGCGAAGGCAACTAAGCATATCATTGGTCTTCTTTCTCAGACTGACTTTGCTTCTCAACTTGCTGAAGAAGGTTATTCCGTAATGCATATTACTGCTAAGCACGGTGGATTTATTGACGGTGAGAAAGTCAATCGTGAGGTATTCTTTGATACTCTGAATGAGTGGGGCAAGGATGCTAACAAGAAGTTCGTAGTTCTTCATCATAGCATTCTCGCAGAAGGTATCAACATTTCTGCTCTGGAGGCAGTTGTGTTTATGCGTTCTATGGATATTGTAGGCATCGGGCAGACGGTTGGACGGACACTTCGCCTTCATCCTGATGATGCTGCTGGTATTCGTTCTGGTGCCATTCAGGCAGGAGATTTGGGTGCTTATACTAAGTCCTATGGTCTTGTAATCTGCCCTACATTTGACAAAACTTCTACTTCCACTGCCAAGAAAGTTCAAGGTGTTGTGGATATTATCTTCAAGCAGGGTGATGTGGCAGTTTCAACCATCAAGAGGTGACACTCTCAAAACTGTCACATTCCCACTTGCGACGTTTTTCTTTTTCTTCTATAATTACTCTGTAATCAAAAAGAGGTTTTTCTCCCATGAAATACGCAGTTCATTTCATTGCTGGCAATCGCCGTCTGGTCGAAGAGGTTTATGCTGACAATCCCCGTCAGGCACAGCAAGTCATTCTCGCACGAAATCCTCACGGTAAAATTATCAACGTAACTGGTACTCGCTGAGAATGAGTTCTTTAGAAAACAGAACACTCTTAGACCCTGTGACATATTGTCCTGGATATGTCACAAAAGATGGAAAGTGGGCTGCTGTCCCCTGTGGGTCGGAATTTATGATTTTGAATGAGGGAAACCAACTTGAGGTTTTCCCGACCATCGCAGCAGCAAAGGATTTCATCGCCAAGCAGACCAAGGCCACCACTGGGATTTCAGCGGTCAAAAACCCAAAAAAGTTGAAAAACCAGTCAAAAGCAACTCTAGCACCTTTCATCAAATGAAAAACCATCTTTTTTTAATTCTCACTGGTCTCATTGTATTTTTACCTTTCACAGTAAAAGCACAAGAAGAAAGGGAAGTTTATTCAATTAATATCAACAAAGCATGTGCTGCTATTGTTAAAATTCCATATGCTTCTGATAATTTTAGTGATAAGCAATGGAACCAGTTTGTGAATTGCCGTCGTTTTATGAAACAGTTTATTCAAAATGACTAATCTTTCTTCTGCCGCGCAGGCGGTGCTGGATGCGTTCAATGGATTTCACGAACTGACTAATCGCCGCCTGAAAATCGCCGCCGCCCTGCGTGCTGCTGCGGATCAGGTGGTGCCGCATGAGGCATCTGCGCCATGGAATGAACTGAAATGTGATTACGACGGAGATCACTGGGAAATGCGCCAATGGGTCCGGGATCAACTTCTCTCCATCGCCACCGAGCTGGAGGGTATCAATGACTGACCTATCCCCCGCCGCCCGCGTCATCGTGCAGGCGTTCGACGACCGCTACGAGATGTGTGGTCCGTTCGATGACAACTGGCAGAAGCTATGCCTGGCTGCCGCTCTTCGTGCTGCTGCTCTATACTGTAAACGTGATAGATTACAACTTCTTGCCCTTGCTGATGAACTAGAAAATAGCAATGACTGACCTAAAAGTTTTTCAACAAACTTCAGACAAATCTTATGACCGTCATTCCTATGAGATAGTCTTGAAAACTGGTAAAAGAGTGAAGTTTGATTGGTATGATGATGTAAGAGAATATTGGTTCATTCACTATCAAATACCAGATTATTTGGATTATGTTGTAGTCAAAGATAGAAAAGTTAAGAAAGGCTTCAAGTGAACTTTTGAGTTTTAATAGATAGGATATAAACCTCAATCTATTCCTCAAATGTACTTAGAAGGAGTTATAGTCTGTGTAAATTACGCAGACTTTTTAGCACATACTCTTCCTCATAACAAAAACCAATTTAACAATTTAGTTGTTGTAACTGACACAAAAGACTTAAAAACAAAAGAACTCTGTGAGTTTTATAATGTAAAGTGCTTACAGACCGATATTTTTTATGAAAATAATAATGATTTTAATAAGGGTGCGGCAATCAATTACGGTCTAAGTCAATTAGAACAAAAAGATTGGGTTATTCATATGGATGCTGACATCTATATGCCACCAACCACTCGTTGTGTTCTTGAAAATTTACCATTAGAAAATCACAAGATTTATGGTGCCGATAGATTAATGTGCCCTTCCTATAAAGAATGGATAGATTTTATTGATAAACCATCAAGAATACATGAGGGATGGATTTATATTCATATGAATTCATTTCCAATTGGTGTAAGAATTGCCGAGTATATGAATAAGAATGCTGGGTGGGAACCACTTGGATATTTTCAACTCTGGAACCCAAAAGGTTCTGGAGTTTTTAATTATCCAACACAACACGATTATTGTGATAGAACTGATGTTTTACATGCAAAAAAATTCTCTCGTAAAAATAGAGAACTTCTTCCTGAAATTGTTTTAATTCACTTAGATAGTGAAGGTTTGGAAACAAATCAGATGGGTAAAAATTGGAAGGGAAGAAAAACCGAAGAGTTTCATCACTCACCCATTATAAGAGAAAAAATTGACTTGGAACTTAATGTAATCGTTGATGACATCAAAAAAATCTTAGAAAAATATAAACTTTCTTCTTTGAAAATAAAAGTAAAAAATGATAGAATGAGTTTTTGGGAAAAACTTTATCATAAGAGTATTGAAGTATTCATCAGCAAAGATAAAAAAACTAAAAAATATCGTATTCACAAAAAATAAATAATCTTAACGAAGAATAGTAACGATGGGGACTTTAATTCTTGCTACTCTTTTAACTTGTGGTGAGTTATCGGAAATTGTGAATAGATTGGAAAATTCAAAATCATTGACATCAGAACAGAAAGTTGCTATATTGAACGAGCTGAAATCAGTTGCTTCTTCTTGTCCTGTAGAAATTCAAACAAATGAAAAAACCAGATTTAAAATCTAAAATGGCGATTGATTTATTCTTGGAAGATTTACAATCAATGAATATTTCTGTTAGAGCCAGAGCAAAAGAATTTGAATGCGAAAATTATTTAAATTATTGGAGAGATAAAGCAATTGATTATCTAATGAGTGAAAGGTCTAAACTATGACATTTGAAATACTACATTTTTCTTATCGTAAGTGGAATTCATTTCACGAACAAGGTTGTTATAAAATCAACATCGTTTTTCGTGTATGGAATGAAACTGAAAATGATTTTATTAAAGAAAAATTTTTGGAAGAGTGTGAAGAATGGAAAAAAGCAGAAATTATCACTGATTTGGAATTAGAAAAAAAATATTCCTCTGGTCTTAAAATGATTAATGCTGATACTGGCAAAGACCTTTTAGATGGTAATTGGGAAGAAGAAAGAGAGGAATATGTTGATGAAAAAAAACTTATTCCAATTGAATTTATCAACACTAATAATATTAAAAGAGAAGATGTTTATATAAAAGGATATCAAGAAAATTGGAATAGTATGTTTGAATACATTGAAAAGTTTGATGTATTTCGGTTTTATGAGTATTTTGAGATAAATCCAATCACAGAAGGTATCATTCAATACATTGAAAAATTAAAAATGATGGATAATAAAGATACATACTATGCCGAGCAACTTTTTAGAACATTAATTTCTCTCCAAAATTGGTGGGATTAACTAAATAATAATACCTGTTATAGTTCGCACCCTATCAGGTTGAAAGGGGGCAGAAATGCTCCTTTTCTTGTATAAATAGTATTGCGAACTATAATAGAGTAGAACTATGGAAACTCCAAAAGAGTATTACTATACCTATTATTCTTATGAAGAATGGGGTAGAGGTTATATTGGAAGTAGAAAATGTTTATGTTCCCCCGAAGAAGATGTAAAATATTTTGGTTCTTACAGGGATAAAACTTTTCACCCAACTCAAAAAATTATTCTTGGAATTTATAAAACCAGAGAGGAGGCACTTACCGCAGAAGTAATATTACACGAATTTTATGATGTAGCAAATAACTCCAATTTCGCAAATAAAGCAAAACAAAGTTCAACTAAATTTTGGCTTCCAAAAGAGCAAAAAATTGAAAATGGGAAAAAAGGTGGTAAAAAATCAAAAGAACTTGGACTTGGTATTCACGCATTAACAAAAGAGCAATTGAGTGAAAATGGAAAAAAAGCAGTTCGTGTTATGCTTGCTAATTGTAGTAAAGAAAAACTTATTGAAAATGGTAGGAAAACATATGAACTTGGAATTGGTATTCACGGATTAACACCAGAACAAAGGCGTGAAAATGGAAAAAAAGTGAAGGAACTGGGAATTGGTATATTTGGAATGACCCCAGAAGAAAGAAGAGAGAATGGTAGAAAAATAGGAAACAAACATAAAGAAAATAAAACTGGAGTGTGTGGGCAAAGCAAAGAAAAACTTATTGAAAATGGTAAGAAAACTGGTAAAATAAATGCCGAAATGAATAGAAAAAATAAAACTGGAATATTTGGAATGAGTATAGAAGAAAGAAGTAAAGCGGGTAAAAAATCAAAAGAACTTGGACTTGGTATTCACGGATTAACAAAGCAACAAATGACTGAAAATGGAAAAAAGGGTTATGCTAATGGTCTTGCTAAAAGAACAAAGGAACAAAAGGCAGAAAATACAAAAAAATTAAATTCTCAAAAATGGATGTGCCTTGAAACTGGTTTTATCTCAAATCCAGGAAATTTGACCCAATATCAAAAAAGGCGTGGAATAAATACAGAAAAAAGAATAAAATTGGAAAATTGTAATATGTGGGGTTAAACTTAATGTCTTCTTACAACTATTTTCTTTTAACAGTATTTTCAATAATTTTTTGGTTGATGCTTGTAGATCAAAATGTAGCAGAATATATTAATCTAATTTTCAAAATTATGAAAGTTAATTTTATTAGATTTATTTGGATGATTAAGTTTCATCCACGAAATCCAATTACTAATTTTATAATGGCAAGAAAATATGAAAGACTTGCGAAAGAACTTGAAGAAGATATGTTAAAAAACAAATGACACTTTATTATTGTGTAATCGACGAAAATTCCTTTATTACTCATGATGGATACATGCAACTGGGTTATCATACGATGCCATTAACTGAGTTTTTAGAAAAAGCACAAGTAACTTATATTGAAACAAATTGGATACCAGATATTTTTACAAAAAGATATAAAAGAGCAAATTATCAAAAACACTTGGAAAAAGCAAGTATTGGTACAAAAGATAAATAAATCGTCGTAAGGAAATTCAAATGCTATCTCATAATTACAGAATTAAATTAGAAAAAATTTGCGATAAAATTATAAATGAAGAAGAAGTAAGTTTAGAAGATATGATTTGGGCGGAAAAACTTTCTAAGAGTAATCAGAGTGCTGCTTCTATTTTGAGAAGGGCACGAAGAAGAGCAGCAAATAAAGAAATGACAGAAGATAGTTTAGATGGATTTCTGAATGCTTTAGATCTTGGTCCCGTAGATCCAAATGATAGAGGTATAAGTCAGTTTAACACTCCTGAAGAAATTGTGGATTTTTTTAAAAGGGACGACTTAGATGAAAGTGATGGAAACAACTGGAGAAGAAGAGATTAGTATGAAAGTAGTTTTATATGCAAAAGAAGATTGTCAGGAATGTGAGAGAATAAAAGCACTTTTATATCATTTGAATATTTCTTATTTGGAATATAAACTTGGAACAAACTATACACAAGAACAATTTTTTAGTGAATTTGGTTCAGACGCAACCTATCCACAAATTACAGTAGATTATAGACATATTGGTAAAATGAAAGATTTCCTAAACTATTTGAAAGAAAAGAATGTAATATGACATACGATGAGTTCTTGCAAAGTCCAGCAAAATACATTGATGACATAGCAACATTATTGATTATTAAAACTAAATACGACATGGATTGCACTGAAGAAGAAAAAGTTCTCTTTCATCATATGCGAACTTATTGGGGTGAAATGAAAGTTAATCAATTCAGACATCAATTAGAAAAATGTTGGAGGTTAAAACTATGAAACTAACTGAAACAAATACACAGTTACTTGAAAGATTTACCAAAAGGTCAATGCAACTTTCAAAAAAGTTAGTGGAACTTGAACCACAATATCAAGAATACTTAAAAGTCAAAAGAGATTTGGAAAGATTAGAAGGTTCCATTCAAGTTGTAGAATACTTAGAATATGGATATCTTCCATCAGATGGAAATCATGATGGAATGTCCCATCATAAACCACAAAAAAATGAAAACTAATATTATACTTCTTCTTTGTTTTCTTCCACTTGGTATTATTTTTGTCATAATGAAACTTTCATTACTTTTTTCATCCAGTGTAAATGAAATGAAATACGTGAAAGAAGAAGAGAAAAAACCTCATGGTCCTTATAATTCATATCAAGACGAGGATGAGGAAGATGAATGGTGATTGGGAATATCAGATGGAAGTGTTAACAAAAAGAAAAAAAATCATTGAAATTTCTGAAACTATAGACAAAGTTCTTTATGAATGGTATAGTGAGAGGGGAAGAGAAGTTCCAAATTGGAAAAGGAACACAAATCACGAACAATGGTGGATTAATTATTTAAATGAATTAAAGGATAATGAAATATAAACCCTACTCTCCTGAATGGACCAGGCATAGAGAACTTAAACAAATTATTTACGAATATCTTGAAGACCCTAACACAGAACCTTCTCAAATCTGTGAAGATATTCGTGATGTTCTTTTTAATTGGATAGAAGAATACTCAAGTCGTGCTGAAAAAGGAAAAGAACTTAGAAATTTTTTTAAATCATAACAATGGAATTTACAGATATTGTACGAGAAATCGCAAACGTTTTATATAATTTTATAGCATTTCTTGCTGGATTATTATTAGGATATGTTATTGCCAAGATGGAAGACCAATAAAATCTACTTATCATTGAGACCCTTGCCAGTTCTTTGGTTTTCTGTTATTATTGATTTGTGACTGAGGAGGAATGTCTCATCGGACTTCTTGATAGATTTAGGTCATCCTATAATCTTGGAGACCAATTTACAAACACTGAATTACATACAAGAGACCTAAGTTGTTCTATGGATGACTATTGGTTATCACCTGATGGTGTTCTATGGAAACCTGATTATACGGGAGTGAATAAACTTGTATTCTATGAAGAAGACCATCCATATTATGACCCAGAAGCACTTTGGAGTAATTACGACCTTATTCCAACTGGAAATCATGGAAGAGTTCGTCGTCAATACACCAGCAGTCAAGTAAGAATTTACCCTCCAACTTGGAGTGGAGAATGGAATGATTGGCCTACTCTAAGATTACTTTTTGAGAATGGAATTCTAAAACATTGGGAAGATATTACAGGATATAGAAAGAAATACAACTCAGAAGTAATTTAAGTGCCTACAAAATCTGCTTTAAATCCTGAAATTCTAAATCAGGCAATTTCTGTTGCGATGGCATCAGATGCTCCTAAAAAAATGGGTGCGATTTTATTAGATAAAAGAAACCGAATTATTGCTTCTGCGGTAAATAATTACACAAGAACTCATCCAGTACAATATTTTGCGGCACAAAATGCAGCAAAAATTTTTAATGAACCTCAACTTGAGAAAAAAATTTTTGGTCACGCGGAAATATTTTGTTTGATCAAAGCACGGAAAGATGCTGATACTATTGTAGTTTGTCGTGTTGGTGGTCATGGAGGAAAAGATTTGCGTAATTCGCGTCCCTGTAGAATTTGTTCAAATTTTATTATTAATAGTAGTAAAGTTATTCACGTTCATTACTCAACACCACAAGGTTTTATGTATGAATACTGGGGAGATTAATTTTCAAGAGTTTAAATATATGAAACTTTCTTAAAATGAACTTTCTTGTTTTTCTTCGTTATGTTGGAACAATTTTAGTCATCGTTGGATATTATGTTCTTCTTTATGTTAGTGTATTTTGGGGAATTGTTTTAAGAATGATTGCCAACATTATTTTACTTCCTTGGGCAATTAAAAACAAACTATGGGATTTTGTAATTCTTTTAGGTTTCTTTTTGGTTATTGAATTTCATAAATTTTATACAATTCTGATGGGGGATTAAAAATGAAAATGCCAGATGATAAACAACTTAATACTATGTGGTCGGTTGCCATAAGTTCATCAATTGAAGATGGTTCAAGACGACCATATGAAATTTTTGCGAGATTGCTTTACAATCATCTCACAAATGTTAATTCAAAAGTAAAAATCTATAAATGAAATTATGATTGGGACTTTACTTGCTTCTACTGCTCTTATCTCTGGTCTTTATTGTGGAAAGACTACATTTTATGGTGTAGGTGACAATTTTCATGGAAGGAGAACAGCAAATGGAGAAACATTCAATGCTATGAAATGGACTGCGGCACATCCACACCTTCCAATGGGAACCAGAATTCGTGTCACCAATCAAGATAACGGAAAACAGGTGACTGTTCGTGTAAATGATAGAGGTCCATATTCAGATGCTGATTTAGACCTTTCTTATGCTGCTTTTGCTCATATTCAATCAGTAAGTAAGGGTAGAGCAACTGTTTGTTGGAGAGTAATCGCATAATGAAAGTTACAGAACATAACATTACTGATTGGGAACTCAATCTTGATGAAATTAGAGAACTTATTCGTCTGGTTAAATTAGAAATCAAAAACTACGAACACGATACAACAACTCAAACTTATTATGGAGTTATTTTAGGTAAATTGGTATTAATGAAACTCTCTGCAACCACTTGAAAAAGTGTCACAAGGCACTGTTTCGTTACCAATAAATCCAGTATAATATCAGGGTTAATCAAAATTCAGAATGAAAACGATTGTATTTTGTATTTCCTGTATTATACTGGCATTTTTTGTGAATGCTCAAGCAGAAAATCAAATGCAACAGGATTTAAACAGAATTGATTATTACCAAACAACAAATAAATAAGGGTTGAAATCCTCTATAAACTATTATGACATACATTGACATAATAGCTGTAATCTTTCTTCTTATTTTCATTGGAACTATGAATTATCATGGTATAATGATAATCAGACAAAAACATGGTTATTCTTTGAGAGATTATCTCAAACAAGACAGCACGAACATGAGAAAAAGAATCGAAGAACTATTAAAAAACAAGTAATTTATTATGTCACTAATTTCACAGCGAGATAGAAAAGTTGCTCTTGAAGCACTTGATTTTTATCTCTTCAATAAAAAATTTGATTTCACTGAAGATAAAAGAATGGAAATTAATGCCCTTATCAATTGGGTAAAATTAGAGTATTATAAGAATGAAACTAATTAAATTTAAACATAGATGGGACTACGGACATGATTTCTATGTTACCCTACTAAAATTTGAAAAATGGTGTGTTTTTCATGGTTGCTTTTATACAGCAGTTTATGGTAGAACATTTCCATACTTGAATATTATAATGGGTTCTGGTAGATTACTTGAAATTGACTTTAGTTTCTACAAGTTTGGTTTTAATTTGTCCTTTCTTACAATGTGGTGGTTTAAAAAATGAAACCTAAAATTCGTGTTATACTAGAGATGGCAATTGAAAATGGTGTGCGTCGTGGTTGGCATCAAGCACATAAACATGTAGAAAATCCTACTGAAAATTCCATCATGGAGCGTATTGAAGATGCTGTGATGGGAGAAATTTATGAATATTTTTCCTTTGAGGATGAATTTAATGACTAATTATCAAAATTTTAAAACTAAAGAAGAAGAAGATAGGTTTTATCAAATCTTTGATGAGAAACTGGAAGTTTATAAGACACTCTTGGATAAAGTAAAGGATAAACTCTTCGTTGACCATAATTATGAAGTGACTTATATGGGTCTTTCTGGTGCCGTATTGAAAGAAATCTGTGATATTACAGAAGACCTTTTCTTTCAAACAATGGATGAATATAAAACACCAGTGAAAAACTTTGAAGAAGATTTTCTTAAAGATTGACAAGGACACTTGAAGAACCGGCACAAGGGCACTTGAAAACAGGTGCCCTTTCTGGTATGATACTTTCATACACAAAGACACCTAATGTCTCAACAAATCCTCTACCTGAATACAAAATCACTCTCTCATACTCTTGCTGTTTATGTTCCTGATAAATGGGATTACTGGACGATAAATGGAAAGAGAGTGAATTTCAATATCAAGAAAATCAACAATCCAGAATACCAAAACTTTACTGGATATAGTATTATTCTTTGGATATTCAATCTTTATTATGTTTGGGAGAAAGAATAATGGTTTTCAATATTCAAGAGGACTTTATTATTCCTACAGAAAAAGCAATTCAGAAAAGTAAGTCTTATTTGAATAAAATTCCTTCAGAGGACTTTGACCCCGAACAGTATGAAGTATTTTTGACCGTTGCCTCTGCTGAAGAACTGGAACAGGACATCATCACCAGAGAAACACTACACAAAATTATGTCTTATTTTGGATGGGATTGAAATGAGACAGAAACGAGTGGACATCAAACAAATTCTCCAAGACCCAGAAAAAAGAAAGAAAATGTTTGTGGGTGTAATTCAGTTTCTTCAGAATATTGAAGGAATTGATACAACTAAAGAACAGGCAGAAATTGCTTATGATAAAATTCAGGAGGAACTATGACTGAACCTGTGAAACTCTGTAAGGATTGTAAACATTACAAAAGAGATTGGAATGCTCGTATTACTGGATTTGGAGACATATTTGACTTATGCCTTCATCCTCTTTTGACTGGAAATGTTGTGACTGGAAAAAATAATGGTCGTTATTGTGATACGATGAGAAAGTATCACGAATGTGGGATGGATGGGAAGTATTTTGAGGCACGGAAATGAGTAATACCTACCAAATAACTGTAACTGAAGAACAAGCAAAAACTATTCAAGTTGCCTGCGAGTTTCTTTCACGTGTTCAAGGAGGTCAAGTTCTTGAGGTATTTCAACATCTTCCTCTTCGTAAAGATATTGATTGGAGTGTCTATCATGAAATTCAAGATGAACTCAAAAAAAGAATGCCTGAAATTCTAAAGGATGGCATCAATGGTTATAGTTCTCATTTTGGTGTAGGAAATCCAGACCTTCCAAAATCTCATGACATTGCTTGGGATTTATATCAGGTTTTAAGGCATCAATTATCTTGGGATTATGCCATTGAAAAAGGTTGGGTAGAAGACTTGAACTCTCCAAGAGATTGGAGTAATATGCTTGGATGTTCTTGGGATACTCCAATGAAATTTGGAAGTGAACCACTTGCTAAGATGGAGAAGATTGATGCCGTTTTTTCCTGATTGCTATGATGAATGGGGTCTTTATAAAATTACCTATGATGGAGACCATAAGATGTATGAAACACTGTATGAGGGCACAGAAGAAGAGTGCCGTCAGTATGCTTATGAGAACTACACAGATAAAGAATACTATCAAATGTGCCTGATGGATTGGGAGGGGAGAGAATGGGACGTATGAAACTCTTTGATTTTGCATCTTATCATGATGATGAATTTGGAAAAGAATGGTTTTTCCAAGTTCTCACAACTCGTAAATTTGCCCTTTTGGATATTACAGTCCAGTGGGATAATGATGGATTGGGTGAAATCTTTCCAGAAATTTCTTTAAGTATTGGTTCTAGTCACTTGTTTGGATTTTCTTTTCACTGGAACAGATTTTGGTTTGATTGTAATCTAATTGATACAAAATCAAGAGACCTTAATTGGTATAGAAAAAATCAAGACTAAATCATTCTATCAATTAAATTTTTTAAAGAGGAAAAACAATGGGTCGTTGGATGACTAAAAAGGATATTGCTTCTGCAATTTGTGCTCAAAATACTTACAATTCTCTTGTAAAAAGAGGAGATATTGATGTAAAAGAAGTTTTACGAACTCAGTATGTTGTTTGTGGTTGTGGCGAAGAAGGTTGTGGATTTATCAGTCAGGTTAAGAAAAATGACTGACAAAGTAGGACATGAATTTTATGTTATTATGGTAAAACGTAGGGACAATCAAGTGTATTGTGATTTAGCAAAAACCAATCTAAAAATCTATCTTAATGAAGAAGATGCAGAAGAAGATTTATATAACTTAAGTAGTTATTATGGTGAAGGATGTTATCATATTGTAAAAATGGTTGCTTATTTAGACCAATGAACTCAAATCACACTAAACTACTAAAAATGATTGAAGATAGTATCAAACAATCACCAGATGATGTTGAACTCATGGCACAGAATGTAATAGATGTCACTGCTGATTGGTTTGAAGAAGTTTTGGAACAAATTGGTATTCAACCTTCTTGTATTCCTACACTATTAAGGTGGCAGGCACATCAACACGAATATTTGGATGATAATTGACAATGAACCTTACACGCAGACAACTTATTCTATTGACAACAGCATTAACTGTATTTTATGATGAGGTTGCCAAAACTTCCACACCTGAATTGAAACAAGAACTTATGGAACTTTCAAGAATTATTCAACAAAATGCTATAGAGTTACAATGACTTATACACTTTTCAAGGAGTTTAGTATTTACCATGATGAGGATTTGTTTTGATTGTAAGTGGGTGAAGAAGGACACTTGAAGAACTGGCACAAGGGCACTTGAAAACAGGTGCCCTTTGTGGTATGATGCTCTTATGAATTGGAAAAACCTTAATGTCTTCAAAGTGGATTAAAAATCCAGATGAAATTATTCTGGAAGATATTAAAATGTTTCATTATGAAGTAATGGAACCAGGAAAAGCAGTATGGTTAGGAATTTATCTTAACAATGGAAAAGTATATCACATGAATATTGGTGGTAATAATCTTTATGTAAATTACAGTGATGAAACATGAAAGACCAAAACTATTTTTCACTTGACCTTGAACTTAATTCAAAAAGAGATGGAAGCATACCTAAAATCATTCAGGTTGGTATAAGCATTGGTTCCCCTGTTCGTCCTAACGACATTCAAACCTATTCTTGGTATCTAAATCCAGAAGAACCAATCACTCCATTTATCACACAACTTACAGGAATTACAGATGAGATTATAAAAACTCAATCTGTTTCTCATAACACAGTAGCACAAGAACTTGGAGACCTTATAAAGGTTAATAATTGTTTTCCTAATCCCGTAACTTGGGGACAAGGAGACGCAACAGAACTCAAAGATGAGTTCAATCAAAGAAACATTGACTTTCCATTCTTTGGAAGAAGAATTATAGATGTAAAAACTTTTTATGTCTTTAATCAAATTGTCAATGGCAAGTCACCTTCAGGAGGACTTCGTAAATCTATGATTTCTTATGGTCTTGATTTCATTGGTGAAAGTCACAGAGCAGATGTAGATGCTATGAATACTCTTAGGTTCTTCTTTTACTTTCTGGAACGCCAAAAGGTATTTGAGAATTATAAAAATCTAATGAAGGAAATGAAATGAAACTCAAAAATACTCTGCTTGCCTTTCCGTTCCAGTTTCCCCTTTTGTATGTTCTTACATTTGGAGTTAAAAATCTTGCTGATTTGAATATTTGGTGGTGTGTCCTTATTGCTTTTGGAATTAATGTGCTTTATGATGTTGGTGAAAATGTTAGGAGGGGCGAATGATAAACTATAAGTTAGAAAAACTCCAAAATGGAGAAACATTCATTACGAGTGAGAAAGGAAACTCTATGGTTCCTCTTATTCATTCGGGGCAAGAACATAGATTATCTCCCGCATCTGTTGAGGATGTAGAAGTGGGAGATATTGTCTATTGTAAGGTGAATGGAAAGTTTTATACTCATCTGGTAAAAGCAGTAGATGCGAATAAAGGTTGTTTGATTGGGAATAATCGTGGTAGAATAAATGGATGGACTAAAAGTGTTTATGGAAAA
>Ga0129333_10002147_pt1 | contig 18241 bp, 10 predicted proteins | sample CPB6_08_DNA_FD_94474 | JGI IMG/M metagenome (GOLD analysis project Ga0129333, IMG submission 94474) | Freshwater to marine salinity gradient microbial communities from Chesapeake Bay, USA - CPBay_Sum_0.6_0.8_DNA | ecosystem: Environmental > Aquatic > Marine > Coastal | place: USA: Chesapeake...
AGAGGGCGTGGGCAGCCCCGAGCGGTGCCACACAAGCACGGGTTGGCAACCTGTGCTACGAGCACCGGCGGCCCGTGCTCATCTGTGCTCAATGGTTCAGGCTCAATGGTTCAGTGAGTAGAGCAGCACGTTGAGGGCGATCTTCTCGGCGTCCTCGCGGCCGTAGCCCGTGCACTCCATCGAGTTCTGCTTTTCGAGGGCGCAGGAGAGGTCATAGGGCGAAAAGATCACCGCCCAGCGGTCGCCGATCCGCACACCCTCCAGTTTTGGCGGGATCTGCCGCTTGCGGACGCCGATCGGGCCGTCGCCCCCCGACGGCTCGCGGAGCGTGACCTGCCGGATGTCGAAGCCGCCATACTCGGCCGCCGTGAAGAGCGGATCGTCGGCGGGAATCTCCTCCAGCCGCTGGTCGGGCAGGGTCGCCACGATCTCGTCGCGGAAGGCCTTCGTGAAGCCGTCGGCTGCGCAGACGCTGTCGGCGAGCAACGTGCCGCCGCGGTTGAGGAACGTGGCGATTCGCTCCCGCCGCGGCTGGTCGAAGGCGAAGCCCTGGCGGCCGTGCATGAAGACGAGGTGGTAGTTGAACAACGCGTCGTCTGCCGGGTCGATGAGGGCCGGTGTGTCGTCCACCCGAATGCCGGTCTCGCGGGCGGCTGCGCGGAGAACGTTGGCCAGGGCTGCCGGAGCCGCGTCGCACATGCCCGAATGCCGCAGCTTGCCGATCGCGAGTTGGCCGCGGACGAACGGGTCGGCCGGGCGATCCTCCTGCGGAGCGATTCCGAAAAAGGCATCCTTGCTCTTCAGTTCGCGGTTGGTGGCGTAGGCCAGCACGTTGGTGCCGATGGCGAGCGCCGCCTCGACTTCGCGGGCTACGCCGGGGGGCAGGGCGGACCGAGACCGGCCGCCGAGCTCCCAGAGGCAGGAGAGGCTCGGCATGGCGGCATTGGGATCGGCGAGGTCGGTCGGCGGCGCGTAGATCAGGCAGGTACGGCAGCCATAGTCGATCCCCATCAGCGGTCGGTGCAGTTCCGGGGGCACGACCTGCTCGGCGTGCCACGCGGGATGCTCCGGGGGAAGCAGGTGGAGCCGATACTCGGGCTCCGGGAAGATTTCGGTGACGAGCTGCCGCAGCCGTTCGTCGAAGCCCTCGCTCTTCGGGCAGCAGGCTTCGGCGAACACGAACCCACCGTTGTCGATGTAGGTGCGGAGCCGCCGTCCGGCGTCGTGGCCGAGGTCGAAGTCCGACTTGCCCGAGATCCAGAAGACGGGCGCCTGCTGGAGGTCGGCCTGGCCGGCCGTCGGAGTGTCGAGCACGTGCCAGGAAAGACCGGCGGGATAGTCCTTCTTCCACCGCGTTTCGACGTAGTCGACGAGGTGGGCGATGTCGTGGCCGTGCCGGTTCCAGTCGGCGGCCGGGGCGTGGCTGCTCTTGGCCACGATCACGGGCCGGCGGCCCTTGGCGAGGAACAAGAGCGCGAAGCTCGTGGCCACGATCGAATCCTCGATCCGATTGGCGACGAACTTGCCCGAGAGCCGGTCCTGGGTGGCGGTGAACATCTTCGCCCCTTCGAGGTACCAGTCGTGGTCGCCGATGTACCGCCGCGCCGTGAAGCGGCCCACCCGCTCGAGGCCATAGAGGTAGTAGTAGAGCCACGTTTCGCCGCCGGTGCCGGGGTTCTGCACCACCGAGAATCGCCGGCCGAGCCAGTTGAGTCCCTTCTCGAGCACGCGGGGGGTCGAGCCGCCGCCGCAGCAGGCGACGCTGTCGCGGACGGCACGGGCGTCGGGGGTGCCGATGTGCTCCGACGTGATCCATACGCTGGCGATGCCGGCGCAGGTCATGCTGCCCGACCCGCCGGCGTTGCCGAGCGTGTAACCCCACGATCCGTCGCCATTGTGACATGCGACCCAGTACTGCTGGGCACGAACCCAGGTGTCGTCGCCGACGGGCACCCCGGCGCGTGACGCCTCGTGGAGACCGAGCACCGCGAACTGAGAGTTGGAGTTGTCGCCCATGCCCACGCCGTTGCTCTGGCCGTAGGTCCAGGAGCCCGACCCAGGACCCTGCTTGACCTGAGCCCGCTCCAGCCATTCGACGTTACGTTCGAGGATCGCCCGGTCGGCCTCCGGCGCCAGCATCGAGAGAATCATGGTCTGCAGAGCGACGGAGTAGGTCTCGTCGGGCTCCTGCTGCCGGATCCATGTGAGCGCGCGGCGCATGGCGGGCTGCTCGGCGGGCACGCCTGCGTTGGCGAGCGCCAGCATCACCAGGGCGGTGGCTCCCACCCGCTTGTCGGCCGACCGCATCGCCTCCCACGAGCCGTCTTCCCGCTGTTGCGTGATCAGGTAGTCGCGGGCCTTCTCGACCGCGGTCTGGATGTCGGCCGGGCCGGGCGTGGCCGGGATCGCTGCGGCCGGGCAGAGGGCGGCCAGCAGGGCCGCGGCTGCGATCCAGGAGCCGCGACGGACAGGACTGGGGAACGACGAAAGGGCCACGCCGCTGGGTCCGGTGGTCACCTCGGCGGGCCCGCACGACCGCGGACGGACCCGTTGGCGATGACGTGCATGGTAGCAGGTCGGCCGACGGCGCAGGATGGGCGGCCCGCGATGGTGCCGCGGAGCACGAGGGTCGATTGCCGCCCCGACGGTCACACCCGATACTGAAGGGTTCCCAGCCCCACCGTTCCCGCCGAAGGATCGCCGCGTGTCCACCGCCTCCAAGCCCAAGACGCTCGACGAGATTCTCCACGAGTTCGCCCAGCACCGCCGCCTCATGCAGGAGGAGTTGCAGAAGGTGATCGTTGGCCAGCACGAGGTGATCGAACAGCTCTTCGCCGCCATCTTCACCCGCGGCCACTGCCTGCTCGAGGGCGTGCCCGGACTGGCGAAGACCCTGATGGTGTCGACGCTCGCCCGGATCCTCGACGTCGGTTTCAAGCGGGTGCAGTTCACGCCTGACCTGATGCCGTCCGACATCACGGGCACGAACGTGCTCGAGGAGGATGAATCGGGCCGCCGGCACTTCCGATTCGTCGAAGGGCCGATCTTCACCAACATTCTGCTCGCCGACGAGATCAACCGCACGCCGCCGAAGACGCAGGCCGCACTCCTCCAGGCGATGCAGGAGCGCGAGGTGTCGGTGGGGCAGGAGACCCACCAACTGCCCGATCCATTCTTCACGATCGCCACGCAGAATCCGATCGAGCAGGAGGGAACCTATCCGCTGCCGGAGGCCCAGCTCGACCGGTTCATGTTCAACATCAAGGTGGGTTATCCGACGGCCAGCGAGGAGGAACAGATCCTCATGGCCACGACCAAGTCGGAAAAGCCGGAGGTCCGCAAGGTGCTCTCGGGCCGCGCGATCAGCAACATTCAGAAGCTCGTGGCCGGCGTCGCGGTCAGCGAATACGTCGTCAAGTACGCAGCCCGGCTGGTGCGGGCCACCAGGCCGAAGGATTCGCAGGCTCCGAAGTACGTCGCCGAACTCGTCGACTGGGGCGCCGGCCCGCGGGCCGGGCAGTTCCTCATCCAGGGTGGCAAGGCGATGGCGGCGATGGACGGACGCTTCAGCGTGTCGCTCGACGACGTCCGCCGCGTGGCCGTGCCGGTGCTGCGGCACCGGATCGCCACCAACTTCCAGGCCCAGGCCGAGGGTCTCACCAGCGAGTCGATCATCGAGCGACTGCTCCGCGAGACGCCCGAGCCGGAGATCCCGAAGCTCGTGAAGTGACGGCTGCGAGGAGGCTCTGCGGATGGCCCGCGCGGTCGAGGAATACCTGAAGCCGGAGGTGGTGCGGCAGATCGCCCGTCTCGACCTGCGCGCGCAGTTCATCGTCAAGGGCTTTCTCCAGGGGCTCCACGCCAGTCCGTACCAGGGCTTCTCGGTCGAGTTCAGCGAACACCGCAAGTACGCCCCGGGAGACGACCCCAAGGACATCGACTGGCTCGTCTATGCGAAGACGGACAAGCACTACGTCAAGAAGTTCGAGGCCGAGACCAACATCACCGGCTACCTGGTGATCGACACCAGCGCCTCGATGGCCTACACCTACCGCCAGCAGCTCACCAAGCTGGACTACGCGATTTCGCTGTCGGCGGCTCTCTGCTGGCTGATGATCCACCAGCAGGATCCCTGCGGGCTGATGGTCTTCGACGAGAAGCTCCACGCGTCGCTCCCGGCCCGCTCCCGGCGGTCGCAGATCGCGCAGGTGCTCTCGGTGCTCTCGAAGATCAGCCCATCGGGCAAGACCGACATCGCCCGCAGCCTCGTGCAGGTGGCGGCGATGCTCAGGCACCGTTCGCTGGTGATGGTGTTCAGCGACCTGCTCGCAGACCCGGTGCCGATCAAGGACGCCCTCCTGCGGCTGCGGCACCGCGGCCACGACGTGATCCTCTTCCACATCCTCGACGAGGCCGAAGTGCGGTTTCCGTTCGAGGGCATGGTGGAGTTGACGGAGCCCGAGGGCCGCGACCGGCTCGTGATCGACGCCGACGCGGCCCGCACCGGCTACGTCGACGCCGTCGAGGCCTTCCGCGAGGAGTATCGCTCGTCCTGTTTCCGGGCCGGTATCGATTACGTACCGCTCGACACGAGCATGCAGTTCGACCGCGCCCTGATGGAATACCTGGTGAGCCGCCGCAACCGGTTCTGACCCATGGGCCTGTCGTTCATCACCCCGATGCTTCTCGGCGGTGCGGCGCTCGTGGCCGTGCCGATCGTGCTGCATCTGATCATGCGGCGGAAGCCCGTGCCGCACGAGTTTCCGGCGCTGCGTTTCCTCCGCGACCGCGCCGTGGCCAATCGGCGGCGGCTGCGGGTGAGCCACCTCTTCCTGTTGTTTCTTCGGATGGCGGCCCTGGCCCTGCTGGCCCTGGCCCTCGCGAGGCCGGTGCTGCGGGGTGCGGGGTGGCTCGCCGGCGGCGAAGGTCCCGTCGCCGCGGCGCTCGTGATCGACACGGCGCCGCGCATGGCCCTTCGGGAGGCCAACGAGACGCGGCTCGAGCGGGCGGCGAAACTCGCCCGCGTGCTCCTCGACAAACTGCCGCAGGGGAGCAGGGTTGCGGTGCTCGACACCGCCGGGGCTGCGGGTGCCTTCGCCCCGTCGTCGGCGGCCGCCACCGCCCGGATCGACCGGCTCGCCGCCGCCGCGCAGGCCACATCGCTCCCGGCCGCGATCGCCGAGGCGCGGCGGCTCCTGGCTGGCTCGGAACTCGCCCGCAAGGAACTCTACGTCTTCACCGACTGCTCTCACGGCGCGTGGGACAACGCCGCCCCGCAGCCGGAGCCTTCCGCCGGTGAACCCGCCGTGCTGTTCGTCGACGTGTCGGCAGAGCAGCCGAGGAACTTCTCCATCGACGCCCTCGACCTGTCGGGTGAGCGGATTTCGGCGGGCACGTCGCTGGCGATCACGGCGTCGGCGGCACGGGTCGGCCCCGATGCGTCGAGGTCGGTCGCCGTGGAGGTCCTCGGTCGCGACGGCACGTACGTTCGCCGGGCCATCAAGCCGGTCGAATGGAAGGCGGCCGGGCCCGTGCAGGTTGACTTCGAGGTCGCCGGCCTCGAGCCCGGAACCAGGCAGGGTCGCGTGGTCATCGAGGGCTCCGACGATCTCGAGGCCGACAACGCACACTTCTTCACGGTCGAGGTCGGCGCCGCCGCCAAGGTGATCGTGGCCGCGCCGCGGCCCGCGGACCGCTCGGCCGCACTGCTCGTGCAGGCGATCGCTCCCGCGTCCTTGCTGAAGGCCGGCAAGGCCCGATTCGAACCCGAGGTGATCGACGTCGAGTCGCTCGGCACCGCCTCGTGGGACGCGGCCCAGGGCATCGTCATGCTCGATCCGCCACCGCTGCCGCCCCAGACGTGGGAGGCGCTCGAGCGGTGGGTGTCCGGCGGCCGCGGTCTCGTGGTGTGGCTCGGGCCGCGGGCGGGCAACGCCGATCGCTTCAACACCGAGGCCTCCCGCCGCGTGCTCGGCGGTGATCTGGTGCGGGTGTGGCGGAGCCCCGAGGGAAACTATCTCGCCCCCACGGCGCTCGACCACCCGATCATGGCGGCCTATCGCCGCGTGGGCGACGCCGTTCCCTGGCAGGACTTTCCAGTGTCGCGGCATTGGGAGTTCAAGCCGGCCGAGGGGCCGGGCGATGCCGCGGCGACCGTCGTCGCCTACCGCAACGGTCTGCCGGCGGTGCTCGATCGCAGGCTGGGCGGCGGCAACGTGGTGGTGGTGACGACGCCCGTCTCGCAGTCGGCCTCGGATCCGGACGCCTGGAATACCCTGGCCACGGGGTTCGAGCCGTGGCCGTTCGTGATCCTCGCCAACGAGACGCTCCTCCACGCCGTCGACACCTCAGACGACCGCAACGTGCTCGCGGGGGCGCCGGCAGTGCTGCACATCGATCGTCGCGACGTGCCGGCGGCGATCGTCAGCGCGCCGAGTGGCGACGATTTTCCGGCCGCCGTCGACCAGAAGCGGGGGACGATCACCGTCACCGCCACGCAGGTTCCCGGCAACTACACCCTCCGGGCAGGTGGCGACATCGGGGGCATCGCCAGGGGCTTCAGCGTGAACCTGCCGCCGTCGGCGACCGACTTCAGCCGGTTGCCCGAGGACGCGCTCGCCGCCGTGCTCGGCCCCGGGCATCGGCTTGCGCGGTCGGCGGATGAGATCGTGCGCGACGTGAACCGCGAGCGCGTGGGTTCGGAGCTCTTCCCGTGGGTGATCGTGCTGGTGGCGCTGGCGATGGCGGCCGATTGGATCGTCGCCAATCGCTTCTATGCACCCCGCGAAGGTGTCGACGCGGAGCGAGCGGTCGCTGCTGAGTTCGCAGCCGACGAGGCACGCGCCGTGGCACCGCCTCCAGTCCCTCCTGCGCCGTCCACCGTGCCGCCGCCGTTGCCGCCATCGGAGGTCCCGGCATGACCGATCCGCGGTTGCTCGAGGAACTCTCGCTCCATGCCGATCCGGTCTGGTCGTGGATGTTCGTTGTCGCCGTGGCGGCGGGCCTGCTCGCCGTGCTCCTGGGCTTTCCGCCGGACCGGTCGCGGCTTTCGCCCGCGGGCAGACGCACGTTGGTGCTGCTGCGCATGGGGGCCTTTCTGGCGCTGGTGATCTGCATGCTGCGGCCGACGCTCGTCGCCGAGCAGAAAGCCCGGCAGCAGGGAACCGTGGTCGTGCTCGCCGACGCGTCGGAGAGCATGACCGTAGCCGACGGGCCCGCGGGACGGACACGGTGGCAGGAGATGGTCGATGCCCTGGCGGCGGCCAGGCCCGCGGCGCAGAAGCTCGCCAAGACGGGCGATTTCGACATCGCGGTCTGGCTCTTCGATCGTGAAGCCCGCGCGGTGCCGCCGGCCGGCGATGATCCGTTTCCGTTGGCCGCGTGGAGCGACGTGCCGACCGCGGACGAGACGGCCATCGGCGCGGCTCTCGACGACGGCCTGCGGGCGACCGTGGGGAGACAGCTCGCGGGAGTCGTGGTGCTCAGCGACGGCGCCCACCAGGCCTATGCGCCCCGCGACCTGCCGCCACAGACCGTGGCCCGGAAGCTTGCCGACGCCGGCGCGCCCCTCTGGAGCGTCACGTTCGGGCAGCAGCGGGGCGAGGGGCAGGGCCGCGACGCGGCGGTGGTGAATCTCGCCGTTGCCGAGACCGTGTACCTCAAGAACATGCTGGAAGTGGCGGGACGGGTGCGGCTCGACGGCCTGGCTGGGCGGGAGGCGACGGTCGTGCTCCTCGCCGAGAACGCCTCCGGCGTGATGGAGGAGGTCGCGCGGACGCGGGTGCGGGCCACCGGCGATGCCATCGAGGAGGCGGTCCGGCTCGCCTGGACGCCCGCGGCCCTCGGCGAGCGGAAGTTGACGCTCCGGGTAGAGCCCCAAGAGGGCGAGGTGATCCTCGCCAACAACGAACTCTCGACGTTCGTGGAGGTGATCGACGGCGGCCTGCGGGTGCTCTATCTGGAGGGAGACCTGCGGGTGGAGCAGCGATTCCTGCGGCGGGTGCTCGCGGCGAGCCCCGACATCCAGGTCGAGTTCGAGTGGATCGACTCCACCCGGCGGGATCGCTGGCCGGTGGACCTGAGCCGCCGGCTGGCCGGCGACTACGACGTGTTTTTGATCGGTGACCTCGACTCCACCGCAGTCAGGCCCGACGACCTGCGGACGGTCCTCGGCAGGGTGAATGCGGGTGCCGGCCTCGGTCTGATAGGCGGCTTCCACGCGTTCGAGGCGGGAGGCTGGGGCAGCTCGCCGCTCGGTCCGGCGCTGCCCTTCGAGTCCGATCGTCTCGCCCGTCAGTCGTTCAACGAACCGATCCGTCAGGGCCTCCACGTGCAAGGCGCCGTGCGGATGCTGCCCGATCCGCGATTCGGTTCGATCTCGATCCTCAGGCTCGGCAAGACCGACGACGACAGCCGCACGGCCTGGGCATCGATGCCGACGCTCGAGGGGGCCAATCGCCTCGGCCGCCTCCTGCCCACGACGAAGATGCTCGCCGCCGCCGCCGACGGGACGCCCCTGCTCGTCGGTCGCGAATACGGTCAGGGGCGGGTGCTCGCATTCGCGGCCGATTCGACCTGGCGGTGGGTGATGCAGGGGGCCGGTGATCAGCACCGTCGCTTCTGGCGGCAGTTCGTGCTCTGGCTCGCACGCCAGGACGACTCGGAGCAGGACACGCTCTGGGTCCGGCTGGCGCAGCGTCGCATCTCGCCGGGCACGCCACTCCCCTTCGACGCCGGGCTGACGAGGCCCGATGGCACCGCCGATCCGGGCATGGCCCTCGAGGCCACGGTCGTCGCCCCCGATGGCCAGCGGCGGCCCGTTCGCGTCGGGCGGCAGGGCGAGACGTTCTCGGGCGTGATCGCCGACTGCTCCGAGCCCGGCGATTGGAGGCTCGAGGTGAAGGCGACGAAGCCGGGCGAGGGGATGCCGCGGGAACGAGCGGCTCGATTCACGGTGTTTCGCCAGGATCTCGAGCTTGCGAACCCGCGGGCCAATCCGCTGCTCATGCGGCAACTCGCCGAGGCGACCACGGGCGGCGTGCGGCTGCCCGAGGAACTGCCGGCCGTGTTCGAGGAGATCGCCGCGCGTCCGCCGACGTTCGAGTCGAAGGAGCAGTGGTCGTTCGCGCCGTGGGACACCTGGCCGATGTTCCTGGTGATGGCGGCATGCATGGGTACGGAGTGGTTCCTGCGGAAGCGCTGGGGGCTCGTGTAGCCGCGGCGATTCCGCCTTTTGCGAAGGAGCGGGCTTTGCTACCCTCCCCAGCCCGCGCAGCGTGACTCGCCTGCGCGGCCGTGTGTCCCGCGTCGACAGGGAGGTCGGACGTGGCCCGTCGCCGTGCCATCCGTGAGAAGCTGCTGCTCGGCGCCCTGCTCCTGGGCGTGATGGTGACCGTCCTCTGGGCGAGTGGCTTCCTCGGCATCTATTCCTACCGGTGGCTCGTCCGCGACCTCTCGTGCCGGGCCGCGGAACTGCCGCTGGCCAGCGAACTGGGCGAGTGCGTGGGCATGCTCCGCCTCGCCCACGCCCGGGCCCTCGCCGCCGACGAGACCGAGGAGGAGTCGTTTCTGTCGGGCCTCCGGGCGACCGAGGCGGCGCTCGAGGCCTATCGTCAGGAACTGGCGGCCTTCGAACTCGACGACACGCGGCTCGCCGACCGCACCCGCGAGGCGGGAACCGCCCAGCGGATCTCCGACTGCCTGGCGACGATCGACTCGATCGCCCGGCAGCACGCCGCCGATCCGGCCGAGGCGGATCTGCCCTCGGCCAGTCGCGGCATGCTCCTCGCGGTCGGCCCGCATCTCGAGGCGCTGGCCGCGCTCTCGGCCGAACTGCCTTCGTTCCTGCAGCAGCGGCTTCACGAGCTCTCGAGCGACGTGCGCACCCGCTACCGGACGCTGATCATCACCACTTGGGCGGCGGCCCTCACGGCCATCGGCCTGCTCACGGCGATCGGCGTGCTCACCTACCGCTGGGTCTTCCGTCCGCTGCGGCTGCTCGGGCACGGCTCCCGCCGCGTGGCGTCGGGCGACTTCGCCTACCGCATCCAGCTCGACACCCGCGACGAGATGGCGGAGCTCGCCGACGCGTTCAACGACATGACGGAACGCTTTCAGGAGATTCGCGACGACCTCGATCGCCAGGTGCAGGAGCGGACCCGCGAGGTCATCCGGGGCGAACAGCTCGCCAGCGTCGGCTTCCTGGCCGCCGGCGTCGCCCACGAGATCAACAACCCGCTGGCATCGATCGCGATGTGCGCCGAATCGCTCGAAAGCCGGATCGAGGAGCTGGCTCCGGGGGCGGCCGACGCCGAGGTCGCCCGCCGCTACCTGTCGCTCATCCAGAGCGAGGCCTTTCGCTGCAAGGGGATCACCGAGAAGCTCCTCGACTTCTCGCGGCTCGGCGAGGTGCGGCGTCAGGCCACCGCGCTGATGGGCCTCGTGTCCGACGTGGCCGAAATGCTGCGACACGTCGGCCGGTTTGCCGGGCGGTCGATCGAGATCGAGGAGGGGGCCGACGTGCTCGTGATGGTCAACCCTCAGGAGATCAAGCAGGTGGTGCTCAACCTGCTCGTCAACGCCCTCGACTCGATCGACGAGTCGGGAAAGGTGCGCGTCGCGGCGAAGCGTTCCGGCGGCGAGGCGGTGCTCACGTTCATCGACGATGGCTGCGGCATGACCGAAGAGGTACAGGAACACCTCTTCGAGCCGTTCTTCACCAGGCGGAAGACGGGGCAGGGCACCGGCCTCGGGCTCTCGATCGTGCATCGGATCGTCACCGACCACGGCGGTCGCATCCAGGCCGCGAGCGACGGGCCCGGCTCCGGTTCGACCTTTCGCGTCACGCTTCCGCTCGCCCTGGTCGGAGCCGATGCGGCGACCATCCGGCCCGGCGTCGACGCGACCGGCCGCGCCGCCTGATCATCCACGCCCCGACGCACCCGAAGGAGTCACCGTTGAAGACCCCCGTCCGACCGATGCGGATCCTGTTCGCCGACGACGAGCCCTCGTTGCAGGAGTTGATGCGGATCGAACTCCCCAGGCTCGGGCACGAGGCGACGGTCTGCCCGGACGGCCGGACGGCGGTCGCGGCCCTCGACCGCACGGCCTACGACTGTGTGATCGTCGATCTCGACATGCCCGGAGTCGGCGGCCTCGAGGTGATCGCCCGCGTGCGGGAGACCTCGCCCGACACGGAGACGGTGATCATCACCGGCAAGTCGTCGGTGGAGAGTGCCGTCGCCGCGGTGCGGCACGGAGTGTTCGACTACCTCACGAAGCCGTGCAAGCTTGCCGACATCCAGGCGGTGCTGGAGCGGGTCCGGAGGAAGCGGGAGATCACCACGCGGCTGCGGGCCCTGGAGCGACGGGTCCGGCGGGCGGAGGGGGCCACGCAGCTTGTCGGCACGTCGGCCGCGCTCGAGAAGGTGCGCCGGCTCGTCGCCCGGGTGGCGGCGAGCGAGGCCGCGGTGCTCGTGCGGGGCGAGACTGGCACGGGCAAGGAACTCGTCGCCCGGGCGATTCACGAGGGCAGCGGCCGGGCGGCCGGGCCGCTCGTGGCCGTCAACTGCGGGGCGCTCCCGGAGCACCTCGTCGAGAGCGAACTCTTCGGCCATCGCAAGGGAGCCTTCACGGGCGCCGACGAGCACCGGGCGGGGCTCTTCGAGGTCGCGGACGGCGGCACGCTGTTTCTCGATGAGATCGGCGAGCTCTCCAAGTCGCTGCAGTCGCGACTCCTGCGGGCGCTCGAGAGCGGCGAGATCCGCCGCGTGGGAGACAACCAGGCGATCATGGTCGATGTCCGCGTGGTCTGCGCCACTCACCGGTCGCTCGAGGAGATGGTGAAGGCGGGCGATTTCCGCGAGGACCTGCTCTTCCGCATCAACACGTTCGAGATCACGGTGCCGCCGCTGCGCGACCGCCGCGAGGACATTCCCGGGCTCGTGGAGCACTTCGTCCGCCGGGCGCGACCGCAGACGCCTCACGACGCCGTCGTGGCCGATGCCGCCGCATTCGCCGCCATGGCGGCGCACCATTGGCCCGGAAACATCCGTGAACTTGCGAATGCGGTCGAGCACGCCCTCGTGCTCTGCGACGACCTGCCGCTGTCGCTCGCCCACCTGCCGGCACGGTTTGCGGCCCTGCAGCCCGACGAGGCGGATCTCGCCTCGCTCGCGATTCAGCCTGTGTCGGCGTCCCCCGTCGCATCCCCGGGGCCCGGCCGGCCCGAGAGCCTTCGCGAGTTGGAGATGCGGGCCATTCTCGAGGGGCTCGAGCGGAACAAGGGCAACAAGGCGCGAACCGCCGAGGAACTCGGGATCAGCCTGAAGACGCTCTACAACAAACTCCATCAACTCAGCGACGGCCCGCTCGACAAAACCGGGTAAGCGGCTCACGCGGGTTCAGGAAGCCCAATCGCGTGAGCGATGGGGGCCGGCCGTCATGTTTTGCGAACGACGCCGACCAAGACGCCGAGCACGCGGGCGTTTTTGACGTAGATCGGCTTCATCGATGCATTTGCGGGCTGCAGTCGGATGCGATCCCGTTCGGGAAACCACTGCTTGAGCGTCGCTTCGCCGTCTTCCGTCTGTGCGACGACGATGTCGCCGGAATGGGCCGTCTGCTTCTTCTGAATCACGACCCAGTCGCCGTCGGCGATCTGCGCGTCGATCATCGACTCACCCATCACTTTAAGCACGAAGTGGTTGTCCCGATTGAAGAGCGATTCGAAGTCGATCCGCTCCGCCTGCTCCTCGGCCGGCCGCAGCGAGCCGGCTGCCACCCAGCCGGCCATCGGCAGACCGCGGAGGTGCGCCGGCTCGTTGACCAGTTCGATGGCCCGCGACATGTTCTTTCCGCGGGTGATCAGCCCCTTCCGCTCGAGGGCTTTGAGATGGCAGACGACGCCGTTGGGGGAGCGAATCTTGAAGGCCTGCCCGATCTCGCGAACCGTCGGCCCGTAGCCGCGGGAATGAATCTTGTCGCGGATGAAGGCGTAGATCTCCATCTGCCGTTCAGTCGGCGTGTCGCTGGCGTCGTCGGCTTCCGTCTTGGTCGGAAGATTCAGTGGATTCCCCCGAACAGCAGCGACGGCGGCCGCCACGCGGCGGGGCTTTGGACGCGCGTTGGTGGAGGCTCGTGAGGACGACGCTTTGCGCTTGGCCATGGCGAACGAGCGGCAGGACCGCTTCCTGTGCGGGAGATGAGGAAACTATCGGCATACGCCGATATGGACGCCAGTATCTTACTATACGGCCGTTCATTTTCAAGTGGGGTGGCCGGGGGTCGCCGCGGGCCGTTCTGGGCCGGTAGGATGCATGGAGAAGTTCCGATTCCCGATGGATCCCTATGAAGAGGATGGCATGAACGCGACAGGCGGCCGGTGGGTGCGGGCTGGCGGATGGGGCATCGCAATGACCGTGGCGGCGATCCTCGGCAGGCCGCTCTGGGCTGAGGAGCCGCCAACGGCGGTGGCCGAAGGAGGAAAGGCGGAGGCCCGTGACGGCGTTCGCGAAGCGGTTCGTGAGGGTGTCGCCAAGAAGGCGGCCGCAACGATCGCCCACATCCGGATCGCAGGCAGTCTGCCCGACGGGGTGGGGCAGGCCGGTCTTCTCGCCGACGTGGCCCCGCATCTGCATCGGCTCGTCGAGCGGCTCGACAAGGCCGCCGCGGATAACCGGGTGAAGGGCGTCGTGGTGGCGATCGACTCACCCGATCTCGGGCGTGGTCGGGCGGAGGAGGTGCGTGCCGCGATCGAGCGGCTCAAGAAGGCGGGCAAGCGCGTGGCCGCCCATCTCGTCAGCGGTGCTGCGGCCCACTACTCCGTGGCCTCGGCCTGCGACACGATCACCATGCCTCCCGCGGCTACGCTGGAACTGACCGGGGTACGGACCGAGATGATGTTCTTCAAGTCGATGCTCGACCGGCTGGGCGTGGCCGCCGAGATCCTCCAGGTGGGCGAGTTCAAGGGGGCCGGTGAACCGCTCACCCGGGACAGCATGAGCCCGGCCCTGCGGGCCCAGTACGAGAGTTTCGTCGGCGACCTTTACGAGCAACTCGTCGAGCGGGTCGCGGCAGACCGTGGGCTGGCCGGCGACCGTGTGCGAGAGTTGATCGACACCGGGGTCTTCACCCCCGCGGCGGCGGTCGAGGCGAAGCTGATCGACGCGGTCGGCTACGAGGACGAGGTGATCGCCACGCTCGCGAAGCAGTTCGGCGAAGAGTCGCCGAAGCTGGCCCGCGACTATGCCCAGCGGAAACTCGACCAGGACTTCTCGGGCATGGCTGGGCTCGTGAAGCTGATGGAGTTGTTCTCGGGACAAAAGCAGGCGGCCCCGCTCGGAAAGAACAAGCGGATCGCCGTGGTCCACGTGACGGGCGAGATTCGCGAGGGCAAGAGCGCCGATGACGTCCTGATGGGAGGCGCGGCCGGCTCCGAGACCGTGATGAAGGCGATCCGTGACGCCGCCAAGGACGAGCACATCGCGGCGATCGTGCTGCGGATCGACTCGCCCGGCGGCTCGGCGCTCGCGAGCGACCTGATCTGGCGGGAGGCCGAGCGGGCGAAGAAACCGGTGGTTGCCAGCCTCTCCGACATCGCCGCCAGCGGCGGCTACTACATCGCCGCCGCCGCCGATCGCATCGTGGCGGCACCGGGCACGCTCACCGGCTCGATCGGGGTGGTCGGCGGCAAGGTGGCCATCGGCGACGCGCTCGGCAAGGTCGGTGTGCACACCGACGTCGTCAGTAAGGGCAAGAATGCCGGCTGGCTGTCGATGCAGGAGCCCTTCACGCCGGGTGAGCGGGAGGCGTTTCTGGGTACGATGAAGGAGGTGTATCGGCTGTTCACCTCCAAGGTGGCGGCCGGCCGCAAGCTCGATCAGTCCGTGGTCGAGAAACTCGCCGGGGGCCGTGTATTCACCGGCCGGCAGGCGAAGGAAAACGGCCTCGTCGACCGGCTCGGCACGCTGGAGGACGCGATTGACGAGGCGAAGAAACTTGCCGGTATCGATGCTGCCGATGAGGTCGATCGGCTGCTGCTTCCCGAGCCCCGCGGTCTGTTCGACGAGCTGCTTGGATCGGCGGCCGTCGGGGGCGATCCCGTCGCCCGGATAGCCGCCATCGCGGGCGGACAGACAGGGACGAGCGGCCTCCAAAGCCTGCTTATGGCCCGGATCGCCGGGCTGCCGGGGCTCGAATGGTTGAGCGCTGAAGCCAGCACGCTCTCGCTCGTGCTCTCAGGGCGGCCGCAGTTGTTGATGCCGGTCCGGGTTCGGGTGCGGTGAGCGTCAGTTCAGGGCTCGTCGGCGCCGGCTGACGAGAATGATCGTCCCCACGCCGAGGCCCGCGACCATGGAAGACACCGGTTCGGGCACCACGACGAGCGTCAGCGCGGCGGTGCTGTTAGGCAGAAAGTAGGCAGAGACTCCGCCGCCGAGATCAAACGCCGCCGTCGGGCCGATGTTGGCCAGGCCGTTGGTGCCCGTGAAGGTCGGACCACCGATCAGGTCGTAGCTGCCGGCCGGGGTGGAACTGTCGAGGCCAGCGATGTTGGAAACTGTGAAGTTGACGAAACTGACGGAGGGGCCATTGACCGTCAGCATGGGATTTGTGGTGTCGAGGAGCAGCTTGGAGCCGGTCGTGAACGACAGGTTACCTGCAACGAGGCCGCCGCCGCCGTCGAGAATCGAGCTACCGGCCATCGCCAGCCCGCCACCGATCGATCCACTGAGCGTGAACAGCAGGGTGTCGGTGATCGTGATCGTGTCGAGCAGCCCCGACGCATTGCCGCTCATGATCAGCTGGCCGTTGCCGCCGATCGTGACGCCCGTGGCGGTGCCACCACCCGAGGTCGGCCCGAAGACTCCAGAAAGCGTCGTGACGTTGTTGACGTCGAGCCGAAGCTCGCCGGAGGTCGCCGTGCCGCGGAAGAAACTCGACGAACCGGAGAAGGTCATCGCATTCGTGCCGCCGAGGACGGCAGCGGCGCCCGTCCGGCCACCGACTGACAGACCGTTGGCGAACGTGAGCGGAGCCGAAGCCTGGAGCGTGCCGTAGTTGAGTTGCAGTTGGTTTGTGCCGGAACTCGCCGCCTGCGCGAGGATCACGGTGCCGCCGTTGGTGGGCGATGCCCCTGCCGCACCCACGCGGTAGCCGCTGGTCGTGTTCGAGCCGGACACCACAAGCGTGCCGGCGCCGGTTTTGGCGATGCGGCCGGTGGTGCCGGCGATGTCGCCATTGAGCACGAGTGTGCCGCCGGAGCCGACGTCGACCGACTTGTCGCCGTTGCTCGTGAACGTGATCGCGGGATTCACGATCGCCGAGCCGCTCGTCACGGCCGTGGCCGTGAGGCCAGCCAGCGAGACCGCTCCCGAGGCGTTGACCGTCGCCGCTGTGCCGAACGTGAGCACGCCGACCGACCTCGTTGCCCCCTGGAGGCTCAGCGTGCCCGAGTTGGCGAGCGTGGTGGCCGTGAGGTTGAACGAGCCGCTCGACGTGAGCGTGGTCCCGGGGGCGATGTCGAGCGTGGCACCTCCCGACACGGTTCGACCGCTCCCGAGCGACACGCTGCTCGTCGTCTTGAGCGTGCCGTTGAGCGTGACCGAGCCGGCCGCGTCGCCAAGATTGCCGTCGGACGAGATCTGCAGAGTGCCCGAGGACAGCGTGAGGCCGCCGGTGAACGTGTTGTCCCCGCCCAGGACGAGCGTGCCCTGGCCCAGCTTCTGAATGCCGGCCGAGCCCGCGAGGGCGGAGTTGATGGTGGTGGTCACCGTGCCATCCGTGCCGGTGGTGATCGCATTCAGGCCGCTCGACGCGCCGGCGAGGGTGATCGTGCCGCCGGTCAGGGTGTAGCCGGTGGTCGTGAAGCTCAGGCCGTTGGATGCCGTGACGGCGGCGGCGGTCACCGTGCCCGCCGTGCCGCCGAAGTTGGCCTTCTTCGACGCGTCCCACGACCCCGACCCGTCGGCCCAGCTGCCGCTGCCGCCGGCACCGGGGGCGGTGGCATTCCAGCCCGAGCCGCCATCCCAATAGAGATCGGTGCTCACGCCGCTGCCGGACGTTGTGAGGTTCATCGTGAAGTCGTCGATGCCGAGGCCCTGCGAATTGGTCCAGCTACCCGTGGTCACAAAACTCCAGCGGAGGTAGTAGTTCGCGCCGTTCGAAATGCTGAGGCTGGGGATGGAGACGGCCTTCGCGCTCGACTCTGGCGGGTTGTAGACAATCGACGTGCTGGTGCCCGAGTACGTGGCGTTTCCCAGGGAGTTGGCCGACCACGTTGACCCGTCGGCGGACGTGTAGAACTCCCAGCCTTGGGTCCGACTGCCCATGCGATACCGCTCGTAGTTCCACGCGAGATCGAGCGTCGTGATCGTGGCCCCGCTGGTGTTCGTGAATCCGAAGAGGATCGCGAGCTGCTGGCCGGGGGCACTGGAGGTCGTGCCGGGATAGCTTCCGGTCGAGAGGTAGCCAATCGACTTGTCGGTGCCGGAGGCGAGCGTGCCGGACACCCAGAGATACGCCCCGCCGCTGCTCGCGTTGGTCACCACGCCCGTGCCGACAGTGCCGGCGTTTTGCGTGACGGCGGTGGTGTTCGAACCAGACGTATAGGTCGGCATGGCACTGGAGGTGCCGCTCCGGAAGAACGACCAGCCGGGGGCTGCGGATGTGATGGAAGACGTCTGGCCGGTCGTGATGCCATCGAAGTTCTGGGTGTACGTCGTGCCGCTGAAGGTCACCGCCGTCGCCTGGGCCGACGCATCGGCGACGAGAACGAACATGGACAGAAGCATGCTGCCCACCACCACAGCTGGATTCTGGGCAGCGCACAGGCGGGCGAGACGCATGGGAAGTCCTTCCACGAAAGAGGTTGTACCGAGCGGCCGCGGTCAGGCTATACAAGCCAGAAGGTGCGTCAACGATCGCCGGCCGAAATGTGACGAATCGGGCATGGGTAGGGACGAATCGGGCGCGCGGCTCACAGAAGGCTCACAAATGATCCTTCTCCGGAGGGGTGAGGGCGTTGGTGGTGAGGGGTGGCATGGACCGGTGATCGTCCGCCGTGAAACCCCTCGCTTCCGCTCGGGGCTTTTTGGAAACCGCATTGGGCGAGACCGGAGACCGTCGCCTCTCCGTCAGAAAGCCCCGCCGTCAGGAAGCCCCGAGCGCGAGCGAGGGGATGGGGCGTGGCGGCACGAGAACGCCTCGGCAGTGATCCGGCTTTGCGATCACGAAAAGAGCGTGG
>Ga0129333_10002149_pt1 | contig 18230 bp, 18 predicted proteins | sample CPB6_08_DNA_FD_94474 | JGI IMG/M metagenome (GOLD analysis project Ga0129333, IMG submission 94474) | Freshwater to marine salinity gradient microbial communities from Chesapeake Bay, USA - CPBay_Sum_0.6_0.8_DNA | ecosystem: Environmental > Aquatic > Marine > Coastal | place: USA: Chesapeake...
ATGAATGAGGCGATTCATCACCTCGGAAATGACAGCCCGTCATTCCACCCTGTTCACACTCTGATCAGGGCAGTCGGGCCTCCGGTTTTACACCACTCCAAGGGACGCGGCCGTGCGCAGGCTGATCCCTGCCTGGGCAGCAAGGGCCTTAAGCGGCTCTCCATCGTCAATGTGTCGACGCAGCAGTCGTTCCCTGCTGAGGGGTGTCAGCCGAGCGTTCGGGTGGGTATGCATATGAGGCGAGGTCAGTGGATCGGCGGTGACACCCGGACCATGGCGACCTCACATCCCCTTGTCAGCTGAACAACCTGCCGGGACTACGCACCTAAGCAGCAGCCCAGGAATGACACCTTTCCCGAAAGTCGCCCGGGGGGTAGATGTCACTTTGACCATGGAGGCCTCACACAGACCGGTGAACCAAACAGCCCACTAGAAGTACATATTTAAAAAGCGCCAGAAAATCAGTGCCCCAAGACCAACGAGATCAGAGGCGGATCCCGGGAAGCAATGGAATATTTACAAATGCGAATCCAAGAAAAGGCTATCTCGAAAACGATGAAAGTATATCAGAGTACAAGCGCCCGCAAATCGCCGCAGGATCGTGCCAGCGCTCAACATATAATCTACTCTTGAGAGCAATACGGTAAAGATCAATGCGGGGCATCTCAAGAATGCGCCGAATCACATCATAGACAGAACCAGGCTCTGCGTTAAGAATCGGCATATCAGAATACATTTCCACAGGAACGTGCTTCATGTCTTCGTCACGGATATACGCCACAACGGGTTTACCAAGTGCCATCATTTCGAGCGCCAAGGCGCCATACCAGCCAGCAAAAAGCTGATCGACAAGAATATCTGCATGTCGATATAGATTTATCGCCTGCGAGTTTGGCTTCTTCTCAACAAGAATAACCTCAAAACAATAGCCTTCAGACTTTAGCCGATCAAAAGCATCTAAAATAATTTGGGTTCCTTTAACGGCTCGATGAGATGGGGCATGGCAGATTCTCAATGGCCGATCCTCGAGCTGCGTGAAACTGGGCGCAATCTCCGCAAGGTCAACACTTGAGTAGGGAAGAAATTCGGCCCTGTGCGGCAGAACGTGCAATAGGTCTGGATTTAGAGCGTAAACTTTTTCGCAGATTTTGGAAAATAGTTTGATTTGACTTCTTTTTAGCGCATCGCTATATTTATTATAATAGGACTTATTGACTTGGCTTGCGATTGAAATGCGAAAGTTAGCAAGTGAATAGTCTCCCTGCCTGGCGTCGTCACCTTGATACTGGACAAAAAGCTTGCGCCCTAAAGAGAGCAGGAGAAATATCTCAATTTTTTGCATACAATATAAATAAGTTCGATAAGACTGATAGGCTAGGGCATGGAGAATACCTTGATCTGCGAACGAATGACGACGGGGAAGCTGAGGGAAGAGCGTTTGACCATAATTAAAGAATATCACATCATACAAAAAGACATAACGTAGAGCGAGAAAGCGCTTTGCTTCAAGCATCAAACGAGAGTCTTCTTTGCTTGAGATATAGGAATCTGCAACGAAAGAAAAATAATTTTGGGAGACGGCCCATGAATGACTATATATGCCTTGCGAGGAGAACTGTCGACTAATAGCTTGAGGATTGCCGCCAACCGTAGTAGGCAGATGAAGAACTCGCGGAAAGTCTTTTGGAGACCGAAAGGCTAGCCTAAACATAGCTTATGCAGAGTTCAGGCAAAGAATTGCGGAGTGAAATTATGGGTTGATGCAGCTCTTTCTTCATTCGGGTAATGCTACCAACTATATCTTTTTAATCTGGGAGAGATCGGGGTACATATTGGGTACGAGACAGCTCTGGCCAAAGCTGAAATGCACCACGTCGGCCCAGTGCATTGCGCGCCAAAGCAGCCGCCACCGAACACCCTCGCGCTGCAGGATGGAAGCGTTGGGGGGGGAAAGCACCTCATCGGCTGGGAACCCTCTTGCAGTCTCCTTGATGACCACACATCGGCTGTCAGCACCTAAAGCACGTTCTGCGGCGGCGAGCTGCGCTGATTGCCCGGCCACATTCCAAGGTGCATGTAGCACGCGCAAGGGTCTTCCCTTGCGAATTGCCGCCGGATGAGGATCAGGTAGTGCTTTCACCTCGTCCTGTATCAAGCTTTGTCGGCGAGCAATGTCTGAATGCCCTCGGAGAAACTGCGGAATCGTGCGATGTCATAGTGTGCGCTGAGCCTGCTTAGATCGGGAACCACCACTGGTGATCTGCTTTCCTTTCGCTCGAGAACCGGGTTGCGGCCAAGCACCCGCCCGATCTCCTCAACAACCTCCACGATCGACAGTGCCTCGGGTGAAGCGACGTTGAAAACACCCGGCCAGCGGCCCCTGACCGCGGCGAGCATTGCGGCGGAGATGTCATCGACATGTGTTGGCGTGAATTGCATTCCGCCGCCTGTCTCGGGTAGTGTCACTACCTTGCCTTCACGCACACGACGGATGAGATCGGGAATCAGCCGCTCCGTTTGGCCAGGGCCATAGGGAGCGAAGAGACGCAGCACCGAAATAGGGAACAGCGTGCCATAAGGTCTAGCAAGGATCTCTGCGGCAAGCTTGGTTGAACCGAGATTTGAGATCGGCGCAAGAGGTGCATCCTCAATCAGCGGTGCGGTGAATGGCTCATACACGGTGCCACTCGACACGAGACAGAAAGATGAGACGCCAGAGCGCTCCGCCGCCATCAGGACTTCATGGGTGCCGGCCACATTGACCCTGAACATCTCGACTGCATCGCCGGGGAACTTGCGGTAGGAACGCGATTGGGCCAAATGGATAACGGTGTTGATACCATTAGGCAGGTTGAGTGTTGCTCCATAGCCGAGTTCATGGGTCAAGACGGTGCAGCCGGCTGGGGCTTTGGCGCCATTGCGCACCAAGGCGGTGACCTCATGCCCCTCAGCGAGCGCATGGTGGACCAGAGATTTGCCGACAAAGCCGGAGGCACCTGTGACGAGAATGCGCAACTTTCTATTAGTCATACATTCAGAGAGGCTTCGTTAACAAAATAGAGATACCATTTGGATTGGCATCGTTAACCTGCCATTCCTTAGCGCCGAGATCGCGCAGCCAGTCCTCTACTTCTTCCTGCGTATGCTGCCAAGCATTATGTGGGTGATACCAGTCGAAATTGACCATGTTGTTAGTTTCATAGTCGAAAGCATCATTCCAGAAGCACTTAATCCAATTGTAGTAAACCAGTCGCTGGACATCATGCGTTCCAACGGGAATCCCAAGCACGGGAATTGGCTTCTCTAGTGTGATCTTTGCATTGAGGCGTGACAATTCACGGCCGAGATCAGTCAGGCCTTCGCATGCGGCATAACACTCGTCCGGCGAGAGCTTTGCGAATTTCTCGCGTATGTGCTGGTCGGTAAAGTGCCTAGATGCCCCCATCTTCTTGTAGATATAAAAGAAGAACTGACCGCCCGGCTGGAGCTTCGCGTAGAGCGCCTCCACCGCAGCGTGAGTGTCAGGCGTGTGGTGAAGTACACCGTCGGCGACAATAAAATCAAAGTACTCATCCGGAAAAGGCGCTTCCATCAAATCCGCCTGCAAAACAATACAGTTTGGCAGATCACTGGTGTTCTCATAGGTCGTTAGGGCGGCAGCGGAGATGTCGAGCGCAAAGACATCTCCAGATGTCTGTTCGGCCATGAATCGAGAATTGAAGCCTGAGCCAGTTCCGCATTCCAGGATTCGTTTCCTCTTTGCATGGAATGCCTTCAGCTCATCGAGGTTGGCGAGGTTGAACTTTTTCATGAACCAGCCGTAGAGGAACTCCTGGTGCTGCGGCTCCAGCCCGTAATTCTTAAAGCGGGTCCATTTGTCGGAGAAGGTCTCGTTCGTCTGGGCCTGCTCGGCGGCGGCGGCGCGCGCCTGGGTGGTGTGGAGCGTGAGCCCGTGCTTGGCAGCGAAGCCGGTCAGGTCCTGCTGCAAGACACCCGTGAGAAATGATGGCACCCCGTTCATGATCGGGAACCAGCACCCATCATCCGCCTTCAGAATGCCCTCGACGACATGATCGCCGTCCGTGACGAAAGCCTCGAGCGCTAGCGTCTGGCCGGCGAAGCCGACGGGGCGGAAATGTGGAAGGCTGTTGGCGCGCATGATCGTCGTCCTTGGTTCTATCAGGGTGTGTTTCGGAGAAACCGGCATCGGCCAAGCTTCGCGTCAATAGACTTCAGCGCCGAGATGTGCTGCGGGGCGAACGCATCCTGTACGCTCATGAGAACATTTCAGCGCTACGCAGGGTGGGATCGCCCTTGGACACCAGAAAGGGATGCTTCCAGCCAGTCGCTTGCGCTATGCCTTCGCGCGCGGCGAGGATGATGGCACGTGCCTCGCGGATCGGCCGCAGCGTTGCCTCAGGGAAATCCGCCGTCTCCTCATACATCCGCCCCAGCCGCTCGGCGACGGCATCGATTGTGTGCCAGCGGCGGACATAAGCCGTGCCCTGAGCGCCAATGGCCGACAGCTGCGCCCGGTTTGCAAGGCACCAGCGCAGCGTCTCCTCAAGCGTGTCGGGCGTGACGTTAATCAGCGGGCATTCCTCAACGGCCTCGACAAGCTCAGGCGAGCGCACATAGGTCAACACCGGCTTGCCTCGCGCCATCGCCTCCAACGCCGTGTAGCCGTAGGCCCCTCCGATGAACTGGTCGGCGACGAGGTCCGCCTCGCCGAACAGGCGGATCACCTCGGCGTTGGGCACACCCTGCAACTTCACATACTCGATGGCGTGGCCCTCGGCGCGCAGCCGCGCGATCGCGGCCTCAAGATGGTGCGAGCCCTTGAAATGGGTGTGGTTGGGGGCATGGGCGATGCGAAGGGGGCCATCGGTGCACGGCGGCGCTGCGGGAGGAACATGCTCAAGGTCGATCGGCCAATAGTGCATGTTCCGCGCATCCGGGACATAGGCGAGCATGTCGCCAAGCGCGACGGCGCAGGTCGCTTTCTCCGCCATGTCCGCAATGATGGCGGCGTTGTCCGCCGTGCAGGCGCAGAACCGCTCCAGCTCGGGACAGTCGACGCAGAAATTCCATTTGCCCAGCGCCAACGTCTCATCGCGGCGACGAACATCAGCGCCATAGGCGTAGAGGAAAACGCGCTTTCCGGCGGCGCGGAGCACATCAAGCTCGAACGGGTTTACGCCAAAGCGCGTTGCGCGACTCGTGAGACCCCGATCGTAGAAGAAGTGGAAGACGTCGTAACGCCAGAGCGCCCAGGCGAGCAGCAGCAGCTCGTAGGGGATGATCGCTATGCCGGCATAGCGCCCCAGCCAGCGGATAACGCGATCGACTCGTTCCAGATTGAAGTCGAAATCGCGCGCGATGTAATACGTCGTGAACACAAGCGACTGGCTTTCCAGCCCCAGCATCCGGTCAGCCCGCGCCTTCAGCGGCAGGGTGAGGATCGGAGTAGTACCCCAGAGTGAAGCGGGCGCCCCCTGCGCGAGACGCACCTCGCTGCGCCTGCGCCCCAGCGGCACCGCCACATTTTGCAGCAAAGCGGATGACAGCGCGTTTGCTAGCCAGCGCAGCGAGCGGACGGCCAGATAGGGTTGATTGGCTAGGTCGCCGAGAAAGCCGATCCGGAGCGGCCGACCAAGCGGCTCGACTCGGCACTCGACCGCCGGATCGATTCGATGATCACCAGGGTCGGCGAGGTTGCGGGCGGCGGCATAGATTAATCGGAGCGAAAGTTCATTCTCGTACTTCTGCTCAGGCGCAACGCCCCTTAGTTGCAACGACTGTTTAAGCGGATTGAGCAGTGATTGCAACGGCATCATTGCATGCACGGCTGCTGTAATTCTGCGCAAGACTGAAGCGGGGCGCTTCACAATAGCACCAAACACTTCTGAAAACCGCAAGACTTTCTCAGAGACACTATAGCAATTTCAATCATTCCGATGGACGACCCGCTTTGATATTGCAAATGCTTTCAACACTAGCCGCCTTATACAACTTATGAACCGAAAAGGAAAGAAAAAAGAGTAAAAGATTATGCCGCCTGCCACAGGGTATGCACTGCGCAGGCCTAATATCCTTTGCTTCAATAATAGAGTAGAGTTTTTCTTTGAATAAGCAGTGTGCGCTGAAGTGAGGCGGGCCTGGACGAGCTCAGCCTCGATGTCGCGTTGCTTGCGAAACAACAAGGTCGTAGCGTCAGGCTGCAAACTGTGGACAAGCGAATCTAAGAGACGGGCAGCAACGACGGTCTCTGAATGGAAGTCTTCGTACCAGGCGACGGCATCCTGCATGATCTGCGCTTTGTAGGCGGGGTCGGCCGCCTGCCGTAGGCCGGCGTAAATGTCATCTTCAATCCTGACGTTTAGGACAGGCGGCATCTTCTGAAAACACCATCTATGAACCTCCTCATTCAGGTACAGCATTGTGGGTATTCCCAACATCATTCCATGTGGCATGATCGCGCCCCAAGCCCCGATAACGAACTGATCCGCTAGCAAATCCGAAGCCGCAACGTAGCGTCCGACCACCGGCATAGGCTGCGGATCGAGCCACACAACGCGATGGCCAATGTCGAGTTGGGCCACCAACGCCTTGCTGGCTGCGACCATTTGCCCCCATGCCACCATGATCAGTAGAGCCTTCGGCCTCTCCGTTTTGACAAAGCGCGCGAATGCTCTGATGAGCCGATCGTTGCCTTTCTCCCAATTCAGGTCTTCGGCGGTCGACCAATGTTGCCTTGCAGGGTGGAAGATCACGAAGTCGGCCGAATGCTGGGCCATGAGCTCCTTTCGAAACGCGAGAGCCGATGGATCAACTCGGAAATCCTCCAACATCGCATGGGGCAGAAATCGGAACGATCGGAGACCCAGCCGGCGCGCAGCGATAATGTTGTCGCAATTCGAGATCAGCACGTCGGAGGCGCAGGCATAGCTCAGCGCGCACATCTGGCCGAAAAGAGTGTTTTCAAAAGGAAAGGTGCGGATAGTTCCATGCTCAAAGCAGGCATATGGCGTCTTGCGCGCGAGCAGGGGGAAAAACCCATCCGTGGCATATCCGACCACCAAATCGTAATTCGCGAAGAGCCTCTGAATGCGGGCCGTTTCCGTGATGTGCCCGCCGAAAGAATCAGCAATCGCCGCCGGCGACGGCTTGTTCGCGCGGTCTGGAAAAACCGTCTCGAACAAAGCCGCTAGGCGCAAGCTCTGGGTATGTACCAACGCCGAATCGTATTCGCAAGGGCGGCTCGATTCCGGAAACGCCTTTCCACCGCTGTCACGTTCGCGCGCAAGGCAACGCCAGAGCTCTTCAGTCTCAGGTTTGCCAGTTCGCAACGCAAGCAGATAATCAATACATGTCAGGAAGCGCCCCTGCGCGAACCAGTACGGGCGCTGATAGTCCCCAAGATCTATTGCACCCCACGTTGGCGCGTCGAATTCAATCCCCTGCGTTGCGAACGAAGCCATCTCCCATTCGGGGCATGACATAACATGGTAATAATCATAGCAGAGCACATCACATTCAACCCCGAGCTGACGCAGAATCTTGGCATTCTTGAAAGCGTTATTGGCAATATTGCCGATGTTGAGTACACGCGGCACACGCCCGTTCTCTTGCTGGAAACGTGCGAGAAAAGCTATGTGTTCTTCGCTTACGCCCCAGCGATCTTGTGTGAAATCGCGGAACATCTCTTCCACCGAGGCCGTAATCATGCGTGCTCTCCAGACTTTGCGCGAAATGCATTCGAGCTGCCGTGGGCCACTCCCCCCTCGCGTACCGAGGGGTCACCCTTCACAACCAGGAACGGGTGCCGCCAGCCAGCCTCCTGGGGGATGCGCTCTAGCGCGGCCAGGATGGCGGCCCGCGCCTCGCGGATCGGCTGCAGTGCCGCTTCGGGGAAGTCGCCCGTCTCCTCATACATTTGCCCCAGCCGCTAAGCGACTACGTAGATCGTATGCCGTCGGTGCAAATAAGCCGTGCCCAGGGCGCCGACGGCGGCAAGCTGCGCCCGGTTGCCGAGAAATCATCGTAGCGTCGCCTCCAGCGTGTGGGGCGTGACGTTGATGAGCGGGCATTCCTCCGGGGCCTCGACGAGATTGGGCGAGCGCACATAGGTCATCATCGGCTTGCCGCGCGCCATGGCCTCCAGCGCCGTGAAGCCATAGGCGACGCCGATAAGGTGGTCAGCGACGAGGCCCGCCTCGCCGAACTGACGGATCACCTCGGCGTTGGGTACGCCCTGCACCTTCACATACTCGATGACCTGGCCCTCAGCGCGCAGCCGCGCGATCGCGGCCTCGAGATGGTGCGGGCCCTTGGAATAGATGTGGTTGGACGCATGGGCGATCCGCAAGGGGCCATCGGCGCGCGGCGCCGCCGCGGGCGGGACGCGAACGAGGTCGATCGGCCAATAGTGCATGTACCGCGCGTTAGGCACATAGGCAAGCATGTCGCCAAGCGCATCGGCGCAGGTCGCGCGCGCCCCCATGCCGGCCATGATGGCAGAGTTGTCAGGCGTGCAGGCGCAGAACCGCTCCAGCTCGGGGCAGTCCACGCAGAAGTTCCATTTGCCCAGCGCCAGCGTTTGGGCGAGCCGTCGCACATCCGCGCCATAGGAGCAGAGATATACGCGCTTGCGGCGGCGCGCAGCAGATCAAGCTACGCCGGGTTCACTCCGAAGCGCGTGGTGCGGGCGGTCAGACCTTGGTCATAAAAGAAATGGAAAACGTCATAGCAGCACAGCGCCCAGGCGAGCAACAGCTTCTCAAATGCCGCGTTCAACCCGCAGGCATGGCGCTGGAGCCACTCCATGACGGGCTGGATGTCAAAATCGAAATCCCGCGCGATGCAATACGCTTGGAAGACGAGAGTTTGGCTGCTGAGGCCCAGTATCTGATCGGCGCGGGCCTTGAGCGGCAGCGTGAGAATCGGCGTCGTGCCACACGGCGAGGCGAGCACGTCCTGGGCGAGACGCACCTGCGTTCGGCGTCTCCAGGACGGTAGGGCGAAGCTGTGCAGCAGCCAATGCGTGAAATGGTTGGCGAAGTTATAGCCGAGTTGTTTTGCCCGGCCCGGCAGAGGCACAACAAATCACATAGATCGCACGACCAAGCCCTTCAATCGCCGTCAGGCACCGGCAACGAACAAGTTCATCCAGCCCGACATATCAAAAGCTCAATAATTTTCGCGGCGTCATGCAATAAAACACATGTTCAAATCCGGGCTGGGATATAATCATAGCGTCATCAATCTTGAAATAACGCTCGAAAAACGGCTCGATCCATGCCCTGTCGAAATGAAACAAGTGAAAGTTGTCTACTGGCTCGAAATTCTTAGCCTGTTCATCGAAAGGAGCTGAGCCGGGAATGGATGCGAGCCAGACAATATATTTACCATCGGGTCGCAGGACACGCTGCACCTCCTGCAACGACACTTCAAGTGACATGACATGATCCAGCGATGTGCCGGAAACTACAGTGTCAAACTCCTCATCACCCCAGGGCAGGAATTCATTAAAGCCGCGCAACACCTCAAAGACCGGAGTCTCCAGCATCTCCAAAGGCTCGACGCCGCAAACCATCGCAGGATTGCGGGTGGAAAGATAGGTTGGTAGGCGGTAAGGCCCGTAGCCAATATCTAAAATTCGGCCGTGGCCATAGATTTCGATATAGGCCCCAAAAAGCTGCGCGTATGTGTGATCGCGGTGGCTGCAACTGCCAAGGCGTTCCTCGACATAGCTTTTCGAACCATGCTCGAACAGTGCACGCCAGACCGTATAGAGCGGGGGATTGAGCGCCTCAAGGCGGCGCAGGCTCTCCTCGAAGGGCAGATGCATAGGGGGCTTGAAAACCGGCAGCGCGGCGCCAGCTTCTGCACGCAATCTTGCTGAACGGGCGTTCAATCCGGCGGACAGGAGTGATGCGGGTTGATCGCGCAAAAAATCGAAAAGTTGACATTCAATTTGTGCAGCGTGCTGCTCCAACTGTGTGGTCAGTGCTTCTTTGGCCGCGTGCAATTCGTTGAGGGCCGGAGCGATCATCCAGTCTCGAAAACGCCTAATTGAACCGAACATGGATCAGTCCTCGGAGAATGGCCGGTTCTCGAAAACGGCCTTCGGAAAGAACACCGCCCCAGAGGCATAGCCCGAAGGTATGATGCGAACACGGTACGCCCTGTGGCGATACTCGTAGAATTCGACATGTCCAGGAATGTTGGGCAGCAAACCAAGCGAGATGAGATAATCACCTTCCATCAATTGCAAATCGCCAAGATCGACAGTGAATTGCCCGTACCTTGCCGCGCGGCGTAGGCCTTTCGCGGTGGCGATGTCGCGCTGTTCATGGCCGGTGGGGTTGATGGTTGAAAATTGCGACACCAGCAGCAGATCGCGCTCACGCTCGATACCGATTGCCAGGCCAAGCGTTTCCGCTGGCGGCTCGCCATCGCAATAATAATCAACGCAGATCGAAAACTTATCCCAGGTGCGGAACATAGTCTCCGCTTCGCCGCTTTCCGACAAGAACCGAACCCTGTTGATTAAGACCGGCCCGCGCCGATAAACGGGAATAGTGGTGAGGTCAGCCTGCACCATATCGGCCAGGCCTGATGCTCCCAGTTGCTGCTGCGCTTCGGAGTGCACATTTCCCTGAAAGTGTGCCGCGGCAAGAGCGGTTGTCTCGTCGGAAATCTCCACGATCTCGCCAAGCCGGTTCGAGATGCGTAGATGCATATTGTAATCATAGGACCGCGTTACATCTCGCGCCGGGCCGATATCGCGCAGCTCGCCATGCTCGATCCAGATCGCCTTGTGGCAAAGCTGCGCTACCTGCCCGGTGCCGTGGCTGACGAACAGCACCGTCGCACCGGATTCACAGATTTCGCGGATACGCTTCATGCATTTGGCTACGAAGTAAGAATCGCCCGCCGCCAGCGCCTCGTCGACGATGAACACCTCCGGGTCTACCGCGATGGCAGTCGAGAAGGTGAGGCGCGCCTGCATGCCGCTCGAATAGGTGCGGAAAGGCTGATCGATCACGCTTTCGAGCTCGCTGAACCCGATGATCCAGGGAAGCTTGGCCTTGATCTCCTCGCGGCTCATGCCGATGCACATGCCGCCCGTGATGATGTTCTCACGGCCGGTGAAATCCGGATGGAAGCCGGTGCCGAGCTCGAGGATGGCTGAGATGCGGCCGTTGACCTCAACCGTGCCCGCCGTCGCATCGAGCAGGCCTGTGATGATCTTCAGCAGCGTCGATTTTCCGGACCCATTGGGTCCGATGATGCCGACGATCTGGCCGCGCGGGACGTCGAAAGAGATGTCCCTCAGCGCCCAATGGTCCTTATGGAGCTGCCTGCCGGTGAACACCTCGCGTAGAAGGTCTCTGTTGCTCTGATAGATACGATATGCCTTGCTGAGGTTGCGCACGCGGATAGCTACATCGCTATCCCGCTTCATGGGCACCATGGGTGTCGGCAGGTCACTCATCTCAGAGAGCATTCCCAAGATAGGGCTTCACGCGACGGAACACCGCGAGACCTGCGATTAAGGTGCCGACCGACATGAAGGCGAACACGACCCAGGCGAAACCATGCCGAATCTCGCCGAAAAATAGCGTGTCCTGGTAGACCCAGACCACATAGCTGAACGGATTGAGATACAGGATCGGACGCAACAGCGCCGGCACCCAGCCCGGCAGGTAGATGGCCGGCGTGAAATACATCGAGACCGACATGTACATGGTCACGAATTCGCGGATATCGCTCAGGAAGGGAGTGGTGACTGAGAGCAGTAGCGTTAAGCCAACACACATAAGCGCATGCAGACCGAGCACCAGCGGCAGCGCAAGCGCAAGCCAGCCCAAGCCCCCGCCAAGCACCAGCTTGTAGGCGATCATCAGAGCGAAGGTCGGCACATAGATCACGAAACAGGCGAGCATGCTAGAGACGGGCAGCGTCTCGATCGGGAACACCACCTGCTTGACGAGGTTGGCGTTGCCCGAGAAGGCATCGGGCGCGCGCCCCAGAGCGTTGGCCATCAAGAGCCAGGCCGTGATCCCGACGAGGATGTAGCTTGTGTAATTACCAGGGAATTCTTTTGTTAAAGCAAGTCTCGAGCCCAAGATCGTACCAAAGATAACCATGTATGAACCAACTATCACCATGGGCTGAATATAGATCCACACCGCTCCCAGGCTGTGCCTGGCATGGCCTTGCCCGATCTCACGGCCAACCATTTCGCGAATCAGTTCCCTGTTACCAGAAGCTGTCCGCACGAAATCAAATACGATAGACCTTATGCATCCGACAACCCTGGAAATTCGCATGTCAAGGAAGAATGTGGAAGAAGAAATTGGGAATAAAGTTAAATCATGATAGCGCTTGACCCTCGACCCCGTCATCTATCGTGACAGTTCAATAAATAATTCACGAATGATCCATGCGCGCAAATCCAAGCTTATTGACATAGTCTTGTACGCAAAAGGATGCAAGAGCACGGGACCGCCAAACTCTAGAATGGCAGAACCTAAGCTACTTATATAAAGTGAATTCGCGAATAGGCATAGGCTCAAACACATTAACCGGAAGAACAGAATCTCCCTGCTTCTGTTTTGCAGTATCGTCTTGGTGGGCAGGTCTGGATCCAGATTCCAACATGAACCAGCCCAATTAAATAGAGGCGGCTCTGACCTGGCCGGCCACTTAGCCGGGGGATTTCTCAAAGATAGGACTCCATGACCTGCTCTAGGTATAAAAGAGACCAGATAAGAAGTCTGCGATTCTCTCGTCCTTCAAGGTGATCGCAGATGAGCCCATGTACAGTTTTTCGGTCCAGCAGGTCATAAATGCGAGCATTCGAATTAATGATGCGGTTTCGAACGTATTCAATGCTTTCGCCCTTGTACCAGCTAGCATCTGGCGCCGAGAATCCTTGTTTGGTGCGATTGGTTATCTTACTCGGGATATAGCGTTTCATCATTTCGCGTAGGACTACCTTGCCATCGCGAGTCTTCTGATAATAACGGTTGCCTTTACCTCCTGCTTCATTCTCATCTAGCCTTAGGACTTCTGAAAGGCTGGTTAACTTAGCAGAAACAGGAAGCTTCATTGCAAAATCTACGAGTTCGTTGTCGAGGAAAGGCACGCGGCTTTCGAGGCTATTGGCCATCGACAACTTATCTTCCACGATTAGGATTCCATGAAGAAATGTCTTCGCTTCGAAATAGAGGGAGTGATTGATATAGTCTTCCGGCCGAGTTAAAGAAGAGGCATGCGATCGGAATACAGAAGAGAATATATCGCGTGGAAGGCAGTCTTTAACACTGCTCCAAATTGGGGCTAGAAGAGCTTGACGAGACGCTTCTGGCACCAGGCGCTGCCAGTATGCAAAATACTTATCAACGTACTGATCGAAGTCGTCGTTGACCACTGCGCGATAGTAACGCCATGGGTAACCGCCAAATAATTCATCCCCACCTGCACCCGACAAAACAACGTTGACAAACTTCGAGGCTAGACTTGCTGCGTAGAAATTGGGGTAGCATTGGCCAACGCGAGGCTCTTCAAGACTGTAGACTAGAATAGGCATAATCCGCTCCATATCCCCAGCTTTGAGAACCATTTCATAATGTTCAGTCTTGAAGAGATAGGACATGAATTCAGCGGCCTCACGTTCGTCAAAACCCATTTCAACACCGGATGCTGAATTGAGATCAAAACCTACGGTGAATGATCGAATCCACGGCAACTGGCGAGCCGCTAATGCCGTAATTGATCCTGAATCTATGCCACCGGACAGATAAGAGCCGATGCTGACATCGCTTACCAGCTGACGCGAAACTGCTTGTCTAAATAAATAATCAGCCTCTTCTACGTATTCAGCCAGTGGACGGGCTATCTCCGGCTCTTGGAAATCAAAGTCCCAGTATTGGATAGGCTCCAAAGACTTGCTATTAATCCCAATCTGAAGATAACTACCGGATGGGAGCAGCTTAATGCCTTTAAATAGCGTTCGTGGTGTAAAGAAGTTCTGAAAAGCCAGATACTCTGACAGCCCTTCATGGTCGAGCTGTGGCTTGGTTGACCCATGTGACAGAATTGCTTTTATCTCGGATCCAAACAAAAAGGTTGAGCCAACTTCGCGATAGTAAAGCGGTTTTATTCCATATCGATCGCGAGCAACGGTTAGAGTTTGCTCATGGCGATCCCAGATTGCAAATGCAAACATCCCATTAAGGCGCCGCAGAACATCTAGCCCCCACTCCGCAAACGCGTACAGCAAAACTTCGCTGTCTGTGCGGCTTACAAAGGAGTAGCCTTTTGCAGTCAGTTCAGCCCTCAATTCTGTGAAATTATAGATTTCGCCATTGTATGAAAGAATATATCGATTATCAGCTGTCACCATCGGCTGTCGTCCTAATGGTGACAGATCAATAATCGCTAGTCTTCGATGCCCTAGCCCGAGAGAACCGTCAATGAGCTGGCCTTCTCCATTCGGACCACGATGCGCAATCGCATCGGTCATCGCCTTCAGGCGAACAGGCTCGGCCGGAGCACCATCTCGATGCAGGATGCCAGCAATTCCGCACATGATGTTGGATTAGCTTGCCAATGACCTACGGAATTCAACTTCCTCTTTATGGGAGTCTCGCCATTCAATCAGCTTCTTCAGGCCCTCACGCAATTCGATTTTGGCAGTAAATCCAATCTGGCTGCTTGCTTTCAGGGGGCACCCAATTCTATTCTTAACAAATGTAGCCTGACTCCTCTCAGCATACTTGACGGGATTGGGGGAACCCGTCAGTTCTATCAGCATTTCGGCCAATTCTTTGAGTGTTGTTCTTTTACCAGTTCCAACATTGTAGAACTCATCAATAGTAGATGCTTTCATGGCGCAAACATTTGCGTCACCGCAGTCTTCAACAGCAACAAAGTCGAATGCTTCGGAACCATCCCCGAGGATCGTGGGTGATTCTCCTCGATCGATCGCATCAAGCATTTTCATGATGACAGCGATATAAGCACCTTTATAGTCTTGCCTGGGTCCATAAACGTTCATATAGCGGAGGCCGACATATTCCAATCCATAGCGATGGTAAAATGCTCGGAGCATTGCTTCGCCACAGATTTTTGTAGCCCCATAGAAGTTCTTGTTGTTAAACGGATGATCCTCAGCCATAGGCTCGGTCACCGCATCGCCGTAAACGGAGGCGGATGACGAATAGACGAGCCTGCTAATATTTGAGCTCTTACAGGCTTCTATGACGTTAAAAGTGCCTCTAACGTTAACATCAAAGGCGGAGCGAGGATAATCGTGACATTGCAAAAGCCAGAGCGCGGCAAGGTGGAAAACCCCATCCATACCCTTCATGGCAGATTCAAGAATATCGGTCTGTAAGATGTCGCCTCCGACTTCATAAACAGAGAGCCGTGGATCATTAATTACATTGGAAAGATTTTCTGTTCTGCCTCTCACCAGATTGTCGTAGACGACCACTTGGTCAACATCTTCCTTGAGCAGTGACTCGACGGCATGGGAACCAATCAAGCCAGCACCGCCGATGACGAGAAACTTCTTTCCGCGGATGTCCATTATTTTAAGGCGAAGTGACAGCGGTTGAGAATAAGGTCTGCCAGCTCAAAGCTCGCAGTAAATGCGGGTGAGATAGCATTTAAAACATGTGTGCTTGCCGCTCCATGCTCTAGCCTAAAATCTTGAACTAGGATACCAGATTCACGGTCATAGAGTTGTGCACGGATACCCACCTTTTCGGATGGAATTAAATGTTCCGATCGCAAGCCTGGCACTAGGGCTTGAGCTGCCCTAACAAACAGGGGCTTTAAACCATGAAGTGCTTGTTCACGCGCGTAGCGCCGGAAACCACCCGTGTTACGCCACCATTGTGTCGCCAAGTCCCCCAAGAACTGTGCTGCCATCAATGGCTCAATTCCATCGAGTCCCCGGTAGTTTTCCCTACCCCATGCAGGTATTGCGGTTGGACCTAGGCTTACTGTTCCATCGGGACTCGGCGTAACATGCACACCGAGAAACGGAACATTAAGGTCTGGAACTGGATAAAGATTAGTATGAAATCGGAAAGGCGCTTTTGGATCGAGTTTCCAGTAAAGACCTTTAAATGGCAACAAGGTGAGACGATCTGCCAATCCAAATGCTTTTGCGACTCGATCAGCCTGGAGGCCTGTTGCATTAAAGAGATGGCCGTAATGCAATTGCTCTGGCAACCTGGCGCCGCTCTTGATAGTCAAAGTATTGGTGCTTGTATTTACATCAGTCACGATAGTATTGAGGTGAAATTGAACACCACTTGCGCGTAACTTGTTTTCCATTCGCTCTAAAATCAACCTTGGCTTGACAACGCACGTATTTGGACTCCACAACGCTCTTCCAGTTGCTGTTCTTCCGTGAGGGACGCGTTGGATGAATTCAGATTCGGAAATGAGGCTAACGTCTGCCCCATTGGCTCGCCCGCGTTCCAGCAGAAGGTCGAGCTGATCATCGAGTTCTTCTGCTTGGGGAGCGATCACCTTGCCACAGGCAAGCACGGGTAGAGACTCGGCTTCACACCAAGCGCGCAAACGCTGAGCACCACGAACACAGACTTGCGCTTTAAGTGTACCCGGTGGGTAATAGATTCCAGCATGCAGTACGCCACTATTTCGCCCCGAACTATGACGGCCAATTTCCGGCTCCTTGTCAATGATCGTAATGGCCAGCCCCGGCTGTCTTTCCAAAAGCTGGTGAGCAATTGCCAAGCCCACCATGCCCCCGCCCAGAATTACAACATCAGGCTGTTGACTAGCCTTCATCAATGCTCCAGCGGCAGGTGAACCGTGCGCCCATCACGCGCCGAGCGATAGGCACCAATCAACAATTCGAGGCTGCGAAGGCCCTCACGCCCGTCGCAGAGGGCCTCTGCCTTTCCCTCGAGGGCGTCGAGCACGTTGGCATAGTAAGGGGGGTGGCCAAAACCGTACACGCTCGTGGTTTGATAACTGGCCTGTTCAACGAGTGCATCATCGGCACTCTGCGACTCAAAGGCCCAATTCTCAATCTGATTAACGGCCGGCCCGCCGATCTTCACAGTCCCTGTTTCGCCCAGCAGCGTGATCGAGCCCTCCAGGTTCTTCGGGTAGGTAAGCATCGTCACCGCCATCGTGCCAAGAGCACCATTGCGCCAGCGCAACTGCAGCGCCGCCGTGTCTTCCACTTCGATCGCACGCCCCAACGTGGCGATCGAGGCGCTGACGCTCTGCACCGGCCCCACCAGCCAATCGAGCAGATCGATGTAGTGGCTAGCCTGGTTCATCAGGGCTCCACCATCGAACTCCCAGGTGCCGCGCCAGGAGTCCTGGTTGTAGTAGCTCTGCGGCCGCTGCCAGAACACGTTCACCGCCACCATCGCTAGCCGACCAAACCGTCCAGCCTGCAGCTGACGCTTCACCAACTGCAGTGTGCTGTTGAAGCGGTTCTGCTTGACCACGAACAGGCGTACACCAGCGGCATCACAGGCGTTCACCATCGCTACACCATCGGCCCAGCGGGTGGCCATCGGCTTCTCGGTGCAGACATGCAGACCCGCCTCTGCCGCGGCGATCACCTGGCCCGGATGCAGGCCGCTCGGCGTGGCCAACACCACCAGATCGATCGGGGTGCTGCCACTGGCGTTGGCCAGGAGCAGGGCATTGTAGCTGTTGAAGACAACCGGGTTGGTGGCCGCACCAGGGTATTCCGCTGCAGCCTCGCGGATCAACGCCTGGGCCTGTTCGAGGCGGCTGGGCTGCGTATCGCAGATCGCCACCAGCTCGGCCCGCTCCTCATGCAGCGCAATCGCGCGGATGTGATTGGCGCTGATGCGGCCGCAGCCCACCAGGGCGATGCGGATGCGGCGGTCGGTGATCGGAGCGATGGGGTGAAGCATGCCGGTAGGCGAAGGGGCGGGGGCGCGGCTCAGACCGGGAAAGAATTGATCATGGGCAGGCCGAGATCCTTAAATTGGCGCCGATGGCGTGTTGCCAGCGTGGCCTGATGAACCAGAGCGATTCCTGCGATCAGGGTGTCGCGCAGGTCGACCGGGGTTCCGGATGATTTGCGCTGAGCCGCCAGCAGGGCCGCTTTGCGGGCAGCCGAAGCGTCCAGAGGAGCGATGCGCCCTTGCACCAGTTCGTTCAGGACAACCTCCAGGCCCTGCTCCAAGCGG
>Ga0129333_10002150_pt1 | contig 18227 bp, 17 predicted proteins | sample CPB6_08_DNA_FD_94474 | JGI IMG/M metagenome (GOLD analysis project Ga0129333, IMG submission 94474) | Freshwater to marine salinity gradient microbial communities from Chesapeake Bay, USA - CPBay_Sum_0.6_0.8_DNA | ecosystem: Environmental > Aquatic > Marine > Coastal | place: USA: Chesapeake...
ATTAAATAACCAAGAGCATGACAGTTAACACATCAGGAAGAAGAAAGACTGCTGTTGCCCGCATTTACCTATCGGAAGGAAGCGGAAACATCCTTGTGAACGGCAGAGACTACAAAGAATATTTTCCAACATTACCATTACAATTCATCGTTAACCAATCGTTACAAGTATCTGATTTATTAGGTAAGTACGATATTAAGGCGAATGTTGATGGAGGAGGAATTAAAGGACAAGCGGAAGCAGTTCGTTTGGCTATTGCAAAGGCAATCCTTGAAAAGGATCCAGAAAAACGTTCGGCGTTAAAAGCGAAGAGCTTACTAACCCGTGACAGTCGTATGGTGGAACGTAAGAAACCAGGACGTCGTAAAGCGAGAAAAAGATTTCAATTTAGTAAACGTTAATTTTTGGAGGACCTTATACAATGGCACGTACTACATATCAAGACTTATTAGACGCTGGTGTTCACTTTGGACACTTAACGCGCAAGTGGAATCCAAAAATGGCTCCGTATATTTTCATGGAGAAAAACGGGATTCATATTATCGATTTGAATAAAACCATAGTAAAAGTTGAAGAAGCTTCTGCTGCAATTAAGCAAATCGTAAAATCAGGAAGAAAAGTATTGTTTGTTGCAACAAAGAAACAAGCAAAAGACATCGTTGCAGAACATGCAAAAAGAGTAAACATGCCTTTCGTAACCGAAAGATGGTTAGGTGGTATGTTAACGAACTTCGCAACTGTTCGTAAGTCTATCAAAAAGATGTCGAACATCGATAAAATGTCGAAAGACGGAACATTCGATATCCTTTCGAAGAAAGAAAAATTAATGATCACTCGTGATCGTATCAAATTAGAGAGAGTATTAGGTGGTATTGCTGATTTAAATCGCTTACCAGCGGCATTGTTCTTAATCGACGTAAAGAAAGAGCACATTGCAGTTACCGAAGCATTAAAGTTAAACATCCCAACTTTTGCAATGGTAGATACAAACTCTGATCCAACTGATATCGACTTCGCCATTCCAGCAAACGACGATGCTACAAAATCTATCGCTTTAATTACAGGTATCATTACCAAAGCAATTGAAGAAGGTTTAGAAGAGCGTAAGCGTGAGCGTGAAGAAGATGCAGACAAAGAAGGTGCAGCAGCGAAAGCAGCCGTAGATTCTTCAGAAGCAACTGAGAAAACGGGTACAAGAAAAAGAAAAACAGAAGCAGAAAAATCTGCTGAATAATTAATCGAAGGTTAAGCGTAGTAACACTTGATTAATGCAGGTGTGCTATTCTTAACCTTTTTTTCAAACACAAAAAATCAGAAAGAAAATATTATGTCAACAGTAACAATTAGTGCTGCAGATGTAAACAAATTACGTTTACAAACAGGTGCAGGAATGATGGATTGTAAAAAAGCTTTAACAGAATCGAATGGCGATTTTGAAGCGGCAATCGACTACTTACGTAAAAAAGGTGCAAAAGTAGCTGCTAGCCGTTCTGATCGTGATTCATTAGAAGGTGCTGTAATTGCTAAAACTTCTGCCGATGGTAAAAAAGGTTTTGTAATTGAATTAAATTGCGAAACAGACTTCGTTGCTAAAAACGCGGAGTTCGTACAATTTGCAAATGAAATTGCTGATTTAGCAGTAGCTAACAACCCAGCTAACTTAGAAGCATTACTTGCTTTACCGTTAAACGGTACGGTATTATCAGACATTATCTTAGATAAAACAGGTAAAATTGGTGAGAAAATTGGTGTTTCTAAATACGAAGTATTAGAGGCAGAAAAAGTTGTTGCTTATATTCATGCTGGTAACCGTTTAGGTGTATTAGTTGGTTTAACTTCTAACGCCGGTGGTAAAGCTGATGAAGCGGGTAAAGACGTAGCAATGCAAATTGCAGCAATGAGCCCAGTAGCCGTTGATAAGGGTGATGTTGATTCTAAAACCATTGAAAGAGAATTAGAAATTGCAAAAGAGCAAATTCGTGCAGAAGGTAAGCCAGAAGAAATGGTAGAAAAAATTGCACAAGGTAAATTGAACAAGTTCTATAAAGATTCTACATTATTGAATCAAGACTTTGTTAAAGATGGTTCAAAAACCGTTGCTCAGATGTTAAACGATATCGAAAAAGGCTTAACTGTTACCGCATTTAAGCGTGTAGCTCTAGGAGCTTAATTAATTTTTAAAAATCCCCTCGAATTTCGAGGGGATTTTTTTTGCACTATAATTAATACATTTCTCGTAAATACATATCTTCGCATTACCAAACCAAGTAAACATGAAATACAAAAGAATTCTGCTGAAGCTGAGTGGCGAATCGTTAATGGGTTCTAAACAATATGGCATCGACACGGCAATGGTTCATCAATATGCCGTAGACATTAAAAAAGTAGTTGACAGTGGAGTGGAAGTAGCGATTGTAATTGGTGGTGGTAATATTCACAGAGGGCTAGATGCGGAGAAAGGGGGCATGGATCGAGTACAAGCCGATTACATGGGCATGCTTGCCACCGTTATTAATAGCATGGCATTACAAGATGCCCTTGAAAAAGTAGGCATTAAGACGCGTTTACTTTCGGCAATTAAAATGGAGCAAATTTGCGAACCATTTATTCGCCGAAGAGCAGTACGCCACTTAGAAAAAGGAAGAGTGGTTATTTTTGGTGCTGGTACGGGCAACCCGTATTTTACAACCGACACCGCTGCTTCGTTGAGAGCGATAGAAATTGAAGCAGATGTTGTGTTAAAGGGAACACGTGTGGATGGAATTTATACTGCCGACCCAGAAAAAGATAAAACAGCACAACGTTTTGATAAAATTACTTTTACAGAAGTATACGACAAAGGATTAAATGTAATGGACATGACCGCCTTTACACTTTGCCAAGAAAACAATTTACCGATTATCGTATTTGATATGAACAAAGAAGGTAACTTCTTAAGAGTTGCCGAAGGTGAAAATATTGGCACATTGGTGCATGCATAAAATGATTTTTTAAATCTTAATACACAAACATAAGATGAGCGAACTTGTAAAAAAACAATTAGAGGAAGCGAAAGAAAACATGAGCAAAGCAGTTGATCATGTGGAACAAGAATTAACTAAAATACGTGCGGGAAAAGCTAGTCCGCAAATGTTAGATGGTATACACGTTGATTATTACGGTAGCCCAACTCCATTAAGTCAGGTAGCCAATGTTAATACTCCTGATGCTCGTACCATTGTTGTACAACCTTGGGAAAAATCGTTAATCCCTGCAATTGAAAAAGCAATTACCGATGCAAACCTTGGCATCAACCCACAAAACGACGGTATCGTAATTCGTTTATCGGTTCCACCTTTAACAGAAGAGCGCAGAAAAGATTTAGTGAAAAAAGTGAAGGCAGAAGGGGAAGCAGGTAAAGTTGCTATTCGTAACATCAGAAAAGATGTAAACGAAAAAATTAAAAAATTACAAAAAGAAGGTGTTTCTGAAGACGAAGCAAAAACAGGTGAATCGGAAGTTCAGAAATTAACCGACTCTTTTATCTTAAAAGTGGATAAACACATTGAGTTAAAAGAGAAAGATATCATGACTGTTTAATTTAGACATAAGACATAAGACATGAGATGTAAGACAGGAACCCCATCTCATATCTCATGTCTCAAATCTCTTATCTTATGTTTCAAATTTCCCTCGGATTCTCTTCGTGCCCAAACGATACTTTTATTTTCGATGCTCTTTTGCATGGTAAAATAGACACCGAAGGACTTACATTCGTGCCTGCTATTGAAGATGTGGAGAGTTTGAATATAAAAGCGAAAGCAGCAGAACTCGATGTAACCAAACTTAGTTACCACGCATTCGCCCATCTCACCCATCAGTATAAATTATTAAACGCCGGAAGCGCACTAGGCTTTGGAGTTGGTCCACTATTAATTACTAAAAAGCAAGAGTACTTAGATGCTTGTGAGCATACGAGTACACGAGCATACGAGCACACGGGCATTGCCATTCCTGGGGAGCTAACTACTGCTAATTTTTTGTTGAGTTTAGCCATCCCAGAAGCAAAAAATAAAGTGCCGATGTTGTTTTCAGAAATTGAAAATGCATTGTTAAATGATGAAGTTGATTTTGGTTTAATCATACACGAAAACAGATTTACTTACCAAGAGAAAGGCTTGATTAAAGTAATTGATTTAGGAGAATTTTGGGAGCAGAATTACCATTCGGCAATTCCTTTGGGTGGAATCGTAGTAAACAGAAAATTAGATTTAGAAACTCAATACAAAATAGACAGGGTGTTACGTAGAAGCGTGGAATTTGCATTTGCAAACCCTAAATCGTCGTATGATTTTGTACGCCAGCACTCACAAGAAATGAGCGAAGAGGTAATGTACAAACATATTGACTTATATGTAAATAAATATTCTGTAAATTTGGGGGAAGAAGGTAGAAGAGCAATTTATACCCTGTTTGATACGGCAGTAAAATTAAAAATTACCCCTGCCTATGCTACCGACTTTATTTTAGAAGAACAAAATTAACATGATTGTTATTACAGGTGCTGCTGGTTTCATTGGAAGTTGTTTGCTGAAAAAGCTTAACGACGAAGGATATACTGATTTGGTATTGGTCGACGATTTTAGCAAGCAAGAAAAACGTGTTAATTACGAAGGAAAAAAATACAGAGAATTAGTACCACGAACTGAATTCTTTTCCTGGTTAGATACTCATCATAAATTTGTTCAGTTTATTTTTCATATAGGTGCACGTACCGATACCGCAGAATTTAACAAAGAAATCCTTTGGGAGTTAAATACCAATTACAGTAAAGAAGTGTGGAACCGTTGTGTGGCTTATGGTATTGGCTTAGTATATGCATCGAGTGCTGCAACCTACGGATTGGGAGAGTTTGGTTATGTTGATGATCAAACTAAATTAAATTCGCTCATTCCATTAAACCCTTATGGCGATTCAAAAAATGAATTTGATAAGTGGGCGGTGAGCCAAGAAAAAAAACCATATTTCTGGGTAGGACTAAAATTCTTTAATGTGTATGGTCCGAACGAATACCACAAAGGGCGCATGGCTTCTGTTATTTATCATGCTTACAATCAAATAAAAAATACAGGTAAAATGCGTTTGTTTAAATCGCACAATCCGGCATTTAAAGATGGAGAACAAAAGCGCGATTTTGTGTATGTAAAAGATGTGGTCGATGTTTTGTTTCATTTCATGTTGCTTCGTAAAAAATCAGGCATCTATAATTTAGGCTCTGGTAAAGCACGAACATTTAAAGATTTAACAAAGGCAACTTTTGCAGCCATGGGAGTGCCCGAAAACATTGAATACATTGATACTCCCGAAGACATCCGCGATAAATACCAATATTTCACCGAAGCCGATATGAGTAAATTACGAAGCATCGGTTATACCAAAGCATTTCATACCTTAGAGCAAGGGGTGGAAGATTATGTGAAGGGCTATTTACTTTAATTCATTAAGCTCTCAATCTCTTCTGCTTCTATCGGAATATTTGCCATTAAATCAATGTTGCCATTGGTAGTAATTAAAATATCGTTTTCTAATCGTATTCCCAATCCTTCTTCTGGAATATAAATACCAGGCTCGCAAGTAAACACCATGCCCGCTTTCATTTTTTCGTAACGGTTTCCAATGTCGTGTACATCCAAGCCTAAGAAATGAGAGGTGCCATGCATGAAATATTTTTTATACAATGGCATATCCGGATTTTGTTTACTTACATCGTGCTTGTCGAGTAATTTCAAAGCAATTAATTCCGACTCCATTAGTTTACCTACTTCTTTGTGGTACTCATCTAAAATGGTTCCTTCTACTAACATGTTCGTAGCTGCTTTCATCACTCTTAACACCGCATTGTAAACCTCTTTTTGTCGTGATGTAAATTTACCACTCACAGGAATCGATCTCGATAAATCGGCATTGTAATTTGCATATTCTGCACCGAAGTCTAACAATATTACATCACCATCTTTACACTCTTTATTGTTATCGTTGTAATGTAAAACAATAGCGCTCGGACCCGATGCAATGATTGGGTTGTAAGCATGACCCGTAGCGCGGTTGCGGATAAACTCGTGAATTATTTCTGCTTCAATTTCGTATTCCATTACACCAGGTTTAACAAAACCTAATACTCTACGAAATGCTTTGTCTGTAATATCGCAAGCAGTTTGTAAGATCTCTACTTCGTACGACGTTTTTACTGCACGCAACTCTCTAAAGATAGGTGCGGCACGTTCGTATTTATGCATGGGGTATTGCTGCATGAGTTGTTTTGCATAACGTATATCGCGGTACTCATTAATATGTACATAACGATCGTTTTCATTGCTATTCAAATACACATATTCGCAATGATGCATGAGCATCGGAAAAATATTTTTGTAATCATCTAACCAAAAAATAGAACGTATACCCGAGGTTTGAAAAGCCTCCTCTTTCGTGTATTTATGTCCTTCCCAAATAGCAATATGCTCGTTGGTTTTTTTCAAGAATAAAATTTCTCTGTATGCAGGTATAGGTGAATCGGGGAAAGAAATGAAAATACTTTCTTCTTGATCTATGCCTGTTAACCAAAATAAATCGGGGTTTTGATGGAAAGGATAGTTCTGGTCGCCACTACGCGGAAACTCATCGTTCGAATGAATAATGGCCATGCCTTTCGGTTTTAATTTTTCGTTAAAACGTTTTCTGTTTTCGACGAAGAGGTCGGATTTTATGGTAGAGTATTTCATACAAATAAATGTGCAAATAAGTAAATGTGTAAATGTGCAAAAGAATGGATTGCAAGTTCGTTAATTCAAATTTTACTGCTGTGCAGCCACCAATAAATCTAAATCTTTAAAAGGCAGTTTAAATTGGTTCGATAAGTATTTATTGGTTATGTGGCCATTATACATGTACACACCACTGCGTATACCGGCGTTGCTCCACAAATAATTTTTCATACCACCAGCTTCACCGAGTTCTAGAAGTATTGGGGTGAAAATATTCGTTAATGCATACGATGCAGTACGTGCTACACGTGAAGCAATGTTTGGAACACAATAGTGAATGACGTCGTGTTTTTTAAATACTGGTTTGGTGTGGTTGGTTACGTGTGAAGTTTCAAAGCAACCTCCTTGATCGATGCTCACGTCAATAATAATAGAATCTTCTTTCATTAAACTTACCATCTCTTCCGAAACGATGCATGGACTTCGTCCTTCCTTTGCGCGCATGGCGCCAATGGCAACATCACACTTAGACAATGCTTTTTGTAAAACAACGGGTTGTAATACCGAAGTGAAAATTCTGCTGCCAATATTATTTTGTAACCTACGTAAATGATACACAGAATTGTCGAACACTTTTACATCGGCACCCAAGGCTAAAGCAGTGCGCGCAGCATACTCGCCAACGGTACCAGCACCAATAATTACGATTTCTGTTGGGGGAATACCTGTTACTCCACCAAGTAATAATCCTTTACCGTTGTGTGTGCATAATAACTCGGAGGCAACATGTATTGATGCAGCTCCAACAATTTCACTCATAGAGCGAACTACGGTTAATATTTCACCTTCGTCGCGTAAGTATTCATATGCAACTGCGGTGATGTTTTTTTGCACTAATAATTTTAAGTAATCGGCTTTTAAGGTACTAACCTGTATGCCTGATATCAAGGTTTGTCCACCCCGCATCATTCCAATTTCTTCTATGGTGGGAGGCGCTACTTTTATGATAACATCCGATTCCCAAATTTTTTTGGCATCGTAGGCAATTTGTCCTCCTTGTTCGGAGTAATCTTTATCCGGAAATTTTGCCGCATTACCCGCACCCGTTTCAATGTGCACTTCGTGACCGTTGTTTACTAACAAACCAACAGATAGCGGAGTGAGTGCTATTCTATTTTCTTGAAAAGTAGTTTCTTTCGGAATGCCAATATTTAAATTGTGCTTTCTGTTTTTTATAGCCATCAATGCTTCTTGTGGTAAAAGCATTGCTTGTTTAGCTATGTCGGAAATTCCTTTTTGGCCGCTGCTCATTTTTGTTCTTTTAAGGTGTTTTCTACCCAAGCCTTACCCCACTCTTCGATTTCTTGACTGTTCCATAATTCTGGATAAAATATTCTTTTTTGAAAACGTGGTGGTAGATATTTTTGCCAATTGGTTCCTCCGGTTGCTTTTATGTCGGCAGGGTCTTTGTGCAAATAACGTACTGCCGATTTGTAATGCACCAAAGGCCAATTCACATTTACATTTATATCAAACCTGCGTAAGTCTTCTTTTATTTCTGTAGATACTGAGTTTAACTTTTTATATACCGTGTAAATATTGTTTTCATAACGTTCTTTTGCAAGCTTGGAAAAAGTGCTTAAGTATTTCTCTTCAAACTGTAGGAGTGTTAATGTTTTTTTACCAGTGCTTAATTCCGTTGCACCATGTTTCCAATAGATGTTGGCTAAAAACTTATCGGCATCAAACTTTTCTTTCTTAAAATCTTCGCGCACATCTTTATCAACTAAATTTATAAAATCGGTGGCAAAAATTTCAATCATACGGTATTGTGCCGATTGGAAACCACTTGCTGGTAGTAAGGCCATACGGTATTTCAAGAATTGTTCTTTTTCCATACCATCTACCATTACATCAAAAGAATTGGTGAGTAATTCGAAGTAACGGTTAATGCGAGTCATTCTTTCGTGGAAAAATTTTTCAGTGATGTTGGCCTTCGCACAAATCTGATCACACTCGCTTAAAATCATTTTAAAATATAATTCCGTAACTTGATGATACATGATGAAAATATTTTCATCAGGAAAAGCAGTTCTTGGATTTTGTAAACTTAACAAGGTGTCGAGGTGAATATAATCCCAATACGTTAAATATTCAGAATACAATAAACCGTCTAAATAAGATACGAGGTCTTGACCCATGTTATCGTATTTTTCTTTCAGCTTTTGTATTCTATCGAGGATATCCTGGCTCAATTCCATCGCAATAATGTTATATTTAGTGTAATTACAAAGTTAAGATATTTTTTTATTCAACATATTGTCCAAGCTCTTTTCTGGGGGTATAAAGGTGTGATTAATAAGTTGTTTGAACTTATTGTTTGAATAATTAGATTGTTTATATGCTGTATTAATGGTGTATTTGTTCAACGGGTGTTTTTTGTTAAACATACGAACAAGGCTACAAATTGCTAAGAGTATATTTTTATATATGTATGTTGATGGTGCGGGCTTGTTTAATTTCTGAGCAATGGTGCCGAAGAGCTCTTTATACGATTTGTTTTCGGAATTAATAATGTAGCGTTGTCCGGATATTTTTTGTTCAAATAAATAAATCATGGCGAAAGCTACGTCGTTCACATCTACAAAACCAGTAGAGCCACTGGTATAAAATGGCATTCCTTTTTTTACTTGATCAATCAGTTTCATGCTACCTACCGCTTGTTCGTTGTATCCTAATATTACGGATGGATTTACAATCACAGCCTTCAGCCCCTCGTGTATACCTCGCCATACTTCACGTTCGGCTTCAAATTTTGTAATAGAGTATTGCGATGAATTTTTCTTGTGTACCCATCGGCAATTTTCGTCCATGGCTTCACCTGGTTTAGCATCACCCACAGCCGCAATAGAACTTACGTGTATAAAATGAATATCTTTTTTCTCTAGAGCAACGTTTACTAAATTATGAGTTAATTCTACATTGTTTTTCCATAGCATCTTTTTATCACTATCAAGAAAAGACACGCTGGCTGCACAATGAAAGATGGCTTCACAATTTTCGATGGCTTCTTCTACTTCAAAAAAATCGAACAAGTCAATATCGAGCCATTCAATATGTTGGGCATGTGGAAGTAGAAGGCTAGGAATAACGGATTGAGCACGTTTAGATGCTTTAATTTTATAGCCCTTTTTAATTAAATGTAAACATAAATAAGAGCCTAAAAAGCCTGTAGCGCCCGTAACAAAAACCATAGTACAAATATGTGGAAAATATACCAAATATTATTTCTTATCAATTTATAAGTTTGTGTAGAATTGTATATTATGTTAGAAGACTTTTTACAGCCCCTCCGAGCAGAGGGTGCTATACATACCGAGCAATATTATGAAAGCCAAATTGGATTTCAGATTGAAAAATACACCGATCGTTTTCCTGATTTAAGCGATATAAACTTAGCTTTTATTGGTGTATTAGAAGATCGTAAAGCAGTTCAGAATGAAGGAACAGCACAGGGCCCAGATAAGGTTCGCAATGCCTTATATCATTTGAATGTGGGTAATTTCCAGCTCAAAATGGTCGATTTGGGAAATATTTTACCCGGCAATACGGTGCGCGATACGCATGTTGCGCTTAAAAATGTTTGCCATGAGTTAATTAAACTAAACATAGTTCCCATCATAATTGGTGGAGGCCACGATTTAACTTATGCACAATATTGGGCCTATGAAAATCTCGACAAAAAAGTTGATTTAGTAATACTCGATTCGCATTTCGATTTAGATGCCCGTGTGGATGAACAACAAACGCCCGATTCTATTTCTTACCTAAACAGCATTATTTTACACGAACCACATTTTTTATTTAACTACAGTAATATTGGTTATCAAACTTATTATGTAAATCAACACAGTGTGGAGCTCATGCATCAAATGTATTTTGACATACATCGTTTAGGCACATTTAGGAACAATATTGGAGAGTCGGAACCCATCATCCGCGCTGCTGATTTAGTAAGTGTCGATATTTCTTGTATTAAAATGTCGGATGCACCAGGAAATGCGAATGCTCACCCCAATGGATTTTACGCCGAAGAAGTTTGTCAGATGATGCGCTATGCTGGAATTTCTGATAAGTTAAGCTCTTTGGGTATTTACGAATACAACCCAAAGTTCGATCACCGCGAACAAACAGCCGAGTTGGTTGCACAAATGGTTTGGTGTTTTATCGAAGGATATTACCAACGTAAAAATGATTTACCAACCACCTCTAAAAAAGATTTTATTAAATACCGAGCAACCTTCGAAGATGTAAATTCGGAAGTAGTATTTTTAAAAAGTAAAAAAACCGATCGTTGGTGGATGCAAATTCCTTACCAAGGCAATACTTCTAAAAACGAACGATACGAGTTAATCCCGTGTTCTTACGAAGATTACAAACAAGCCACCCGCGGCGAAATGCCAGAGCGCTGGTGGAGGAGCTATCAGAAGATGGTTTAGATAGTGTGTTAGTGTGCTAATATGCTAATAAAGTAAAATGTTGCCTAATTAGCATATTAGCAAACTAGCAAACTAGCAAACTAGCACACTATTTCAGTTCATATTTATCCAAATACGTTCTATACAACTCCTTTTGTTTGTTATCTAAATCGATGCTTGCTCCTTGGATGTAAGCTTTGGTAATTTGCGAAGTGCGCATGTCAAGCACATCGCCTTCGGAGATGATGATGTTTGCATCTTTACCTACTTCTAAAGAGCCTGTTGTTTTGTCGACACCTAATATTTTTGCAGCACTTAGAGTAATGCTTTGTAAGGCTTCTTCTTTGCTTAAGCCATACGCAGCAGTTGTACCTGCAAGGAATGGTAGGTTGCGTTGTTGCCAACTACCATTAATGCTTAATGCATATAACACTCCTTTGTCTTTTAATATTTTTGCCGTTTTATATGGCATGTCAATATCATCATCTTCGTTAGCAGGTAATGAATGTGGATTAGTATAAATTACAGGAACGTTGTGTTCTTTTAAGAAATCGGCCACCATGTATGCTTCTTGTGCACCAAGTATCACAGGTTTTATTCCATACGACTCGGCGAATAATACCGATGAAGTAATTTCTTTAGCGCTTGCAGCGCTGATGAATAATTTTCGAGAACCATTAAAAATTTGTTTCATGGCTTCAAATTTTAAATTAGTACTTGCAGGTTTATCAAGTTGTGCGTATGCTTTTGCTTCGTCGAAGAAACGTCTGATCATAGCCATGTTTTCTGCCGATTGTTTGCGTTGCTCATCAGCCGGTGGAGCCCACCAAGCATTACGTATGCGCATGCTTGGCCAATTGAGTTGCGTAGCTACATCCATTTTATAAGCAGCATCTTCCCAGTTCCAACCATCAAGTTTCATTAATGAAGAAGTGCCGGGTATAATTCCACCTTCGGGTACCGAGAGTGCTAATAAAATACCATTGGAACGAACCGTTGGAATAATTTTAGAATCGGTATTGTATGCTATCACCGAACGGATATTAGGATTTAATTCACCTACTTCTGCATAGTCGAGTGTTGCACGTACGGCTTCAATTTCTTCGAGACCTAAACGACTATCCACACAAATTAATCCTGGGTAAATATGTTTTCCTTTTGCATCAATTACTTCAGCACCGCTTTCGTTAATAGTAGAAGTACTTACTTCTGTTATTTTACCATTTTCAAAAGCAATAGATGCATTGTTTAATACTGTACCATTACCTATGTGTACCGTAGCACCCTTTAATATAATTTTTTTGCTTTGCTTTTGTGAAGGCTTTTGTGCAAAGGCTTGCGTAAACATAAGTAAACTAACAAGCAATATATATGAATATCTTTTCATGACTGTCTAATTAATAAATAGATTCAACATCAACATCATCGCAGTGGTATAACTTGCGCTCAGGTTTGCCCGGTTTTTGAGTAGGCATACCTAATTTTTTTTCAGTTAATAATTTCTGAATGATGCGTTCTTTTTCTTTACGCATTTCTACACGTAGTGCAGCATCGCGTTCTACATCATAATAATCAATACCATCAACAAAAGTCTTTAATGGTTTTGCATAAATCGATAGCGGATGTTCGTTCCATAAAACTAAGTCGGCATCTTTACCCACTTTAATACTTCCTACTCTGTTATCGATGTGCAACATCTTTGCAGGATTTAAGGTAACTAATTTCAACGCTTCTTCTTCGCTGAGACCACCGTACTTCACAGTTTTAGCAGCTTCTTGGTTAAGCCTGCGTGCCATTTCAGCATCATCAGAATTAATAGAAACATTTAATCCTTCTTTGGCCATAATGGCTGCGTTGTACGGAATCGCATCGATTACTTCATACTTGTATGCCCACCAATCGGAAAAAGTAGAAGCATTCGCTCCATGTTTTTTCATTTTGTCTGCTACTTTATACCCTTCTAAAATGTGAGTGAAGGTGTTTACTGGAAAGTTGAATTGTTCCGTTACTTTCATTAACATATTTATTTCCGATTGAACGTATGAGTGGCAAGTAATGAATCGTTTTTTGTTCATGATCTCCAGTAAGGCGTCGAGCTCTAAATCTTTTCGCGCCATTTTATTTTTTTCGTATTCTCTGGCGCGAGTAAAGGCATCAATAAACACTTGTTCTACACCCATGCGAGTTTGTGGGAAGCGCTCGCGTTGATCGTCGCCCCAGTTACTTTGTTTTACGTTTTCACCCAAGGCGAATTTGATGAAGCCATCGGCGCCTTCGAATTTTAACTCTTCCGCAGTTTTACCATAACGTAATTTTATTAAAGCTGTTTGTCCACCAATAGGATTTGCCGAACCGTGTAACAAGTGTGAAGTGGTTACACCACCGGCCAATTGTCGGTAAATATTTACATCATCAGGATTTAATACATCACCAACTCTAACTTCCGATGTTACCGCTTGTGTGCCTTCATTTACACCACGAGCAATGGCAATGTGCGAGTGCTCATCTATAATACCAGCCGTTAAATGTTTGTCTTTACCATCAATAATTTTTGCAGATGCATCGTTAAGGTTTTTACCAATATTAATTATTTTTCCTTCGTTTATTAATACATCGGTGTTTTCCAATTTACCATCGGCCTCGTTGGTCCAAACCGTAGTGTTTTTTATCAGAAATTTTTGTGCATTTGGAAGTGTGCTTACTCCATACGCTGCGAATGGATAAATAATTGGACCCAGTTCTGGACTTTCTTTTTTCTCTTCTTTGGCTTGTTCTGTTTTTTCTTGGTAGTTCGCTGTTCTGTTTGCTACCCAATTTACAGGGTTCGCATTTAGGCTACCTTCGCCAGTTATTTTAAGTGTGTTATTATTTATGCTGATGGTACCGCTTAGGCGAACTTTAGAGCTAATTGTAGAATCGTTGGGTTGAAACACCATCGATATTAATTGATCGTTCCAGCTAACACTAATTTTTATTTTTGTACTATCGGCTGCAATAATGTTCCACTCGGGTCTGTCTTTAGAACCACTTGCTTCAAGGTTAAAACTTTTATTTCCTACAGTTAATGTATATTTACCGCGGAGGTCAATCGTTTTTTCTCGTTCTACGATGTACTCTTTTCCTTCAATCCAATTGCTTAATATAACCGCTTCATCATTGGTGAATAAATTTCCTGTAGTAACGAGTAAGTTTGCTTTCATTCCCACTTTTAACTCACCAACCATGTTGTTAACATTTAGTAGTTGAGCAGGAACTCTGGTGAGCGCATCTAATGCTTGTGCTTCTGAAAGGCCATGTTTAATAGCTTTCCGCATGTTTGGCCAAAAATCATTTATGTTTTTTAAATCGCTGCTGCTAATGGCAAACTTTATTTTTTCTTTCTCAAGGTAAGCAGCATTTGCTGGAGCCAATTCCCAATGTTTTAATTCATCGATTGCAACATATTTAGCATCGTAATAATCTTCAACATCATAGGCTTTTGGAAAGTTTAAAGAGATGATGAGGTTTGCATTCATCGCTTTTAATTCTTTTAAGCGTTGGTAATCGGTACCAGTTGTTTTATAAATGAAGTTTGTTTTAAATTCGTTTGCAATTTTTTGAGCACGAAACACATCGTGTAATTCACTACACTCAAAGATTTTAGGAAGCATTTTTTGACTATTTAATGCATCATAACTTAAGTTTACTTCTGTAGGATTTTTTGCATACCACTCGGCATCGTAAAATGTTTGTCGGAGCAAAGCAATGCTCCCCATCAATGATGAAGGGTAGTCTTGTGTTGATGTTCCTTTACTGAAAGAGTAGTTCGAGCTCGCATCAGTTTTAATAATAACATTGTTTTCATGATCGGTATTTAAGTTTACAAACACAGAAGTTCCACGAGCGATACCATCTTTTTGAAAAGTTAATACGGCGCCAAATCCTTGTTCGCGCATGCTTTCAGCTTTATCGGCATTTACAGTGAATGCACTTTTAGCGTCGAATTCAGGTCGAATGGCTTCGTTCCAGTGGTATGCGCCAGCTTTGTTCGATAAAAACTGAGGGCCTCTATTATCGTTACGTGTTTTTTTATTTTCGGGCATACCGTAATTTGTATACATATCGATAAAGGAAGGGTAAATGGTTTTTCCTTTGCAATCGATAACGACAGCGCCTTTGGGAGCGGCTAATGCTGGACCTATGTTTTGTATGATTCCATTATTAACGATAATGCTTGCATTGTCTATAGTGCTTGTAGCGTTTACAATCACTTTAGCATTTACAAATGCATACAAATTTGGTTTTTGATCTCTAACTCCATTCAGCGGGAATGTTTCTTGAGCACTCACATCAGCATAAATAAAGAGAGAAAACAATAGAAAGTAAATCAGTTTCTTCATGTTGTTTGATTGTTGGAATATCTAATATATAGAATATTAAAAGGAAATGAAATTAGAAATGAATATTGTGTTAAAAAATGTTAAACAAAAGCCTCTGTAAAGCATTGTATATCATGCTTGTTACAGTCATATGTTTTTTACATTGATGTATTACCAACGTTACAAAAAATTCATGTTTAGTTTAAAGGGTAGCTGTACTTTTGGGTGTCGATAAAATAAAAATAGAATTGTTCACCTTAAATTAATAAAGAAATGAAAAAATTGATCGCACTAGCAAGTCTTATTGTATTAGGACTAGTAAATCAAGGGTTTGCAGCAGAGCGCAACAAAACACTAAAAGCTAACGTAGCCGTTGCAGAAGTAGTAAAATCTAAAATCCAGTTCCCTAAATTTTTGAAAAATGAAGGGGTAAGTAAAGCGCAGATTTTAGTGGAATTTAAAGTTAAAGAAGATGGAAGCATAAAGATTGTTGGTACTAGTCAAACTGATGAACGCGTGAAAAACTACGTGATGGAGCAAATGGAAAACATTAACATTCAGAATGCCGATTACGAGACAAATGAAATTTACGTGTTGAAGCTGAACTTTCAGTTATTGTAAAGGATACTCATCATAGTTTAACGTTTATAGGGGGCCTGTTTCCGAGAGGAGGCAGGCTTTTTTATTGTTTTTATTGATGGTTAACTTATTCGTTCTATCTTTGGTAAAAAAACACCACAAATGGAAACAGTAAAAACGATACACATTGCTAGTGCAGCATTATTTTTATTAGACTATGTCATTAAAACCATTTTATTATTGATGGGAAGTTCCGCCTTGGAGTCGTACAAAAAAGTAACAAAGGTGCCAAGCATGATCATCAGTACATTATTTTTAGGAACAGGTATATACCTCATTGCTAAAATTGGTATGGGTAACATTGGTGGATGGTTCCATTTAAAACTAACCTTAGTAATAGTAGGGATAGTTGTTGGAGTTATAGGGTTTAAGAAAAATAACAAGGCGATGGCGGTAATATCTACCTTACTTTTTTTATATGTATACGGAGTATCAGAAACAAAAGATACTAAGTTAGGCATTGGAAAACCAAGTGTTGGTGATGTAGTTACCGATACTGCGGCAGCAAACTACGATATATTGGCTCATGGTAAAGCTGTTTATACCACTAACTGTATGCGTTGCCACGGAGAAGATGGTAAGGCAGGTATTAATGGAGCATCGAACTTAACTTCGTCGATGTGTGAAAACAGAGGATTAGTAGGAATCATTAGAAATGGTAGAAACCTAATGCCAGCATACAAAGATTTATTAAACGAACAAGAAGTGTTAGCGGTAGCAGAGTATGTAAAATCTTTTAGAGTACATCAAGAAGAAATGGCTAGCGACTCTACTGCGGTGGATTCAACAAAATAATGGCAAAAAAATTATACGATACTGCGAAGAAACAAGAGCGAGTGATTTTGGTGGGTGTAATTACCCCCGATGAAACGAAAGAGCAGGAAAAAGAATACTTAGAAGAATTAGCCTTTCTGGTGGAAACCGCCGGAGGCAAAACCATAAAGCAGTTCACACAAAAACTGCAACGCCCCGATGTTAGAACGTACGTAGGTAAAGGAAAGCTAGAAGAAATTCTAGCTTTTGTTACCAACGAGGAAATAGATATCGTGGTGTTCGACGATGAACTCAGCCCTTCACAACTTAGAAATATTGAACGAGAGTTAAAGTGTATGGTCCTCGACCGAAGCAACTTAATTCTCGACATCTTTGCAGGCCGTGCACAAACAGCACAAGCCAAAACACAAGTAGAATTAGCCCAAAGCAGGTATCTCTTACCACGATTAACCCGAATGTGGACTCACTTAGAGCGACAAAAAGGAGGTATCGGCATGCGTGGTCCGGGTGAAAGTCAGATTGAAACCGACCGTCGTATTATTTTAAATAAAATATCAGTATTAGAAGAACGCTTAGAACAAATCGACAGACAAAGTGAAACACAACGTCGTAACCGTGGCGATTTAATTAGAGTGGCCTTGGTTGGTTATACGAATGTTGGCAAGTCTACGATAATGAACATGCTCAGTAAGTCGGAAGTATTTGCAGAGAATAAACTTTTTGCAACCCTCGATACAACCGTAAGGAAAGTGGTAATAGAAAATGTTCCCTTTTTACTTTCCGATACCGTAGGATTTATTCGCAAACTACCTCATCATTTAATTGAATGTTTTAAGTCGACTTTAGCGGAGGTAAAAGAAGCAGACATCTTATTGCATGTAGTCGACATGTCGCATCCTAATTTTGAAGATCAAATAAAAACAGTAAACGAAACGCTGAAAGATTTGGAGGCACTAGATAAACCAACCATTATGGTGTTTAATAAAATAGATGCTTACCTAAACGAAGATCAACCGATGAGCTTCGATGATTATAAGAAAAGCTGGATGAATAAAATAAATGCACCAGCCATTTTTATTTCGGCGTTAAAAAACGAGAACATCCAAGAGTTTAGAGCATTAATTTACGAAAAGGTAAAGGAGATGCATCAAGGGAAGTATCCGAATAATTCATTTTTGTACTGAGAAAAAAAGTTTTTTTGATGCGAAAATGGTGGCACGACTTAAGTGGTGCCACCA
>Ga0129333_10002151_pt1 | contig 18223 bp, 13 predicted proteins | sample CPB6_08_DNA_FD_94474 | JGI IMG/M metagenome (GOLD analysis project Ga0129333, IMG submission 94474) | Freshwater to marine salinity gradient microbial communities from Chesapeake Bay, USA - CPBay_Sum_0.6_0.8_DNA | ecosystem: Environmental > Aquatic > Marine > Coastal | place: USA: Chesapeake...
AATGGTGCCATTCGCCCTTTGAGGTCTCCCAAGCCGGAGTGCGGGGCATCATGAATGTACCTGCCATTGTGATTTTATTATTATTGACCTTGTTACTCATCAAAGGCACGCAGGAATCGGCCTTTATCAATGCCATCATCGTCTTTGTAAAAGTGGCAATTGTTCTCCTTTTCATTTTTATCGGGTGGCAGTTCATTAAGCCTGAGAATTACAGCCCGTACCTGATCCCTGCAGATGCCGCTCCGGTACTCAATACGGATGGAACGGTCAAGAATGCATACGATAGCCTGTTCCGTCATGGATGGGGAGGTATTTTAGGGGGTGCCGGTATCGTATTTTTCGCCTTTATCGGATTTGATGCCGTTTCTACCGCGGCACAAGAAGCTAAAAATCCAAAGCGCGATATGCCAATTGGTATTTTAGGTTCTCTTGCCGTTTGTACAATTTTGTACATCCTGTTCGGCCATGTCCTGACCGGCGTTGCCAACTGGAGAGATTTTGCCGATCCTTCTAAGGGAGGTGAAGCCTCTGTGGTATATGCTATTGATACTTTTATGCCTGGCTATGGTTGGCTGGCTACAGCTGTCACTATCGCTATTTTAGCAGGTTTCTCCTCTGTGATCCTGGTGATGCTGATGGGACAAAGTCGCGTATTTTATACGATGAGCTCCGATGGACTGATCCCCAAAGTCTTCTCTGACCTTCATCCCAAATTCAAAACACCTTACAAAGCCAATATTATACTTTTTGTTTTCGTAGGGCTTTTTGCTGCCTTTGTGCCGATTCATGTGGCGGGAGATCTTACCAGCTTTGGAACCTTATTTGCTTTTGTACTGGTAAGTATTGGCGTGTGGGTACTGAGAAAAAAAGATCCGGGATTGAACAGACCATTCAAAACCCCACTTGTGCCCATCGTTCCCATACTGGGAGCCCTGATCTGCCTGGCCATGATCATCAGTCTCGATGCACAAACATTGAAAGCTGCCTTACTTTGGATGGTGATCGGATTAGATATCTACTACCTGTATAGTCAAACCAGAAGTAAGCTATTCAATAGCAGTAGTCTTCGCAATACATCCTTTGCCACACAGACCTTCCCGATCATCGCTATTACGATCATTATGATCGGTGTTGCGGTCTTTTCTGCTGATAAGCTCAGTATTTTCATAGCAGTGTCACAGTTTTTGTTCTCTATTTTTATTCTCTTCAACCAGCAAAGTCTGGTGCAACAGAATAATGGTAAATAAATCGCTTCAACGCAGAAACGTCCCGGCCAAAACCGGGACGTTTTCATTTTAAGGTTTACCGTATTTTTGCAACCCTCAACGCTGAATCTATGGGACGCATATTTGAAGTCAGAAAATCGACCATGTTTGCCCGCTGGGACCGCATGGCCAAGCAGTTCACGCGCATTGGAAAAGAGATCGTGATTGCCGTAAAAGCCGGGGGAACCGATCCTAATACGAACCCTGCCCTTCGCAGGTGCATACAAAATGCTAAATCGGTCAACATGCCCAAGGACCGGGTTGAGGCGGCCATCAAAAGAGCGCTGGGCAAAGAGATGGTCAACTACGATGAGATCTTGTACGAAGGTTACGGACCCCATGGGGTAGCTATTTTAGTGGAGACCGCCACAGACAATCATGTCAGAACAGTAGCCAATGTAAAATCGCATTTTAATAAAGGAGGAGGGTCCCTGGGTAACAGTGGCAGCGTTTCGTTTCAGTTCAAAAAAATGGGGGTATTCAAATTGAAACCCGAAGGGCTCGATGCAGAGACCCTCGAATTGGAGCTGATCGATGCAGGATTAGAAGAACTGGGTGAAAGCACCGGCGAGAACGGAGAAGAGATCTTAATAGCCCGCTGCGGTTTTACCGACTTTGGCAATATGCAAAAAGCTTTTGAGGATAGATCGATCACGCCGCTAAGCGCCGAGGTAGAGTGGATTCCAACTACCACCGTACCGGTCAGTGATGAGCAAGCCGACGAGATCAGTAAGCTGATCGAAAAACTAGAGCAAGACGAAGACGTACAGAAAGTGTTTCACAATATGGGCTGAGCGACGCAGCAAATTGACCCGACTAGCAGCATTGCGAAAACTAGTTGACGTATCCTAACTTCTTAACCTGAAAAAGTCACTTACTCAGCCATCATTTCTTTGATCAATTTCTCTATCTCCTCCGCATTGGGCTTGCTGAAATAATCACCGTCGCTGCCATAAGCAGGACGATGCGCCTTGGCGGTGAGGGTACGGGGCGCGACATCAAGATAACGATAGCCCCCTTGCTCCTCCATTACTTTATTGTACATATAAGCGGATGCGCCACCGGGCACGTCCTCGTCTATAAAAATGATACGATTAGTCTTTTTGAGAGAATCCAAAATACCATGATGCAGATCGAACGGCAGTAAGGTCTGCACATCGATCAACTCGCAGCTAATGCCGGCTTGTTCGAGCCGCTGAATCGCCTCAGCAATTATACGCAATGTGGAACCGTAGGAAACAATGGTGATATCCGAACCAGGGTGGATCACTTCAGGTACTCCGAGCGCTACCGTAAATGTATCAAGATTAGAGGGGAGTTTTTCCTTCAAACGATAACCGTTAAGACACTCAATAACCAGACCGGGATCGTTACTTCGCAGCAGGGTATTATACATGCCGGCTGCTTGCGTCATGTTTCGAGGCACGCAAACATGCATTCCCCTTAGCGAATGGATGATCATGCCCATCGGAGAGCCACTGTGCCAAATTCCTTCAAGACGGTGCCCTCGGGTACGCACAATCAATGGACAACTCTGCCGTCCGGCCGTGCGGTAATGCAAGGTGGCCACATCGTCGCTGAGGGGTTGCAATCCGTATAGTAAATAATCGAGGTATTGGATCTCGGCAATGGGGCGAAGTCCGCGAAGGGCCATTCCGATACCACTACCCATGATCGTCAGCTCACGAATACCCGTATCGAATATCCTTTCTTTTCCATGCTTCTCTTGCAAACCACTGAACCCCTGGTTGACGTCTCCGATCTGACCAAGATCTTCGCCGAATGCGACCAACTTAGGGTTGGAGGCAAATTGCTGATCAAAATATTTATTGATGATCTCAAATCCATTGAGTGAGGGAGCATCAGTAGCATAGTCCGGTGCCACGGCTGGAACTTGTAAAGCACTCTTGGGACTGCAATCGTAGAGATAAGAATTATAAAGGCGCTGGTTCTCTTGCAACAGATCGTTGTAAAAATCTTTTACAGCAAAGGTCTCTGCAACAGATCCAGTCAATTCGATTGTTTGATACAGCGCCTTCAAAACCTCTCTGCGTAGCGGATCACGACTGGCCTGCAATCCAGTAGCGATAGCCTGCAGAGATGTAGCGTAATGCGGAAGAGACTGAGACAGCTCGGTAAGTAATGTAACGGCTTTAGAAACTTGTTCCTTGATCGGTTTAATGTACTGGCTCCAAGCCGTATCTCGCGCTTGCTTGGCAAGGTCTTTGGCTTGCGATTGTATTTCGGCTACTTCAGAAGAGCTAGCTAATGCATTTTCTAGCAGCCACTCCTTCATCTTTGCAATGCCATCCCATTGCTTTTCCCATTCAAGTCTTTCTGCCGTTTTATATCGCTCGTGACTGCCGGAAGTAGAATGTCCCTGTGGTTGGGTGAGTTCCTCCACATGAAATAATATCGGGATATGCAGCTCGCGAGCCAGCCGAATTCCTTCCTCGAAGGCTTCGCACATCCCTGCATAATCCCATCCTTTGACACGGTAGATCTGAAGTCCACTCTCTTGCTCTGTCCGCTGCATACCCTGTAAGGCCTCAGAAACAGAACTCTTAGCAGTTTGGTATTGCTTGGGGACTGAAATTCCGTATCCATCGTCCCAAACAAATACCGCAAGAGGAACCTGCAAGACCGTGGCGGCGTTGATAGTCTCCCAAAAATGACCTTCGCTGGTTGAGGCATCTCCGATGGTAGCAAAACAAACCTCGTTACCCTTGTTTGACAGATGAGAAAAAGCTTGTAAGGCGTTTACTTTTCTGAATAGACGAGAAGCATGGGCTAGTCCTAATGCACGAGGCATTTGTCCGGCCGTAGGAGCAATATCACTGGAACTGTTCTTCGTTCTTGTCAAGTCGAGCCATTCTCCGGTTGCATCCACGGTAGGGGTAGCAAAAAAACTATTCATCTGCCTGCCCCCACTAAAGGGCTCACGGCCCAGATCGGGATCAGCGTATAATTGAGCGAAAAGAGCTTCGGGCGTACCCATACCCGCGGCCAGCACAAAGGTCTGGTCTCGGTAATATCCACTCCTAAAATCGCCTGGCTTAAAAAACTTTGCCATGGCCACTTGCGCAACTTCTTTGCCGTCTCCGAAAATGCCAAACTTAGCCTTGCCTCCCAGCACTTCTTTTCGTCCCAGAAGACTGATCTCACGACTCAGGCAGGCGGTCCGAAAGTCCCTTATAACCTCTTGCTTAAAAAGGTCGTACGATAATTGATCGGGCCGCTGGTTCTCCATTGCGCAAAAATAAGAAGAATGGATGGGGTTATGGAAATGTTAAGACAGCCCGCCTGATTGGGGCTTAATTTTGTTATCCCCATCAGGATCTTGTATATTTGACTATAAATTCTTTGTTATGAAAAAGATACTATTTGCATCCCTGGTGCTTTTTTTCTCGGTTTGCACATTTGCTCAATCCAAAGTAGACGCACTGGTGAAAATGAATACCGAAAAATATGATTTTGGTAAGATCAAACAGGGCGAACCTGTAACGTATGCATTCGAGATCAAAAACATCGGTAACAAGCCCTTGGTCGTAGAGAATAGCTGGGCCAGCTGCGGTTGTACTACCCCCGAGAAGATCACTGACCCCATTCAGCCCGGCGCATCGGCCAAACTGAAAGTTCAATATAACGCCGCTGCGGTAGCTCCTTTCACCAAAGACGTAAACATCAAGTTTGCCGGAATTGACGAAGTCAAAACCGTAAAGATCACCGGAGAAGTACTCAGCGCAGAAGCGTATGCAGAATTACAAAAGCAAGCCCCAAAGGCTCCTGTTAAAAAATCCTGATCGACAGTTCTAGCTAAACAAGCTTTACGAGCTTCAAACCCTCCCCATGTGGAGGGTTTTTTATTGAATGCCCTAGGGAGCAATACCCATTGAGTAGGCGCGGTTGTACTGGACCGCTTGCTTACCTTTGCTACATGCCAACAATTGCCAAGCGCGGCATGGAAATGCCCGCTTCCCCGATTCGGAAACTTGTACCCTTTGCAGAAGCCGCAAAAAAAAAGGGGATCACCGTTTATCATTTGAATATCGGACAACCCGACATTGAAACACCGCCGGCGGTTTTGGAAGCTGTACGCTTAAAGCCCATTCCAGTGCTGGAGTACAGCCATAGTGCCGGAAACGAATCGTACCGAAAAAAACTGGTACAATACTACGAGCGAAATGACATTCAGGTTTCCAAAGACCAGATCATTGTAACAGCAGGGGGCAGCGAAGCTATTCAATTTGGATTCTTTGCCTGTCTAAATCCTGGTGATGAAGTGATCGTACCGGAGCCCTTTTATGCCAATTACAATGGGTTTGCCTGCGCAGCCGGAGTTACTGTCGTACCGGTCACCTCCTCAATAGAAAGCGGCTTTTCTCTGCCACCGATCGAAGAATTCAAGAAAAAGATCAGCCCGCGCACCAAGGCCATCTTGATCTGTAATCCTAATAATCCTACCGGTTACCTGTATAGCAAAAAAGAGTTGCTGGCACTTCGTAGCATCTGCTTAGAACACGATCTGTATCTTTTCAGCGACGAAGCCTATCGTGAGTTCGCTTATGAAGGAGATTGTATGAGTGCCCTGCAATTGGAAGGGATGGAACAGCAAGTAGTGGTAATGGATACCATTTCTAAACGATATAGTGCCTGTGGCGCCCGTATCGGAGCATTTGTAACCAAGAACAAGGAAGTGTACGATGCCGCTATGAAATTTGCACAAGCAAGACTAAGTCCGCCAGGGTTGGCACAAATATTGGCCGAAGCAGCGGTAGACCTCCCTGCCGATTATTTTGACATTCCCAAGGCTGAATACAAAAGCAGAAGAGATCTGCTTATCAAACGACTGAACCAGATACCCGGTGTGTACTGCCCAAACCCTGGTGGCGCCTTTTATGCCATGGCCAAACTTCCGATCGATGACAGTGACCGTTTTTGCCAATGGCTGCTGGAGTCATTCTCGTATCAAAATCAAACGCTGATGCTAGCCCCCGCCACAGGTTTCTATGGCACACCCGGGCTTGGCAAACAAGAGGTTCGCCTGGCTTACGTACTCAATACCACAGCCATTAATGGCGCCATGGATTGCCTGGAAAAAGCCCTACTGGATTATCCGGGAAAAAGATAAAAGGGCAGTGGCTAGTGTTGAAAATTCACTTATTGAAAAATAAGGCGCTGCGAACTCTTGCCGGTGATTAAGAAGTATACTCCTTTAGGAAATTGACCCACAGACAACTGATGTCTGCCACCCGGAAGAGATCCTTGCCATACGGTGGTACCCGATGCATTTACCAGTCGAAGCAACTGAGGTTCTGCAATAAAAATTGAAATCACTTCTTTGGCTGGATTAGGGAAAACCATGATGTCGGGACCCGGTGAGTCTAATAGGATGCTGACAATCTTGCTATAGCTTGCTTTGCCGTCAATATCGGTTTGAAGTATTCGATAAAAATTATTTACTCCCCCTTTTTGCGCACTAGCGTGCAGCATACTATACTCTCTGGGTGACTCACTTCTGCCCTGAGCTTGCACTGTACCGATAGACTGCCAATCAACAGCGTTAACACTGTGCTGAACTTCAAAATCACGAGTATTTTGCTCTGATGCTGTCACCCAACGAACGAGAATTCGATCACTTATTTTCTCGGCCGTGACCGATTTCCAAACTAAAGGTAAAACACCATTATTGTTATTGATTGTGACACTACGGGTTGTAGTACAAGTAATGCCGCCAGCCGACAATGAATAGGTTATTATAGTGGAGCCGGCAGATACCGCAGTCAGAACACCTGAAACAGCATCAATGGAAGCGACCCCTGGCTGAGAACTACTCCAAGTGCCGGTACCTCCTGCAGTGGCACCACTAACGGTAAAAGTGGGAGAAGTAGTGCTGGCATCCCAGGTAAAGCCATCAGAGGGGCTGATGGTACCCGCGGATACAACGGTAATGGTAACTACATTTGAATTAATATTACTCCCATCACCTGAACATGAAGCCACCCTTTGATAATAAGTAGTCTGGGTTAAGCTTCCTGGGTTAAAAGTTAAAGAATTAGCGGATGGAATATCTGAGAAACCATTTGAGCTGGAGCTGGTAGACTGTTGCCATTGATAAGAAATAGACCCGGATGAGCAACTGCTTGCTGGAGCAGTATTAGTTAACCCTGCTGCTGTAGAGCCAGCACATATTGTCTGATTTGAGCCAATGGAACCGGGTGTAAATGTTGAGGTAGTCCCGTTACTGTTTATATTATATGAACAAGTAGTAGTACTGGTGCCATTACTTAACTCAAAAGACCAATTCGCAGCCGGTGGCACCCCCGCACTACCATTGGGGGCAAAGAAGCAAATTTGTGAGGCAACTCCAATAAAATCTCCGAACCAAACGGTACCATTTGTAACTAATATATTACCATCTTGATAAAGCGTGCCATTTTTCCAAACTCTGTTACGAGTCAGATTTGAATTTCCAGACGAGAAATTAAACTCCCCTGTCTTTTCGTAATTGCTAGGCAATAACCCGACATATGTGCCGCAATTAGCTGTATTGTTACCGTTATTTCTCCGATTATATGTAGGACAAGTGATAGCTTGCGAAAAAACAGAGAACGTTGTAAACGCTAACAAACAGAAAAGGAGCAATCTTGAACCATGATACGCCATATTCTTAGGCATTTTGGTAAAATTAGTAATTATATTTCAATTTGGCCTTACTCCAAATTTTATTACCTTGTACTTGTACCTAGTCCCGAACATTAACCCTATCATACTGATTTCAAATCTCTATGAAAAAGATATACCCCATCACATTCTTACTGCTTTTTACTCAGCAACTACTCGCCCAATGGAATCCGAACACCTCGGTCAACCTGGAAGTGGCCTCCCTACCCGTTTCCGATCTCCAAACCGTTATCACCAGTACAGGTAAGACCTGGGTCGCATTTTATCATGCCAACGCCGGCAATTATGATATGCGGGCGCAACTACTTGATGCAGATGGCACCAAACTTCTAGGGCCAGACGGCATCTTGGTAGATAATCAGCCTTCAGGCACAGCAACTTTTGTGTACAGCATTTGCAAAGATGCCAATGACAATCTGGTAATCGCATACCAAGACCAGCGAAGTGGTACACAGCAGGCCGTTGCCTACAAAATCTCACAGACCGGCACACACCTGTGGAATTCAACCGGGGTAGTGTTGGGCCCGGGACTTGCCCCGTACCCGAGTGTGCTTTCTACCGGAGAAACGGTTATTGCCTGGAACGAGTCGAGCAGTAATACGTTACGATTACAAAAGCTTAGCTCCTCTGGCACCCCGGTATGGAGCACCCCTATATCGGTATTGGTAGGCACCTCTACCACCACCCGCGGACAAATTATTCCCACGCTGAATGGAACATTCACCTTAGTTTTTCAAAGAAGGGGCGTTGGAATCTCTACCACCTTGTATGCCCAACGATACGATAACAGTGGCACGCCTCTATGGGCAGCACCTGTTCAACTCTGTAACCAGACAACGGCGGCGGTACGATATTACTCAGGTTTCAGCGAAGGAGATGTTACCTACTATGGATACTACAGTGCACAGGGAAATCGCTTTAACTCTTGGCTGCAACGCATCAACGCAGATGGCTCTCTTCCCTATGGAATCAATGGCTCACCCTTTAGCACGGCTTCAGGCAGTACAGACCCTTACCAACAAATGACCAACATTGCTGCCAGCCCGCAATCGTCGGTCGTATGGTCAGTGTGTTCATTCAGCAATACCAATCAGTCGCAATATGGGGTGTTCGTACAAAAATTCGATAAACAAACGGGCAACCGGCTACTCACGGATAATGCAAAACAGGTCTATCCGATCAGCACCGCTTTCGATGTGCAAGCCGGCGATCTTTCATTGGTGAATGATGCGCCCTTTTTTATGAGTTATGATGCGAACTATAAAATTTATGCTACTCGTCTCGATGGCGATGGCAATTTTGTCTGGAGTACTAATCGCATTGAGTTGAGTTCAACCACGGCAGGCCCGGGTAGTCCTAAAGGCCGTTATGCCTTTAAGGGACTAAGTAATACGCAAGCTATCGGCGTATGGACGGAAACGCGTAACGGAATAGAAAAAGCCTATGCCCAAAATATCACACCCGGCGGTTTATTCGGACTAGATGTAACCACACAGGGAAATGTTGCAGCCGCCATTACGAACAGCGCAGGCACCTTGCAGACTCTCGCTACCATTTTTCCGGCTACCGCTAACCAGAGTGTTACCTGGAGTATTGTGCCCGTAACAGGCGGTGCCACGATTTCTACTACCGGGCTGGTAACGGCCAGTGCCAATGGGACCGTTTGGGCAAAAGCTATCTCGGTAGCCGATAATACAGTTACGGATTCTCTACTCATCACGATAACAGGACAAGGGACTGTAACCCCTCCCGGGTTTACCTTCTCGAGTACGCAAACGGCCTCAGCTGCCTGTGGTAGCACAAACAGTTTATCTACTTCCGTGGGAACCACGGCCATCGGAGGATTCAGTGGCCCTATAACCCTTAGTGCAAGTGGACAACCTTCCGGAACCACTATTTCCTATTCAACAAATCCCTTTACAGCAGGAGGAACCATAACCGTTACGTTAAGTGGCGCGAATCAACTTGCCGCTGGTACTTACACAATCACCTTAACAGGTACGGCAGCCGGTGTAGCCTCACAGACAACGAGTTTGATCTATCTGATTACGCAGGGCTCGGCTCCAGTTATAAGCAGTTCACCACAAGATTTGACAATTTGCGCCGGAGATAATGCCAGCTTCAGCGTAGCTGCCAATACTGGTACCTACCAATGGCAGCAGCGCAATAGCGCTAACGGTGCGTGGACAAACATTGCGGGAGCCACCAGCACAAGCTACACACTATCGGGCGCTGCACTATCGCTTTCAGGTTCTCAGTACAGATGTATTGTAAGCAGTGTTTGTGGCAGCAGCACTTCAGGCGTAGCTACGCTGACAGTCAATGCCGCGACCGCGATTACGCAACAACCCTCCTCTCAAACCATCTGTACCGGTTCGTCGGCAATCTTTAGCATATCCGCTACCGGATCTACCCTGCAATATCAATGGCAAATAAACATCGGTTCTGGTTTTAGTAATATAACCAATGGCACAACCTATACTGGTGCAACCACCAATAGTCTTTCGGTTAATAACAGTGTAATAAGTCTCTCTGGCAACCAATATCGCTGCGTGGTGACTGGAGCCTGTGGAACTGCTGTTACCTCCTCAGCAGTCACGTTGACTGTTCAAGCTCCTGCTACCATCACGCGTTCTCCCTTACAGGCAGAAGCATGCGCCGGTACTGCAGTCAGTTTTGGCATTAGCACCAATAGCGTTGCTCCTGCCCTTTATCAATGGCAGCTAAGTACGAATGGAGGCTCAAGTTGGTCATCTATCAGCGGCGCTACTTCTTTTTCAATCACGTTGGCAACAACTAATAGTGCTATGAACAATAACCGTTATCGTTGCTTAGTCACTACCGCAACCTGCACAGATCCTGTTATCTCAACGCCCACTGTACTCAGCGTACGTTCTGTACCCACCGTTGGACTGAGTGCACAACCCCTCACAACTTTGCTGCCTGGACAAAGCACTACCCTAACGGCAACCCCCTCTTCGAGCACAGGAGGAATTATTTCTCTTCTTTGGAGTTTTAACGGACAACCCAGCACAACGATCAGCGGAAATACATTTACGGCTACTGTTGCCAATACAGGCACCTACCAGATCGCCCTAGCCGAAACCTGGCCCAGTGGGCTCATTTGCAGCGGAAGCTCGCCGGTAGTGAGTCTTACTGCTACAGTGTCGGAAAAACTTTTCATATACCCCTCTCCCAACGACGGTTCCTTTACCCTTACCTACTACTATGGACAAGCTGGAACCACTACTAGACAAATTGCCATTTTTGATACGAAGGGTGCTCGGGTGTATCAACAAGGTTTTCCAGTGTCAGGACCCTATACCCTACTTCCCATCGAGATGCCTGCTGCAGCTGCCGGCATTTATGTGATTGTCGTAGGAGATGCCGCCGGCAATAAATTAATCACAGGTAAAGTAATTATCAGGTAATCTACCTTTATGAAAAAATATGCAGGAATTGCGCTCTGCTCTTTTCTGCTCGGATTTACTGCAGCTACGCAACCCTTTATCGAAGAGATCAGGCAATTCCGTAAAGCCGACTCATTGCAAGCCCCACCCCAACACCCTATTCTGTTCGTTGGCAGCTCCTCTTTTACTAACTGGAAGGATGTACAAGATTATTTCCCTGGTCGAACAATTTTGAATCGAGCTTTTGGAGGGTCGTCGCTTACTCACTTGATACAATATGCCGATGAAGTCATCTTTCAATATAAACCCAAACAGATCGTGATCTACTGCGGCGAAAATGATCTGGCAGGAAATGATCAGGTAACGGCCGATACTGTTTTTGCACGCTTCAGTTTGCTACTCTCGATGATACATGAAAAACTACCCGGAACATCCATCATCTATCTTTCGATGAAGCCCAGTCCCAGCAGAAGAAAATACTTACCTGCCATCCAAGAGGGAAACAAGAAGATCAAGAATTTGCTGAGTCAGTTTCCCCTTGCTCAATTTTTAGATATTTACTCGGTAATGCTGACTGCCAATGGAGCCATTCGAAGCGATATTTTTCTCGCTGACAGTTTGCACATGAATAAAAAGGGATATGCCCTATGGAAACCGCTCCTCGAACCGCTCCTCCATCATGGATCGGTCAAAAAGTGATTCATGATTAGAAAGGAAAACTGTTGCTACCCCATTACCAATAAAATTGGTAATGGCTCGTGCCTCGGACATAAAACGATCTACACCCAGTAGCAGCGCAAGTCCTTGCACAGGAATCACTTTAACAGCAGCCAAGGTAGAAGCCAAGATGATAAACCCGCTACCCGTAACCCCCGCTGCTCCTTTTGATGTAACCATCAACACCCCTATTATGGTTACAATCTGCTCCCAAGTCAACTGTACATTGAATACCTGAGCAAGAAAAACAATAGCCATGGAAAGATAAATAGAAGTGCCGTCGAGATTAAAAGAATATCCGGTGGGTACTACCAAGCCTACTACAGAGCGATGACAACCCATTTTCTCGAGTTTATTCATTAGAGCCGGTAAGGCTGCCTCAGATGAGGAGGTTCCCAAAACAATCAATAACTCACTACGTAAATACCGAAGAAATTTCCAGATACTGATCTTGTAATACTTCAATACCGTCCCTAGCACAAAAATGATGAACAGAAACATAGTGATGTAAACACAAAGCATCAACTTACCCAAGGGGAGTAATGCCGCCAGGCCATACTTACCGATCGTGAATGCCATCCCGCCGAAGGCCCCAATAGGTGAAAGCATCATTACAAAAGTTAGTGCCTTGAACAAATAATGCGACACACGGTGCAGGTTTGACAAAACGACTGGCTTATACGAAGACCGACTAAGAAGAACACCCAACAAGATAGATCCTAGCAGAAACTGTATTGTTGTGTTTTCTCGAAAAAAAGACATCATCGATACCCCATCACTATTCTGATACTTAGACACATCGGTAAGATTTACACCGGAAGCGTCGATGCCGGCACCTGGCTGAACCAGATAAGCAACCGCGATACCGATAACGAGAGCCAAGGTGGTAACTATTTCGAAATACAGTAGGGCCTTTCCTCCGATCTTCCCTACCGTCTTCATACTATCCATACCGCAAATACCCGTAATAATGGTAACAACGATTATAGGATTTATAAAGAGTTTGACAATATCAATGAAATATTTACCCAAGGGCTGCATGGCTACAGCCGTTGCAGGACTATAATGCCCAAGTATGATACCAGCCAAAATGGCCAGCAAAACCCAAAACGTAAGGTTTTTCTTTACTTTTTTCAAGGACATGGTTTAGGATTGGTCAAAAACCAAGATTGGTTCGCAAAATAGATGAATTTCCGACAATCATCTTTTTTATTTCCCCAATTCATAATTTTGACTCATGAGCAGACCGCTACCAGAAGATTGTGCCGTTTTTTATCAATATTATATAAATCTGACACAACCGGAAGCGGCCACTGCCCTGCCTTCTTATTACCGGAAAGAGATCAGCGATTTTTTTCGCACTTTGCCTGCAGAAAAGGCATCCTACAGCTATGCTCCAGGAAAATGGACCCTGCAACAACTTCTACAGCACCTCATCGACGTAGAGCGTGTTTTTGTTTATCGCTTGCTTTGGATCGTCAGAGAAGGGGCTGAACCCCTGCCAGGCTTTGATGAAAATAGCTTTGCAAACAACGCAACCGCCGCAAGCAGATCAGTTTCTGATCTTTGCGAGGAGTGGTTAGCGCTGCGAGAAAGCACAGACCGCTTTATTGCCAGATTAGACAGACCGGCCTTATTGAAAAAAGGGATAGCAAACCATTCTTCGATCAGCGCAAATGCACTTTGTTTTATCATCTATGGCCATATTTTGCATCATATGGGGATTATTCGGGAACGCTATCTTTCCACAATGTAAGCCGCTGAGCAAAATAGTATTATTGACCATGTTAAAATATTGAATAGACTCGAACTCGCCTACTGAATTGCTTTTGAAAAAATAAAAAAATTATATTTACTAAAATAATATGTTATGAATACTGCGCTGAAAGTAATAGGACTTGCTACAACGATATTACTATCTGTATTGATAATGGCAAATGCCTATAAATATAAATTCAAACAAACCGAAACGATTACCGTAACCGGATTAGCAGAAAAAGACTTTGAAAGTGATCAGATCATTTGGTCAGGATCTTATAGCAGGAAAAGCCTTGATCTAAAAGAAGCATACAGCCAATTGAAACAAGATGAGAATAACCTGAAAAATTATTTCACTAAAAAAGGCATTAATGCAAATGAGATCATTTTTTCTGCCGTATCTATTGAAAAAGAATACGAAAGCAGATACTATCCAGACCGGAATGTAACCACTAATATTTTTACAGGGTACAAACTGACACAAAATGTTACTATCGACTCTAAAGACATGGAAAAAGTAGAGAAAACATCAAGAGAAGTGACAGAGCTTATCGAACAGGGCATAGAATTTAGCTCCTCGAGCCCCTCGTATTATTTCTCTAAGCTTTCAGAACTAAAGATCGATCTCTTGGCAAAAGCAAGTGCTGATGCCAAAGTCAGGGCAGAAACAATTGCCAACAATTCAGGAAGCGGATTGGGCGACATAAAAAAGGCTGCCATGGGTATTTTTCAAATAACAGGGAAAAATAGCAACGAAGAGTTCAGTTACGGAGGCGTTTTCAATACCACCTCCCGCATCAAAACAGCGTCCATCACTATTAAGATCGAATATGCAGTTGACTGAAGTTCCATCGCGGTAAAGTAGACATTACTGCTCAATGGAAATTTCAACCGAGGCGACTTATTTTGACGAAGTATCAGCACTAGCGAAACCTCTCCACGTAAGTATCAACAATACAGACACGGCTCTAAAATGCTGTGCAGAACTATGAGGAGTTATATTATCCTGGCATTATTATTCAGGGATAATAATAGCATCATGTAAGTAGTTGCCGATACGTGCAAGCACTTCAGTCGCTCTCTTACTCCCGGAATTTTGAACAATAAGCCGATGAACAAGGCCGCTCAATTTTGATGAGTAATCAGCTTGACCCAAATGGCATGGTAAAATTATTCGAACAGCTAATTCAGGAATGATCCTATAACTTGATCTAGAACAGCAGGTCGTTTTTGCCTATTGATCAATTATGTGTTACGATTTGTGCACCAAGCGCCTGAGATCCCGATCCGTTAACCAATCCTTTAGCAAAAACGGTATAAATTTTACCGGCCTGTAGCATAATATTAGGAAGGTTTAGCACAGAGCTGCCATTTGCCTGAACATCGAACGTATAGGTTCCCGCAGGAACGGGCGTAAAGTTTTGATTGGCGCTAGCCGTGGTCTGTGTCTCAAAACTGCGGTTTACGAATACGGGAGTAAAAGTTGTTCCCGACAAGGTACCAACTGTTACGCTTGGAGCATTGGGTGAAAGGTGAAAGAAACGAATATGCGATTGTCCAGAGGCGGGGGCCGTCAGATTATCTTCTACCATAAAAGCACCAATAGAGGCTAATCGATTATAAGCATATACTGAATAATATTTGTCAGCCATAAAGGTCAGATCTGCGTTAATAACCGAATTATTTGTGCCCGCTGCGTTTACTTTGATATTGCGGGTGCCGGTAAACACTTTTAAATACCCTGTAGCATCTGGAAAATTGAGAGCTGCTGTGTTAACTTTCAGATTATCAACTAATAAATCAACACCTGGCGCATCGGGAGATGCATGGATAATATTAACCGAAGCAGTCGCCTGAAGAGTTTCATCTTTATCACAAGAAATAAGAGATATCGTAAAAAACAAGGATATGAAAACATGTATGAGTTTCATAAAATATAATTTGAAAAGCGAACATAATCCCTAAAAAAGTCGCTTGAAATGACAGTGATCTTTCACCTTACAATTTGCGTCATTGCTTATATGATACCCGTAGAAGAAAATAACCAATATAGTATAGCGACTTGAGATTAATTGCCAAAAGAATTTATTGAGAAGCCCCTTCACAACATAGACAGGCCCCGAATCAATATCCAGAGCCTTTCATATTGTTTTCAAAAAAACAGCAGTACATTTTGAAGCGTTAATAAAACGGGTGTTGAAAGGTCAAGGTAGTTCTAATATCGTTGAAAACGAATTTATTATCAGCGAAATCAACTATCTTTTCACAAAGTTAGAGATATTGGAAGCTTATGTTTTAAATATCAGACTTTGTCGGATGATCTTGGCATTGGTCATTCTACAATAAGGGTAAATCCGGAGATCAGAAAGTCAAATTTGAAATAGCGATTGTGTGTTTAATGTATTAATAAAACTCGTATTTTCAATTCTCCTATGAATACCAAGCCTAAAGTAAATAATGAGCTTAACAGTTTGAAAACTTCGAAAGAAGCGTCGGCCTATTTTTTTTATTTTTTTATACACTTATTCTAAATCCTAAAAATACATTTCTATGAAAGTAAAAAATTTACTTACAAGCCTTTTTAGTTTTTTTATTATCCTGCTGCCAAGCTGCGAAAGCAATAACAAAGATGCCTCTAGCAATTCATCACCAGCACAAAATGAAGCATCGTTAGAACAAAGTGATATGGCATTATCAAAGGAGTATTTAGGAAATTATCATGGTGTACAACCAGGCTATTTTATGAAAAATCAGTACGGTGATGAAATATTAATTAATGGTAATAAGGTGTCGGTCCCTTCGATTGATTATAAGTTTCTTTTAAAAGAGAATAATATTGTCAGTTTACAGCAAATTAGCCTTGAGGATAATAGCCGAGTATATTATGATGGAACGTACAAAATATTAGAAGACGAAAGCAATTCAATCAAAATTGAATGCTCTTTGAGCGATGGCGAATCTTCGAACCCTACTTATGTGCTAACCATAAATAAAAGTGATAAAAAAGGAATTTGTGCCGGAAGTAACGAGCCTGAATTTTCGATTGAAAAAAACCAAAACTTATAAAATGAAAAGTATAAAAACTGCTAAAGCAAATGCATTTGCCCTTATGTTTACTTTGCTATTTGTAGCTTGTAATAACAATTCTGAAATGAGTGAACCTTCTAATTCTTCAGGTATTGAAAGTAGTTCAACTCCTCAACAGGATGAGTCTGTAAAAGTTGAAATTCCAGGTATATATAGCGGTGCAGATAATGTAGGTATGGAATCGACAATCATTCTTCGTAGTGGAGGCACTTTAATAATTCAAGCATCAGTTGGTGACGGAACACCCGACTATGGTAATTGGACTGGAACAGCAGATAATTTGTCTTTATATCATAAAGACGCTTTTGGTAATGATGAACTAATTGGAAGAGCTACAGTTACAAATGAAGGCCTGAGAATAATAGGCGGTAAGTTTTATAGTAGACAGTAATAAAAGGATCTATCCTTAAAGAAATAACTTTATCGTTCGCTGAAATGATTTACTGTGAAATTGTATTTGACGGAATTATAACTTTATTACTTATATCGTATTTATTGAGTGGGCGAAAATTATTGTTTCTTATCGCAGTAAAAAAATAAAGCCCTCCGCAGAGGGCTTTATAGGTACCGGAGATAGGACGATTATCTAACTCACTTATTGAGGATTTGAATGAATTCGCATCTTAAATTAAGTTAATACAACAAGCTGAATTTCAGAGGTTTATAAACTATGTAAGTTTAATTTTAAAAATGAAGAATAAATAAAAATATTTTCAGAAAAAAATAATATATGACCTCACGAAGCCTTGAATAATCCGACACCGAATGAATGGAAAAGGAACCTAGAAATTACTGAAATTCACAAATCAACGACAGTCTTTTATAGGGGGACTTACAAAAAATGGCGCCTATAAGTAAGTTGTATGTCACCCTTAGCAGTAAAGTACAAAAATACAAAACATAATTTTTGCTACATTATGCCATTTTAATCACTTTTTAAAACACACTAAATCCTTTATATATACCCCTGTTCAATAGTTCACCTTAATAACTCATCCAATTTTTTATATATTTCATCATTCTCACCGACAAATCTGCCTACAATTTTTCCTTCCGAATCAACAATAATTTTGGTAGGGAAACCAGCTACGCTGAATTTTAAAATATAGTCTTCATCTTTAGTGCTTAACACATGGTGCCATAGATACTGAGGTTTACCATCCAAAAATTTTCTCCATCGTTCGCCTTTATCTGATTCAGAAGCCACACCAACTATCTCCATTTTGTCATTATACTTATCTAAGTATTCTTTCATTTTGGGCATCCCTGCTATGCACGGGCCGCACCAGGTGCCCCAAAAAT